>BNJS01002776.1_pt1 | contig 368359 bp, 459 predicted proteins | sample 8540461 | NCBI WGS metagenome assembly BNJS01 (sample SAMD00202454, study PRJDB9452) | human saliva metagenome | isolation source: human saliva | place: Japan
AATAATAAAAATTCTCTGAAGTCATTCGATTTCAGAGAATTTTTTCTTATTCTTCATCTGGTGTAAGAATCATCGGGATGATAATTGGTTCACGTTCAGTATTTTCATAAAGGAATGGTCGAATAGCGTTTACGATGGCGCCATTGACAGATTGGATGCTGGCATCTTTGTTTTTCAATGCGATACGAATAGCATTGAAAAGGATACGTTGGCTTTGGCGAATCAAGTCACCAGATTCGCGCATGTAGACGAATCCGCGACTGAGGATATCTGGACCAGAAATAATCATCTGAGACTTGAAGTCAACGGTTGCGACAGCAAGTACAACACCATCTTCAGATAGATCTCGGCGATCTTTAAGCACAGCTGCACCGATTTCACCTATACGATTTCCATCGACGTAGATATCCTGAGCATTGAAATGACCTGCGATACGGGCAGAGTTTGCAGTGAGGGCAAGCACATCCCCATTACTCATGATAAAGATATTGTCCTTCTCTACACCAGTATCCACCGCTAGTCCAGCGTGGACTTTCTGCATGCGGTATTCACCGTGAACAGGCATGAAGTATTTTGGCTTAATCAAGCGGAGCATGAGTTTTTGCTCTTGCTGGCCACCGTGTCCAGATGTATGGATGTTGTTAATCTTACCATGGATGACTTCAACACCAGCTTCTGAAATGATGTTAATCAGCTTGTTGACGCTAGTGGTATTTCCAGGGATTGGACTAGAAGAGAAGATAACTGTATCACCAGGCTGGAGTTGCACCTGACGGTGGGTTCCGTTAGCGATACGAGAGAGAGCGGCCATAGGCTCGCCCTGACTACCTGTACAGAGGATAAGAATCTCACCCGCAGGATAGTCTTTGATTTCATTTGGCTCGATAAAGGTTCCCTTAGGGGCCTTGATGTAACCAAGTTCAATCCCATTGACAATGGCTTTCTCCATAGAGCGTCCAAAGACAGCAATCTTACGACCTGTTTTAACAGCAGCATCAGTCGCTTGTTGGAGACGGAAGATATTTGAGGCAAAGGATGCAAAGATGATACGTCCTTCGATACCTTGGATAATCTTCATGATCGACTGGCCGACAACCTTTTCAGAGTTTGTAAAGGTTGGAACCTCAGCATTGGTCGAGTCAGAGAGTAAGCAAAGCACTCCGTCTTCACCTAGGGCTGCCATACGGTGCAAGTCTGCAGGTTCCCCAACTGGTGTAAAGTCAAACTTGAAGTCTCCCGTACAAACGATTTTCCCTTGAGGGGTATGGATGACGATTCCCAATGGCTCTGGAATCGAGTGGGTTGTTCTAAAGAAAGTTGCTTTAAGGTTTTTAAAGGTTAACTCCGTGTTGTGGTTGATTTCGTGAAGTGTAGCGTTGCGCAAAAGGCCATGCTCTTCGAGTTTTCCACGGATCAAGGCAAGGGCCAGTGGACCTGCATAGATAGGGATATTGGCTTGCTTGAGCAAGAAAGGAATCCCTCCGATATGGTCCTCGTGTCCGTGTGTAATCAAAAGAGCCTTAACGCGGTCGATATTTTCTACAATGTAGGAGTAATCAGGGATAACGTAGTCGATACCAAGCAGGTCATCCTCTGGGAATTTAATCCCTGCATCAACGATGATGATTTCATCTTGATATTCGATACCATATGTGTTTTTTCCGATTTCTCCTAGACCACCAATGGCAAAAACGCCGACTTCTTCTGGTTTAAGAGTGTAGGCCATATTAGAACTCCGTAATTTCGAATGCGCCAGTTTCTTTTTCGTAGTCTAGCAACTTGTCAGACAAGCGTTCGATAAACTCGATATTATATTCTGGACGATTTTCTTCTACAAGTTGGCGAGCAGCGATACGTCCTTCAAGTTCTGAACTAGCATCGATGTCCAAGTAGAGTGAGCGTGTTGTTTCACGACGTGGGCTGCGTTCTTTTGTTTCTTGATAAAAAACTTTGTAAATCATATGTTTCCTTTCTGCTTTCAGGTCAGCTATATTCAAAAATGCTCAGTTTGAAGCTGGTTTGATCCCAGTTCATTTTTTGTCTTTATTGACCTTGATTCGTTACAATTATCTCAATTATAACATAAAAAGGGGAATTAGTAAAAGCAGGAAACATGAAAGTAAGGAGCTTGAAATACGTTTCATTTTGCCTTGTATAAGTATTTGAAGACCTCGGATTCAAATGCTATAATAAGTTAGCAGAGACGTTTCTATACCAAGGAGGTTGCCCTATGTATAACTTATTTTCTTTTGCTATCGGAGTTCGTTTGGTGGCTTTTATGATTTTTGTTGCCTGTGTTTACGGAGGAAATGTTTTGTATACTCGGCTAGAGCATCGAAAAACCAAATTCCTTTGGAAGATTGGCTTCGTAACTCTGTATTCGTTTTTCCTTCTCCTTGTGACTTATGTGGTCTGGTTTGTATTTTACTTTGGCTTGAATACTTAAGTACTTATCCTGTCAATTTGGCAGGACATTTTTGTTTCAAGACAAAGAAAATTCCCATGCGTCAGCTTTTGTAGTATAATAGTAAGCAGACAAAAAGATAGGAATGTGTTATGAAAGTATTAGCTTTTGATACGTCCAGCAAGGCTCTTTCTCTAGCTATTTTAGAGGACAAGCAGCTTCTTGCCGAGACGACTATTAATATCAAGAAAAATCACAGTATCACTCTGATGCCTGCTATCGATTTTTTGATGGCAAGTTTGGATTTGACACCCAAGGATTTGGATCGAATCGTAGTGGCAGAGGGGCCAGGTAGCTACACAGGTTTGCGAATCGCAGTAGCGACTGCCAAGACTTTGGCTCATACTCTGAACATCGAGTTAGTGGGCATGTCAAGCCTTTTAGCCCTATTACCGAGCCAGCAGGAAGGTTTGGTTGTCCCTTTGATGGACGCACGCCGTAACAATGTGTATGCAGGATTTTATGAAAATGCCCAGCCAGTCTTTCCAGAAGCGCACCTATCTTTTGAAGAGGTGTTAGAAAAAGTCAAGGATGCTGATCAGGCAACCTTTGTTGGAGAAGTTGCCCCCTTTGTGGAGCAGATTCAAGAACAACTGCCACAAGCCAACTATCTAGAAACATTGCCAAATGCAGCTAATCTTGCTCTTTGGGCCTGGGACAAGGAAGCAGACTCCTTGCACGATTTTGTGCCGAATTACCTCAAGCGTGTCGAAGCTGAGGAAAATTGGCTCAAGAACCACACCGAGTCTGGCGAGTCTTACATTAAACGTCTATGATAGAGATTAAACGAATCCAACAGCAGCCTGACTTGGATCAAGCCATCTACGCTGTTATGGTAGATGTGTATCCAGTCAGTCCTTGGACGTTGGAACAAATCCAAGCAGACCTGTCCCAAGACCAGACCTGGTATGCTCTAGCTTATGATGGGGAAGAAGTGATAGGTTTTCTAGCAATTCAGGAGAATCTTTTTGAAGCAGAAGTCCTGCAAATTGCTGTCAAACAAACCTATCAGGGTCAGGGGATTGCGTCAGCCTTGTTTGCAACATTACCGATAGACAAGGAGATTTTTCTCGAAGTTAGAAAGTCCAACCACCGAGCGCAAGCATTTTACAAGAAAGAAAATATGACGATCATCGCTGAGAGAAAGGCCTATTACCATGATCCAGTTGAGGACGCCATTATCATGAAGAGAGAAATAGATGAAGGATAGATATATTTTAGCATTTGAGACATCTTGTGATGAGACCAGTGTCGCCGTCTTAAAAAACGACGACGAGCTCTTATCCAATGTCATTGCTAGTCAAATTGAGAGTCACAAACGTTTTGGGGGTGTAGTGCCAGAAGTGGCCAGTCGTCACCATGTCGAGGTTATTACAGCCTGTATTGAGGAGGCGCTAGCAGAAGCAGGGATTACCGAAGAGGACGTAACAGCTGTTGCGGTTACTTATGGACCAGGCTTGGTCGGAGCCTTGCTAGTTGGTTTGTCAGCTGCTAAGGCCTTTGCTTGGGCTCATGGCCTTCCTTTGATTCCTGTCAATCACATGGCTGGTCACCTCATGGCAGCTCAAAGTGTGGAACCTTTGGAATTCCCCTTACTAGCTCTATTAGTCAGTGGTGGACACACAGAGTTGGTCTATGTTTCTGAGGCTGGTGATTATAAGATTGTTGGTGAAACTCGTGATGATGCGGTTGGTGAAGCCTATGACAAGGTCGGTCGTGTCATGGGCTTGACCTATCCAGCAGGTCGGGAGATTGACGAGTTAGCCCACCAAGGTCAGGATATTTATGATTTCCCTCGTGCCATGATTAAGGAAGACAATCTGGAGTTTTCATTCTCAGGTTTGAAGTCTGCCTTTATCAATCTTCACCACAATGCCGAGCAAAAGGGAGAAAGCTTGTCCAAGGAAGACCTATCTGCTTCTTTCCAAGCTGCAGTCATGGATATTCTCATGGCAAAAACCAAGAAAGCCCTGGAGAAATATCCTGTTAAAACTCTAGTCGTGGCTGGTGGTGTAGCAGCTAACAAAGGATTAAGAGAACGCTTGGCAGCTGAAATCACTGACGTCAAGATCATCATTCCACCTCTGCGTCTTTGCGGAGACAATGCAGGCATGATTGCCTATGCCAGCGTCAGCGAGTGGAACAAAGAAAACTTTGCAGGCTTGGAGCTAAATGCCAAACCTAGCCTTGCTTTTGATACTATAGAATGAAAAGTCAGCTTGAAGCTGGCTTTTTTGCTAAAATATTTTATAATATGTTAAAAAAGTAAAAAGTTTTTACGAATAGAATAGTAAAGGGAATTTTAAAAAGGGAGTTTGGCAATGATTGAAAAACAGGAATTAGGAGAATTTTACAAGGAATTGCGACTGGCAAGAAAGCTAAAGCAGTCAGATGTGGCTTGTGCTGGACTAACAGCATCTCAGCTATCCAAGTTTGAGTTAGGTCAGTCTATGCTGTCTGCAGATAAGCTGATTCTAGCCATCCAAGGGATAAATGTAACCTTTGATGAGTTTGGGCACAAGCTCAACAACTACCAAGAATCTCCACATATGCGATTTGGTAGAAGGATTGTGGATCGCTTTGCCCATCAAGATATAGCTGGTTTAGAGCAATTGTTGAAAGAAGTCGAGCAAGAACAGATGGCGCAGACTTATCGTCGTTTGAATGCTATTGTGATTAAAGATGCTATCCATTCACTAGATAAAAGCTACCCACTTGCAGAGGAGGATAGTGAGTTTTTGACTACCTATCTCTATGCTATCGAGTCTTGGACCTGGTTTGAACTCTATATCTTTTGCAATACCATGCCTTTCTTGAGCAATCAAGATTTGATCTTTTTATCCACCTCTTTACTCGAAAAATCCAAGGAATTTAAAGAATTGGCACACAATAGACTGTATATGAAAAGTTGCTTTCTAAATATCATCTCAGAGCTCATGGAGCGCAAACTTTTCTCTTACATCCCAATCTTTGAAGCTGAGTTGGAGAGTATGCTTCGCCCCTATGATGTTTTTGAGAAAGTATCATGGCAATTTTTAAAGAAATTGAGTGTTTTCCTTCAGACCAAGGGAAGCAATCAAAAAGAGATTGAACACTTTATCCAATCTCTGCAAATATTAGAAACCCACAATTATCAGAACTTTTTAAATTGCGTTTTCAGCAATACAAAGAACTTATCGATTAATTAGAAACGGGAAGACGATAACCCACTCCGAAATAAGCAGGAGTATCAGTTGGATTTTTCTTTTTTTCATCATTATATCCCTCCTTGTTAGTAATAACTTTATTATACCAGTGAAATAATCAAATCTACTAAAATCGCAAATGTGAAATTCCTACCAGAAAAAATGTCAAATATGCGATTTTTTAAAATATGGAATTTTTCGTGTTATACTGTCCTTGTAAAGCACTTGAAGCAAATCCTAGGTCGCAGAAGTGGTTTATAAATTAAGATAATTGAAGGAGTGTAAAAGATGTTAAATTTACAATTTGCAGAAACAATGGAATTGACAGAAGCTGAATTGGAGAAGGTTTATGGAGGAAGAGCATATCCTCCATTGGAATCTGGTGGAGGAAGTCCTCTATGGCCAAACTACTTTAACTTTGCTCCTCCAGCTCCTGAGACTAGACGTCGTTATTGATATTTAAAGCCCTTGCCTTTTTCTTGGGTAGGGGCTGTCTTTATTTCATAGTATAGGAGAAAATAGAATGAAAAAGATAATCTTACATTCCTATTTTTTTGTAGCAATGCTACTCGTCATTGCTTACCAGTATCTCAGTGGTCTGATTTTACATAGCGACTTTGCCCTTGGACTATCTGACTTTGACTATTATCTGTCGGATATGACATTGCATTTTCTTGTAATTCTTATTACTCTTATTTTCATGGTTCAGTCAAGGAAATGGCAGGAAATTAACAGTAAGAAGTTTCGTTGGTCCTATTTGTTTTATTGTGTCTTGGCTTTTCTTTTGTTGTTCCTTTGGAATAGAGTTACCTTTTCTCTTTTTCCACCTACTAGAAATGCAATTTCTTATCAACATTACGCTCCGACTTTTACAGGGGCTACAGCATTTTTGATGTTCTTTCTCTATCCTGTCGTACTGGCTCCTGTTTTTGAAGAAATCATGTACCGGGGATTGGTGATAACAGCACTGGAAAAAGGCAAGAAATGGGGACTAGATGTACTTGGTTCGGCTGCTTTATTTGGTGTCTTGCACATTAGTAATCACGGTTGGGTCTTGACAGACTTTTTCGTATATATGGGTGGTGGTCTCATATTTGCAGTCTTATTTAGAGCAACAAAGTCAATTTATTGGACTATTGGACTGCATATAGTCTACAATGGTATTGGTCAAATACTTATGTTCTTGCACTAGGATTTAAAAAGATGAAAATTCCAGAGTATTTGATTTTGGTAAAAAGTTTTGAGTTGCTACGAGGAAACTTTATTTGAATTTGAGTTGGAGAGCATACTTCGCCCGTACGATGTTTTTGAGAAATTACTGTGGCAATTTTTAAAGAAATTGAGTGTTTTCCTTCAGACCAAGGGAAGTAATCAAAAAGAGATTGAACATTTTATCCAATCTCTACAAATATTAGAAAACCCACAATTAACAGCCCTTTTTGAATTACGCTTACAGCAATACAAAGCACTTATTGATTAGCTAGAAATGGAATGATAATAACCCACTCTGAAATGAGTAGAAGCATTAGTTGAATTTTTCTTTTCTTCATATCGTTTCCCTCCTTGTTGATAGCATCTTTATTATACCAGTGAAAGAGTCAAATCGACAAAAATCGCAAAAATGAAATTTCTATAAGAAAAAATATCAAATATGCGATTTTCCAAAATAGACTGATTTCCGTGCCATACTATTCTTGTAAAGCACTTGAAGTAAATCCTAGGTCGCAGAAGTGGTTTACGAATAAAATAATTGAAGGAGTGTAAATAATGTTGAATTTACAATTTGCAGAAACAATGGAACTAACAGAAGTGGAGTTGGAGACAGTTTATGGAGGAAACCTTGTGGTTAATCCAGGCAATGGTGGTGGAATTGCTTTACCGATTTGGGGAGGCGGAGGTATTGGACCAAGCCCTTACGGAGCTTTTGATTGGATGAAAGGACTCTGGGTAGGTTTGGCTGAAAGAAGACGCAAATAAAACTTAAAAGGATCAACTATGAAAAGGAAAGAAACGAAATTTTATCTAGAGACCATTTTAGTGCTCGTGTCCTATTACTTGATTTTTAATCTTGTAGCAAAATTAGACTCAGTGAACCAGTTATCCGATTTTGGATTTTATGGGATGCAAATTTTATTGATAGTAATTGAGGGAATTGTTGCTACTGTCATTCTTGTAAAGAGTCAACGCTGGAAAGAGTACGGTCGATTCCAGTTTCGTTGGTCCTATCTGGGTATCTTCTTTCTTTCCTTTATGTTGATGTTTTTGTGGGTAAATACAACGACTCGGATCTTTCCTAGTACGCAAAATGGGAGTGCAATTGTGAAAGAAGCAGCTAATTTGACAGGAATTAGTTACTTTATAACGCGCATTTTATATGGTAGTCTCATTGCTCCGATAGTTGAGGAGTTAGTTTTCCGTGGACTTCTGATGACAGCCCTATCTAAATTTAAAAAACACTATATTGACATCATCATTTCTTCCGCACTCTTTAGTCTCATCCATGTTTTACAATATGGATGGGTGTTAACAGACTTCATCGTTTATGCAGGAGCAGGTCTGATACTCTGTATGCTCTTTTGTTATACACGTTCAATTTATTGGTCAATGGCCCTTCACATCTTGTGGAATAGCTTTTTAATTATCGTCAGCTTATTGGTGTTTGGATTTTAGAAAGGTGAAATATGAAAAAGATAATCTCACGCTACTACTTTTTTGTAGCCATGCTACTGGTCATTGCTTATCAGGAGTTCAGTGGTCTGGTTTTATACAACGACTTGTTATGCTGGTCTATCTGAAATTTGGCATATTTATCTTTTCGGATATGATGTTGAACTTTTCTTGTGGTTCTGTTTGCGCTTTATTGTCAATGGTTCAGGGCAGGAAAAATGGCAACAAATCAATAGTAGAAAATTTAAAGGGTCCTATCTTTTTCTATTCCTTCCTATCTTTTTCTTGCTTTATTTATTTGGAATTTTATTAAATTTTTTTCCTATTCCCACCTACCCAAAAATGGACTTGCTTACCAACTCGCTGCTCCGACTTTTTACAGGCGCTACGGCATTTTTTTGATGTATTTTTTTCTATCCTGTGATTGCAGGTCCCATTTTTTTGAAGAGATGATTTATCGTGGATTGGTGATGACCGCTTTGGAAAAAAATGGAAAAAAAATGGGGACTGGACGTGCTTGGTTCTGCTGCTTTATTTGGAATTCTGCATATTAGTGATTATGGTTGGGTCTTGACAGACTTTTTTTCGTATATATGGGTGGCGGTATCATATTTGCTGTCTTGTTTAGAGTGACAAAGTCTATTTATTGGCCTATTGGACTGCATATAGTCTATAACGGTATCGGGCATATACTTCCTTTGTTGTTTTAGAGGATTTTTCAGAAATCATAAATCAAGGAATGAGTCCTCGTCGAGGTGCTTTTTGCTTGGGCTGTAGATCCATCAGTTGAGTTGTTTAAGCGTAGTAGAAGATAGAATACTATAGGAGTTGATTCAAATGAAGAGAATGAAAGAAATGAAATTTCATCTAGCAACTGGATTATTAATCTTTGGCCCTACTACCTTATATTCAATGGTCATGCATCCAGACTTTTACGAGTACTTTTGTCGGATGAGATCTACTATGTATTCCAGGTTTTATTGGTATTTATTCTGGGAACTGTAGCTACAATTATTTTTTTGTCAAAAAGCGAACATTGGAAAGAATGTGGTCGTTTCCAGTTTCGTTGGTCTTACCTAGGTGTTTTTCATTCTTTCTTTTTTTCTTATTATTTGTTTGGGCAAATCTAGCAACTCGTATCTTTCCTCGTACCCAAAATGGCAGTACAGTAGTGGAAGTAGCTACCAGTATGACAGGAATTAGCTATTTTTATTACGCGTGTACTTTTACGGTAGCATTATCGCACCTGTAGCAGAAGAAATCATGTGTCGTGGTTTTTTTGATGACAAGCTTGTCTAAATTTAAAAAAACTACTATATTGATGTTCTTGTTTCTGCTGCCATATTTGGCGCTATGCATGTTTTTACAGTATGGTTGGATAACGACAGATTTCATACTCTACTTTGTAATGGGCTTGATATTTTGCATGATGTTTCGCTGTACACGCTCTATTTATTGGACTATAGCTTTACATGCTTCATGGAATACCTTCTTGCTTATTGTTAGTTTATTGGTGTTTGGATTTTAGAAGGGTGATATATGAAAAAGATCATCTCACGCTACTACTTGTTTGTAGCTATTCTACTTATCATTGCGGACCAGTTCCTCATCCGTCTGGTTTTACACAGCGACTTGGCTGCTGGTCTATCTGATTTTAGCTATTACTTTTTTGGATATGATGTTAAATTTTTCTTGTAGTTTTGCTTGCTCTTATTGTCATGATTTGGTCAGGAAAATGGCAACAAATCAATAGCAGAAAATTTAAAGTGTCCTATCTTTTCTATTCCTTTTTAGCTCTTCTGGCTTTTTTTGTTTGGAATTTCGTTACATTTTTTATTTTCCCGTCCACCCAAAATGAAATTTCTTATCAACTGGATCTTCCTACTTTTACAGGTCCCTACTGCATTTTTTTGATGTATTTTTTTCTATCCAGTGATTGCAGGTCCCATTTTTTTGAAGAGATGATCTATCGTGGATTGGTGATGACAGCTCTGGAAAAAGGGAAGAAGTGGGGACTGGATGTGCTTGGTTCGGCTGCTTTATTTGGAATCTTGCATATCAGTAGTCATGGTTGGGTCTTGACAGACTTTTTCGTATATATGGGTGGTGGTCTAATAATGGCAGTCTTTTTTAGAGTGACAGAAGTCTATTTATTGGCCTATTGGATTGCATATAGTTAATAATGCCATTGCTCAAATTCTGCCCTTGTTGTTTTAGAGGTTTTTAAGAATCATAAATAAAGGGAAAAGTCCTCATCGTGGTGCGAAGGAACTTCAGGGATCTTACTTTATTTTGAATTATTATATGACAAAAGGTATTCAAAAAAATAATTTCAAGGTTTCAATAACTTGCTTTCAAATTCAATCTTATTCAGTCAAGTTGTTTTTGTCATGGTTTATCCAGTTTGTTGCAAACTCTAAACTATCAGTATAATTTAAATGTACGTGAGAATGTGATTGAATTTTTTTATTAAGTAAATCCAAAAGAGATAAAAAAATGGTATTTTTGGTATTTGAATGTGAAGAAAGTTCAGATACATTATTTGATTTTTGGTATCGGAAATCTAGGGATTTATTGGTCTATCCTTGGGAAAATATTCCCATTTGAATTTAAAAAAAGGAGTTGTGATGAAAGTATTTCTTCAAAATAGAGATTTTTAGACAATTAACTATCAACCAGTGGATTTCAACGGTTGGGGATACGATTTTTTTATCTGGCCTTTTTTTGAATTATGTGGCAGATGCCTCTTTTGCACCTTTGGCGATTTTTACTCATCACGATTTCAGAAACCCTTCCTCAAAGTTCTACAAATCTTTCTGGGAGTTTTAGCTGATTTTTCAACATCATCGTGTTTGGAAATATACAGTTATTAGTTTTGCAAAAATTTTTTTGCTTTTACTCTATAGTGTCCTTGTCGCTTTCAGGGCAGTCCTTTTTCCTTGTTGCTAGTAGCATTTATTTGTCTGATTAACCTCTTGTCTGACACATTGAGTTATTTTTTTCAGGCGCCATGCTCACTCCGATTTTTCATTAGAATTATTGGGCAAGATCATCTGGCAGAAGCTATTGGATTTAAGCAGTCAACTGTTAGTTTAGTGAAAACAATCAGTAATATTTTTAGGAGGAGTCTTACTAGGTATTCTATCCATCCAGTTTATCTCCTTACTAAACGCTCTTACCTTTCTAATCGCGTTTGTAGGTATCCTTTTCATAAAAAAATGATCTCTTGAAAGTAGAAAAACTATTAGCTATCAAGAAGGACTCTCTGTAAAAATCCTTTTTGCCAGCACTTTGCTCCAATCATCGAAATTGATATGGAATATGAATCAGGTGCTCTTGGTTTTTGTTTATTATCTCTATTAGTCAAGCAGTGATAAATGTCACAGTTCCTGTTTCTACTCTGTTTTTAAGGAATCAACCCTTTTTGAATTTACAAACAGGTCAATCTCTTGCCTTGCTTTCCACTCTGGAATTAGCAGCCCTTATTGTCGGAAGTTTTGTGAGTAGCTATCTGAAAAATACAATTTCCATAAAACTAGCTCTGTATGCTTCACTTGCCATCCAATTACTCCTTTTAGTTGGCTTTGCGATAGTTCGTTTTGACTGGATTCTCATCTTTAGTGCTTTGGATGCCTTTTTCGCAGGTGTTCTCTCTCCTCGACTACAGGAACTCGTTTTTAAACAAATACCTGAGGAGTCAATGGGAGCAGTTCAATCCTCTATTGGCGCCATTACGGTTGTTTTACCTAGCTTATTTACAATAGCTTTGGTAACCATTGCTACTAGATTTGGAACTCTGGCAGTTAGCTCTGTTTTATTGCTATTCCTTCTAGTTGCCTTTGTCATGCTCTTGAATATTCGTGAAAGTATTTAACGGAGAATTTGTATAATATGTGTTTGAGACTGGTTTCCAGTCTTTTTCTGTTCTTGTCAATCAGCAGACTTTTTTCTATTTTACGAATATGTTATAATAATTTTTACTGTGACTGTTTGAAAAGCAGTTGCTGAAGGAATGATTAGTGAGGAATTCTATGAAAGAAAAAGGATTTTGGGAAGGTGTCCAGGCAGCCATGCCAACCGCCCTGGGTTATGTTAGTATCGGTCTTGCCTGTGGGATTATCGGTGCTCCCTATGTGACACCTGTAGAAATGGGCTTGATGAGCCTCTTTGTTTATGCGGGCAGTGCCCAGTTTGCCATGATAGCTTTGATTGCAGTTCAAGCTCCAGTAGCTGCTATTGCCATGACGGTCTTTTTGATTAATTTGCGCCTCTTTTTGCTGAGCTTGCATGCGTCAACCTATTTCCGTCATACCAGCCTCTGGCACAATATCGGCATGTCTAGTATCTTGACCGATGAGACCTATGGTGTTTTGATGGGCGAGCTGGTCCATACGGACAAGGTTAATCCTATGTGGATGCATGGGAATAATCTCAATAGCTATGTCGCTTGGTTTGTGGGGACAGTTGTCGGGACTGCTCTGGGTGGTCTTTTGCCAAATCCTGAGATTTTCGGCCTTGACTTTGCCTTTAGTAGGTATGTTTATCGGGATTTTTTTCTTCGCAATTCCAGATTATGCAAAAGACGGATTCCCTTGCGCAACCTCTTCATCATTTTTAGGAGTTGTTGCCTTATCTTTACTTTATACTTTTGACAGTGGTATCTCAATCGCTAGCTGTCCTATTTGCGACACTGCTTGGATGTACAATGGGGGTGATCTTAGATGGTCAGTAAGTATCTTTTGTTAGCCGTTATCTTTTCAGGTCTAGTAACTTGGATTCCACGTGTGATTCCCTTTATCTTGGTCAAGTATAAGGGTTTGCCTGCTATTGTCGAGCGTTTTTTGAAATTTCTACCGGTGTCTATTATCTTTGCCTTGATTTTATCAAGTGTGGCAACAGGTAAGGTGGGAGGCTTCCCTCAAATCAAATGGTTAGACTTGATCGCAGTTTTTCCAACAGGCTTTGTCGCCTTTCGTTACCGCAACCTGGTTGGTACAGTTCTCTTTGGGGTGGTCTTGATAGCAGTCCTACGTTTGGTCTTTTAATCAGCCATAAAGAAAAACCTATTGCAAAGATAGAAATCATATAATAGCGTAATTCCTTTTTTTCTGTTAAGATAAGACTATATTCTATTTTTGGAGGAAATATCATGAAGAAAAATCATCAAATATTCATCACTTGCTGCCCTAGGGCTTGTTGCCGCAGGTGTACTGGCAGCTTGTTCAGGTGGCGAAAAAGAAAGATGCGGCGTCGGGTGAAGCAACAACTGCTAAGAAAGAAATCATCGTAGCAACTAATGGATCACCAAAACCATTTATCTATGAAGAAAATGGTGAATTGACAGGTTACGAGATTGAAGCTTGTTCGTGCTATCTTTAAAGACTCAGACAAGTATGACTGTCAAGTTTGAAAAAGACAGAGTGGTCAGGGATCTTTGCCCAGGACTTGATAGCTGATCGTTACCAAAATGGCCGTTAACAACCTTAGTTATACCAAAGAACGTGCAGAGAAATACCTCTACGCAGCGCCAACTGCTCAAAAAAACCCCTAACGTTCTTGTTGTGAAGAAAGGACGACACTAGCATCAAAGTCTCTTGATGATATCGGTGGAAAATCTACTGAAGTCGTTCAAGGAACAACCTCAGCTAAACAATTGGAAGCATATAACACAGAACATGCGGACAATCCAACTATCCTTAATTATACTAAGGCAGATTTCCAACAAATCATGTCTCGTTTGAGCGATGGACAATTTGACTATAAGATTTTTGACAAGATCGGTGTAGAGACAGTTATCAAAAACCAAGGTTTGGATAATTTGAAAGTCATCGAACTCCCAAGTGACCAACAACCTTATGTTTACCCACTTCTTGCCAAAGGTCAAGATGAGTTGAAGGCTTTTGTGGACAAACGCATCCAAGAACTCTATAAAGATGGAACGCTTGAAAAACTATCTCAACAGTTCTTTGGTGGTTCTTACCTCCCAGCAGAAGCTGATATTAAATAAGTTTTTAAATCATCCATTCTCTGGTAGATGGATGGTTTTCCATTCTGTAGGTATATAGTTTTAAACTATATGTCTGCCTATCTTAAAACAATTTGCTAAATCAAATAAAGTATGAGATACTATTACGGTATTATTTTTAAAGGAGAACGAATCATGAAAATCAAAAAATGGTTAAGCGTAGCAGCGATCGCTACAGTAGCAGGCCTTGCACTTGCAGCTTGCGGAAATTCAGACAAGAAAGCAGACAATTCAACTACAGTTAAAATTGCAACAGTTAACCGTAGCGGTTCTGAAGAAGCACGTTGGGATAAAGTCCAAGAATTAGTTGAAAAAGACGGAATTAAATTGGAGTTCACAGAGTTTACAGACTACTCACAACCAAACAAAGCAACTGCTGATGGTGAAGTAGACTTGAACGCTTTCCAACACTACAACTTCTTAAATAACTGGAACAAAGAAAACGGGAAAGACCTTGTAGCGATTGCAGATACTTATATCTCACCAATCCGCCTTTACTCAGGCTTGAATGGCAGCGACAACAAGTACACTAAAGTAGAAGACATCCCAGCAAACGGAGAAATCGCTGTACCTAACGACGCTACAAACGAAAGTCGTGCTCTTTACTTGCTTCAATCAGCTGGTTTGATCAAATTGGATGTTTCAGGAACTGCACTTGCGACAATCGCAAACATCACAGAAAATCCAAAGAACTTGAAAATTACTGAATTGGACGCAAGCCAAACAGCTCGTTCATTGTCATCAGTAGATGCAGCTGTTGTAAACAATACTTTCGTTACAGAAGCAAAATTGGACTACAAGAAAGCACTCTTTAAAGAGCAAGCTGATGAAAACTCAAAACAATGGTACAACATCATCGTTGCGAAAAAAGATTGGGAATCATCACCTAAAGCTGATGCAATCAAGAAAATTATCGCAGCTTACCACACAGATGAAGTGAAAAAAGTCATCGAAGAAACTTCAGACGGCTTGGATCAACCAGTTTGGTAATAAACACAGGGAGGTGGGAGAGATTTTTCCACCTCTTGCTTTTATATAGAGACTAAAGAAAAGGAATATCCACTTGTATTGATTCCAAAGGTACAAGTCCTAGTAGAAAGGTAGAGAGAAAATGGTTTTCCCTAGCCAAGAAGAACAAATTGAAAAGTTTGAAAAGGATCATGTAGCGCAACATTACTTTGAAGTTTTGCGTACCCTGATTTCTAAAAAATCAGTCTTTGCCCAGCAAGTCGGACTCAAGGAAGTAGCTCGTTATCTGGGAGAGATTTTCAAGCGTGTAGGAGCTGAAGTCGAGATTGATGAAAGCTACACAGCACCCTTTGTGATGGCGCATTTCAAGAGTTCACGACCAGATGCTAAGACCATCATTTTCTACAACCACTATGATACGGTACCAGCTGATGGTGACCAAGTGTGGACTGAGGATCCTTTTACTCTTTCTGTTCGCGATGGTATTATGTACGGACGAGGAGTCGATGATGACAAGGGGCATATCACTGCACGACTCAGTGCTCTGAGAAAATACATGCAGCATCATGACGATCTCCCTGTTAACATCAGCTTTATCATGGAAGGGGCAGAGGAGTCAGCCTCTGTTGATTTGGACAAATACCTAGAAAAGCACGCAGATAAGTTGCGAGGCGCTGACTTGTTAGTCTGGGAACAGGGAACCAAAAATGCCTTGGAGCAATTAGAAATCTCAGGTGGTAATAAGGGAATTGTGACCTTTGATGCCAAGGTTAAGAGTGCTGATGTGGATATTCATTCTAGCTATGGAGGAGTCATAGAGTCTGCTCCCTGGTACCTGCTCCAAGCCTTGACCAGTCTTCGTGCTGCTGATGGCCGTATTTTGGTAGAAGGTTTGTACGCTGATGTACAAGAGCCAAATGAACGTGAGTTAGCCTTGGTTGAAACCTATGCCCAACGCAATCCAGAGGAAATCAGTCAGATTTATGGCTTGGAATTGCCACTTTTACAAGAGGAACGTACAGCCTTTCTCAAACGTTTCTTCTTTGAACCAGCGCTCAATATCGAAGGAATTCAGTCGGGTTATCAAGGTCAAGGAGTTAAAACGATTTTGCCAGCAGAGGCTAGTGCCAAGCTAGAAGTCCGTTTGGTTCCAGGGCTTGAACCCCATGATGTTTTGGAGAAAATTCGAAAACAACTAGACAAAAATGGCTTTGATAAGGTAGAATTGTACTATACTTTGGGTGAGATGAGCTATCGAAGTGACATGAGTGCGCCGGCCATTCTCAATGTGATCGAGTTGGCCAAGAAGTTCTATCCACAGGGCGTTTCAGTCTTGCCGACTACAGCTGGGACAGGACCTATGCATACGGTCTTTGATGCTTTAGAAGTACCTATGGTTGCCTTTGGTCTAGGAAATGCCAATAGCCGAGATCACGGTGGAGATGAAAACGTGCGAATCGCCGATTATTACACCCATATTGAATTAGTAGAGGAGCTGATTAGAAGCTATGAGTAGAGATATTATCAAGTTAGATCAGATCGATGTGACTTTTCACCAAAAGAAAGAACTATTACAGCGGTCAAAGATGTGACCATTCACATTCAAGAAGGGGATATCTACGGAATCGTTGGATATTCTGGAGCAGGGAAATCAACCCTTGTGCGGGTGATTAACCTCTTGCAAAAACCATCTGCAGGTAAAATTACTATTGATGACGATGTGATTTTTGATGGCAAGGTGACCTTGACGGCAGAGCAGTTGCGTCGTAAACGTCAAGATATTGGAATGATTTTCCAGCATTTCAACCTCATGAGCCAAAAGACAGCAGAGGAGAATGTAGCCTTTGCACTTAAACATTCTAGACTCAGCAAGGAAGAAAAGAAGGCTAAAGTAACTAAGTTGTTGGACTTGGTGGGCTTGGCTGACCGTGCTGAAAACTATCCTTCACAACTATCTGGAGGGCAAAAACAGCGTGTAGCCATTGCGCGTGCCTTAGCCAATGATCCAAAAATCTTGATTTCAGACGAGTCAACGTCTGCTCTTGATCCAAAGACAACCAAGCAAATCTTAGCTTTGCTGCAAGATTTGAACCAAAAATTAGGCTTGACTGTTGTCTTGATTACGCATGAAATGCAGATTGTCAAAGACATTGCTAACCGTGTAGCCGTTATGCAAGACGGTCGCTTGATTGAAGAAGGAAGTGTCCTTGAAATCTTCTCAGATCCTAAGCAACCATTGACTCAAGACTTTATCTCAACAGCGACAGGTATTGATGAAGCTATGGTCAAGATTGAGAAGCAAGAAATTGTGGAACACCTATCTGAGAATAGCCTCTTGGTGCAACTCAAGTACGCAGGAGCTTCTACAGATGAGCCACTTTTAAATGAATTGTATAAGCACTACCAAGTAACAGCAAATATTCTCTATGGAAACATCGAAATTTTGGATGGTACTCCTGTTGGTGAGCTAGTAGTTGTCTTGTCAGGAGAAAAAGAAGCTTTGGAAGGTGCCCAGGCAGCTATCCGTGAGGCTGGTGTGCAACTAAAAGTATTGAAGGGAGGGCAGTAAGATGGAATCATTGATTCAAACCTATTTACCAAATGTCTATAAAATGGGCTGGGCTGGTCAAGCAGGCTGGGGAACAGCAATCTACTTGACACTCTTTATATGACAGTTCTTTCCTTCATCATCGGAGGTTTCTTGGGGCTAGTTGCAGGGCTCTTCCTTGTCTTGACAGCGCCAGGTGGTGTCTTGGAAAAAAAGGTCGTTTTCTGGATTTTGGACAAGATTACCTCTATTTTCCGTGCGGTTCCTTTTATCATCCTCTTGGCAGTCTTGTCACCCTTCTCTCATCTAATCGTAGGAACAAGTATCGGACCAAATGCGGCTATCGTACCCCTATCTTTTGCAGTCTTTGCCTTCTTTGCCCGTCAGGTGCAGGTTGTCTTGGCTGAACTGGATGGTGGTGTCATTGAGGCAGCTCAAGCGAGCGGAGCGACTTTCTGGGATATCGTGGGTGTTTACCTATCAGAAGGTCTTCCAGATTTGATTCGTGTGACGACTGTGACCTTGATTTCCCTTGTTGGGGAAACAGCCATGGCGGGTGCAGTTGGAGCTGGTGGTATCGGTAACGTAGCCATCGCTTATGGATTTAACCGCTACAATCACGATGTGACCATCTTGGCAACCATCATTATCATTTTGATTATCTTTGCAATCCAATTCTTGGGAGATTTCTTGACTAAGAAATTGAGTCATAAATAAAAAGAGCCAGCTGGCTCTCAGATTGAAGAAAAAGTTCGTTGTGGACAATTTTCTTCAATCTTTTTCTATTATTAGAGAAAATAAAAAACTCTTAATACTCTTCGAAAATCAATTTCAAACCACGTCAACGTCGCCTTGCCGTACTCAAGTACAGCCTGCGGCTAGTTTCCTAGTTTGCTCTTTGATTTTCATTGAGTATAAAAAGAGCATAGAACAGCAATTCTAAGAGTTTTCACTATATGGTAACCAAACCTCTATAGGGCAATTTTTAATTATGGATAGGGGTTGGCTACTTTTGAAGAGCCGTGTGGCTCTTTTTCTATCACATTTTATCTGCGAATTTTTTACTAAGTGCTTGTCCAATCAGGGCACCAAGTAAAGCGCCGATGAGAACACTTGTGATAAAGAGGAGGATATTAGCAGGATTCGGTGCAACCATAATGCGATCGATATAGTCCTGAGATTTTCCACGAGCGATTAGAGCTGCGATATAGGCTTGAGGGGTCAACCACATGAGTAGGATGGGACCAGTAGTACCAAAGGCAAAAACTAGGAAGGAAAGAAGGTTTTTAACCTTATCCTTGTAATGTCCTAGGTGAGCGATGCCATCTGCTGCAAGACCGCAGATAATTCCTGGCAGAAAGGCTCCAGCACCATGCTTGCTCCCGAGGAAAAAGAGAGAGATAACGAGGCCAATCGTAGTAATCGCTCCAAAACGAGGCACTTTTGCTAAAAGGATCATATAGACGCTACCACCCACAAGAGCAGAAAAGGCAGGGGCGTAAAACATATTTCCAGTGTGGTCGACAAGGTTTCCTAGTAGAACACCCACTCCGATACAGAGAAAGTAGACAAGAGCAGCTACAAGGGTTGTCAAGATATTCTTTTTCATAAGTTCTCCTTCGTATATCTGATGTTATTCATTGTATCATGCCTAGCTCAGATTGTAAATGCTAGCTTGGAACTAGTATTTATTAGGAAATGTGGTAAAATAGGAAAAAATAAAAGACGAGTAGTAAGAGTATGAAGAATTTAGGAAAAGTTTTTAAAGAGTTAAGGGAGTCCAGAAAAATCTCCTTGAGAAAAGCAACAGGTGGACGCTTTTCAGCATCCTTATTGTCGCGTTTTGAAAATGGTCAGAGTGAAATATCTGCTCAAAAGTTGTTTGTTGCTTTAGAGAGTATCCATGCTAATGTAGAAGAACTCTTATTTTTGGCGAGAGGTTTTCATCAGGATGCCTATTCTGAATTTAGAAACAGAATAGTCGAGGCTATCGACCCTCAAGATTTGACATCCTTGCGCACTATCTACCAGAGAGAATATCAACAACTTCCTTTTTCAAAGGATAAGCAGCAACACATTCTCAATGCTATTTTGATAAAATCCTATATGAAAGCTATTGATGAGACGGTTACATTGACCTCTGAGGAAGAAAGAGTCCTACATGATTATCTATTTTCTGTTGAAATTTGGGGGCTCTATGAACTTTCGTTCTTTTCTTCCTGCTCTCCTCTTTTATCAGTCCAGCTTTTGACAAAGTATACTCGGGAAATGTTGCGGAAGTCAGATTTCTTGCAAGGAGTTGGGAAAAATCGGAATATGATGCATACCTTGCTCCTCAATGGTTTTATGGCCTGTATTGAAGTTGATGATGTTACCAATGCCCTCTATTTCAAAAAACAAATTGAAAAGAACTTCTTTGAAGAAAATGAAACCTATTTTCGAATAGTCTACCTATGGGCAGAAGGTTTGCTTGATAGTAAGCAAGGAAGAGCGGAGGAAGGACAGAGAAAAATGGAGGACGCTGTCCGTATTTTTGAAATGATCGGTTGTAGCAAATCTGCAGATTATTATAGAAGTGCCATGGAGTATTGAGTATTTGCAACTAGATAAATTAATACTCTTCGAAAATCAAATTCAAACCACGTCAGCTTCGCCTTGCCGTACTCAAGTACAGCCTGCGGCTCGCTTCCTAGTTTGCTCTTTGATTTTCATTGAGTATAAATTAAAACGATAGGACTGTGAAGATACTTATTAGTAGTAGAAAATTCTAGCGTTTTCGTTATTCGTTTAATCTGTTGCATATATTCAAAAAATATTCTCAAGGGCTCCTTGATGCTATACTAGAGCTACCATAAAAGTAGAATGTGAGAAAGAAAGGAATCTATATGAAACTATTACTAAGAAATCAAGCATACAGAGTTTTGAGTTTATCACGATTTTTCAATGCTTTTGGTGCTTCCATTTTTAATTTAGTATTTGTGGTCTATGCCTCGACTTTGCCAGAGGCTTCTGTTGCCGTTGCTATGGCGAATGTTGTGATGATGCTTCCAACTCTTTTTACAGTTTTTGTGGGAATTCGGGCAGATTACACGAGGGACAAGGTCAAATGGATGACCTATGTCGGTTTATTTCAGGCGGTTTTATTTTTTCTAGCAGCCCTAGTTGTTCAGCAAGCTAGTTTCTTTGCCTTTTCGACCCTTTGCCTCATCAATGTCCTTAGTGATGTAGCCAGTGATTTTGCTGGTGGCTTGCGAATGCCTCTCGTTAAAGAAAAGGTAGCAGAGTCAGATTTGATGGAGGCCTATTCCTTTTCTCAGTTTATTACCTACATCTCTGCGATTGGTGGCCAAGCTTTTGGAGTTTGGCTATTAGGGGTGTCAACACAGAACTTTTCGCTCGTAGCGGGAATCAATGCCATATTTTTCCTAGTGTCAGCTCTCATTCTCTTTTTAGGAAGGGTTGAATTAAGCTTATCAACTCCACTTGTTGATAGTAAATCACTGAAAAATGAGAAACTTTCTATCAAAGATCAATTTTTAACGATTTACCGAAACTTACGTCTCGTTTTTCTTAAAAGTGGACAGAAAAACTTTGGGTTTATGCTCTTTGCTATCTTGCTTATCAATGCTTTGGGTGGTGCCTTGGGTGGAATTTATAATATCTTCTTTTTGAGCCATTCTCTCTTAAATTTTTCTTACACAGAGGCACTATTTATCAGTCAATTCTGTGCTTTGTTAGCAATCATCATCAGTAGCCTTACGGGAAATGATTATGTTGGGAAACAGTCCTTGCCTAGATTGATGATGTGGGCGACCGTAGGACTCAGTCTAGTTGGTTTAGCTAATGTATTCAATCAAGTCGTGCTTGGTTTGCTATTTCTCTTTTTAACTCTGTATGTGTCTGGTAAAGTTTCACCAAAGATTAGTGCCATGCTCATGAAAAATCTAGCTCCAGAGGTTCTAGCTCGTACCAGTAATTTTTTAGGTTTATTGTTTACCCTATCCATACCTGTGGGAACGGCCTGTTTTTCACTTGTAGCCGTATGGAATATACAGTTAACTTGGATGCTATTTGTTGGTCTTTCCTTGCTAGCTATTTTTTTGACAGGTCTTAATCTCAAAAATGATATCTAATACTCTTCGAAAATCAAATTCAAACCACGTCAACGTCGCCTTGCCGTACTCAAGTACAGCCTGCGGCTAGTTTCCTAGTTTGCTCTTTGATTTTCATTGAGTATAAATCCTAATTTTTTTCTTACTGTTTTAATCCCTCTATTTATGGTAAAATAGGACTATTAAGTTATAAAGAGGATTCCCTATGAAATTACAAAAACCAAAAGGAACGCAGGATATTTTACCTGCTGAGTCTGCCAAGTGGCAGTACGTTGAGGGCTTTGCCCGTGAGATTTTCAAGCGCTACAACTATGCAGAAGTGCGTACGCCTATTTTTGAGCATTACGAGGTCATCAGTCGCTCTGTCGGAGATACAACAGATATCGTAACTAAGGAAATGTATGACTTTTATGACAAGGGTGACCGCCATATCACCCTCCGTCCAGAAGGAACAGCGCCCGTTGTTCGTTCCTATGTGGAAAATAAACTCTTCGCGCCAGAAGTGCAAAAGCCAAGTAAGTTCTACTATATGGGGCCTATGTTCCGTTATGAGCGTCCACAGGCAGGGCGTTTGCGTCAGTTCCACCAGATTGGGGTTGAGTGCTTTGGCTCTAGCAATCCAGCTACTGATGTGGAAACCATTGCTATGGCAGCCCATTTCTTGAAAGAAATCGGCATTCAAGGTGTCAAATTGCACCTCAACACTCTTGGAAATCCTGAAAGCCGCGCGGCCTACCGCCAAGCCTTGATTGACTATTTGACACCGCTCAAGGAGACCTTGTCTAAGGATAGCCAGCGTCGCTTGGAGGAAAATCCTCTTCGTGTCTTGGACTCTAAGGAAAAAGAAGACAAGGTAGCAGTAGAGAATGCACCGTCTATCTTGGACTTCCTTGATGAAGAAAGCCAAGCTCACTTTGATGCTGTTCGTCAGATGTTGGAAAATCTTGGAGTAGACTACATCATCGATACCAATATGGTGCGTGGTCTGGATTACTACAACCATACCATTTTCGAGTTCATCACTGAAATTGAAGGCAATGACCTGACAGTCTGTGCGGGTGGTCGTTACGATGGCTTGGTTGCTTACTTTGGTGGCCCTGAAACTGCTGGATTTGGTTTTGGACTTGGTGTAGAGCGCCTGCTTCTCATTCTTGAAAAGCAAGGGGTTACTCTTCCTATCGAAAACGCCCTAGATGTTTATATCGCAGTTTTGGGCGAAGGGGCAAATGTCAAAGCCCTAGAACTAGTACAAGCTCTTCGCCAACAAGGTTTCAAAGCAGAGCGTGATTACCTCAACCGTAAACTTAAAGCTCAGTTCAAGTCGGCCGATGTCTTTGCAACTAAGACCCTCATCACTCTAGGAGAGAGCGAAGTCGAAAGCGGACAAGTAACGGTCAAGAACAATCAAACCCGAGAAGAAGTGCAAGTGTCACTTGATGCAATCAGTCAAAACTTCTCAGAAATCTTTGAAAAACTAGGATTTTAATAACAGATAAACTGGTCAGGATCTCACTCCTGACCTTTTTCTTTTGCAAAATGACAAAAATCTTAAACTTTTTGACAAATATACTTGTCAAAAATAAAAAGATGTGTTACAATGAAATCAAGTTAAGAAAAGTATAGCAGAAAGGAACGATTATGTGGGCATTAGGATTTGTACCTCTTATGATAATCTTTTATCTCGACCATACCCAAAAGGTCAAGAAACTAGAGAATAAAATCAAAAAGTTTGAGCGAAAAGAGAAAGGAAATACAGAAATGTCAAGATTATTAAAAGAATTGATTGGGAGAACGCCGGTCATCCTTGGACAATTGTTTGGAACAGATAACTGGGAAGTTGTGGATGTTGATGAGGAATGGGTCAAGCTACGACGTGTAGATAAAAAGGGAAAAGAAAAATTCAAACTACAACGCATTGAGGATATCCAAACGATTCAATTTGACGGAAAGTAGGTGTGTGACATGCAACTAAAAAATCGTCTAAAAGAGCTTCGGGCTCGCGATGGCCTTAATCAAACTGAACTGGCCAAGCTAGCAGGCGTGTCCAGGCAGACCATTAGTCTACTGGAGCGAGATGAGTACACGCCATCCATCGTCATTGCCCTGAAGATTGCTCAGATATTCAATGAGCCTGTCGAGTCAGTCTTTCGCTTAGAGGAGGATGAGTGATGAACAAGTATAAAGCAATCTATTATGTAGTTGCTATAGTTGTGTTTATCGTGAATCTTTTGGCTATGATTGGAACCCGTACTTAGGTTGGTTTACTAATCTGTATGAAAGTAAGCATATCTCTTCTGGATACTTTTAGTCCCTACTATCCCTAGTCGTTGAGATGGGATTGAGAGAAAGATAAAAGTTTAAAGAGATCGTAAAAAGGAGAAAAATTATGAAAGAATTTTTAGCAGGTTTTCAAGTAGATACTGAGAACAAAGAACTTGCAGGTGTTTGTGCAGGTCTAGGAAACTATTTTAACATCCAGACCAACGTAGTTCGTTTGGTGACAGTCTTGTTGTTTCTTTCTTCGACGGAGTTAGGGATTATAACAGTTGCTCTCTATGCTTATCTAGCAGGCTGGCTTGGTAATGAGCCATTAGGAGATGGAGCGAAAAAAGCAAGAAATCAAGCTATTCTCTTGTTAGCTGTTTGTTTGATTTTAGTATCACTTGGAACAGAGGGTTTGACAGCTATTTATGAATCAGGTAGAGCCTTTGGTCAGTGGTTGGCTGGATTAGTTTAGAGGGAGGATGAAAATGAAAAAGAAACGTGGATTATTATTTTTAGCAGCAGTTGTCTTGGGAGCTTTCTTGGGCATGTTTGTAGGGATGTTTAAGGCACGTGCTGAATCCCACGAAATTATGTTAGATGTAAAAGTCTTGATACCATGGATATCAGCTATTTGTTTACTGATAGGTTTCATTAGCATTCTTTTGACGTTCAATTTCCTAAAGAAAAGCAGAAAGTTTCATTCCTTGTATCAAGAGGAAATGGATGATGATTTGAATGAAAGCTATTATGTGCAAATGTATCGGAATCTCGAGTTTGGAACCATTGCTTTTAATATTGCAATCGTAGCGATTTTATTGGCTCTTTCCATCTCATTAAATGAAGTGATTATACTAAATGGAAGCCATCTAATCTTATCTCTTTCTTTTTTAGCATTAGTGTTGGTTTTCAATGCTCAAAAATATCTTTATAAAACCATTTCGATTGTTCGTCAGTTTGATTTGGCATTTTTCTCTACACCAAAGGATGTCTTGGACTATATCAATTCTTACGACGAAGGGGAGCGTCAGGCTAATTTGGAACAGAGTTTTCGGATTTTATTTCAATTAAATCAGTATGTCTTACCAATCTTATATATTTTTCTTTTTATCATTTCTTTCTTGACAGGAGAGATTCAATTACTGGCCTTCTTGCTTGTAGGAGCAATCCATATTTATATCAATGTGATGCAGTTACCTATGGTGAAACGCTATTTCAAATAAAGGAGTTTCTATGATTCGTGTTGAAAATGTAAGCAAAAGTTTTGGGAGCAAAAAAGCTCTTCACCAGATTTCTTTTGAGATTAAGGAAGGGTGAAATCTTTGGTTTTCTTGGGCCCTTCTGGTTCAGGTAAAACAACTATGATCAATGTCTTAACAGGCCAGTTGACTGCAGATCAAGGTAACACAATTTTGTTAGGCAAGAATTCTCAAGATTTAACCTCAAATGATTTGGAACAAATCGGTATAGTTAGTGATGGCAGTGGTTTTTATGAAAAGATGAGTCTTTACAAAAATCTTCTCATTTACGCTAAGTTATATGGCCTCAAGTCAGATAGAGTAAATCAGGTGCTCAAACAGGTTGGTTTGGCAGATGCTAAAGATATTATCGCAGAAAAACTGTCTACAGGAATGAAACAAAGAATGTTCTTGGCCCGTGCCCTTCTTAATGCTCCTAAGATTCTTTTTCTAGATGAGCCAACCAGTGGGCTAGACCCTACAACATCTAAGATGATTCATACCCTACTTCAAGAATTAAAGCAAGCTGGGACAACTATCTTTCTGACCACGCATGATATGAATGAAGCAACTTTGCTTTGTGATCGCTTATCTCTTTTAAATAAGGGAAATTTAATAGAGTATGGAAGTCCACAAGAGATTATTCAAAAATACCATGTGGATAAGAAAGTACGTGTAGGTTATAAAGATGGAAGAGAACAAATAGTTCTGTTTGAAGAATTGCCGCATTTAGACACGACAGATTTGATGGTTGTTCACTCTTGTGAACCAACTTTAGAAGAGATCTTTATCAGATTAACAGGAGAAAAGTTAGATGTTTAGAAAATTAAATGCCCTACTATGGTTAAGATTACAAGTTCTTATTAGCAATTCAACTTTGTTAGCAACTTTATTGATGCCTTTTGGTATTGCTGTTTTATTAAATGAATTTTTAAATAAGAATGGAGAAGTTAGCCTATTTTTACTATCTGCTAGTTTGACGATGGTCTTGAGCATGGGAAGTGGTTACATGGTATCGATTATGATGGCAGAAGATAAGGAAAAACGAAATCTCAAATCACTCATTCTAAGTGGTGTGACAGCAATAGAATATACTTTCAGTATGCTTGTTCTCCCTATTCTGATAATGTTACTTGCTATGATTGTACTTCCCATCTATCTTAAAGTAGATCTATCAGGTTACTTATTTGCCTATGCTATCTATTTGCTTCTAGCAACTATTTGTATTATTTTTCTCAACCTTCTAATCGGTGCAGTATCAGATACTCAATCTAAAGCGCAAGTCTATAGTATCTTTCCTATGTTAATCGTCTCTTTTTTCCCTATGATTGCTTCTCAAAATGATACGGTTCAAAAACTGTTGGACTATTCTTTTATCGGTCCTTTTGTAGGTCTATTAAAAGAAGGTGGAGGAAAGTTGTCTCTGGGAAATCTTGGTCTTTTATTGTCATGGGTCCTTGTTCTAGGCCTAGCAAGTCTCTTTGTATTGAAAAATAGTTATAAAGGAAAATAGGAGAATCTTATGAAATTACTTAAAAACATTGGCTGGTTTGTTCTAGCTTTCTTATCATTTTTGTTTATCTACGGTTTTATTCAGACTTTACCTCTGATTGCTCTTGGTTCAGGTGCACCTATAGTCGGTGTTCTTCCGCTTTATATTCTATTAGCAGGAGCTTTTACCTTCTTAACATACAAGTGGTATAAGACAGGAACTGTTACGATAGAAAAAACGGGCCTTAACAAATACATCTGGTTGCCTGCCTTGGTATGGGTCCTTATCATTGTTGTACAAAATTTCTTACCAAATGATCCATCTGTCAGTCAACAGACGGCAGAACAATTGACTCATAATCAACCTCTCTTCTCTTTCTTCATGATTGTTGTCTTTGCACCCCTGACAGAAGAGTTGACCTTTAGAGGTCTGTTAGCTCGTTATGTCTTCCCTCAGCAGGATAACGTCAAGCAGACAGTACTCTTTCTTCTTGTAAGTACTATCATTTTTGCACTTGTTCATTTCCCTGGCACTCCTCAACAATTCCTAGTGTATGGTTCTCTCGGTTTGAGCTTGGGCTTGGCATATATCAGCAAAGGTGGTTTGGCATACAGCATTGCTTTACATGCTTTAAATAATTTAATCGGATTTTTAATGATTCTCATGCTATAATAGACTCAGGAGGAAGTCATGAAACGAGTAATATTATTAGCAGTGGTTCAGACTGTAGTTCTCTTCTTTATCGTGGGGGCACTCGGCTACGTCTTTAAAGGGGATTTCTTTTATAACAATCTAGCAGTATTTTTTGCTCCTCTTGCAGGAGTTATACGATTTACGACAGCTTATGTGACAGAGATTGTTCTACCAAAGAAGGCAGCAGAGATTGCTGAAAAAGCGTAAAAAAATAAAGAAATACCAAATAAAAATGATCCAGCGAATGACTTTGCTGGATTTTTTTCATTTATAAGAGGATTCTCTCAAACTTTTCTGCTGATTTTCATGAAGAGCCTGCTCTTTTATGGTAAAATAGTAAAAGAATAATAGAGGAGAGAAATCATGAAACGTAGTATGTATGCTGGCCGTGTTCGTGCAGAGCACATTGGACAAGAAATTACCTTGAAAGGATGGGTTGCTCGCCGTCGTGACCTAGGAGGTCTTATCTTTATCGACCTTCGTGACCGTGAAGGAATCATGCAGTTAGTCATTAACCCTGAGAAAGTTTCTGGAGAGGTGATGGCAACAGCTGAAAGCCTTCGTAGTGAATTTGTCATCGAGGTGACTGGGCATGTTGCAGCACGTGAGCAAGCCAAATGATAAGTTGGCGACTGGAGCAGTTGAACTGAATGTAACAGCTCTTACTGTGCTTAACACAGCCAAAACAACACCATTTGAGATTAAGGATGGGATTGAGGCAAATGACGATACACGTCTACGTTACCGCTACCTTGACCTTCGTCGTCCAGAAATGTTGGAAAATCTTAAACTTCGTGCCAAGGTAACACATTCTATCCGCAACTACTTGGATGAGTTGGAATTTATCGATGTGGAAACGCCATTCCTTTCTAAGTCAACACCAGAAGGGGCGCGTGACTATTTGGTGCCATCTCGTGTCAATAAAGGGCATTTCTATGCTCTTCCTCAAAGTCCGCAGATTACAAAACAGTTGTTGATGAATGCTGGATTTGACCGTTACTACCAAATCGTCAAATGTTTCCGTGACGAGGACTTGCGTGGTGACCGTCAGCCTGAATTTACTCAGGTCGACTTGGAAACTTCATTCCTTACTGAGCAAGAAATTCAAGATATCACAGAAGGCTTGATTGCGCGCGTGATGAAGGAAACAAAAGGAATCGAAGTAACTCTGCCATTCCCTCGTATGAAGTATGATGATGCTATGGCCCTTTATGGTTCTGACAAACCTGATACTCGTTTTGAGATGTTGCTTCAAGACCTAACAGAAGTTGTCAAAGGTGTAGATTTCAAAGTCTTCTCAGAAGCTCCTGCCGTTAAAGCCATCGTTGTTAAAGGCGCAGCAGATAACTACTCACGTAAAGACATCGACAAGATGACAGAAGTAGCCAAGCAGTATGGTGCCAAAGGTCTTGCTTGGGTCAAGGTTGTTGACGGTGAATTAAACGGTCCAGTTGCTAAATTCTTGACAAGCATTCAAGGCGATTTAACAAGTGCGCTTGGTCTTGAAGATACGGATTTGGTTCTCTTTGTAGCTGATACGCTTGACGTAGCAAATGCAACACTTGGGGCCCTTCGTGGACGTATTGCTAAAGAACTTGGTTTGATTGATGGTGATAAATTCAACTTCCTTTGGGTGGTTGACTGGCCAATGTTTGAATGGTCTGAAGAAGAAGGTCGCTACATGAGCGCCCACCATCCATTTACCCTTCCTCAGGCAGATACTGCCCATGAACTCGAAGGTGAATTGGCTAATGTCCGTGCCATTGCTTACGACATCGTCTTGAACGGTTATGAACTAGGTGGTGGTAGCCTTCGTATCAACCAAAAAGAACTTCAAGAACGCATGTTCAAGGCTCTTGGCTTCTCAGCAGAAGAAGCCAATGACCAGTTTGGTTTCCTTTTGGAAGCTATGGACTATGGTTTCCCACCACACGGTGGTTTGGCTATCGGTCTTGACCGTTTTGTCATGTTGCTCGCTGGAGAAGAAAATATCCGCGAAGTCATTGCCTTTCCTAAGAACAACAAGGCTAGCGACCCAATGACGCAAGCCCCATCAACAGTAGCCCTTAAACAACTAGAAGAACTCAATCTACAAGTAGAACAAGATGAAACAAACGAAACGTAACTAAGAAGTGGCACTATTATCTGCGCCGCTTTGCTTATCGAGTAAAGATTTTGCGTGTTTTACAAAGTATTTCACGAGAAAAATACGATGAAAAAGATTTCAGCTTCTCTGGTATATGGTTTTCTATCAGCAGTAGCCGTCAATTTCTTTTTCCAACCAGGACATGTTTATTCAAGTGGAGCAACAGGTTTGGCTCAGATCATTTCTGCGCTTAGTAATCACTGGTTTGGCTTTTATTTCCCAATTTCAGTAGCTTTTTATGCTATCAATATTCCGCTCATGATTTTGGCCTGGTACCAAATTGGACATAAGTTTACGATTTTTACCTTTATCACGGTATCTATGAGCTCGCTCTTTATCCAGTTTGTGCCAGTGGTGGTCTTGACAGAGGATCCCAATCATCAATGCCCTTTTTGGGGGAGTCGTCATGGGACTGGGAATCGGCTTTGCTTTACGCCATAACATCTCCAGTGGTGGAACAGATATTGTCAGTCTGACTATTCGCAAGAAGACAGGTCGTAACGTTGGAAGCATCTCTTTCTTGGTGAACGGGACAATCATGCTGATTGCAGGTTTGACCTTTGGCTGGAAATATGCCCTTTATTCCATGATTACCATCTTTGTATCAAGTCGTGTGACAGATGCAGTTTTCACCAAGCAAAAACGCATGCAGGCTATGATTGTCACTAGCAATCCCAGATGCCGTCATTGAAAAAATCCACAATAGATTACATCGTGGAGCGACCATCATTCATGATGCGGAAGGGACCTATAACCACGAGCGTAAGGCGGTTTTGATTACGGTTATCACTCGCGCAGAATTCAATGATTTTAAACTGATTATGAAACAAGTGGATCCGACGGCCTTTGTTTCTGTTTCTGAAAATGTCCATATCCTAGGACGATTTGTCGAAGTCGAAAACTAAAATTTTTCATGACAAGTTCAAATTCCATCAGTGTTTTCTTGCACTAGCTTTGACTAACTTTTTTAGTTTGCTTTTTGATAATCATTTATAATAGAATAGAAAAAAAAACCCAACTCTGAACACATTGTACAGAGTTGGTTTTTATTTTTCAACGATTTTGTGGGCAATCAATTGACGATAGCAAATTTGTCTATTTTCCTTGGCATCGCTGATGATTTGCAGGATGGTTTCAAATGAAGTTCGGCCAAGAGCAAGGCTGTTGATATCTACATAGGCAGCTAGATTCAACCTTGGATTTACTGAGTCAAAGCTGAGGACTGGAACATCAAGTTGGTGTTCGTTGAGATAGTTACATACACCTTCAGCTAAGAGGCTATCCGTTGTGATAATAGCATCGGTCTGAGGGTCATATTTAAAGAGTTGTTTACTAAAGTTATAGCCCTTCTCTTCTAGAAATTCATCTGCAAAGAAGGTACGTTGACTGTCGAGAGGCAACTGATTTTCTTGAAGGGCTTGTTCGTAGCCTTTTAAACGATCCTGAGTTACGAAAAGTTTTTTGGTCCCCCCGATGAAGGCAATTCGGCTGCATCCTTTTTTGATGAAGTATTCTGTTGCATCATAACCAGCTTGAATATTATCGTTGTCAACCAGTGGAATAAAAGGTGACAGTGATTTCCCAAGGATGAGGAAGGGAAATTGTTCTTCAGTAACGAGTTTAACTAAGGGGTCATTTTCTTGGGCATACAAGAAGATAAGACCGTCTACACGCTTTCCATAGACCATCTGTGAAATTGCATTTAAGACGCTCTTTTTCGTCTTTTCCAGTTGCAATCTGGATGGCATAGTGATTTTCTGAAGCAACTTGTGCAATCCTCTAAGGACAGAAGGAAAGAAAGGATTTTTGATAGAAAACGTCTGAGTCATCAGGAAGAACCAAGCCGATAACCTGCGTATAACTACTTACTAGGCTTCGAGCATTGAGGTTAGGATGGTAGTTGAGTTCCTTCATAGCCTTTCGAACTCGTTTTTTTAGTTTCATCGCTAATGGTTGATTTGTTTTGAATAACACGGGTTACGGTTGAAGGTGAGACCCCTGCAGCCTTGGCCACGTCTTTAATTGTCACGGGCATAATAATCTCCTACTTATGGTAGTCTGGATCACGGAAATGTGTTTTGTAAAAGATAGTGACCAGGTATAGAACAAAGAAAATGTTTTGAACGGTAATCAAGGTTGCCATATTTTGGCCTAGGAGACCGAGAATCATGGCAAGTAAGGTTGGTAATCCTAAACAGTTCAAAATGAAATGATAGCACTCTTTATAGGTCTCAAATGAAAAGAGACGTGATTTTTTCGTAAAGTAGAGCAGAAGGCTAGCACCTAAAGCGACAATGAAAAAATTGAGTCCAAATAGGAAACCAGAACCTATTACGAGAAAGAGGCTAATATAAACACGATTCTGTTGATACCAGTCTTTGGAAATGGCTTGAGTCAAACTTTCCTTGCTTTGGAAACTATCTGTAGTGATAGCATGGTAGCGGATGCTAGTTAATTCTTTTCCCTGCTTACTGATAAGGAGTTGCTCATCTCCAAAGTGAAGAAGCAATTCTTCAGGGAAGGTTGAGTTAGCAGGACCACCAATCTGGACAGAAGCTTGGCTAGGACTAGTACCAGAGTAATGTAACTTTCCATCTACAATCTTTGCATTGGCAGCCAAATCCTGAATCACACTATCCGTTAAAGGTGAGTAAAGGTCCTCGACAAAGGTCTCCAAAGGATAGGTTTCCTGAGAGCTATTTTGAATGGCAATAGGCACCATAGACAAGCTAATCAAGAAAATACTGGTAAAAATCAGTTGGAACCAGTTGAGACCAAAACGTTGAGATAGGGGCTTACGAAATCCCCAGATACTATTAAAATAAGAAAATGGATATGGTAACATAAATCTCTTTCTAAGGCATTTTTCTATATGAGTATTATATAGAGAAATGTGTTTTATTTCAAGTGGGTCAGGTACAATGCTGGTTGAAAGTAGGCTTTTGCTTTATACTCAATTGTTCAAGAGCAAACAAGAAGCCTTACCTTAAACTTTTATTTCTCATCAGATTATCTAAGTAAGGACAAGTTCAAAATGAAAAAGGGTGGCGGGGGTATATTACCCCTTGTCGCCACCGCTTGTAAGTCCTGAAACGAAGTTCTTTTGTAAGAAGAAGAAGAGTGTACAGATTGGAAGAGCGATGAGGATAGCACCTGCTGAGAAGTAGGCAATCTTCAAGTTCTTCGCATTGCTAACGAAGGTTTGTAGACCAACGGCAACTGTAAAGTATTCTTTCTCACGAAGCAAGAAACTAGAGAGGATATAGTCTCCGAAAGGTCCCATGAAGGCCCAGAGTGCTTGTACCGCAACCATTGGGCGAACAAGAGGGAGAACGATTTGCCAGAAGCGGCGGAAGTGTCCTGCACCATCAAGTTTTGCAGACTCATCAAGAGACATTGGCACGGTGTCAAAGTAACCTTTCATCAACCAAGCATTCATAGGGATACCACCACCGACGTAGAGGAAGATGAGGAACCAGCTATGGTTAAGGGCAGTTCAACATGAGGGCCATAACGAAGAAGGCAGTCAAAGCAGCCATTGTAGGCACCATTTGGATAATCAAGAAGAAGACCAAACTTTGTTTACGAGCCAAGAAGTTGTAACGGCTATAGGCATAACCAGCAAGTACGATAATACTTGTTTGTACAACCATAGTGATCAAAGCGATGATCAAAGTGTTGAGGTACCATGTACCGTACAAGGTTTCTGTAAAGAGCCCTTTGAAGTTATCAAGACTAAAGTTGACATTGCTGTCGAGTTTAAAGGCCACAACGTTACCAGCCTTGAAGGCAGACATAATCGTGATTAAAAGAGGATAGATAATGACGATTGAAAGTCCGATCAAGTAGAGGTAAGTGAGGGTTTGAGTCAGTCTACGTTTTAGTTTGATTGAGTTATTCATCTTAGACGTCCTCCATATCAAATGCGTGTAGTTTCTTGAATGCAATCATAGAAATAGAGATGACAATGATTGAAATAATCAAGGTAACGGCAGCTGCCATAGAGTATTGGGGAGCTGTACCTGTTGTCAAACGGTAAATCCATGAGATCAAGATATCGGTTGAACCAGCTCCACCACCGACACTACCAGGACCACCGCCATTGAAGAGGTACATGATAGAGAAGTTGTTGAAGTTGAAGGTGTATTGGCTGATTAAAGTAGGCGCTGCAACAGCCAAAATCATTGGGAAAGTGATGCTGCGGAATTTTTGCCAAGCGTTTGCACCGTCGATATAAGCTGCTTCATACAAGTCGTTTGGAATAGACTGTAGGATACCGAGAGTTAGGACATAGATATAAGGGAATCCAAGCCAACCTTGCATCATAATCAAGGCAACCTTAGTCCAAGTAGGGTCTGTTTTCCAAGGGATTAGTGCTCCATCGAGGAATGGAAGAACCTTAGCAAAGAGAGGGATAACTTGGGTATTGATAGCACCAACACTATCGTTGAACATGTTTGAGAATGTCAAGATAGTGATAAAGGCTGGAACCGCCCAAGGTAGAAGGAAGATAACACCAAAGATACGTTTACCCTTGATGAATGGTTGGTTAGCGATAATAGCTGTAAAGATCCCGAGTACGATTTGCAAAGTCGATGCAGATAAAGCCCAGATAATAGTCCAAGAAAGAACAGAACCGAAGGCTGAACGGAAGGTACTCAAGCTCCAGATATTTGTAAAGTTAGTCAATCCAACCCAATCCAATAATTTATTTGGTGGTAAATGTTGGAAATCGTAGTTAGTAAAGGCAATCATCAAGGTTACAATAACCGGGAAGATGATGGCAAATGTCATGGCAACGTAAGATGGAATGATAAGCAAGTAAAGGGAATCCATTTTTCATAGATACCTTTAATCATATCCTTAAGTGTCAATGGGACAGGGATGCCATTATTGATACGTTTTGCAATAGTGTGAGCGTCTTTAATATTGAGAATATAAAAGGCTAGATAAACAATTACAAAAATAGAGTGGAATGCACCACGAATCAACATGAAGAGAGAGTTGTCACGGCCAGGTTTTTCACCAAGCGTGATTAAGTTGCTCAATTCAGGTGCTGCAAGTACTATAAAATAGAGGACAAAAGCCACTGTTACAGCAAGGAAGATAAAACCTTTAGCTTTTTGTTTGTTGTAGATTTGTCCCAACCCAGGAATCAATGAAAGCAAGGCTGCTTTTTTTGGTTGTTGTTCCATGAGTGCTCCTTTCATAAGATACGAGCATTGAGCTCGATGCTAATCAGCAAAATTGCTGAAAACATTGTCAATATATCTAAAAATCAAGGGAGATGTTTAAATTATCTCCCTTGAATCAATCAATTAGTTACCAAATTTTTGTTGGATTGTTTCTTTGATCAATGTTACAGCATCATTAGCAGCTGTTTTAGCATCTTTCTTACCGCTTACAGCGTCAAAGAGCATTGTTTTAGCTGGGTCCCAAACTGTTGACATTTGAGAGATGTTTGGCATTGGTTGAGCGTTCTTGAACTGTTTGATAACAGCTGTAGTCAACTCATCGTTTTTACCTTCAGCGTAAGCACGAGCTTCAGTGTTAGCTGGGATTTCGTTAGTTGCATCGTAGAATGCTTTTTGTTGGTCAGTTGAAACAAGGAAGTCTACAAATTTTTGAGCGCCTTCAAGGTTCTTAGTGCTTGATGGGATGATCCAAGCTTTACCACCACCAAAGGCTGCGTAGTTTTTACCGTTTGGAAGAGTTGGGATAGTTGCAACACCGTAGTTTACTTTAGCATCTTTGAATGCTTGAGCTTTCCAAGGACCATCGATGATAGCAGCTGTTTTACCTTCTTGGAATTGAGTTTGGATCAAGTTTCCAGCACCTTCAGTATCTTGCATACCTTTAGGCCATTTTTCGTACCAAGTTTTAGCGTATTCGATACCTGCGATAGCACCATCGTTAGCAAGACCGATATCTTTAGGATCTTTACCATTTTGACCAAATACATAAGCACCGTTACCAGCAAGGAGTCCGTATGCGTAGTAGAAGTTAGTCCAGTCAGCTAGGAAAGCAGTAGTTTTTCCGTCTTCACCAGCGAAAGCATATTTGCTATCTTTAGCAAGTTCTTCTAGGTCAGCAAATGTCTTTGGAGCTTCTTTTCACTCAAGTCTTTGTTGTAGTACATAACAAGTGACTCGATAACGGCTGGAGCACCGTAAACTTTACCGTCAGCAGCTGTTACAAGAGATTTAGTAGTATCATCTGTTTTAGCACCGTCGCTTAGTTTAACTTCTGAAAGTTGTCCGTCAGTACCAAGGCTACCTACACGGTCGTATGGAGCCATCATAACGTCAGCAGCTTGACCTGATTGGTTGTCAAGTGAAAGTTTGTCAAGTCCACCCAAGTTGGTCACCAGATTTGATGTTAACTTTTGTTCCTGATTCTTTTTCATAAGCTTTTGCAGCTGATTCTGCGAATGCTTTATATTGGTCTTCAACATAGAAAGTGATTTCTTGGCTTCCTGATGCAGAAGAATCAGCTGCTTTATCAGCAGTTTTGCTTCCGCAAGCTACCAAAAGCAAGCTAGCAAGAGTAGCAGTACCAAGTACAGCAGCGCTCTTCATGAATTTAGTTGACATAGTGTATTCCTCCTAAAGAATAACAAATTTTAATTTCGAGGAAACGCAAACGTTTTCCCTTATGACCCTAGTATAGCACAAACAGAAAACGGTTGCAAGCATTTTTTTGAAAAAAATTTAAAAAGCTTGTGACTGGCTAATTCCTAAAATTGTTTGTATAATAGAAGAAAAAGATGTAAATCATGTAAATTTTCGATTCAAAAAAATAATTGAAGGAAAACGATTGCATGAGTTTAGAAGAAGATTTATAGGAGGTAAAAAAAAATAAGAATATAGTATTTTTTTAAAAAAAGCTATAAAAGTAAAATAAATTGAAAAAGTTTTTTTACAAAACGCTTGCATTTATTTTAGAAATGGGTTATACTTTTACTTAGCGCAAACGTTTGCGCACTAAATTTGAAATAATTAATTAAAAACACTTGAGGTGCTATTATGAAGAAACGTCAAAGTGGTGTGTTGATGCACATCTCATCACTTCCAGGAGCTTACGGAATCGGATCATTTGGTCAAAGCGCCTATGATTTCGTTGACTTCTTGGTTCGTACAAAGCAACGTTACTGGCAAATCCTTCCTTTAGGAACAACCAGCTACGGAGATTCTCCTTATCAATCTTTCTCAGCCTTTGCAGGTAATACTCACTTTATCGATCTTGATATCTTGGTTGAGCAAGGTCTCTTGGAAGCTAGTGATCTTGAGGGGATTGACTTTGGTAGCAACCCAACTGAAGTTGACTACGCTAAAATCTACTATGCACGTCGTCCGCTTCTAGAGAAAGCAGTCAAACGTTTCCTTGAAGTCGGAGATGTGAAAAACCGAAAGATTTGCTCAAGAAAATCAATCATGGCTTGAACTATTTGCAGAGTATATGGCTATCAAGGAGCATTTTGATAATCTTGCTTGGACAGAATGGCCAGATGCAGATGCTCGTGCTCGTAAAGCTTCAACTCTTGAAAGCTACCGTGAGAAATTAGCTGACAAGCTTGTTTACCACCGCGTAACCCAATACCTTTTCTTCCAACAATGGTTGAAATTGAAAGCATACGCTAACGAAAACCACATCGAGATTGTGGGTGATATGCCAATCTATGTTGCTGAAGATTCAAGCGATATGTGGGCAAATCCACACCTCTTTAAAACAGATGAAAACGGGAAAGCAACTTGCATCGCAGGATGCCCACCAGATGAGTTTTCTGCTACTGGTCAGCTTTGGGGTAACCCAATCTATGACTGGGAAGCAATGGATCGCGATGGTTACAAATGGTGGATTGAACGCTTGCGTGAAAGCTTTAAAATCTACGATATCGTGCGTATCGACCACTTCCGTGGATTTGAGTCTTATTGGGAAATCCCAGCTGGTTCTGAAACCGCAGCACCTGGTAAATGGGTGAAAGGACCTGACTACAAACTCTTTGCAGCTGTTAAAGAAGAACTTGGTGACTTGAACATCATCGCTGAAGACCTTGGTTTCATGACTGATGAAGTTATTGAACTACGTGAACGCACTGGCTTCCCAGGAATGAAGGTTCTTCAATTTGCCTTCAATCCAGAAGACGAAAGTATCGACAGCCCACACTTGGCACCAGCTAACTCTGTTATGTACACAGGAACACATGATAACAACACTGTTCTTGGTTGGTACCGTGATGAGATTGATGATCCAACTCGTGAGTACATGGCACGCTACACAAACCGTAAAGAGTACGAAACAGTGGTACATGCTATGCTTCGTACAGCCTTTCGCATCAGTAAGTTTCATGACGATTGCAACTATGCAAGATTTGCTAGAGTTGGATGGTTCAGCTCGTATGAACTTCCCATCTACTCTTGGTGGAAACTGGTCATGGCGTATGACAGAGGATCAATTGACTCCTGCTGTCGAAGAAACTTTGCTTGACTTGACTACAATTTATCGCCGTATCAATGAAAATTTGGTAGAATTAAAGAAATAAGACATTATCAGGAGACACAAAAAATGTTACCATTAAAAGAATTTGTACAAAATCGTTACAATAAATCTATCGCAGAATGTAGCAATGAGGAGCTTTACCTTGCTCTTCTTAACTACAGCAAACTTGCAAGCAGCCAAAAACCAGTGAACACTGGTAAGAAAAAAGTTTACTATATCTCAGCTGAGTTCTTGATTGGTAAACTCTTGTCAAACAACTTGATTAACCTTGGTCTTTATGACGAAGTTAAAAAAGAACTTGCTGACGCAGGTAAAGAGTTGATCGAAATCGAAGAAGTAGAATTGGAACCATCACTTGGTAACGGTGGTTTGGGACGTTTGGCAGCCTGCTTTATCGACTCAATCGCTACACTTGGTTTGAACGGTGACGGTGTTGGTTTGAACTACCACTTTGGTCTTTTCCAACAAGTTCTTAAAAACAACCAACAAGAAACAATTCCTAACGCTTGGTTGACTGACCAAAACTGGTTGGTTCGCTCAAGCCGTAGCTACCAAGTGCCATTTGCACACTTTACATTGACATCTACTCTTTACGATATCGATGTACCTGGTTACAAAACTGCTACGAAAAACCGTTTGCGTTTGTTTGACTTGGATTCAGTTGATTCTTCAATCATCCAAGATGGTATCGACTTTGACAAGACAGATATCGCTCACAACTTGACTCTTTTCCTTTACCCAGACGATAGCGATAAACAAGGTGAATTGCTCCGTATCTTCCAACAATACTTCATGGTTTCAAACGGTGCACAATTGATCATCGATGAAGCAATCGAAAAAGGAAGCAACTTGCATGACCTTGCTGACTACGCAGTTGTACAAATCAACGATACTCACCCATCAATGGTTATCCCTGAATTGATCCGTCTTTTGACTGAACGTGGTATCGAACTTGATGAAGCAATTTCTATCGTTCGTAGCATGACTGCTTACACAAACCACACAATCCTTGCTGAAGCCCTTGAAAAATGGCCTCTTGAATTCTTGGAAGAAGTGGTTCCTCACTTGGTACCAATCATCAAAGAATTGGATCGTCGTGTTAAAGCAGAATACAAAGATCCAGCTGTTCAAATCATCGATGAGAGCGGACGTGTTCACATGGCTCACATGGATATCCACTACGGATACAGCGTAAACGGGGTTGCAGCTCTTCACACTGAAATCTTGAAGAACTCAGAGTTGAAAGCTTTCTACGACATCTACCCAGAAAAATTCAACAACAAAACAAATGGTATCACATTCCGTCGTTGGCTTATGCATGCTAACCCAAGCTTATCTCACTACTTGGATGAGATTCTTGGACGCGAATGGCACCATGAAGCTTCTAAATTGGAAGACCTTCTTTCATACGAAGATAAGGCTGCTGTCAAAGAAAAATTGGAAAGCATCAAAGCTCACAACAAACGTAAATTGGCTCGTCACTTGAAAGAACATCAAGGTGTGGAAATCAATACAAACTCTATCTTTGATATCCAAATCAAACGTCTTCACGAGTACAAACGCCAACAAATGAACGCTTTGTACGTGATCCACAAATACCTTGACATCAAGGCTGGTAACATCCCTGCTCGTCCAATCACAGTCTTCTTTGGTGGTAAAGCAGCTCCAGCCTACACAATCGCTCAAGATATCATCCACTTGATCCTTTGCATGTCAGAAGTGATTGCTAACGATCCAGCAGTAGCTCCACACTTGCAAGTAGTTATGGTTGAAAACTACAACGTTACTGCAGCAAGCTTCCTCATCCCAGCATGTGATATCTCAGAACAAATCTCACTTGCTTCTAAAGAAGCTTCAGGTACTGGTAACATGAAATTCATGTTGAACGGAGCTTTGACTCTTGGTACTATGGACGGTGCTAACGTGGAAATCGCTGAGTTGGTTGGAGACGAAAACATCTACATCTTTGGTGAAGATTCAGAAACTGTTATCGATCTTTACGCAAAATCAGCTTACAAATCAAGCGAATTCTACGCTCGTGAAAGCGATCAAACCATTGGTTGACTTTATCGTGAGCGACGCTGTTCTTGCAGTTGGTAAGAAAGAACGCTTGGAACGTCTTTACAATGAATTGATCAACAAAGACTGGTTCATGACTCTTCTTGACTTGGAAGACTACATCAAAGTGAAAGAGCAAATGCTTGCTGACTACGAAAACCGTGATGCATGGTTGGATAAAGTCATCGTCAACATTGCCAAAGCAGGATTCTTCTCATCTGACCGTACAATCGCTCAGTACAACGAAGATATCTGGCACTTGAACTAAGATATACAATTTAATAGTTATTACACTATCTAGCAAAAAAGCGAGTTTCAATTGAAATTCGCTTTTTTTGAATGTTATGGACTTGAGGTTGACTGGTCTCAAAAGAAAAAAATAATTTGTCAATAATTTCTAGACTTAAAAATCAGACCTAGAGAACACTAAGAAGGCTGATTGTACTACCTTTAAGCCTGAGGTTCTTCTTAGATGTTACCTCAAATTTCTTGTATTCGTTTACAAACAGTATTATAATAGTATCATAGTAAGGAAAGAGGGTGTTCTTATGAGGAAAAAATATTTTTCAAAATATAAATGGACTGATTTATTTTGGATTCTTTTTGTAATTTGGTCATGCCTTTATATGGGTAATAGTTCTTCGTTTCCACTTACTCATCAAGAAATCTCTTTTCATGGATGTTGTTATGGGGCATCACTTGCCTTATATCACTTGCTATTTATTGATAAATTTGTCATTTCAAATCGAAAATAAATGGAGAGGTCAAAATTTTTTATACTTTTCGGAAAGACAGTGAAAAATCGCGATTTAAACCCGCATCTCAAGAAGAGGTGCGGGTTTTGTATTATTTAAAAAATTTATTTACAGTGCTTTCCCAACCAGAATCTCTGCTTCGATAGTAATCTCTGTCAGTTGGCTCCAATCAATCTTGCTTTGGTCAACGTGAAAGAGTAGGGGTGTCATGCTGAGTAAGGCTTGGCGTTGCTCTGCTGTGATGGACTTGGTCAGGGAAGCTATCTGACTAGATTGGATGCTGAAGTGTTCTTGGAAGTGTTCTTTGATATCTTGGTTTGGAATAGTCCTTCTTTGTCAGCTGGTCCTGTACCATTTGACGGATTTCTTTGAGGTGATTTTTCAGTTGGGAATGACCTTTAATTAAGATACCGTCTTTGGGATAAAACGCGGCGAAATTCTCCGTAGTTGGCAGGTGAGAAGATATCAAGCAGGATATCCATGCTGGCGTCTTTTATAGGAAGACGAGCCAGGTCACCAACAAACCAATTGACTGCCCAGTTGGTTTCACTTTTAGCAGCGATTTGGACGGAATCTTTTGAAATATCAAAGGCATAAAAGGTTTTGTCAGAGTGACTTTCTTGGAGTTTGCGAGAGTAGAAGCCTTCGCCACAGCCAATGTCCAAGACTGTTTTTGCGGATGGTTTAGTCGCTAGTAAGTCTGAAATGCCTTCTAAGATAGCCTGATAAAAGCCAGCTTCTAGGATTTGCTGGCGATTTTGAAAGTTTTCCTTGTCGTAGTTAGCGGATTGCTTGATTTGGGGTGCTAGATTGACATAGCCGAATTTTGCTAGGTCAAAAGAATGACGATTGCAGCATTTGAGACTGCTCTCTACCAGAGTCAGATTTTCTTGACAGATAGGACAGGCAAAGACAGTCGCAGAAGCAAAACGCTGAAGTTTAGGTTTGAGATTTGTATTCATAGTTTAAGTGTATCAAAAGAGGCAAATGAAAGCAACTTTAGGAATAAGTAGATGGGAGATTCAGTAGAAATAAAACTAATTCTCCAATTTATAGAATGAAATTGCTTTTATATCTAAATTGCTATATAATAATGATAAGGAGGAAATAAGTATGTTAAAAGAAGTATTAAGCGTCGCAAAAGTTGCGAAAAAATCATCACTCTTTTTGGGTGGTGTCGCATTTGGTACCCTTTGGTTTGAAAATCTTGGCAAGTAAGGAAGCTAAAAAAGGTTATTCTAAAGCTTTGGCTAAGGCTTACAAGTTGAAAAGACGAGCTAGATGCATCTGTTTCTGTTGTGAAGCAACATGGAGACGATGTCTTGCAAGATGCCAAATATTTGTACGAGCAAGAGAAAAAAGAAGAGCAATTAGATAGCCTTATAGGAGAATAATATGTCTTTTAAAGTGCTACATAGAGGATACCAACATATCCGACTATCATCTTCTTTTTCACTCACCTTGGATATTCAAGACTATCTTCGTTCCTTGGCGAGAGATGAAAAGGGGATTGAGTCTATCCAGTTTTACATGGATCAACAGCACTTTTACTCTACGCATAAAAGAAGGCTTTTTCTGTATTAGATAATGCAGAAGCCTTTTTTTAAAAAGAATTGATAAAGGGAAAGTTTCTGAGTTGATGACTCTTCCCATTCGTAGAGAAGAGAGTGCTTATTCTATTGTTTCAGGTGCAGCGATTAAGCGTATGCTTTTTTTCGTAGTTTTGTGCCGTATCCTATTCGCTATATATGGACTTGTTATCAGGCTTTGGGTTATATTAGAGAAGCCTATCAAACACTAGCGCGTAAGGAACTAACGATGGAGGTCTTGGACTGTTCGGCGATTTTATTGTCCTTGTTTATGAACCAATCCAAGACAGCTAGCAATATCATGTTTATGCTTGATTTGGGGAATCATTTAGATCAGTGGTCCTTGAAAAAAAACTGCAACAGATTTAGAACAAAGTCTTCTTGCAAAAGAGAGCGATGTATTCTTAGTACAGGGCGATACGGTCGTTAGTATCAAGAGTTCCGATGTTCAAATAGGAGATGTCTTGGTCTTATCTCAAGGAAATGAAATTCTGTTTGATGGACAAGTAGTTTCAGGTTTAGGTATGGTCAACGAAAGTTCCTTGACGGGAGAGAGTTTTCCAGTTGAAAAAAGAGAGTCTGATTTGGTTTGTGCAAATACAGTATTAGAAACTGGAGAGTTGCGCATTCGTGTAACCGATAATCAGATGAACAGCCGTATTTTACAGCTGATTGAGTTGATGAAGAAATCTGAAGAAAACAAGAAAACGAAACAACGCTATTTCATCAAGATGGCGGATAAGGTCGTCAAATATAATTTCTTGGGGGCTGGGCTGACTTACCTATTGACAGGTTCTTTTTCTAAGGCTATTTCTTTCCTATTGGTCGATTTCTCCTGCGCTTTGAAAATCTCTACTCCTGTAGCTTATTTGACAGCTATCAAGGAGGGGTTGAACCGTGAAATGGTGATTAAGGATGGAGATGTTCTGGAGAAATATCTGGAAGTTGATACTTTCTTGTTTGATAAGACGGGAACGATCACAACTAGCTATCCGATAGTTGAAAAGGTGTTACCTTTTGGGAGACTATAGTGAGGAAGATATTCTCAGAATCAGTGCCTGTCTTGAGGAACACATTTATCATCCTATTGCTAATGCCATCGTCAAGCAAGCCGAGATAGAGGGAATTGAACATGAGGAAATGCATGGGAAACTCCAATATATCGCAAGTAAGGGGATCAAATCTCATATAGATGGCCAACCAGTTCTTATTGGGAATTATGTCTTGATGCAGGATGAGCAGATTCATATCAGTTCAGAACAAAATGCTTTAATTGAAGAGTACAAGAGTCACTACAATCTCTTATTCTTAGCCTATCAGAATGAATTGATTGGAATGTTCTGCATTCATACTCCTTTGAGAAAAGAAGCAAAAGCAGCCTTGGAGAAACTTAAGGCACAAGGGAAAAAATTGATTCTGGCAACAGGGGACACCTTGGTTAGAACAGAGGAATTAGTCAAAGATTTGCCCTTTGATCAGGTCTATACAGACTTGAAACCTGATGGGAAAATTTGAGTTAGTAGAGGAACTGCAGAAAGCAGGTCACACTATTTTTGATGGTTGGGAGATGGGATTGAATGACTCAGCTGCTCTAACCCTATCAGATATCGGTGTGGTGATGAATGAGAGTGCAGATATTTCTAAGCAGATGAGCGATATCTTATTGTTAGATAATCGCTTGGATTTCTTCCAAGAGTTGGATTGGCTATCATCATCTTTGCAAACACTCATCAAGAAGAATATTCAAGATACCGTTGTCGTAAATAGTAGTTTGATTGGCTTTGGCTTGTTTAATTGGCTCAGTCCTTCAAATCTCTCTATCTTACATAATCTAACAACCTTACGCATTGTACTGCGTAGCCTGTCTATTAAGGCTAGATAGATGATGGTTATCAACAACAAAAAGGAGTTACCTTTCTCGAGGTTAACTCCTTTGTTTATAGGTAAATGTTGAACAGTTTAGTAAGTCAATACAAAATATTTTTTCTTCCCACGTCGGATAACAGTGAGTTCGTTCTCTAACTTATCTGCGTCACTCAAGACATAGTCAAGGTCTTGGATGCGGTCGCCGTTGACGTAGATGGCACCGTTTTGAACATCTTCACGGGCTTGGCGTTTTGAGTTAACCACGCCAGAAGATACGAGAAGTTCCACGATATTGTGGTTTTCGTCTGCTTGTACTTGGTAGTTTGGCACACCACGAAGTCCTTGTTTGAGTTCTTTGACAGAAAGGTTTTTGATATTTCCGGCAAAGAGTTGCTCAGTGATGTTGAGGGCTTCTTTGTAGGCTTCTTCTCCGTGAACAAGAGTCACGACTTCACGAGCCAGGACTTTTTGAGCCAAAGCGTTCGTGTGGCGCTGCTTCAAATTGTTTGCGGATGTCTTCAATCTCATCAAGTGACAAGAAAGTAAAAGATCTTCAAGAAGCGAACAGCGTCAGCGTCCATAACATTCATCCAGAATTGGTACATTTCGTATGGAGAAGTCTTTTCAGGATTGAGCCAGACTGCATTTCCTTCTGATTTACCAAATTTCTTACCAGTTGCATCTGTAATCAGTGGAACAGTGATAACGTGACCAGTCTTGTCAGCTTTACGACGAAGCAATTCTGTACCAGCAGTCATATTTCCCCATTGGTCAGATCCACCGATTTGAAGAGTAACATTGTGGTCTTGGTTTAGGACAAAGAAGTCGTAACCTTGCATGATTTGGTAGGCAAACTCAGTGTAAGAAATCCCTGTTTCAATCCGTTTTTTCACAGACTCCTTGCTCATCATGTAGTTGACAGTGAAGTATTTTTCCGATATCACGGAGGAAGTCAATGAAGCTGATGCTGCCAAACCAGTCGTAGTTGTTGACCATGACAGCTTTATTTTCACCCATTTTCAAAAGTCAAGAAAGCGAGAAAGTTGTCCTTGGATAGACTTGACCCAGCCATCTACTGTGTCTTTTGTTTGGAGACTACGTTCAGCATCTTTGAAGGACGGATCTCCGATGAGACCTGTAGCACCGCCAACGAGCGCATAAGGTTTGTGACCTGCTAACTGCAAAGCGACGACTTGTCAAGATTGCGACAAGGTGGCCTAGGTGAAGGCTGTCAGCAGTTGGATCGTAGCCAGTATAATAAGAAACTTGACCTTCTTCTAGGGCTTTACGCAAAGCTTCTTCATCAGTCGTTTGAAAAATCAAACCACGCTCTTTTAGCTCATCAAAAATGTGCATGTGTCTTTTCTCCTTTTTAAAATATTGTTTCTACCTATTGTACCACAAACTTAGCAAATAACCTAGTAAAATCGGGAAGAAAGTTGCTACTCGGACTTTTTTGGAAACGAGTGAAATATGGTATAATAGCACTAGCTTATACTCAATGAAAATCAAAGAGCAAACGAGGAAGCTAGCCGAAGGTTGCTCAAAACACCGTTTTGAGGTTGTGGATAGAACTGACGAAGTCAGTAACACATATACGGCAAGATGAGACTGACGTGGTTTGAAGAGATTTTTGAAGAGTATTATTTTCAGAGAAATAGATAAAAATAGTTAAGAAAGGGGCTGAAAGATGTCTCATATTATTGAATTGCCAGAAGTCTTGGCCAACCAGATTGCAGCAGGAGAAGTGATTGAGCGTCCTGCTAGCGTTGTTAAGGAGCTGGTAGAAAACGCCATTGACGCGGGCTCTAGCCAGATTATCATTGAGATTGAGGAAGCTGGTCTCAAGAAAATTCAAATCACAGATAATGGTCACGGAATTGCCCACGATGAAGTCGAGTTAGCTCTCCGCCGTCATGCGACCAGTAAGATTAAGAATCAAGCGGATCTTTTTCGAATTCGAACACTTGGTTTTCGTGGTGAAGCTCTGCCTTCTATCGCATCTGTCAGTGTTTTGACTTTGTTGACTGCGGTGGATGGAGCAAGTCACGGGACCAAGTTAGTGGCTCGTGGGGGAGAAGTTGAAGAGATTAGCCCAGCAACCAGTCCTGTGGGGACTAAGGTTTGTGTGGAGGATCTCTTTTTCAACACACCAGCTCGTCTCAAGTATATGAAGAGCCAGCAGGCAGAGTTGTCTCATATCATCGATATTGTTAACCGTCTAGGGCTAGCCCATCCTGAGATTTCCTTTAGCCTGATTAGTGATGGCAAGGAGATGACACGAACAGCTGGTACGGGTCAACTGCGTCAGGCCATTGCTGGGATTTATGGTTTAGCCAGTGCCAAAAAGATGGTTGAAATTGAGAATGCTGACCTAGATTTTGAAATTTCTGGTTTTGTCTCATTGCCTGAATTGACACGTGCTAATCGTAATTATATCAGTCTTTTTATCAATGGTCGTTATATCAAAAACTTCCTGCTCAATCGTGCCATTTTAGATGGTTACGGCAGTAAGCTCATGGTGGGGCGTTTTCCACTAGCTGTTATTCACATCCAGATTGATCCATATCTGGCGGACGTAAATGTGCACCCAACCAAGCAAGAGGTGCGTATCTCTAAGGAAAGAGAGCTGATGGCACTGGTTTCAGAAGCTATCGCAAAGAGTCTCAAGGAACAGACCTTGATTCCAGATGCCTTGGAAAATCTTGCCAAATCTACCATTCGTAATCGTGAAAAAGTAGAGCAAACCATTCTCCCACTTAAAGAAAACAATCTCTACTACGAGCAAACGGAAGCAACAATCTCAATTCCAGCTGAGGTTTCAGACAGTCAAGTAGACTTGACTGAAGAGAAACAGGATTTGAACCTCTTCGCCAAGGAAACCTTGGATCAGATAACTAAGCCGGCCAAACTACATTTTGCAGAGAGAAAGCCTGCCAGCTATGACCAACTGGATCATCCAGAGTTAGATATGGCTAGTTTGGATAAGGCTTACGATAAGCTGGAGCGAGAAGAGTCTTCGAGCTTCCCAGAGTTGGAATTTTTCGGGCAAATGCACGGAACTTATCTCTTTGCCCAAGGTCGAGATGGACTTTACATCATAGATCAACACGCAGCTCAGGAACGGGTTAAGTATGAGGAGTACCGTGAGAGCATTGGCAATGTTGACCAGAGCCAGCAGCAACTCCTAGTGCCCTATATCTTTGAATTTCCTGCGGATGATGCCCTTCGTCTCAAGGAAAGAATGTCTCTTTTAGAGGAAGTAGGCGTCTTTCTAGCAGAGTACGGGGAGAATCAATTCATCCTTCGGGAACATCCCATTTGGATGGCAGAGGAGGAAATCGAGTCAGGGATCTATGAGATGTGTGACATGCTCCTCTTGACCAAGGAAGTTTCAATCAAGAAATACAGAGCAGAGTTGGCCATTATGATGTCTTGCAAGCGGTCTATCAAGGCCAACCACCGTATTGATGACCACTCAGCTAGGCAACTCCTCTATCAGCTTTCCCAATGTGACAACCCCTACAACTGTCCACACGGACGCCCTGTTTTGGTCCACTTTACCAAGTCAGACATGGAAAAGATGTTCCGTCGCATTCAGGAAAATCATACTAGCCTACGAGAACTAGGGAAATACTAATACTCTTCGGAAATCTCTCTAAACTGCGTCAGCCTTACCTTGCCTAACTCAAGTTATGCCTACGGTTAGCTTCCTAGTTTATTCTTTGATTTTCATTGAGTATAAATTGAAGGGAAAATTATGTACGAATATCTAAAGGGTATTATTACCAAAATTACTGCTAAATACATCGTCCTAGAAGCAAACGGTATCGGCTACATCCTGCATGTAGCTAACCCTTATGCCTACTCAGGACAAGTTAACCAAGAAGCGCAGATCTATGTGCATCAAGTCGTTCGCGAAGATGCTCATCTACTTTACGGCTTTCGCTCGGAAGATGAGAAAAAGCTCTTTCTTAGCTTGATTTCGGTGTCAGGTATTGGCCCTGTTTCCGCTCTTGCCATCATCGCAGCTGATGACAATGCAGGCCTCGTTCAAGCTATTGAGACTAAGAACATCACCTACTTGACCAAGTTCCCTAAAATTGGCAAGAAAACAGCCCAGCAGATGGTGCTGGACTTGGAAGGCAAGGTGGTTGTGGCAGGGGACGACCTCCCTGCTAAGGCTGCAGTTCCATCTAGCAGTGACAACCAAGAACTGGAAGAAGCTATGGAAGCCATGTTGGCACTGGGCTACAAGGCGACTGAGCTTAAGAAAATCAAGAAATTCTTTGAAGGAACTTCGGATACAGCAGAGAATTATATCAAGTCGGCTCTTAAAATGTTGGTGAAATAGGAGATTTCTATGCCAAAACGTTGTTCGTGGGTTAAGATGACCAATCCGCTATATGTAGCCTACCACGATGAGGAGTGGGGGCAACCTCTCCATGATGACCAAGCACTTTTTGAGTTGCTCTGTATGGAGACTTATCAGGCTGGTCTTTCTTGGGAAACGGTACTCAATAAACGCCAAGCCTTCCGAGAAGCGTTTCACGGATATCAAATTCAAGCGATCGCAGAGATGAGCGACTCCGAATTGGAGGATTTAATGGATAATGCGGCCATCATCCGAAATCGAGCTAAGATCTTTGCGACGCGAGCTAATGCCCAGGCCTTTCTACAAGTTCAGAAAGAGTATGGCTCTTTTGATGCTTATCTCTGGTCTTTTGTAGATGGGAAAATCATCGTTAATGATATCCCGGACTACAGTCAAGCACCAGCCAAAACGCCTTTGTCTGAAAAAATATCCAAGGATCTCAAAAAACGTGGCTTTAAGTTCACTGGGCCTATTGCAGTTTTGTCTTTTCTACAGGCTGCAGGGTTGGTTGATGACCATGAGAATGATTGTGAATGGAAAGGAAAATTAAATGATGTCTAACAAATATAAGGGAATTCTGATTTTTTCGATTCTCTATACAGTTCTTTTTGTGTTTGATGGTGATAAATTGCTGGCTTCTGTGATGCCATCTGCCATTGAGAATTATCTACAATATCTAGTCTATGTAGTATTAGCTCTATATGGCTCTTTCTTGTTCAAGGATAAATTAATCCAACAATGGAATGAGATTAGAAAAACTAAGAGAAAATTCTTCTTTGGCGTTTTAAAAGGCTGCCTCTTTCTCATTCTGATGACTGTTGTCTTTGGCTCTATATCAGAAATGTTGAGGCAGTTTTTTGGGACTGGACGGACAAGGTCTAAACCAGTCGAATATTCAAAGCACCTTTCAAGAGCAACCATTACTGATAGCAGTTTTCGCCTGTATCATTGGACCTCTGGTAGAAGAATTATTTTTCCGTCAAACTCTATTGAGATATTTGAGAAAAAGTCTGCCAACTTGGTTGAGTATCTTTATAGTCGGACTTGCATTTGCGCTTACTCATATGCACAGTTTGGATTTATCCGAGTGGATCAGTGCAGTCGGTTACCTAGGTGGGGGCCTTGCCTTTTCTATTATTTATGTGAAAGAAAAGGAGAATATTTACTATCCCCTACTTGTTCACATGTTAGGGAACAGCCTCAACTTTATCATTTTAGTTATCAGTAGTATGTGACATTTTAGTAGTTATACAAGAGAAAAAACTGAGAAATTCATCTCAGCTTTTTTTATTATAGTCAAAGCGAATGACTTGCTCCGTTGCATCTACATGGGCGTGGATTCCAAAGGGGACAATCGCTCTTGGAGTTGCATGACCAACATTCAAATTATAGACAATTGGGATATTGCTATCAATGATATCCAATAGTGCCTCCTTATAGTCGTCATAGAAGGTTTCATCCATAGGTTTCCCGACCAAGAGTCCACTGATGACATCAAATATCCTAGTTTCTTTTAAAGTTTGCAACATTTTTTTGAAATCATCAGGTTCAGGCTTTTCTTCGCTTGTTTCTAGCAAGAGAATCTTTCCTTCCCAGTCTGACAAGTCAGGGAAAAGTTTGTATTTTTGGCAGAGGTCTGTGCTATCTGCATATCGAGAGTTGTCAAAGATATCGTAGAGGGATTCGAGGCAACCGCCGAGGATTTCCCCCTCGAACTGTGCAGTTCCTTGTAACAAGTCAAAACCTGTATTTGTATGGCTGACACGAGGTGTTCCCAGAGCCTTGGGACTAAAATCAGTCCGTTCCTCATACCAAATGTTACTAGGGCAGATTTCCGAGATTCTTCCCGTTTCAATCAATTCTTTGAAGTAGTGGAGGCTATATGGCAACATTTCTTTGTCTAACTCACAAATGTCTGCTAGAAATGATTGGCCGTAAAAAGTCTTGATTCCTAGTTTATGCAACATGAGATGGTTCATAGTTGTATCCGAGAAGCCAAGAAAAATTTTTTGTTTGATAACTTTTTCTAGTTGGTCATTTTCAAAAAGGTAGGGTAGCAAGCGATAGGTATCATCCCCACCGATGGCGCATAGGATCATGTCGATGCTATCGTCAGAAAAGGCCTGAATCAAATCCTCTGCACGCGCTTCAGGATGGTCCTTGATAAAGTCTAAGCCTTTTAACGAATGGGGTAAAAAGATAGGATTGAGTCTCAGGTCCTTGAGACGTTGGACACCCAAGTCGACTTCGTGTTTGACAAAGTCTTCTCCGATAATGCCACTAGACAAACTAACAATACCAATAGTAGAAACCATATCTCATCCTCCTAGAAATAAATTGATGCTATTGTATCACAAAAGAAGAGGGGAAACAACAAGAATTAGAATCAGAAAGGCTTTTAGATCACGAAAGTAAGCAAAAAAGCAACCGCTCGATGTGGTTGCTTTTTATAGTAGTTGCATTCTTATAGAGCAGTAAGGAAGGTCAGTCCGCCAAGGATAACCCCAGCCGAGTTTGGAATGATTAGAATCCAATCTTTTTTAGGCTCTTTTGTCCATCCATAAATGACCCAGATTAAGCAAGAGACTGCTGCTGATAAAGGTTGGAAAGGTTGAGCTTTATTTCCTTGTAAATTGGCAAAAATTTGAGGGATGTAGGCTATAAATACAATAATCCCGATAAAGGCACCAATTGAACCAACAATTTGATTAATTCTCTGTTTAGTCATATATATTTCTCCTTTATTGTTTATCTTAATATCTAGCTGGACCTGCACTTGCACTCTTGATGTTGAAACGTTTTTTGAGGTAGAAACGTAGGGCAAGGAGAGCTCCTCCAATCACCAACAAAACAAGTGGTGGGAGACTAATGTTGATGGCTTGTGGAAGAAAGTTACTCAAGAAGAGGATGAAAACCCAGGCAAACATGGTTGCTAGCATGACCAAAAGTGATTTCCAGAATGGTGGGCGTTGGCTACGGTCAGTATCTGGTCCGTAGTAGCGGTAGATGAAGTGGTAGAGCAGGTAGAAGGCAACTCCACCAAAGGCCCCTACACTGATAAGTGTTACCAATCCGTAGGCCACAGGTTGGTTTGAGAAGAAGCTCATCAAGGCGCTAACTACTGCAAATAGTCCTGTGATGAAAAGGGCTGAATCCAACATCATCAATTTTGGATCGTCGTTTTCTTTTGGATGTTCTTTTTCGTATTGCTCTTTTTCGCTGAAACTATGAGCCCAGTGAGTTGGTGCTCCGTAGATAGAACGAGCTGTCACTCCTTTTGGTTGTTCTTCAAGGATGTGAGGAATGACTTCTTCAAGGATGGCCTTGATTTCAGCATCGGTTTTCCCGTCCTTGAGAAATTGCTGGGTTGCAATATGGATAAATTCCTGGTTTTTCTTGGTTAATTCTTTTAAATCAATCTGTGACATAATAACTCCTGTTTAGAACCATTTTTTATGGATGAGGTAAAGAGTGAGAGAAACACTCATAGCAAAGGCGATAAAGACGATGAGCCAGAAAGCATGCGGTTCTCCGTTTAAAGGAATTTCATTATCCTTAAAGTTCATTCCGTAAGCTGAGAAGATCATAGTTGGGATAGACATAACGATGGTCACGAGGGCCAAGGTTTTCATGATATTGTTCTGGTTGTTTGAAATGATAGAGGCAAAGGTCTCTGTCATAGAGTGAAGGACGTTTCCATAGATATCCGCCATCTCGATGGCCTGTTGCGTTTCAATCAAAGTATCTTCAAGTAAGTCTTCATCTTCAAGGTATTTCTTAATATTGCTAGTTGCGCTGGTCAATTTTTTAATCACGCGCTCATTTGTCTTAAGAGAGGCCTTGAAGTAGACGATGGTCTTTTCCAACTCCATGAGTTCAATCAATTCTTCATTTCGAGTAGATTTGTGAAGTTGGGTTTCGATTTGCTCACTCTTGCGTTCGATTGAACGGAGGGCTGTCAGGTAGATTTCAGCGTTGCGGTAGAGGATTTGAAAGATAAAGCGCGAACGCATAAAGGTATAGAAATTTCCGAAGTCTCCGATTGATAAAGACATCTAGAAGTGGGAGAGGCTCCAAGCAAGTAGTAATAATAGCCTCCTCTGTGATGATAATCCCCAAGGGAATGGTCACATAGTAGGTACGGTTATTTCTCTCCTCGGTAATGGGAACGTCTACGATAATCAGAGTGTATTCATCTTCAATGGTAATACGAGACATTTCTTCGGCATCGAGTGGTGCACGGAGGTCAGCGATATCAATATCAAAAGCAGAAGCAATTTCCATCGATTCGCTTTGGGTAGGATTGACGAGATTGATCCAAGTGCCCGGCTGGAGCGTATCGATCTCTTTAAATTCAGTTGTTGTTGAGAGAAAGACTTGTTTCATATCTCCTATCCTTTCCTAATCTATTCTGTGTTTAAGTGATTTTTAGCACCGTACTATTATACTACAAATTCGGCTTTTTTGGTAATAGAATTTCACTTTTTTTGGTATAATGGAAAGCAACAATGGACTAGAAAGAAGTAACATGCAAGATAAGATTGTCATCCATGGGGCACGCGCCCATAATTTAAAAAATATTGATGTGGAAATTCCACGTGACAAGCTAGTTGTGGTGACGGGGCTGTCTGGGTTCAGGGCAAAGTCCAGTCTTGCCTTTTGATACCCTTTTATGCTGAAGGGCAACGCCGCTATGTAGAGAGTTTGTCAGCCTATGCTCGTCAGTTTTTGGGAAATATGGAAAAGCCAGATGTGGACTCTATCGATGGTCTCAGCCCTGCCATTTCCATTGACCAGAAAACGACTAGTAAAAATCCTCGTTCGACGGTTGGAACAACGACGGAAATCAACGACTATCTACGTCTTCTCTATGCACGTGTAGGGACACCCTACTGTATCAATGGGCATGGGGCTATCAAGGCTTCGTCTGTAGAGCAGATTGTGGATAAGGTTTTGGAATTGCCAGAGCGTCAGCGTCTGCAAATTTTGGCTCCTGTTATTCGTAAGAAAAAAGGGCAACACAAGACGCTGATTGAAAAGATTCAAAAGGATGGTTATGTTCGTGTCCGTGTCGATGGGGTTGTCTATGATGTGAACGAAGTTCCTGAACTTGAAAAGAATAAGCAACACAACATCGATGTGGTGGTAGACCGTATCATCATCAAGGAAGGTATCCGTAGTCGTCTCTTTGATTCGATTGAAGCAGCGCTTCGTATCGCTGAAGGTTATGTCGTTATTGATACGATGGATGATTCAGAGTTGCTCTTCTCAGAACATTATGCCTGCCCAGTATGTGGATTTACGGTTCCAGAACTAGAACCTCGTCTCTTCTCCTTCAATGCACCGTTTGGTTCATGTAGTGAGTGTGATGGTTTGGGAATCAAGCTAGAGGTTGATACGGACTTAGTCGTACCAGATGCTAGTAAGACTCTTCGTGAGGGAGCCTTAGCGCCCTGGAATCCGATCTCTTCTAACTATTATCCAAATATGCTGGAACAAGCCATGACAGCTTTTGGAGTGGATATGGATAGGCCTTTTGAGGACTTGTCTGAGGAGAATAAACATCTCATTTTCTATGGTTCAGATGGGAAAGAATTCCATTTCCACTATGAAAATGAATTCGGCGGAGTTCGTGATATCGACATTCCATTTGAAGGAGTGCTTGGCAATATCAATCGCCGTTACCATGAAACCAATAGCGACTACACTCGCACTCAGATGCGCCTTTATATGAATGAGCTAACTTGTGGTACCTGTCATGGTTATCGTCTCAATGACCAAGCCTTATCTGTTCGAGTAGGGGGAGAAAAAGGACTCCATATCGGAGAAATTTCAGACCTCTCCATTGCAGACCATTTGGAGGTCATTGATCAACTAACCCTATCTGAAAATGAAGCTATCATTGCTCGTCCGATTCTTAAGGAAATCAAGGATCGCTTGACCTTCCTCAATAACGTGGGCCTTAACTATCTGACGCTTTCTCGTTCAGCAGGAACATTATCAGGAGGGGAGAGTCAACGTATTCGTTTGGCGACTCAGATTGGTTCCAACCTCTCAGGAGTTCTCTATATCCTTGATGAGCCGTCTATAGGTCTTCACCAGAGGGACAATGACCGCCTGATTGCTAGCCTGAAAAAGATGCGTGATTTGGGGAACACCTTGATCGTGGTAGAACACGATGAAGATACCATGCGAGAAGCCGATTATCTGATTGACGTTGGCCCTGGAGCAGGTGTCTTTGGTGGAGAAATTGTTGCTGCAGGAACGCCTAAGCAGGTGGCTCGCAACAGCAAATCCATCACAGGCCAGTACTTGTCAGGAAAACGCGCGATTCCAGTACCAGAAGAGCGCCGTGTGGGCAATGGTCGCTTTATCGAAGTGACAGGCGCGCGTGAGAACAACTTGCAAAACATCGCCGCTCGCTTCCCACTCGGAAAATTCATTGCGGTGACAGGAGTCTCTGGCTCAGGCAAGTCGACCCTCATTAATAGCATTCTCAAAAAAGCCATTGCTCAAAAGCTCAATCGCAATTCAGATAAACCTGGTAAGTTTAAGACTATTACAGGAATCGAGCATATCGATCGTCTGATAGACATTGACCAGAGTCCAATTGGACGAACACCGAGGTCTAATCCTGCGACCTATACAGGTGTCTTTGATGACATTCGAGACCTCTTTGCTCAGACAAATGAAGCCAAGATCCGTGGTTACAAAAAGGGTCGTTTCAGTTTCAATGTCAAGGGTGGTCGCTGTGAGGCCTGCTCGGGTGATGGGATTATCAAGATTGAAATGCACTTCTTGCCAGATGTATACGTAGCGTGTGAAGTCTGCCATGGAACTCGTTACAATAGTGAAACCCTGGAAGTTCACTACAAGGAAAAGAATATCTCGCAAGTCTTGGATATGACCGTCAACGATGCGGTAGAATTTTTCCAACACATTCCGAAAATTCAACGCAAACTCCAGACTATCAAGGATGTAGGTCTAGGCTATGTGACCTTGGGACAACCAGCTACGACACTTTCTGGTGGAGAAGCTCAACGTATGAAGTTGGCTAGCGAGCTCCATAAACGCTCGACCGGTAAATCCTTCTACATTCTAGATGAACCGACAACTGGTTTGCATACTGAGGACATCGCTCGTCTACTCACCGTTTTGTCCCGCTTTGTCGATGATGGCAATACAGTTCTCGTGATTGAGCACAATCTGGATGTTATCAAAACAGCAGATCATATTATCGACCTAGGACCAGAAGGTGGTGTTGGCGGTGGTACTATTATCGCAACAGGAACACCAGAGGAAGTAGCTGCCAATGAAGCTAGCTATACAGGACAGTATTTGAAAGGAAAGTTACATCATGAATAAACGTGTGCAAGCATTTTCTAGATAAAAATGCAAGAAAAAGAACTAGATGGAATCATTATCAACAACCTTAAAAACGTCTACTATTTGACAGGATTTTGGGGTTCAAATGGAACGGTCTTTATCAGCCGTGACCGTCAGGTGTTAGTGACAGATGCTCGCTATATTATCGCTGCTAAGCAAGAAGTTACTGGCTTTGAGATTTTTGCAGAACGTGATGAGTTGGCAACTATCGCAAAGATTGCAAAAGACATGGGCCTTTCTCGTATCGGTTTTGAAGATGAGATTTCAGTTTCTTATTATCATCGCATGCAAACAGCCTTTGAAGGTTTGGAACTAGTTCCACAGACACAGTTTGTTGAAGCCCTTCGCATGATTAAGGACGAGACAGAGATTGCGACTATTCGTAAGGCTTGTTCCATCTCAGACCAAGCTTTCCACGATGCTCTTGATTTTATCAAGCCAGGGAAGACAGAAATTGAAATTGCCAACTTCCTGGACTTCCGTATGCGTGAATTAGGCGCTGCTGGTTTGTCTTTTGACACGATTCTAGCTAGTGGGATCAACTCTTCTAAACCCCATGCTCACCCAATGCACAAGCCAGTAGAACTAGGCGAAGCTATCACTATGGATTTTGGGTGCCTTTATGACCATTATGTCAGTGATATGACCCGTACCATCTACCTAGGTCATGTCAGCGACGAACAAGCAGAAATCTACAACACCGTTTTGAAGGCTAACCAAGCTCTGATTGACCAAGCTAAGGATGGCTTAGGTTTCCGTGATTTTGATAAAATCCCTCGTGATATTATTGTGGAAGCAGGCTATGGAGAATACTTTACACACGGTATCGGGCACGGTATTGGACTTGATATCCACGAAGAACCTTACTTTAGCCAAACTTCGAAAGAAGTTATTAAATCTGGAATGGTCTTGACTGATGAACCGGGTATTTATATCGAAGGTAAATACGGGGTTCGTATTGAGGACGACATCCTGATTACAGAAACAGGTTGTGAATTATTAACCCTAGCTCCAAAAGAATTAATCGTAATCTAAGAAAAATGAGATAAATCGTTGACTTTTATTAGTTAAAGGTTTATACTGAAAGGCGAAAACGGTAGGTGAGGCTACCATAGGGATACGGATGACTACCGCAAAGCAGTGGAGACACTACTCGTTGGTCAACAGTCCTGGTCGCGAAGGTCAAGACTAAGCTCATTACATCGCCCTATGGAGTTAAAGCTTGAACGAAAACAGATAATAAGTTTTTTAGTCCTGCCATTTTATGGCAGGACTTTCTGCTGTTTTAGAACAAAGAAGGGAGACAAACGATGCAAATTGACGATCATCCAGAACCGCACATACACAGCCAATCGCTGATTTGTGTCGTTCTGTCCTTATAAAGTGATTGGTCCCCGTGTATGAAATCACCATTCATACAGATAGGAGAAACCAATGAAAACTACAAAAGAAAGACTAGCAGCAGCTATTCAAACTCCATTTCAAAAGATAGTCTAGCTTTTTTTACCATACAAGTCTAAAAGGCTTTAGATTCAGAACAAGTTCGAAGAAAAATCGTGACCTATATGGTGAAAAACACCATCACCAAAAGGGTCAAGAGGATTCCATCTTAAAAAGATTTATGAGTCCATTATCAATCCTTTTCACAATCATTTTTGCTTGTGATTGCCTTTATATCTCTCGTTACAAACGTCTGGCTTGCCAAACCTGGTCAAGAGGATCCAACGACTTCTATCATTATCGTTGTCTTGGTTTTTGATTTCAGGAGGTATCCGTTTTGTCCAAGAATTGCGGAGCGACAAGGCAACAACCAATCTTTCAAAAAAATGATTGTCAACACTGCAACTGTTATTCGTGATGGTCTTGAACAAGAGTTACCCATCGATGAGTTGGTTGTAGGAGATCTGGTGAAATTGAGTGCTGGAGATATGATTCCAGCAGATGTCATCTTATTTGAATCCCGCGACTTTTTCGTTCAACAGTCAGGTTTGACTGGAGAAAGTGATGCAGTCGAAAAGCTTGCTTTAAATAAAGCTACTAATCAAAATGTAGAGAGTCTTTTAGAAGCAGAATCTTTGGCATTCATGGGGACAAATGTTATCTCAGGAAGTGCTACAGCTATGATTCTAGCTGTTGGTGATGACACCATGATGGGAGCTATTGAACAGACTCTCAACACCTATGATGAACCAACTTCTTTTGAGCGTGAAATGAACAGCATTTCCTGGCTCTTGATCCGCTTGATGCTTGTCATGGTTCCAATCGTGTTTTTCGCAAATGGATTGACCGACGGAGACTGGCTAGAAGCCGGAGTATTTGCCTTGAGCGTTGGTGTCGGACTTACACCAGAAATGCTTCCAATGATTATCACAGCCAGCTTGGCCAAAGGTTCCATTATCATGGCCAAGGAAAAGGTGGTTATTAAAAAACTCAATGCTATTCAAGATCTAGGAGCAATCGATATCCTATGTACGGATAAAACAGGAACTCTAACGCAAGATGAGATTGTCTTAGAATACCCATTAGATATCCATGGTGATTTGGATATGGCAGTCTTAAGAAGAGCCTATCTAAATTCACATTTCCAAACAGGTTTGAAAAACTTGATGGACCGTGCCATTATCAGTAGAACTGAAAAAGAAGCTAAAGAACACGTTATTCTACAAAATTTGGATATTAGCTTCCAAAAAATCGACGAACTTCCATTTGACTTTGAACGTAGACGCATGAGTGTCATCGTCAAAGATGATAGCAATGTCGTTAGTATGGTGACCAAAGGTGCTTTGGAAGAAATGTTGAACATTTCGACACATGTGGAATACCGCGGAGAAATCATTCCCCTAACCGAAGACATTCGCCAAGAAGTACTAGCAGAAGTTGGTCAATTAAACCGTCAAGGTTTGCGTGTCTTAGGTGTTGGTTACAAGTCAGGTCTACGTGAAGATTATGCCTATGCTGTGACTGATGAAAGTGACATGATCCTTACGGGGTACCTTGCCTTCTTGGATCCGCCAAAACCATCTGCAGCACCCGCTATTCAAGCTCTGCTTGAGCATGGTGTCAAAACAAAAATTTTAACTGGGGATAACGAAAAAGTAACCCAAGCCATCTGTGAAAAGGTTGGTTTGGACGTTGAGCATATGCTCTTGGGCTCTGATATCGACAAAATGACAGATCAAGAATTGGCAGAAGCAGTTGAAAGAGTGACAGTATTTGCTAAATTGTCTCCTGACCAAAAAGCTCGTATCATTCTACAGTTAAAGAGAAATGGTCATGGTGTTGGTTATATGGGGGATGGTATTAACGATGCTCATCTATGAAGGTGTCAGATGTGGGTATTTCTGTAGATACAGCAGTCGATATCGCTAAGGAAACAGCAGATGTTATTTTGCTAGACAAGGATCTCATGGTTCTTGAAACTGGTATCGTTGAGGGCCGTAAGGTCTACGCCAACATGACCAAGTACATCAAGATGACCGTCAGTTCAAACTTTGGGAATATCTTCTCACTCCTTGTTGCGAGTATTTTCTTACCATTTTTACCAATGGCTCCTGTTCATCTCATTGTCCTAAACCTAGTCTATGATTTGTCTTGTGTGGCATTGCCATTTGATAATGTGGATCAAGACTTCCTCAAACAACCCCATACATGGGAAGCAAAATCCATTACGCGATTTATGGTTTGGATGGGACCAATCTCATCTGTCTTTGATATTTTGACCTTTATCTTCCTCTACTTTATCATTGTTCCATTGGTGACAGGTCATCACTATGTTCACGGGTCTGAATCTGCCCTTCAGTTTATTATCTTGTTCCAAACAGGATGGTTCATCGAATCTATGTGGTCTCAAACCATGGTCATCCATATGCTTCGTACAGCAAAAGTTCCTTTTCTACAAAGCAGACCAGCTTGGCTTGTGATTTTGATGACTCTGGTTGCAGCCTTTTTCGTAACCAGTCTACCTTATGGACCGCTAGTAAATATTCTTCGTCTAGCACCCTTTAGGACTTCCTTACTTCTTGTTCTTAATCTGTATTATTTTTCTTGTATATGTTTAGCGTCACAGTTATTAAGAAATTTTACATTAAGAAGTATAAAGAATGGTTATAGTTCGTGTTTTGTCAAGAAAAAAGTTCAAAAATTGCCAAAAAAGTTAAAATTTTTTAAAAATAGGTCGCAAGTCCGATGTTTTTTTATGGTATAATAGATCTAAACTGATAGTAACATGTAGCGAAAGGGGTAGGTACATGATCAAAATTTATACAGTCTCAAGTTGTACTAGCTGTAAAAAAGCGAAGACCTGGCTCAATGCCCACCAGTTAAGTTATAAAGAACAAAACCTCGGTAAGGAAGGAATCACGAGAGAAGAACTACTTGATATTTTGACAAAAACAGACAATGGAATTGCAAGTATCGTATCATCGAAGAATCGTTATGCAAAAGCTCTTGGTGTTGATATCGAAGATTTGAGTGTCAATGAAGTGCTCAACTTAATCATGGAAACACCACGTATCTTGAAAAGTCCGATTCTTGTAGATGAGAAAACGCCTACAAGTCGGCTATAAAGAAGACGATATCCGTGCCTTTTTGCCACGCTCTGTCCGTAATGTGGAAAATGCAGAAGCGCGTTTACGTGCGGCTCTATAAAACATCAAGGCTGGGAGTGACTCCTAGCCTTCTCTAATATTTAAATTTGATAACATGTGAGGATTTATGAAAAAGTTAGTCATTGGAACATTCGCAGCACTATTTTTGCTCGTTGGATGTGGTCAGAAAAAAGAAACAGCAGCTTCAACTACTGAGAGTTCTCAAGAAGCTCTACAGTCTACCTTGCCCGTATTAGAAAATGCAACCAAGAATACAGTTGTTACCAAGACCTTGGTTTTGCCAGCTGATGAGAGTGGAGCACAGCAAACTCAAATCATTACCTATAAAGGCAATCAATTTTTAAGCTTGACCATTCAGCAGAAACGTCCTGTATCAGAAGATTTAAAAAATTATATTTCTGAACGTGGATTAGACGAAGCTAAAAAAGCTCTTAAAGAAGCTGAGGACAAGGATGAGTCTGTGCAAGCAGCTCGAAAAATTTCAGGCTTTACCATTGAAACGACTCTTTTAAATGAGAAAGAAATGGAAACCAAAACTAGCTATGATTTCCAAACGATGGATATTAAAAAAGCCAGTGAAAACGAATACTTGAAGAATGTTGGACTGGAAAACCTATTGAAAAACGAACCAGAGGACTATATTGCTAATCGTGTTGCAAATGGGGCAACAGTCCAGTAAAAAGTCACAGAAAATCAGCAGAATCAGACTGTGTGATTTGTAGAACGACCGCGAATGTGCTATAATAGTACTATTCTAAGGAAAGAGGGTGTTAGAATGGGATTTACTGAAGAAACCGTACGTTTTAAATTGGACGATTCCAATAAAAAAGAAATCAGCGAAACATTGACAGATGTCTACGCTTCCTTGAACGAAAAGGGCTATAACCCTATTAATCAGATTGTAGGCTATGTTCTTAGTGGTGACCCAGCTTACGTTCCTCGTTATAACAATGCACGAAATCAAATCCGTAAGTACGAGCGAGATGAAATCGTTGAAGAATTGGTCCGCTACTACCTTAAAGGACAAGGAGTCGATCTATAATCTATGAGAATTATGGGATTGGACGTTGGTTCAAAAACAGTAGGAGTAGCGATTAGTGATCCACTAGGGTTTTACGGCTCAAGGGCTTGAAATCATCCAAATCAATGAAGAGCAAGGTCAGTTTGGTTTTGAACGACTCAAAGAATTGGTTGATACCTATAAAGTGGAGCAGTTTGTTGTTGGTTTGCCTAAAAACATGAACAATACAAGTGGCCCGCGGGTGGAAGCTAGCCAGGCATATGGCGAGAAGTTGGTAGAGCTCTTTGGCTTACCGGTAGATTATCAAGATGAACGCCTAACTACGGTCGCTGCAGAGCGTATGTTGATTGAGCAAGCGGATATTAGTCGCAATAAGCGTAAAAAAGTTATTGATAAATTAGCCGCTCAATTGATTTTGCAAAATTATTTAGATAGAAAATTTTAAGACAGAGGAGAAACTATGTCACACGATCACAATCACAACCACGATCACGAAGAACGTGAACTTATTACACTTGTAGATGAGCAAGGAAACGAAACCTTGTTTGAAATCCTTTTGACCATTGACGGAAAAGAAGAATTTGGTAAAAACTATGTTCTTCTTGTACCAGTTAACGCAGAAGAAGACGAAGATGGACAAGTTGAAATCCAAGCTTACTCATTCATCGAAAATGAAGATGGAACAGAAGGCGAATTGCAACCAATCCCTGAAGATTCAGAAGATGAATGGAACATGATTGAAGAAGTCTTCAACAGCTTTATGGAGGAGTAAAAATGTTCAGTGAATATTTTTACCCCAACTCCTAGAAAGTGGAAGAGTTGGAACGTCCAGTAGACGTTTTTAGCCTTACGCTAAAAATAAAGACCGTAAGTAAGTCTGGTAGACTGTATCAGCCCTGCTTCTAGAAATAAGAAAAAGCAGGAACGTCCGAGGAACATTTTTACCCTTGTGATAAAAATGAAGACTGCAAGTAAGTCCGGTGGGTGTTTTTAGTCCCCACTAAAAATAAAATTTAGCTAGGAACTAGCAAATTAGGTAAGAGGTTGGGATAAAAATCCCGGCCTCGCTTTTTATTAGCCACCAAATTTTGACGCGGTAGCTGATTGGACTTTTTGTTCGTCTTTTAGACTCCCAAAAGCTTTTTTGGTGAAAAATTTCATTTTTCTATCCGCAACCTTCAACAATCAAATGAATTGTTGAAGCCTCGCTGGGCTGGGACTACGAAATCGAGACTTCGTCAATCGATTTCTGTCCCACCGTCTTTTTTATTAAGGAGATACATATGTTTGAAGTTGAAGAATGGCTTCATAGTCGGATTGGCTTGAATTTCCGATCGGGTTTGGGGCGGATGCAACAAGCGGTGGATTTGTTGGGGAATACTGAGAAAACTTATCCTATTATCCATGTGACAGGAACTAATGGCAAGGGGTCTACTATTGCTTTTATGAGGGAACTCTTTGTTTCTCATGGCAAAAAGGTTGGAACCTTTACTTCGCCCCACATTGTTAGCATCCATGATCGCATCTGTATTAATGGTGACCCCATATTGGACGTAGATTTTATTCGTTTAGCAGATCAAGTCAAAGCAATGGAGCAAAGGCTTCTAGAAACTCACGATCAGCTATCTTTTTTTGAGTTGCTGACCTTGATTGCTTTGCTTTATTTTAAAGAACAAAAGGTGGATCTGGTCTTGCTGGAAGTTGGTATTGGAGGTTTACTGGACACGACTAATGTGGTAACTGGAGAAATTTCAGTTATTACATCGATCGGCCTCGATCACCAAGAGACTTTAGGTAATAGTTTAGCAGAAATTGCTGAACAGAAGGCAGGGATTTTTAAGTCAGGCAAGTCAGCCGTTATTGCCAACCTAGCACCGGAAGCACAGATTGTTTGTCAAAAGGTTGCAGAAGATTTGGGTGTGACTCTCTATCAAGCTGACAAAGATTTTTCTTTCAAAGAAGGACATTTTTCTTCTTCTCTAGTGGACTTGAGCCAATTAAAACTAGGTTTGGAAGGAGCCTATCAAGAGGAAAATGCAGCTCTGGCCTTGCAAACTTTTCTATTGTTTATGACGCAAAGAAGTGAAAAGGTCAATGAAGAGTCCATCCAAGCTGCTTTGAAAACTACCAGATGGGCGGGGCGTTTAGAAGCTGTTACAGAGCACATTTATCTAGATGGTGCCCATAATCTACCGGCTTTAGAACGATTGGTTGAATTTATTCAGGAGAAAATCCAGCAAGGCTATCATCCACAAATCCTTTTTGGTGCTTTGAAGAGAAAAAATTATAGTGGAATGCTTACTTATTTGACAGAACATTTACCTGATACAGCTCTCTATGTGACGAGCTTTGACTATCAGGGTTCCTTGGAGGACCAAGACTTGAGTGACTATCATAGAGTTTCCTCATATCGAGATTTTATAGATGGCTTTGAAGCTTCTGCAGGGGAGAAAGATTTACTGTTTGTGACGGGTTCTCTCTATTTTATATCAGAGGTTCGTGCCTATCTTGTGAATGTTTGACCTCGCCCCTCTCTTTATTTAATATAGTAGAGGTGAAATGGCTCAGCAGTATTATGCTGCTTCATAGTTGTTAAAAGAAAGGAGATCCTATGTCACTAAAAAAATTCACACTTTCTCTTGCTGCTTTGGCAAGTCTTAGTCTCTTAGCTGCTTGCTCCCCAAAAGCGCAGTCAACTCCTTCCTCTCAAGTAAGCACTAGTGCAGAAGCGAGCACTAGTCAGAAATCGGAAACGTCAGCTTCTAGTTCAACAGCTAGTTCAGTAACTAATATTGATGGAACCTATACGGGACAAGATGATGGGGACACCGTTATCTTGGTCGTTACTGGAAATACTGGAACATGGACGGAAGTAGAGCCTGATAGTGATCAGGAAATTAAAAAGGTAACCTTCGAACCAGAAAACCAGAGAGTCTTTGTTGGAGACGATATCAAGGTTTATGTAGCAGAAGAAAACCAGATTATCATTGATGATATGGATCGTGAGATTTCAGACCGTATCGTGTTAAAGAAATAAACATTATTTGTAGGGATTTGAATCTAAATTAACCAGATTCAAGTCCTTTTTCTTCCATCAATTTCTGGTGATTAAAAAATTCCATACTTTTAAGGTAGTTAAGTTCTACCCAAAAAGTACAGAACGGATGGTGTTAAAGGAAGTGTTCCTGTAAAAAGTGAGCGACTCCATCTTCCTCGTTGGTTAGTGGCAACTGTTGGTCAGCGAAAGGAAGTAGAGCAGGATTAGCATTTTTCATAGCATATCCTTTGCCTGCAAAGGAAAGCATTTCTTGGTCATTGTGTTCGTCGCCAAAGGCAATTAAATTCTGTTTGTCTATATTCATGACATTGAGAAGATATTCAAGGGCAAAGGCCTTGTGAACTCCTTTGGGTGTACATTCGAGGATGTTTAAAGGACCACCCCAAGTGTTAATATTGAGTTGGTGCTTGTAAAACTGATTCATCTCTTCTGCTAGGGCATATTTGTCACTTGCGCGAGTCTGCAATAAAATGCAGTTAGGATCCTTGGTGACAAGTTCAGAATTAAACTGATTTTCAGGTCTGAAGTTTTCAACACCAAATAGCCTAGGGTCGGCAATGTCCTTGTCTGGAGCTGTAATGTAAAACTTTTTACGGTATTCACCTGCGATAAAGTCGGCCTCGATTTCCTCTTTTCGTTGAACCATATCTAAGAGATACTTTTTATCAACAGTCAGGCATTTTTCATGCTCCCAAACCTTACCAGGCAAGTGAGTGAGTGAACCATTGAAATTGATCATAGGCGTTTCAAGTTCAAGCTGGTCATAAAAATCTTTAGCCATACGATAAGGGCGACCTGTTGCAATCACGACATGGTGGCCCTTTTAGATATTTGTTTGATAGTATCCTTGGTAAAATCCGATAATTTGCTTTCGCCATTAAGTAAGGTTCCGTCCAAGTCGACGGCAATCATTTTTTGGGTCATAAGATCCTCCCGAATCTAGTTTCAGATAAGATGTTTTCTATTATATCAAAAAGCGGAGAGAAAAGCTGACTCTAAGTGAAATGCGGGAGAACAATATCTATTAGTGTTTTTTAATTTTTTAAAAAAACACCTTGAAAAGGTGAATGATTGATGATATAATGGTTCTATTGTTCGTAAAATGACAAAGGAGATTAAAAATGGACAAACTATTTAAACTAAAAGAGCACGGGACAGACGTCCGTACAGAGGTTCTTGCTGGTTTAACAACTTTCTTTGCAATGAGTTATATTCTCTTTGTAAACCCTCAAATGCTTTCACAAACAGGAATGCCTGTTCAGGGTGTATTCTTGGCAACAATCATCGGTTCTGTTGTGGGAACTTTGATGATGGCCTTCTATGCTAACTTGCCATATGCACAAGCTCCAGGTATGGGACTTAACGCCTTCTTTACATTTACAGTTGTATTTGGGATGGGCTACACTTGGAAAGAAGCTCTTGGGATGGTCTTCATCTGTGGAGTTATTTCACTGATTATTACATTGACCAATGTTCGTAAAATGATCATTGAGTCTATTCCTACAACACTTCGTTCAGCGATTTCAGCTGGTATTGGGGTTTTCCTTGCTTATGTTGGGATTAAGAATGCTGGTCTCTTGAAATTCTCGATTGACCCAGGTACTTATACAGTAGCAGGTGAAGGAGCAGATAAGGCTCAAGCAGCACTTACTGCAAACTCAGCAGCTGTTCCAGGATTGGTAGACTTCAACACGCCAGCTGTCTTGGTAGCTCTTGCAGGTATTGCCATTACTATCTTCTTCGTTGTTAAGGGGATCAAAGGTGGTATCATCCTTTCTATTTTGACAACGACAGTTCTTGCGATTGCTGTTGGTCTTGTTGATTTGTCTAGCATTGACTTTGCAAGCAATAATCTTTCATCAGCAGTTAACGATCTAGGAACCTTGTTTGGTGCTGCTCTTGGTTCAGAAGGATTGGGATCTCTGATTTCAAACACCTCTCGTTTGCCAGAAACCTTGATGGCCATTCTTGCCTTCTCATTGACAGATATTTTTGATACTATCGGTACTCTTATCGGTACTGGTGAAAAAGTTGGTATCATTGCAACAAGTGGTGAAAACCATGAGTCAGCTAAATTGGATAAGGCTCTTTACTCTGACTTGGTGGCAACTTCAGTAGGTGCTATTGCAGGTACTTCAAACGTTACAACTTATGTTGAGTCTGCAGCTGGTATCGGTGCTGGTGGACGTACTGGTTTGACAGCTTTGGTTGTTGCCATCTGTTTTGCCCTATCAAGCTTCTTTAGCCCACTTCTAGCAATCGTTCCAACAGCTGCAACTGCACCAATTTTGATTATTGTCGGAATTATGATGCTCTCTAACTTGAAAAATATTCCTTGGGATGATATGGCTGAAGCTGTTCCAGCTTTCTTCACATCTATCTTTATGGGATTCAGTTACTCAATCACACAAGGGATTGCCGTTGGTTTCTTAACTTATACTTTGACGAAGGTTGTCAAAGGTCAAGTGAAAGATGTGCATGTCATGATTTGGATTTTGGATGCCTTGTTTATCTTGAATTACATCAGTATGGCTCTTAACTAATGACAAAAACAAAAAAAGAGGGGAGTCTCCTCTTTTTTTGTTGATGGAAATATCACAAAATAAAACTTTTTGGTATAATAAGTACATGTACACAAAAAATGAAGATGAGTTGATTGCACTTGGGGAAGACCTAGGGCATTTGTTAGAAAGAAATGATGTGTTGATTTTGACTGGTGAATTAGGTGCTGGGAAAACAACGCTAACAAAGGGTCTGGCTAAGGGATTAGACATTCATCAAATGATTAAAAGTCCTACTTATACCATTGTTCGAGAATATGAGGGACGTCTACCCTTATATCACTTAGATGTTTATCGCATCGAAGGGGATGCAGATTCTATCGACTTGGATGAATTTCTTTTTGGTTCAGGTGTAACGGTTATTGAGTGGGGACATCTATTGGGGGAAAATCTTCCATCAGATTATCTGGAGTTAGAAATCCTTAAAAAAGATGAGGGCCGAGAAATCGTCTTTCATGCTCATGGCCAAAGAGCGACAGAACTTTTGAAAGGATTGACGGATGGAGTATGATCTTTTAATCCGTGAAGCGGAAATCCAGGATGCTTCAGCGGTCATTGCTCTCTTAGATCAAATTGGTCAAGAGTCTAATTTTACCAGTCTGGATGAAAATGGGATTGCAATGAGTGAGTCTGAGATGCAACATTTTTTGGATAAGCAGGCCCAGTCGGATAATCAAATTACCCTACTCGCTTTTTTGAATGATGAGTTAGTAGGAATCATCAATACAACAGCTGATCAACGTCCGCGAGTCAGTCATATTGGAGATGTTTTTTTAGGAATAAAAAAAGCTTACTGGGGAAATGGTCTCGGTAGTATCTTGATGGAAGAAACTATTGAATGGGCCAAATCAAGTGGTAGTATTCGACGGTTACAATTGACAGTTCAAAAAAGAAATCTTGCCGCGGTGCATCTGTATGAAAAAATGGGCTTTATCATAGAAGGATTACAGGAACGTGGTGCTTGTATAGAAGGAGGAGAGTTTCTAGATGTTTACCTAATGGGTCAACTGATAGACGAATAAGAGTATGGTAAAAAAAATAATTGGAATGTTTTTGGGTTTGGTCCTTGTGACTGTGCTAGGTGTAGGTGCCTATGCCTATACAATTTATCAGCAAAGTACGCAAACTTTAGCTAAAACCTATAAAAAAATCGGTGAAGAAACCAAGGTAATTGAAGCGACCGAACCTCTGACGATTTTGCTTATGGGCGTGGATACAGGAAATGTTGAACGTACAGACCCATGGGCTGGGAATAGTGATTCAATGATCTTAGTGACAGTGAATCCTAAAACTAAGAAGACGGTCATGATGAGTTTGGAGCGTGATATTCTCACACAAATCCAGCAACCAGATGGTAGTGTTAGAGAAGCGAAACTCAATGCTGCCTATGCTGATGGCGGAGCAGAGTTGTCTATTTCAACGATTCAAAAGATGATGAACATTCATATCGACCGTTATGTGATGGTCAATATGCATGGCCTTCAAAGAATGGTTGATGCTGTAGGTGGTATTACAGTCAACAACACTCTCGGCTTCCCAATTTCTATTCAAGATCAGGAACCTTTTAATACGATTTCGATTGGAGTCGGTGAGCAAACCCTCAATGGTGAAGAAGCCCTTGTTTATTCACGCATGCGTTATCAGGATCCTGAAGGGGACTATGGTCGTCAAAAACGCCAGCGTGAAGTGATTCAAAAGGTTGTCGAGAAAATTCTTAGTTTGAACAGTGTGAGTCACTACCAAGAGATTCTGAAGGCTCTTAGTGACAACATGCAGACAAATATCGAGATTACAACGACAACCATTCCTCAGTTGATGGGTTATCAAGATTCCTTTAAAAATATCGAAACCCAACAATTACGTGGTGAAGGTGAAATGATTGACGGGATTTCTTACCAAATCGTTTCTGGTGAGCATATACTAGAGATGCAAAATCTTTTACGCCGTTCGCTCGGACAACCAGAGGTTACGAATTTGGAGACCAATATAGTCTTGTACGAGAATCTTTTTGGCCACTTGCCACCATCTTCTGAGGAGTCAGAATAACAAGAAACTATCCATCAAATCGTAGGAATTATCCTGCGATTTTTCAAAGAAATCCGAATAGGTAAGTAGGAGGAAAAAATGAAAGCAGAAATTATAGCTGTTGGAACAGAGATTTTGACAGGTCAGATTGTCAATACCAATGCGCAATTCTTGTCTGAAAAATTGGCTGAAATCGGTGTAGATGTCTATTTTCAGACAGCTGTAGGAGATAACGAGGCTCGTCTCTTATCCTTGTTAGAAATTGCTCAGAATCGCAGTAGTCTAGTCATTTTAACAGGTGGCTTGGGACCGACGGAAGATGATTTGACCAAGCAAACTTTGGCCCAATTTTTGGGACGCGACTTGACTTTTGATCCTCAGGCTCAGGCTAAGCTAGATGACTTTTTTGCTCATCGACCAGACTATGCTAGAACTCCAAATAATGAACGCCAGGCTCAAATCGTTCAAGGTTCAACTCCATTACCAAACGAAACAGGACTGGCAGTCGGTGGTATGATCGAGGTGGCTGGGGTAACCTACGTTGTTCTACCAGGACCTCCAAGTGAATTGAAACCTATGGTCTTAAATGAGTTGCTTCCAAGATTGACAACGGGATCTAAGCTCTATTCACGTGTGCTACGTTTTTTTGGGATTGGTGAGAGCCAGCTAGTGACCATTCTATCAGATTTGATTGACCAGCAGACGGATCCAACCTTGGCACCTTATGCTAAAACTGGGGAAGTGACCCTTCGCTTATCGACCAAGGCTAAGAGTCAAGAAGAAGCAGATCGTGTTCTAGATACTTTAGAACAAAAAATCCTTGAAAGAGAAACTTTTGAGGGCGTTTCACTTCGAGAAATTTGCTATGGCTATGGGGAAGAAACCAGCTTGGCTAGCCTGGTAGTAGAAGAGTTGAAAAAGCAAAAGAAAACTATCACTGCAGCAGAAAGCTTGACTGCAGGTCTTTTTCAAGCTACTTTGGCTGATTTCTCAGGTGTGTCTGCTATCTTTAAAGGTGGTTTTGTGACTTATAGCCTTGAAGAAAAAGCTAAGATGCTTGATATTCCACAGGCTGAATTGGAAACACGGAGTCGTCTCAGCCTTTACTGCTGAAAAAATGGCTGAACAGGCGCGAATCAAGACCCAGTCAGATTTTGGCATTAGTTTGACAGGAGTGGCTGGACCAGATAGCCTAGAAGGACATCCAGCAGGTACAGTTTTTATTGCTTTGGCGCAAGCTTCGGGGGCAGAAGTTATCCAGGCCAATATCGCAGGTAGAAGTCGTGCAGATGTGCGAGAAATTGCAGTATTACATGCCTTTAACCTAGTTCGCAAAGCTTTATTAAGTGATGGAGATTTGTTATAATAGAAGAAGGTCTAAGGACTATTAGAATACAGGAGAATAAAATGGCGAAAAAACCAACAAAAAAATTAGACGAAATTGGCAAAAAATTTGGTGCTGATCGTGAAAAAGCCTTGAACGATGCTCTTAAATTGATTGAAAAAGATTTCGGTAAGGGATCAATCATGCGCTTGGGTGAACGTGCAGAGCAAAAGGTCCAAGTGATGAGCTCAGGTTCTTTGGCTCTTGATATTGCACTCGGATCAGGTGGTTATCCAAAGGGACGTATCATCGAAATCTACGGTCCAGAATCATCTGGTAAGACAACGGTTGCCCTTCATGCGGTAGCGCAAGCCCAAAAAGAAGGCGGAATTGCTGCCTTTATCGATGCGGAGCACGCGCTTGACCCAGCCTATGCAGCAGCTCTTGGGGTTAACATTGACGAATTGCTCTTGTCACAACCAGACTCAGGGGAGCAAGGTCTTGAAATTGCTGGGAAATTGATTGATTCAGGTGCAGTTGACCTTGTTGTTATCGACTCAGTTGCTGCTCTTGTACCTCGTGCGGAAATCGATGGAGATATCGGAGATAGCCACGTTGGTCTTCAAGCTCGTATGATGAGCCAGGCTATGCGTAAACTTGGAGCTTCTATTAATAAGACTAAGACAATTGCTATCTTCATTAACCAATTGCGTGAAAAAGTAGGAGTTATGTTTGGTAATCCAGAGACAACTCCTGGTGGACGTGCCCTTAAATTCTACGCTTCTGTCCGTTTGGATGTTCGTGGAAGCACACAAATCAAGGGAACTGGTGATCAAAAAGATACGAGCGTAGGTAAGGAAACCAAGATTAAGGTTGTTAAAAACAAGGTAGCTCCACCATTCAAAGAAGCCTTTGTTGAAATCATGTATGGAGAAGGAATTTCAAGAACTGGTGAGCTTTTGAAGATTGCAAGTGATCTTGACATCATCAAGAAGGCAGGAGCATGGTACTCTTATAAAGACGAAAAGATTGGTCAAGGTTCTGAAAATGCAAAGAAATACTTGGCAGATCATCCAGAAGTCTTTGATGAGATTGACCACCAAGTTCGTGTCAAGTTTGGCTTGATTGAAGACGATGCAGTAGCCGATGAAAAAGTAAAGGCTCCCGAAGTAGAAGTAGCTAATCAAGAAGTGACTCTTGACCTTGGCGATGATCTTGAAATCGAAATTGAAGATTAAAAAGTAAAAGTGGCGGAGGAATCCCCACTTTTTCTGCTATATGAGAATAAAGAAACAAGGTTATGAGAGCAGGAATGACAGATTTTCACAGTAAAAATGAGGAAGACTATTGCAAAAGATTTGATTTGATGATAAAATAAATTGAAAATAAAAGTAATGCCAAGGAGATTGTTGGTATGGAAAAACGTTTAGTTCGCAATGTTCAAGATAAAAAAATTGCAGGTGTTTGTGCAGGTCTTGCTGACTATTTAGATATTGATGCAACACTTGTTCGTGGACTTTGGATTCTCTTCACATTACTAGGTGGATCAGGAATTCTTGCCTATCTCATTCTCTGGCTGATCATGCCAGAAGCTGGAACAAAAGCGTAAACTTAGTGACATTTTTATAAGAGAAATCAAGATAAGGCTGAAACAAAATTGTTTCAGCCTTATTTATAGTGGATTGAAATAAGGGATGAACAATTCGATTAGGAAAGTCAAACTTATTTCTAGAAATATTTTAGAATTCGTAGCGTACTATTATAGATTCAATCTACTATAATTTTTGTTGTGTAGCAGATTGAATAGAAAAACACTATAGTAGATTCAAATAAGGGATGAACAATTCGATTAGAAAAAAATCAAACTTATTTCTAGAAATATTTTTTTAGCAGTCGTGATGTACTATTATAGATTCAATCTACTATAATTTTTGTTGTGTAGCAGATTGAATAGAAAATACTATAGTAGATTCAAATAAAGGGATGAACAATTCGATTAGGAAAGTCAAACTTATTTCTAGGAATGTTTTTAGCAGTCGTAATGCACTATTCTAGATTCAATCTACTATATTTTGATGGATTTAGCAAAACTTTCTGCTATTTGATTTCGGAATCACAAAAAAATCACCTGTAGCACAGGTGATTGAGTTTTCATTGTCGAGAAGTTTGCAGTTTCTTACTGGGAAGTTAAAGACTGCAGTATAGATTAGTGTTCACTAAAGCGACGGTACTCGATGTGGAAGTCAAAATAATTTTCTTCTTGTAATTTTTGGAAGATATTCCGATAGGCTTCTTCATCAAAGTGGTCGCCACGATATAGAATCTCAAAACTAAGACCTTCGTACTCCAAAAAAGCATTGGCTGTTTTGAAGCCGTTTTGTAGGTAGAAGTCCATGCGGGCTTTTCGTTGTTCGAGGTTATCACAATCTTCGTCCAACCGCTCCACTTCAAGAATCATGGTACGTTGGTAAAAATCAATGAGTTTTTCAATGATTTCTCTCCCGTAGCCATGACTACGGAGATGAGGCATAATAGCAAAGAAGCTAATGTAGAATGCTTTTTGGTTGGAAATGGCAAAAGCGAAGCCGACAAATTCTTCCTCGTTATAGAAAGCGAAAAAGTGGGCATCATCTCTATCCTGGTAACTTAAAAATTCTTCCAAAGAGACGCGTTCTTCTTCAGGAAAGGCTTCCTTGTTTAATTGGTCAACTTTCTCAAGGTCTGGGAATACATCAGTAATTAACTGGCTTGTTAAGGTCATACCTACCCTCCTTTCTGTCACGATTATACCAGATTGTTTGCATCTAGGCAACGCTTTCTTATCCAAATTCCCTTGTTCCCCTACTAGAAAGCTGATATAATAGCCTTATGAATAAAAAATCAACGGTGGACCTGATTCATGGTCCCATCCTTCCCGCGCTAATTAGTTTTGCATTACCGATTCTACTGTCCAATATCTTTCAGCAACTTTATAATACGGCTGATATTTTGATTGTTGGGCGTTTTTTAGGGCAAGATTCCTTGGCGGCAGTCGGAGCAACGACAGCCATTTTTGATTTGATTATCGGCTTTGCCCTCGGTGTTGGAAATGGGATGGGTGTTGTTATTGCACGTCTCTACGGCGCTCGTAATTTTGAAAAGATTAAGGAAGCTGTCGCAGCAACTTGGATTTTAGGGATTATCTTGAGTGTGCTTGTCATGTTGATGGGCTTTTTTGGTCTTTATCCACTCTTACAGTACCTAGAAACACCTGCAGAAATTCTCCCTCAGTCCTATGAATATATCTCCATGATTGTTAGCTGTGTGGGAGTGAGCTTTGCTTATAATCTTTTTGCAGGTTTGCTACGCTCTGTTGGTGATAGCCTTGCTGCGCTTGGTTTTCTTATCTTCTCAGCCATCGTTAATGTGATTCTGGATTTGTATTTTATTACACAATTGCAGTTAGGTGTTCAATCTGCTGGTCTTGCAACCATTATATCCCAGGGTTTGTCAGCTATCCTTTGTTATCTCTATATCCGAAAGAGTGTTCCAGAGCTCCTTCCTAGGTTGAAGGATTTCAAATGGAATAAGGCCCTCTATGTCGATCTCTTAGAGCAGGGGCTAGCCATGGGCTTAATGGGTTCAATCGTTTCTGTCGGAAGTGTTATTTTGCAATCCTCTGTCAATAGTTTTGGAGCAGTCATTATCAGCGCTCAGACAGCAGCACGCCGAATCATGGCCTTTGCCTTATTGCCAATGACGGCTATTTCAGCATCGATGACGACTTTTATCTCTCAAAACTTTGGTGCAAAACGTCCAGATCGCATTGTCCACGGTCTTCGACTAGGGAGTTATATCAGTATGGCTTGGGCAAGCTTTGCTTGTGTGTTTCTATTTTTTGCAAGTCCTAGCCTGGTTTCTTTCCTAGCGAGTTCGACAGACGGTTACTTGATTGAAAATGGGGCTTTGTACCTACGCATCAGTTCGGTATTCTATCCGTTTTTGAGTCTTTTATTGATCTATAGAAATAGCTTGCAGGGTCTCGGTCAAAAATTCTTGCCCCTCGTATCAAGCTTTATCGAGTTTTTTGGTAAAATTATTTTCGTCGCTTGGATTATTCCTTGGACAGGTTATACAGGTGTGATTCTATGTGAGCCCCTTCTCTGGCTAGTTATGACTGCCCAACTTTACTTCTCACTTTCCAAACATCCATGGATCAAAGAAGGCAAAAAACTCTTGGCTACTGGCGGGAAATCCTAGCTTAATTTACTAAAGAAAATCCATTTCCTCTAGTGAAAATCGGATAGACTTGTGTTATAATAAGAAAGATTAAAATGTGAAAAAAGGAGATTCCTAATGGGACGTAAATGGGCCAATATCGTAGCTAAGAAAACGGCTAAAGATGGAGCTAACTCTAAAGTATATGCAAAATTTGGTGTAGAAATCTATGTAGCAGCTAAAAAAGGTGAACCAGATCCAGAACTAAACACTGCTTTGAAATTCGTTATCGATCGTGCCAAACAAGCGCAAGTGCCAAAGCACGTTATTGATAAGGCTATCGATAAGGCAAAAGGAAACACAGACGAAACCTTTACAGAAGGACGTTACGAAGGATTTGGGCCAAATGGTTCAATGTTGATCGTTGATACCTTGACTTCAAACGTTAACCGTACAGCTGCCAACGTGCGTGCTGCCTTTGGTAAAAACGGTGGGAACATGGGAGCTTCAGGTTCTGTATCTTACCTCTTTGACAACAAAGGTGTTATCGTCTTTGCAGGTGAAGATGCTGATGCAATCTTTGAACTCTTGCTTGAAGCAGATGTCGATGTAGACGATGTAGAAGCAGAAGAAGGAACAATCACTGTTTACACAGCTCCAACTGACCTTCACAAGGCTATCGTTGCCTTGCGTGAATCTGGTATTGAAGAATTCCAAGTAACTGAATTAGAAATGATTCCTCAATCAGAAGTTGAGTTGTCAGGTGAAGATTTGGAAACATTTGAAAAACTCTACGGAGTCCTTGAAGACGACGAAGACGTACAAAAAATCTACACAAACGTAGATGGATTCTAAGAATAAAAATAACCCCTTTGAAAATTCAGTATTTTCAAGGGGTTTGTTTATCTTGTGATAACAAAAGGGGGCAGGAAAGAGACGAAAATCTCTTTTGCCCAAAACGTTATTAGTAATCTATAATTGTCCATAATCCAATGGATTGTGGAAATATCGTGGTGCGGGGATTTAGAAATCGAGACTTGGTCTACCGATTGCTATTCCCGGCACCTTTTTAGTTATGTTAAACTTTCACTCCAGAATCAGATTGTTCTTTTCGGTCCAGTCCGACAGCAAATTTACGGATTAGAAGAAACTGGCCATTTTCCTGCTTGACGAACGTGAGCACAACTGTCTTAGGATCTGAACTGATGGAGAGATAGGTGATTCTTTTTATTTCGTAGTCTCCCATAACTGAATCTGTTTCTGAATCTGGGATTCCGTGTTCCCTGATAATGTCATTGTAGTTGGTACCCCCTTGCCCTTGGTTGGAAGGGTCGCCCTCTATTAAGGCATCAAACTGTTCTTGAGTCCAGGTAAAGATCTCTTCTTCCTCCTCATATTCATCAATGGTACTATTTGGCCAATCTTCATTGGTTGGTTCTTCCATGAGATAATTAGAAGAGCTACGATAGCCTCTTATAAAATCAGCGAAGATAGGAGTGAACAGCAGTTGGCTTATCAGTACAATGATAATGGAAATGAGGCCAAAGCTTGAACCAATCATAGCTAATGTTTTTGATTTTGGAGATTGAGGCCAATGCCGATGACTCCTAAGATCAAGGCAACAAATCCAAGGAGAAAGGATAGACCATTGACAATTGGTATCCAAGAACCAAGAAGCGCAAGGGCTCCAAAGATGATGGCAAGGATTCCTAAGGTTTTCTGTTCTTTTTGCTTCATGTGTGAATTTCTCATTTCTAGTAAACTGGATTCGTATCTATGTGAGATAGTGTTTATTATAGATAAAATAAGAGCTTATGTCAATTTCTGCATAGATAGTTCTCTAGGAAACTTTTTTCTTGACATCTTATTTGAAAATGATAAAATAGTTCTCGTGGAAACTTAATTGTTCTCTAGAGAACTATTTTTATTTAGAAGGGAGAAAACATGGATAAACCGATGTTGGTCTTTAAACGTTTTGGGCATCAGGTTCACCTCATGGTACAAAAGGAAGCCAAGCGTTGTGGTATCGAATTTATGGGCGGACCGCAGGGCCAAGTTATACGATTTTTAGACTATCGTGAGGAGTCTGAACAGGCGGTGTTAATCAAGGATATTGAGCAGGAACTCAATATCACCAAGTCAGTCGCCAGCAATCTAGTGAAGCGTATGGTACAAAATGGTTTGGTGGAATTGGAGGCAAGCCCAAGTGATAAACGAGCAAAATTTGTTCGTTTGACGGAAAAATCACGCTCTCAAATGAAGCAAATCAAATCATTCTTTGATCGAATTGACCGCAGCTTACTTGAAGGTGTTTCCGAAGAAAAACTCGCTATTTTTGAAGAAGTTCTGGAACGACTTCAAGCTAATGTAGAAAAAATTGGAGGTAAGAATGAAGAAACTCGCTAAGCGTATCACAGGAAAAGAGTGGGGAATGATTCTCTTGACTGTACTCTTTACCTGTTTCTCGGTCTATCTAGAGTTAGAAGTGCCGACTTACGTTTCAAGAATAACAGAATTACTTGGAACACCAGGTACAGAGCTAGGAGATCTTTGGTCACCAGCAACTAAGATGATGGGCTTATCTCTACTTGCCTTTATGTCGTCAGTAGCAGTTGGATTTTTCGCCTCTCGTGTTGCAGCATCTTACACAACTCATCTACGAAGCGATATTTTTAATCGAGTTCTGGATTTTTCACAGACAGAGATTAAACGTTTTTCAATCCCCAGTCTTTTGACTCGGACGACCAACGATATCACGCAGATTCAAATGCTTTTTACTATGGGACTCCAGGTGGTCACACGTGGACCTATCATGGCTATTTGGGCCATCGGTAAAATCCTTGGTAAGTCTGAATACTGGATTTGGGCAGTAGTAGTGGCTGTTATCGTCAATGTTTTGATGACAACTGTCTTGATGACTTTGGCCTTTCCGAAACAATCTGTCATTCAAAAATTGACAGATAAACTCAATAGTATCACCCGTGAAAGTTTGACAGGGATTCGAGTGGTTCGTGCTTATAATGCTGAGGATTATCAAGATAAGAAATTCGAAGAAGCTAATGAAGAAGTCACGCGAATCAATCTCTTTGTCAGTCGCTTAATGGCCATTATGAATCCTATTATGATGGCGATTTCTAGCGGCTTGGTCCTTGCCATTTACTGGATTGGTGCTTATCTTATCAACGACGCTAGCTTGACAGAGCGTCTACCCCTTTTTAGCGATATGGTGGTCTTCATGTCCTATGCTATGCAAGTGGTAATGGGCTTCTTACTCATGGGTGCTCTCTTTATCGTCTTGCCTCGTACCTTGGTTTCTGCAGGACGTATCAATCAGGTGCTAGACTTGCATTCTTCTATTGAAAATCCTAGTCAACCACAGACGGCAGATTCATCTATTCAAGGTCAAGTGGAATTCCGTGATGTAACCTTCCGTTACTCTAAACTCAGAAGCGGTTGTGGAGCATGTCAGTTTCAAGGCAGAAGCTGGTCAAACGGTCGCCTTTATCGGTTCAACTGGTTCTGGTAAATCTACGCTTGTGAACCTCTTGCCTCGTTTTTATGATGTATCAGATGGGGAAATCCTAGTAGACGGCGTCAATGTGCAGGATTATGATTTGGAAGACTTGCGGAATAAAGTCGGGTATATCCCACAAAAAGCTGTTCTCTTCTCAGGAGATGTCAAGGGGAATCTAGACTTCGGTAAAAGTCAAGAAAGCCCACTTAGCGAGACTGCTATGTGGCAAGCTCTTGAGTTGGCTCAGTCTAAAAACTTTATTGAAGATAAGGAAGCAGGCCTAGACTCCGAAGTGGCCCAAGGAGGTACCAACTTCTCAGGAGGACAAAGACAACGTTTGGCCATTGCACGCGCCTTGGCTCGTAAGCCAGAGATTCTCATTTTTGATGATTCATTCTCAGCCTTGGACTACAAGACAGACCGTATCTTGCGCCAAGAACTAGCTGAAAAAACACAATCTATGACCAAGTTGATCGTTGCCCAACGTATTTCAACCATTATGGACGCAGACTTGATCTTAGTCTTAGATCAGGGTAAAGTCGTGGGACAAGGCACTCACAAAGAACTTCTTGCTACTAATGAAGTTTACCAAGAAATTGCCTATTCACAACTATCGAAGGAGGAATTGGAACATGGAAAATAAGAAGATGTCCTTTTGGAAACAATATAAACCTTTTCTAGCAGGTCTCCAACTTCCTCTACTAGTTGCAGTTGTGGCTGCTGTATGTTCAAGTATCATCACTGTTTATGGACCAACTAAGATTAAGGAAATCACCAACTTGATCTCAGACGGTTTGGCTACAGAAATCGATTTGGTAGCTGTGTCTAGCATCGCCAGCTTTTTAGCTGTTTTGTATGTGCTTGGTGCCATTCTCAACTATACGCAAGCCTATATTTTTTCAACGAGTATCCAACATTTTTCAAAACGTTTGCGGACAGCTATTGCTGAAAAAATCAATCGCTTGCCTCTAGGATATTTTGACCGTTATTCTCAAGGGGACACCCTTTCTCGTGTGACCAATGACGTCGATACGGCCGCTCAATCTCTCAACCAAAGTTTGGGAACAGTAATCTCAGCTAGCTTCTTACTGATTGCTGTTTTAATTACTATGTTTGGGATGAACTGGATTTTAGCACTGGTAACCGTTGTTTCAACTCTTGTTGGATTTGCTGCGGTTTCAGTGATTATGGCTAAGTCACAGGGTTACTTTAAAGCCCAACAAAACAACCTAGCAGCTGTAAACGGCTATGTGGAAGAAATGTACTCTGGTCACAATGTGGTGACCAGTTACAATGCTATCGAAAGCACTAAAGAAGAATTTGCGAAGTTAAATCATCGTCTATATGATAGTATCTGGAAATCTCAGTTTATTTCAGGAATTATGATGCCAATCATGATATTCATTGGAAACTTTAGCTATGTCTTGGTGATTATCGTTGGTGCAGCCTTGGCATTGAATGGGCACATCAGTATCGGGATTATCGTTGCCTTTATGGCTTACGTGCGTATCTTTTCTCAGCCCCTTTCTCAAATCGCACAAGGGATTACCAGTCTTCAGCAGGCTAGCGCAGCTATGGGACGTGTCTTCGAATTTCTAGATGAAGAGGAAATGGAAGATGAATCTCATAAGGAAAGACAATTGACCAAGATGAAGGGTGAAGTTGTCTTTGACCGAGTTTCCTTTGGCTATACTCCTGAGAGAACCATCATCCATGACTTTTCTGCGACGGCCCATGCAGGTCAAAAGGTTGCCATTGTTGGGCCGACTGGAGCTGGAAAGACGACCATTGTCAACCTCTTGATGAAATTCTATGAGATTGATAAGGGAAGTATTCACATTGATGGTGTGGATACCAAGACTATGACGCGCTCAGAAGTGCATGATGCTTTTTCAATGGTCTTGCAAGATACCTGGCTCTTTGAAGGAACCATTCGAGACAATCTTATCTACAATCAAACAGGGATTAGTGATGAGCGCGTGATTGAGGCTGCCAAAGCAGTAGGAATCCACCACTTCATCACAACCTTACCTGATGGATACGATACAGTCTTAGATGATACGGTGACCTTGTCAGTTGGTCAAAAACAACTCTTGACCATTGCTCGTGCCCTCCTCAAGGATGCTCCACTCTTGATTCTGGACGAAGCGACGTCCTCAGTAGACACACGTACAGAGGAGTTGATTCAAAGGCAATGGACCGTTTGATGGAAGGACGCACATCCTTTGTCATCGCCCATCGCTTGTCAACCATCCGTAATGCTGACTTGATTTTGGTCATGAAAGATGGAAACATCATCGAACAAGGAAATCACGAGGAACTTATGGCTCAAGGTGGTTTCTATGCAGATCTCTACAATAGTCAATTTACAGAAGACGAAGTAGAAGAATAAACCTTATACTCTTCGAAAATCAAATTCAAACCACGTCAGCTTCGCCTTGCCGTATGTATGGTTACTGACTTTGTCAGTTTCATCTACAACCTCAAAGCAGTGCTTTGAGCAACCTGCGGCTCACTTCCTAGTTTGCTCTTTGATTTTCATTGAGTATTAGAAGGCTTGACGGCCTTCTTTTTCTTCTTTATACTGGTATAATAGAAAGAGGAAAGTATGAGTCAGAAATTATACAATATGAAATTTTCTGCGGTCTATCAAGCCTTGATCGCAAAGGTTGAGCGAAAGGGTGGAAGGGCAGAATCCGTTCACCAAGTGACCAGTTGGCTGACAGGTTATGAAGTGACTGATATCCTCGCTTGTCTGAATGAGGACCTTACCTATGGAGATTTTTTTCGACAGGCGCCATCTTATGCTCCTGAACGGATTACGATAACAGGAAAGATTTGTGGTGTTTGTATTGAGGAAATTGAGGATCCTCTGATGCAGGAAATCCGTCGTCTGGACAAATTAGTAGACTGGCTTGCCAAGGGGAAAACAGCCCAGCAGGTCCTAGAAAAGTATGAGAAATAGAAATGAAAAACTATCAAGAGTGGTACGATAAGAGAAAATCAAGTCTCCTTCGATACCCACGACTTTTGCAACTGATGCGAGTTTTTAATCGCCTGATGACAGTCCTGATGCCCTTAGCTTACTTGACCTTGTTGGGAACAAACTTTGTAAGTAAAGGGGTTGGGAAAGAACTCTCTGCTTATATTTTGGTGCCAGCTTTAGGCTTTGTCCTATTGACGCTAGTTCGTAAGTGGATCAATCAACCGCGTCCTTATGAGACTTGGGAAATTATTCCGCTACTGGATAAGGACAGTTCTGGGAATTCAATGCCTAGTCGCCATGTCTTTTCGGCAACCATTATTTCCATGGCTTGCTTGCATGCAAATCTGCCTGTGGGGCTGATTTTATTGGTCTTGTCAGCTCTTCTCGGTCTTGTGCGGGTCTTGGGGGGAGTACATTATCCCAAGGATGTCTTAGTTGGCTACGCCTGTGGCCTCCTCTTGGGAATTCTTTTCTTTATTTTGTAAGAAGCAAAGCAAGTGGGCTTGGCCTCGTAACCACTTACGGGTCAAAAGTGACCACTTGCTTTTTTGCCCTTGTAAAGTCTTCTGGCCTTTGGTATAGTAGATGCAGAAAGGAGATAGGATGAAGTTACGAATCGAGATTGATAGTGAATTAACTGAGACAGAGATTGTCATCAAGGCTGCAGCCCTGACAGATGAAATAGCTGACCTGCAACGACTCTTGCAAGAAACCAAGGCTCCTAGGTTAATCTTTTATAAGGGGACGGGTGAGTACTACTTAGACTTGTCAGAAATTCTCTTTTTTGAGACGGAAGGCAACAAGATTTACGCCCATACCCAGAAAGATGCCTACGAGGTTCGACTCAAGCTTTATGAGTTAGAGTCCATCCTGCCCCGCTATTTCAGTCGGGTATCCAAGTCGACCATTGCCAATATCCAGCAGGTCTACTCGGTGGACAAGTCCTTCTCAGGGACAGGAACTATTTCCTTTTATCAGACCCACAAGGAGGTGCACGTGTCACGACACTACCAATCCCTCCTAAAAGAAAATCTAAGAAATATGAGGTAAGAAGATGAAAAAGAAAGCATTTGGTATTGTGTTGCTAGTATTGGCAGCTTTAGTATTGTTACAGGGGAATTTTGGAATCCCTTCTCTTGGGGGGCACATTTGGCCTATGATCGGTATTGGATTTTTTGCCTATCAATCAGTTGAAGCTTTGCTTCGCCGTCATCTAACATCAGCAGTTTTTACAGCCTTCATAGCCCTCATGATTGCTAATCATTTTTATGACATTTTGCCAATTCCCAAATCAGTCACTGTTTCTGGGCTAGTATCTTTAATCGGTACTAGGTGTCAGTTATCTCACGCATTCTAACAGAACTTTTGGAATGGAAAAAATGGTGGTATGACGGTGAAAAGAACATTCGTGACAGACAAGGAAGTCGCTTTTTGGGAGTGGTACATTTTCTACAAGCAAGATCAAGAATCTGGTAGAAGATCGAGTTTGAAGTCGGTTTTTGGGAGATGCCAAGATCTACTATGACAACGCTAGAGATGTTAGGTGATTTTGCTACTCTGAATATCGAAGTCGGGCTTTTTGGGTAATGCAATTGTCTATGTTCCACAACACTGGAGTGTCGATCTGAAAAGGTAGAAACTCCTTTTGGAGCAGCTAAGGCAGATGCTCCTCTAGCGACCAACCAGCAAAAACTTTGATTATCCGTGGAGATGTAGCTTTTGGGAAACTTGGAGTTGTTTACGTCAAATAAAAAGTCTTCCAATCCCCTTGCCAAAAATGGAGAAAGTGTGATAACATAGTACGGTATGTGGTGCTAGCACATCCGCTATATTAGATCTAATAGGAGGAAAACACAAATGGCTAAAGTATGTTACTTTACAGGTCGTAAGACTGTATCAGGAAACAACCGTTCACACGCGATGAACCAAACTAAAACGTGCCGTAAAACCAAACCTTCAAAAAGTTACTGTTCTTATCGATGGTAAACCTAAAAAAGTTTGGGCTTCAGCTCGTGCTTTGAAATCAGGAAAAGTAGAACGCGTTTAATAAACATGAAAAGACCTACAGGGTCTTTTTCTTTTGCTCGAAAGCTCAAATCAGTCTTGTAAAAATCGAGCAAAATATCCGATGATACAGTCATTCTGCTTTTTACAGTTGGGCTGAAATATGATAAAATAGAGTATCAACTAGTTTGAGGTAAAAAAAAATGACTGTAAAAAAATTAATACAAAAGATGGTCAAAGTCGAACTGACAGATGATGTGATCGCTACTGTCGTAGGCGGTGCAGCAACTGAAATTTTTGGTGTAGTCGGTATGGCTAGTAAAAAATGCCCTCAAAGATAATTTCCAAGCCCTTCTTGGTAAGGAAAATTATTCAAAAGGTGTAGTCGTTAAAGCAGCTGAAGACGGTAGTATTGCAGTTGATGTATATACTGTATTGAGCTACGGTACAAAAATCAGTGAAGTTTCAAAAAACATCCAAGAACGTGTCCGCTTTAGCCTAGAGAACCAACTTGGAATCACTGCTCAAACTGTGAATGTCTACATTCAAAATATCAAAGTTGTAGGAGAATAATCGTGTCAAATATTACTACAAGCTTATTTCAAGAAATGGTACAGGCTGCTTCAACTCGTTTGAACAAGCAAGCCGAATATGTCAATTCATTGAACGTCTTCCCAGTTCCAGATGGAGATACAGGAACAAACATGGGGATGACTATCGAAAATGGTGCGAAAGAAGTCGCAGACAAACCAGCTTCAACTGTTGGTGAGGCTGCAAGTATCTTGGCTAAAGGTCTTTTGATGGGTGCGCGTGGAAACTCAGGAGTTATCACTTCTCAACTTTTCCGTGGGTTCTCACAAGCCATCAAGACAAAAGAAGAGTTAACAGGGAAAGACCTAGCTCTTGCCTTCCAATCAGGTGTTGAAGTAGCCTACAAGGCCGTTATGAAGCCAGTTGAAGGAACAATCTTGACCGTATCACGTGGTGCTGCCATCGGTGCTAAGAAAAAAGCAGAACAGACAGATGACGCAGTTGAAGTGATGCGTGCAGCCTTGGAAGGAGCTAAAGCAGCCCTTGCGAAGACTCCAGAAATGCTTCCAGTATTGAAGGAAGTTGGAGTTGTGGACTCAGGTGGTCAAGGTTTGGTCTTCATCTATGAAGGATTCCTTTCAGCTCTTACTGGTGAATACAGTGCGTCTGAAGACTTTGTGGCGACTCCAGCCAATATGGGTGAGATGATCAATGCAGAACACCACAAATCTGTAGCTGGACATGTGGCAACAGAAGACATTACTTTTGGTTACTGTACTGAAATCATGGTTGCCCTCAAACAAGGCCCAACTTATTCTAAAGACTTTGACTACGAAGAATTCCGTAACTACTTGAATGATCTTGGGGATTCTCTACTTGTTGTCAACGACGATGAAATCGTTAAAGTTCATGTCCATACAGAAGATCCAGGACTTGTTATGCAAGAAGGTCTCAAATATGGTAGCTTGGTTAAGGTTAAAGTAGATAATATGCGTAACCAACACGAAGCGCAAGTAGAAAAAGAAGCTCAAGTCAGCAAGCCAGCTGAAGAAAAAGAATATGCCCTTATCGCAGTAGTAGCTGGACAAGGTTTGGCAGACATCTTCCGTGCCCAAGGTGTGGATTATGTCATCGAAGGTGGACAAACTATGAACCCTTCGACAGAAGACTTCGTCAAGGCTGTTGAGAAAGTCAATGCTCGCAATATCATCTTCTTGCCAAACAACAAAAACATCTTCATGGCAGCTCAATCTGCAGCTGAAGTATTGGAACAACCAGCTGTTGTAGTAGAAGCTCGTACAATTCCTCAAGGATTGACTAGCCTTCTAGCATTTGACCCAAGCAAGTCTATCGAAGAAAACCAAGAACGCATGACTGCCGCTCTTGGGGACGTTGTCAGCGGTAGTGTAACAACAGCCGTTCGTGACACGACTATCGATGGTCTAGAAATTCATGAAAATGACAATCTTGGTATGGTAGATGGAAAGATCCTCGTATCAAATCCTGATATGCACCAAACCTTGACTGAAACCTTGAAACACATGCTGGATGAAGATAGTGAAATCGTAACCTTCTATGTCGGAGAAGACGGAAGTGAAGAATTGGCAAATGAAATTGCTCAAGAAATCGCAGAAGAATTCGAAGATGTCGAAGTAGAAATTCACCAAGGTCAACAACCTGTTTACCCATACCTTTTCAGTGTGGAATAGGAGATTCAAATTGAAGAAAATTTTGGGATTAGTACTTGTATCGGTATCTCTACTTGCAGGTTGCAGTAAGTTGTTACCTCACCGCTCAAATGACAAGAGTAAAGCGAATGATACAGCTACAAGTCAAACGACAACCAATCAAGCAAAAGAAGAAAAAACAAAAGTCCTTAAAGGGAAAATGGATGAATTTGATGTCACCATGACCTTTGTTTATACGGACGTTGTCAAAAACTTCAAGATGGATATGCTCGGAAAAATGAACGTGGAGATTCCTGATGGAGTTACTCCAGAAGAATTCCAAGCAATCTTCCGTGAAGCTATGGAAGATAGTCCAGAATATCTTGAAATCAAGGACGAGCCTGGTGTTAATGTAGAATATTTTATCACCGAGGACAAAAAGATGAGAGTCGTTATGGAACTCGATCTTGAAAAAGCAGACTTGAATAAAGTAAAAAACACATATTTCTTTAAATCACTAGCGGATGGTATAGAAGACTTTAAAAAGCCTAATGCACTATTCGCTGCATTAAAATTACAGGGATTTAAAGAAGAATAAAAAGAAAGGTTGGGATTTTCCCGACCTCTTTTTGATTTTCAGAGAATTCTATTTTCATAGCGATTAGACTTTTTGTGACATTTGTCATATTTCCTCATGACAGAAGCTTCTAGTGATACATGCTTCAAAGAATTATAATAGATGTATCAAATGGAGGAAGAAAAAATGAAACATAAAGTAATTGTCGTAATGAGTTTAGTAGCAGCAGGAGCCATGACTTATCTCATGTTTTCAGGATTGGACGAAGGCTTCTATCATTTTCCTTGGGAGCTATTTGCAGGATTTGGCATGATGTCTTGGTTGATCCGAGAAGGCTTGAAATTGGTCTCAGATGTGAAAAAGGAGTTTGAAAAATGAAAAAAGCGATTCTCTATCTCTTTATTGGACTGTCACTAGTAGTATGGTTGGTCGAAATGTTTACAGGTTGGTTTGATCAAACCTTCATTCACCAAGCCATTCGCGGTGCCTGGGGACTAGGATTTATGATTTTTATAGCCTTTCCAATGGGAAAGGAGTGGCTGAAAGGAGAGTATCATGAACATGATTAAGGTAGAAAGCCTAAATAAAAACATCAAGGGCAAGGCTATTTTGAAGGATATTTCCTTTGAGGTAGCAGAAGGTGAATGCGTCGCCTTGATTGGGCCAAATGGTGCCGGAAAGACTACACTCTTAGATTGTTTGCTTGGGGATAAGCTAGTCACCAGCGGTCAAGTATCTATCCAAGGCTTGCCAGTGACGAGTTCTCAGTTAGACTATATTAGAGGCTACCTCCCTCAAGAAAATGTCATCGTTCAGAAATTAAAGGTCAAAGAGTTGATTGCTTTCTTTCAAAGCATTTATCCAAATCCCTTGAACAACCAGGAAATCGATCAACTATTGCAGTTTGACAAGCAACAAAAAGAGCAGTTGGCAGAAATTGTCAGGTGGGCAAAAGCGTCTCTTTTCATTTGTCTTGACCTTGATTGGCCGACCAAAGCTTGTCTTTTTAGATGAGCCAACTGCGGCCATGGATACCTCTACCCGCCAACGTTTTTGGGAAATTGTCCAAGATCTAAAATCCCAAGGAGTTACCATTCTCTATTCGTCTCATTATATCGAGGAAGTAGAGCATACAGCCGACCGGATTTTGGTCTTAAATAAGGGAGAGTTGATTCGTGATACGACACCTCTAGCCATGCGCAGTGAGGAGATTGAAAAGCACTTCATCCTACCTCTGGCTTACAAGAAAGTCGTTGAGCAGTCTAACTTGGTTGAAAACTGGTCACAAAAACAAGATGCCCTGCAAGTAGTCACACGTGAAGCGGATGCTTTCTGGGAACTGTTAGTACAGGCAGGCTGTAGGATTCAAGAAATTGAAGTCAATAACCGTAGCTTGCTAGATACAATCTTTGAAGAAACACAAAAGGGAGATGACTAAGATGAAACGATGGATTGCACTAAACAAGATAGAATTTCTATTGACCAAACGACAATTGGTCTATTATCTGTTATCCGTAGGGATGCCGACAGCCTTCTATTTATTCTTTTCAGGTATGTACCAGGACACACCAGGTGGACCGGCTAATTTTATGCGCGACTACCTCATCTCCATGACGGCTTTTTCCATGATGTCGACAGCTATCTTTTCATTTCCAGTTGTTTTACATACCGACAAGATCAACAACTGGCAGAAAATATTACGTCATAGCCCTGTAAATATGGTAGAATATTATCTATCAAAGATAACAAGTATGATAGTTGATTATTTGGTTTCAATTCTGGTTGTTTTCTCAGTTGGGCATTTTGTAAGAGGTGTGGATATGCCTCTAGGAAGCTGGATTGGGGCTGCGCTCTTGCTGATAGTAGGAAGTGTTGCCTTTGTAGCACTTGGCTTAACCCTGACTCTCTTACCTTCTAGTCAGTTGATGTCTGTCGTAGGCAATCTTCTTTACTTTGGCTTGGCTGTGTTAGGCGGACTCTGGATGCCTGTCTCTTTATTTCCAGATTGGATGCAAGCAATCGGGAAGCGCCTACCAAGCTATCAGTTGATGGAGTTGCTCAAGACCTTCTTAAATGAGGGTGGCATCAATCTATCAGCCACAATTTATCTACTTGTTTTTTCAGCAGTTTTATTTGGTTTGACCATTTACCTTCAAGGTCATAAGGAGAATGCTTAATGCTTGAAAGACTGAAAAGCATACACTATATGTTTTGGGCCAGTTTGATTTTTATGATTTTCCCCATCCTACCTGTAGTGACTGGGTGGCTTTCTGCCTGGCATTTATTGATTGATATTCTATTTGTAGTGGCGTATTTGGGTATTTTAACAACTAAGAGCCAGCGCCTATCTTGGCTTTTCTGGGGGATCATGCTGACTTATGTAGTTGAGAATACTGCCTTTGTTGCTGTTAATTATATCTGGTTTTTCTTTTTCCTATCCAATCTCTTAAGTTATCATTTCAATGTAGGTGGTTTAAAGTCTTTACATGTCTGGACTTTTCTTCTTGCTCAAGTCCTTGTTTTGGGCCAACTTTTGATTTTTCAGAGAATCGAAGTTGAGTATCTATTCTATCTACTTGTAATTCTTGCTTTTGTCGATTTGATGACTTTTGGTTTGGTTCGGATTCGAATTGTAGAGGATTTGAAAGAGGCTCAGGCTAAGCAAAATGCCCAGATAAATCTATTGCTTGCTGAAAATGAACGCAGTCGTATCGGTCAGGATTTGCATGATAGCTTGGGACATACCTTTGCTATGCTGAGTGTCAAGACAGATCTAGCTTTGCAGTTATTTCAGATGGAGGCTTATCCACAGGTGGAAAAGGAATTAAAAGAAATTCACCAGATCAGCAAGGATTCCATGAATGAAGTGCGAACCATTGTGGAAAATCTGAAATCACGGACCCTGGCTTCAGAGCTTGAGACTGTCAAGAAAATGCTGGAAATTGCTGGGATTGAGGTTCAAATTGAGAATCAATTGGACAAGGCTAGTTTGACCCAGGATGTAGAGTCGACGGCTGCCATGATTTGCTAGAACTGGCGACCAATATTATCAAGCATGCCAGAGCTGAAAAAGCCTATCTAAAACTGGAACGTACAGATCAGGAATTGGTCCTGACAGTTAGAGATGACGGGAAAGGTTTTGCAACTGTAAAAGGAAATGAACTCCATACAGTCCGTGACCGTGCAGCAGCCTTCTCAGGTCAAGTAGAGCTGGTCAGTTTGAAAGATCCCACAGAGGTGCGCGTGCATCTGCCTTATAAGGAGAGAAAGTAGATGAAAGTATTAGTCGCAGAAGATCAAAGTATGCTGAGAGATGCCATGTGCCAGCTCTTAAGCTTTCAACCAGATGTGGAGCCTGTCTTGCAGGCGAAAAATGGAGCTGAAGCTATTGAGGTTTTGGGAAAAGAAGCAGTAGATATTGCCATCCTTGACGTCGAAATGCCAGTCAAGACGGGATTAGAAGCACTCGAGTGGATCAAACAAGAAGTGCCTGAAACCAAGGTGGTTATCGTTACGACCTTTAAACGCCCAGGTTATTTTGAACGAGCTGTCAAAGCAGGAGTTGACGCCTATGTCTTGAAAGAGCGAAGCATCTCCGAACTCATGCAAACCCTGCATACGGTGTTAGAGGGACGCAAGGAATATTCTCCAGAGCTGATGGAAGTCATGATGACTCATCCCAATCCCTTGACCGAGCAGGAAGTCGCTGTCTTGCATGGAGTAGCACAGGGGCTGTCCAACCAAGAAATTGCTGACAAGCTCTACCTCTCAAACGGTACCGTCCGTAATTACATGACCAATATCCTCTCCAAACTAGGCGCCAGCAACCGAACCGAAGCAGCCAAAACTGCCGAAGAAGAAGGCTGGTTGTGAGGGAGAGAAAGAAAAAATCTCTTAGAAATGAATCTAAGAGATTTTTTGTCATGATAACCTGCATTTAATTGTAGAAATATTTATTTTATTTTCTCCTGAAATTTTAGCAGCAGGATTTTTAAAGATCGAGTTCTAGATACATCTTTTCTGAAGACAGATCGTTTTGACCACTGAGCAAGAGATTTTCAAAAAAAGCTGTTAAAAACTCAGGACGTCTCTGTAAAATCTTTGCATTATCTAATACCAAGGCATCACGAAAATACTTGGCATGTTGCTGAAATGGTGTATTATCAATATCAAAACCAAACTCACGAAGATACTGAATCAAAAAGACCGTTACTGTCCGAGTGTTTCCTTCGCGAAATGGATGAATCTGCCAGATTCCTGAAATAAAATGCTGGATTTGTTTAACCATATCCGCCTGGGTTAGTGTCACATATGCAACTTGTCTTTCCTGATTAAAATCATAATCCAATGTCATTTGAATCATAGAGAAATCAGAGTACACAACGCTTTCACCATTCAAAACAGGTTCATTCTTTGTGATATTGGTCTGACGAAATTGCCCCACTGGAATAGAGGGTTCAAATATATCCTGAAACAATTCCTTATGAATAGCAAGTAAGGTCGCAGGACTGAAGCTAAAGCCTCTTCGAGATAATAGTTCCACTATACGAAGAGAAACTAAGTCTGCCTCCTCCGTACTTGCATCAATAGTATGATGATAAGCCGTTGCATCTTCATAAACCTGCTCGTAAGTCAGTTCACCCCGGGCCTGTTTCTCAGCCAAAGATTCCATATAAGCTGATGGAACTAGATTATCAACCTTCTGCAGACCAAAACCTATCCGCCATAAGTCACGCTTAGCTTCATAAGACAAGTTTGGATTGTCAATGTTGTAAGTTGGTTGCATAGAAAGTTCCTTTCAATTGTTTTTCTGAGTCATCGGTAAATGGTGAAATGGGTATGGAATTGGCGTAAATTATAAAAATCCTTCACAATAAGTTCTATGAAGAGAAATAATGAAAGAGTTATATTCAACATCCCATGCACTTATCTGAAATGTCCGTTGGATGAATGGTTTGATTAAATGAATAATTCTAGCGTGATACTTATCAAACTCATTGGCATACACCACTCTGAACTCGTTGGTTTGTTCAAATCCCAACTCAATTCCCCCAACACCTGAGAAGAAAGCTGCAATATTGTACTTCTCAGGTCGGTTCGAACTTACAGAATTTGTCATGTAGTTACCTGCTTTCTAAAAATTCTTAACAAGAGTAGTATATCATAGATTTAACGAATGTTTATTAATTTATTAATTCCTTTTCACCTAAAGATTTGAATTTTATTGACATCTAATTTACTTTTTATTATCTTGTTGGTTCACCTTGTCATATTACAGTACTTTTTCAGTGAATCTGTGCCTCGTATAAAAAAATAAACTAAAAAAAATTAACTAAACTATTTATAACGATATCTCCTCGTTTTTCTTTTATATCAATCTTACTATCTTGAGTGTTTAAAAATATCATTTAATTTAGAAACTATCTCTCTTTTATTAGAAGTTGAAACTATTTCAAAATCATAAATTTTTTTCAGAAATAACATCTACATACTCTTTGGTTGTCACATTGGAGTTCAGTTGTCTTTCTAATTTCGATTTAAATCCATTGATAAATTCTTTTGTCTTGATATAAATTAAAATAATAACTGTCAATAAGTTTCAAAAATATAAAAAAATCTAAAAATATTACTGCTATTATTAAAGAGCCACTTAATTTCCCCATTGAATCAAATATAACTCTATTATTAAAGCTAGACTTAAGGTTATTTTTTTAAAAATATACTCTAATTTGAATAATCCAGTTAAAGATAAGTTTCTTGCAATATATTGTAGATTAATATCTCCTTCAACCAAAAATATATTCAATCATAAATTGCAAATCATTTTTTTGAGCGAGTTGTAACAATCTTTTGTAAACAAACCAGTTACCTTATCAGTTAAAAATGAAATATTCTACACAAATTCCATTATTGAATTCATTATTTTTTTAAATTTTTCAAGCCTATTTCTAGGGAGGGCACTTCTTTCAGTTAACAACCACTGGATATACAATATTTTTAAATTTTTGTCATCCCTGTGTCTATTTCAAATTGCTCAAACCAAGTAATGGTGGTAATTTTATCATTACGAGTATTCCATAGTATATCTAAAAAAATTCTTTTGTAATACGATGCTTGATATCGGTTCTTAATAAAATATTTTTTTGCTTTATGAAATAAATATTCTTGATAGTTTTTTTATTTTTCATCCATTATATTTTTTTGATGTGAGTATCATAAAAATTCAATGTTATCATCCCATTGTGTATCGTCGGTGTAGCTTAACTGATATATCATAAAAGCTAATCGATATTCTTCATTCATACTTAATATTAAGTTTTGAATTTTTTTCAGCTCTTCTTTTTTTGTTTTTATTTCCTCTTCACTCTCAGCTTCTGTAATTTTTGTTTTTGAACGAAAGTTTCAATTCTTCCCCTATCTAAGTAATTAAAAACAAATTTCTGAATAAAAACATACTGTTATAGAAATCATTCCGTTTACTCCCATCAAACTCATAAGATAACTTTTTTTAAATTCGGGAAGAGAAAACTCTCTTTCGCCTCTCTCGTATTTTTTGAATAGCTGATTAAATTGAAAACGTAAAAAATCTTCATTTTGTTTTTTTCAATTCTTTCTTATCTTTGGAATTTTTTTATAGATTGTAACTCACTCTTCAAGTCTTCAAATATTATATTTAGATTGATGGTTTTGTTATTAATAAGAGTCTCAAATAGATATTCTTTGATTCTATAATCACTTGATTGTCTCCAATTTTTCTCTTGTAGGGTTTTCAATTTGTAAAACTTCAAATGTAGTATCTTTTTTCTCAAGACTTTGGAAAACTCTAAGATCCTGCTCAATTAGTTCTTGCCATGTATCCGAAAGAATATTATCCTGAAATGTCTTCAAAAATTCCCACTTATATTTGCAATACTTTCTATAAAAAGTTATAGAAATCAGAAATTTGCTTATATGAAAGTTTTTTTCTAAATATTCATCGATTGAGTAAGCTAAGTTATAATTTCTCCAATATTCTTTATGAAAGATAGAAAATACAAAGTCATTACGCTCTTCTACATCAATTAATAAAAAAACGATTTTTCTAGAAAGACGGATACAAAATTATCGACATATTCATCTGGTTTTTTTATATACTTTCCAAAAATAACTCTTTCATTTCTCTTTGAAGAGAGATAGAAATTTCCTCATCAACACTTGTTTTTCCTTAATTTTTCTTATTTTTTTATTTTTTTCATCTCAGAAGATGACGAATCTTGTTTTTTTGAATTTTTTTATGAATCCTTTTCGGCGTTTAACCTAAAAAAACATTATAAGCAACACTTATGTTCAATTTAAGTAGATAGATATAAATTATGATTACTAATCCTGAACTTGCTTGCCAAATATATTCAAAATAATATGGTTGAAGAATAAAATTACTTAAAATAGGCATTGCAACTGTGAGGAGTAAAAGAATATGGAATAATTTTGTCCGAGTGAATCTTGACCAAATTGATTTATCTAGCATGAATTTAGTCTTGCTTACTCCCAGATAATAAGCCTTATCATTTTCCGTTAAAAATTGAAGAAAACCAACGTATATACCATACAGACTGAATACTCCTATTTCAAAACTAATTAACTCAACGATATTGGTATCGGTATTTTGAAACGAAACTGTGGGAACTTTAAAAAAATCTTGAACATAGATTAATGTTATCAGCAATAAGAGCAAGACAATCTCACTTATATCTCGCATATGAATACTAATTTTATACTTTAAATAATCCTTAAGATTAATGTACTTCAATATGATATTTTTGAACTAGGGATATACTCAATCCAACAATTCTTAATCCCCGCAAAATATCCGATAGTGAATAAAATAACAATATAATAACAAGAGCAATATCTAAATTTTGCATTGATGTAAAACTTAAATTACTTGATTGTTTACATAACAAATAAAAATAACCAATTGCTATCACTATGTCCAGTTTTCTCCACCCATTAATAAACGAATTAATAGAGAATAGAAATAAGAATAGCCCGATTAAAATAAACATATAGCCTCCTAGGTAATTTTTCTCTTTTTAAATTATACCAAAAAAACACGGCTTGCCACCGTGTTTCTGTGTTTATTTCACCAACTTCTTCATCTCATCAATACGTGCTACGGTTGCGTCGTATTTGGCTTGATAGTCGGCTTGTTTGTCGCGTTCTTTTTGGACGACTTCTGGTTTGGCATTGGCTACGAAGCGTTCGTTAGAGAGCTTCTTACCGACCATATCCAGTTCTTTTTGCCATTTAGCCAGTTCCTTGTCGAGACGAGCGAGTTCTTCTTCGACATTGAGGAGGTCTGCGAGTGGCAAGTAGATTTCTGCTCCTGTGATGACGCTTGACATAGCCAGTTCAGGTGCAGGGATGTTTGATGCTATTTCCAAGTGTTCTGGATTTGTGAAGCGTTTGATGTAGTTGACATTGCTGTTAAAGAAGGCTTCCAAGTCGTTGTCGCTTGTCTTAACAAGAATCGTGATCGGCTTGCTTGGGGCTACGTTTACTTCCGCACGCGCATTACGAACAGCACGAATCAAGTCTTTGAGGCTTTCCACACCAGTGTGAGCAGCAAGGTCTTCAAAGGCTGGGTTAACAGTTGGGTATTCTGCTGTAACGATAGAGCCTTCTGAGATTTGTCCAAAGATTTCCTCTGTCACGAATGGCATGATTGGGTGGAGGAGACGAAGGATCTTGTCCAAAGTGTAAAGGAGAACAGAACGTGTAATGACTTTCTCTTCTTCGTTATCGCTATAAAGGACTTCCTTGGTCAACTCAACGTACCAGTCCGCAAACTCGTCCCAGATGAAGTTGTAGAGGATGTGTCCAGCAACACCAAACTCAAACTTGTCAAAGTTTCAGTGACTTTTCCGATGGTTTCATTGAGGTTGTGGAGAATCCAGCGGTCAGTGACATTTCCAGCTTCCTTGTTAACAACTTTTTCGACATTGGCAGTTGCTTGCTCAAGAGTCAAGCCTTCATTGTTCATGAGGATGTAGCGAGAGATGTTCCAGATCTTGTTAATGAAGTTCCATGAAGCATCCATTTTCTCGTAAGAGAAGCGCACGTCTTGCCCTGGTGCAGAACCGTTTGAAAGGAACCAACGAAGGCTATCTGTTCCGTACTTATCAATAACATCCATTGGATCAATCCCGTTACCGAGAGATTTCGACATCTTGCGTCCTTGCTCATCACGAATGAGACCATGAATCAAGGCATTTTTGAATGGCGACTTGCCAGTAAATTCCAAACCTTGGAAGATCATCCGAGACACCCAGAACGGAATAATATCATAACCAGTCACCAAAGTTGATGTTGGATAATAACGTTTGAAGTCTTCTGAGTCGACATCCGGCCAGCCCATGGTAGAGAATGGCCAAAGGGCAGAACTGAACCACGTATCCAATACGTCCTCATCCTGAGTCCATCCGTCGCCTTCTGGAGCTTCTTCACCAACGTATATTTCTCCCTCAGCATTGTACCAAGCAGGGATTTGGTGACCCCACCAGAGCTGACGAGAGATTACCCAGTCGTGGACATTTTCCATCCATTGAAGGAAGGTATCGTTGAAACGAGGTGGGTAGAATTCTACCTTGTCGTCTGTATCTTGGTTGGCAATGGCATTCTTGGCCAATTGGTCCATCTTGACGAACCATTGCGTAGACAAGCGTGGCTCAACCACGACACCTGTACGCTCTGAGTGACCAACACTGTGGACACGTTTCGATTTTGACGAGGGCACCGATTTCTTCCAACTTAGCAACGACTGCCTTACGAGCTTCAAAACGGTCCATGCCTGCAAATTCGAAGGCCAAGTCGTTCATAGTTCCGTCGTCGTTCATGACGTTGACTTGTGGCAAGTTATGGCGTTGACCAACCAAGAAGTCGTTTGGATCGTGGGCAGGAGTGATTTTCACGACACCAGTACCAAACTCAGGATCCGCATGCTCATCTCCAACGATTGGGATGAGTTTATTAGCGATTGGAAGGACGACGTTTTTACCAATCAAGTCCTTGTAGCGTGGGTCTTCTGGATTGACCGCAACCGCAACGTCCCCAAACATGGTCTCAGGACGAGTGGTCGCAACCTCAAGGGCGCGTGAGCCATCTTCAAGCATGTAATTCATGTGGTAGAAGGCACCTTCGACATCCTTGTGGATAACTTCGATATCAGAAAGGGCTGTGCGAGCTGCTGGATCCCAGTTGATGATAAACTCACCACGGTAGATCCAACCTTTCTTGTAAAGGTCCACAAAGACCTTGCGAACGGCTTTAGATAAACCTTCGTCAAGAGTGAAACGCTCACGAGAGTAGTCTACAGAGAGCCCCATCTTGCCCCATTGTTCCTTGATGGTAGTGGCATATTCGTCTTTCCATTCCCAGACTTTCTCTAGGAATTTCTCTCGACCGAGATCGTAACGACTAATGCCCTCACCACGCAAGCGCTCCTCAACCTTAGCTTGAGTCGCAATCCCAGCGTGGTCCATCCCTGGAAGCCAAAGCGTATCAAAACCTTGCATGCGTTTCTGACGGATGATGATATCTTGCAAAGTCGTATCCCAAGCGTGACCAAGGTGGAGTTTCCCAGTTACGTTTGGTGGTGGAATGACGATCGAATAAGGCTTAGCCTTTTGATCGCCTGAAGGCTTGAAAACATCGGCATCAAGCCATTTTTGGTAACGACCAGCCTCAACCTCGGCTGGATTGTATTTAGGTGAAAGTTCTTTAGACATGTGTTTGTCCTTTCTAGTTATTTTCTAAGCTACTTTGATAAGCATCTAAAATATTAATAGTATCTCTTATAATAGGACTATGTATAGCTTTGTAGAGGGACTTATTCCCAATAATATAAAACTCTTCCTTAGCTCTAGTCACTGCAACGTTTAAGATATTTGGTTCAGAGACCGCCCAGCGAGCAGCTCCCTCACTCATATTATCTGCTCCAAGAACAAAATACACAATCTTATTTTCTTTTCCTTGGAAAGTGTGTACAGTCCCTACATTTACAGGTTTTCCATTTTCTCTCTTTGTAAAACCAATTTCATCCAGTTCTTTTGCTAGTTGATTTGATACATTTTTAAAAGGGGTTATTACATAAATATCATTAAATTCCTCATGTCGTTTCTTCAATTCTTCCTTCAAATAATCAGCTTGCTCAGAAACAAATTTATCCTTAGCAACCCCGATAACATCAAACCATGCGCCTACGCCTCGAGCTTCTTTCTTTCCTTGAACCATTAAGTTGTCGTAAGAAATTTTATTAGAAATACTGAACATAGGATCACTAGAACGTCGATGAACCCAAAGAGGAAGTCCTATCCATGTTCCATCTTGTTTTTTAAAGCCATATCTACTAGCAGAATCTATCAATTCCTGCGTTGATGATAGAAGATATTTAGATACTATCTTATGGTGCTGTGCTAAGAATCCTAAAATATTTTTATCTATAGTCTGTACTGGTTGTATTTGAGCAGGGTCTCCCACAGCCAAAACACGTTTACTTCTAAAAATCGCTCCCACACTAGCTTGAGGCAATGCCTGACCTGCTTCATCAATAAATACATTACCGATACTATTTTCAGGTAAACACCAGAACATGGAATTGAAACTTGCAAAAGTTGTACTAATAACTGGAATAGTGAAATTAACCCAATCCCACGCAGCTTTATATAAATCACTAGCATTGTCTCTCATTGAATAGCGTTGGGGGTTATTCCAAATCCATAATGCTTTTTCAAAATGCTTTTTATTGTCATATAGAAATTGCTTCCTAACAGCCAGTGCTTTTATAAACAAACGACTTTGCTCTTCTCGATAGTCATCATCAAACCAAAAATTTGATACTTGGAGATCTTCATACGGGGCAGAAAAATCCAATTTTTTTACAGGAGAGGCAGCAAGTTCAGATTGTAATATTAAAATTATTTCCTGATGACGAACTAATTTATCTTCTTGTTTAGATTTCCATTCATTATACAACTGTTGTCTATGACTCAGTTGAGCTAATTCATTTTCATACTTTTTAATCTCTTTTTGCAAAACGTGGCAATATCGACTTTCATCATGTACCTTCTTCATTTCCGCTTTTAGATTTTCATTCGCTTGATTCAAGCTCATAAAATAAGTATCTAATTTCGATGGTGTAAAAAGTCTCTTTAACCATAGAAAGCGTGGAGTTTGTAATTTTATCAACTCAACATCTTGCGCTGCTATCTGTTTGTTAACATTTAATATAGAAATAATATGCTCATGCTCAGACAACTCCGTCTCTTTTTCCTTTTTACTATTTTCTAATTGAGTCTGTTTATCCCGTATTTTAGATAGTTCTATACATCTCTTAGCATTATCCTGCTGAAATTCAAATTCAAGTTGCTGGTACACATTTTTCAGTTCACCATGCAATCGAATCTTATCCGCTATTTCTTGCATCTTTTTTCTTTTATCATTTAACTTCTGATATTGAATTTTGAACTCTTCATATAATGAGGGATTCGATTGAAATTTATCTGAATTCAACTCTTGTTCTATTGCTTCTACAACTTTTTGTAGGCGGTCTCTATTCTGTTTTTTTCCACCTTCTATCGAAAATAATCCCCAATATTTTGTATTGTTAGAAACATCCTCATCTGCTAGTAGTAAATCATTACTGATTTCAGCAAAATAATTAATTTTCTCCAACTCATCTAACCAATTTGAATTCTGATAGATTTCTTTTCTTTGGGGTAATTCATTAACAATATTTTTAACAGCACCATTATTAGAACTCGCAACAACAATTCCTTTATCTGCAATCTCCTTTGGCAATTTCGCAATAAGATAAGGATTGTCATGATAAACTAGATTCCCTTTTAGTTTAGGAGTCGGTAGTTCACTAATAATTCTCGCCTGTTCCGTTACCAAGTCTGCAAAAATATCTTTTAAAAGTGTCGTTTTACCAGTCCCTGGAGGACCATTGACACTTCTCATATCCTCGCCTGCATTTGAAGCTAGATTTACAGCTACTTGTTGCATCATGGAAAGAGCAAATTTAGGGTTACTAGGAAATCTTCCTAATGGATAATTTTTCGGCTCAAGAATAGTTTCTAAATCATTTGGATTAAAATTGGAAGATTCTTTATTACTATCCAAATTGATCCTTTCAGAGGCAGATCCTGATAAGTACCGATTAAGATTTTCATTATTAATTAATTTTGCTAATTTCAAATCCTTTAGAAAGAATGAATGTAAGTTTATTTCGTCATCAAAATTTTTAACAAAAAGATATCTACAATCACTTGGTGAAATTTTATACTTATTCAGAAGTTCACTTAAAACTGCGTTGAACTCTCCATCAAGAAATGCCTGCCCCAACTGTTCTCGAAGTTCATTTTCTGTCTTCCAGAAATCATTCGGTAACCCTTCATCTTTACAAATTTGGCCACCCATGGTTAAAAACAATTTATCTGGTAAGAAATTCAAATCATTATCAAAATAAAGAGCAAAAAGTAAATTTATAAGAAGATCTTCCCAATTCTTCCTCAGTCGCCTTTAAATTGTATTTTTCCTCTTAACAATTTAATTATTTTTTGAAAAGGGAAAATTCCACAATAAACAACAACCCCAGAATTAGATTTTAATTTTTGACGATTTAAAAACTCTTTTAATATCGATTGATAGTCATTCCCTTGAAAAATCTTATACTTAGAATCACTTTTTTCAATATCCCCTTCTGACAATTGTTCCACTGTAATCCAAGCGTCTAATATTTGAATCTGACTACTTCTCATCATTTCTCCTCTTAAGGCTTATAGAAACAAGATATATCTTACTCATTTAAAAAACTTCCCACTCACTCTTCAGCAAGCCATATCTCAAATCATCACAGCGGTTGCCTTGAACATCTTTGCGGTCTCTTATGCGAGCTTCGAGGGTAAAACCAAGTTTCTCAGCGACTCGTTGACTTTGGATATTGTAGCCAAAGCAAGACAATTCTATCTTGTGAAGAGCAAGTTCTTTAAAAGCTAGGTCAATCAAGGCCTGCGCTGCTTCAGGAACATAACCTCGGCCCCAATAGTCTGGGTGCAAGGTATAGCCAATCTCCAGCACATCGTCTTCGTGGCGATGGTTGAAGTCAACAGAGCCGATGATGGTATCAGTTCCTTTAACCACAATGCCGTAGCCTGCTGGGAGATTGTCCTTTTGATTGCGCTCGGGAAGGATATGCTCCAGATAATAAATCTCATCTTCCAAGGTCTTGACAGGTGGAAAACCTGCTGGGTAAGAAACTTCTGGGAGACTAGCGTAGGCATAAATATCCTCAGCATCCGCCACTGTACGGACTCGTAACACTAGCCGTTCGGTTTCTAATCGTTCTGGTAATTGTGCTTGCTCCATCTTCAGCCCTCACTTTCCATAAAAAAATGCCCCTGTCATCAATCTGACAGGGACGAATGTGTTTATCCGCGGTACCACCCAATTTCGGGCAAGGCCCGCAACTCTGTTTATTTCATTTTCATCCATTAGCAACTAGTTTTGACACATTTGTGGACTTCTCAGCACCGCCACTTTCTGTAAAATGTGGGACTCAAAACACCTCTAATGGCTTTATTTTAACAAGTTTTTCACGGAAATGCAAGGGACAAGAAAGATTACTTGAACTTGATGCCGTTTTCTTTTAATTTCTTGATAGTAGCTGGACCGATTCCTTTTAAGGCAAGGAGTTCTTTTTCTGTCCAGTTTTTGAAGTCAGCAGCAGACTTGATCCCTTCATCGTAGAAAGTTTTAGCACGGTCAAGTGGAAGTCCGCCTAGGTCAGCTGCGAAATCTTCAACAGAAGTTGTAAGCTTGTGGGCTTGCTCTTTAGTTGCTTCTACAGCTTTTTCTACTTGCTTAGAGACAGCTTTTCCTGCTTCACTTGCTGCTTTTTCAGCATGCTTCACAACTTTTTTTGTTTCTTCGACAACCTTGTTTACAGCATTTGAAAGTGCACCTGAGCGACGAAGGCTGTTTCTTAATTGTTTTTTACGTTGTAGTTTTTTTGACATGATAAGATCCTTTCAATAAAAAACCCCTGTGATTGAACAAGGATAAATCTTTATGTTTTATTGTATCAACTTTCTTTGGGAAATGCAAGGCTTCTTAGTTTAGAAAGATAGGAGTCCTATAGGGAATTCCGCCTTAGAATAAGAGAATATGATAGAAGAAAAGCGAAAAATATGGTATAATGAAACGATAGATTTTTGAATAGGAATACAATCATGTTTGGATTTTTAAAAAAAGATAAAGTAACAGAAACACAAACGGTAGTGCCAGCTCATATCGGAGTTATCATGGATGGGAATGGTCGTTGGGCCAAAAAACGGATGCAGCCACGTGTCTTTGGGCATAAGGCTGGGATGGATGCTCTGAGAACAGTAGCCATTGCTGCTAGTGATATGGGTGTCAAGGCTATGACAGTTTATGCCTTTTCAACTGAAAACTGGACTCGTCCAGACCAGGAAGTTAAGTTTATCATGAACCTTCCGGTTGAATTTTACGATAAGTATGTTCCTGAGTTGCACCAAAAGAACATGAAGATTCAAATGATTGGGGAAACTGATCGTTTACCTAAACAGACTTTTGAAGCTTTGAAAAAGGCAGAAGAGTTGACCAAGTTGAATACTGGTTTGATTCTCAATTTTGCCCTTAATTACGGTGGACGAGCTGAGATTACACAAGCGGTCAAATTGATTGCGCAGGATGTTTTGGATGCCAAGGTGAATCCAGGCGATATTACAGAAGAGTTGATTGGGGAATATCTCTTTACGGGACATTTGCCGAAAACCTTGCGCGATCCAGACTTAATCATCCGAACTAGTGGCGAGCTTCGTTTGAGTAATTTCTTGCCTTGGCAAGCAGCTTATAGTGAACTTTATTTCACAGATGTCTTGTGGCCTGACTTTGATGAGGAAGCCTTAAAGGAGGCTATTGCAGAGTATAATCGCCGCAACCGTCGATTTGGAGGAGTTTAGGAAAGTTATGAAAAAGGATTTATTAAAGAGAACCATATTTGCCGCTCTGGCATTAGCAATCTTTATCCCGCTCTTGGTGATTGGTGGGCTCTGGTTACAGATTGCTATGGGACTTCTAGCCATGCTAGGGGTGCACGAATTGCTTCAGATGAAAGGGTTAAATACCATGACCCCTGAGGGCTTGCTGACCTTGTTAGCAACTTTTGCACTGACAATCCCCCTAGAAAACTATCTGACCTTTTTACCTGTAGATGGGAATGTTGTCGCATATGGTGTTGTGATTTTTATCATGTTAGGTTGCACTGTTTTTAGCAAGAATTACACGATTGAGGATGCCGCCTTCCCAATTGCTATGAGCTTCTATGTTGGTTTTGGATTCAACGCTTTAGTCGATGCTCGAATCGCTGGCTTGGATAAAGCACTCTTGGCCCTCTGTATCGTATGGGCGACAGATAGTGGGGCTTATCTCGTAGGAATGAATTTCGGTAAGAGAAGATTGGCTCCGAGAGTCTCACCTAACAAATCAATCGAGGGAGCCTTTGGTGGAATTTTAGCTGCCATGCTTGTCACACTCATCTTTATGTTAGTGGATAGTACAGTTGCCCTTCCTTATGGTATTTACAAAATGACGCTCTTTGCTATCTTCTTTAGCTTGGCAGGTCAGTTGGGTGACTTGATTGAGAGTGCCATGAAACGCCACTTTGGTGTCAAGGACTCAGGGAAGTTCATCCCTGGACATGGTGGTGTATTGGACCGCTTTGACTCTATGTTAGCTATCTTCCCTATTATGCACCTATTCGGCTTATTTTAAGGAAAGGGAATCAGAAACTAAATGATTGGATTATTAACGTTTATCCTGGTTTTTGGAATCATCGTGGTGGTCCACGAGTTCGGGCATTTTTACTTTGCCAAGAAATCCGGGATTTTGGTTCGTGAGTTTGCCATTGGTATGGGACCAAAGATTTTTGCCCATATCGGAAAAGATGGTACTGCCTATACGATTCGTCTATTGCCACTAGGTGGCTATGTCCGTATGGCAGGTTGGAGCGAGGATGCTACAGAGATTAAGACAGGAACTCCTGTTAGCTTGACTCTTGATCAAGATGGCAAGGTTAAGCGGATTAATCTCTCTGGTAAGAAAATTGATCAGACAGCTCTTCCTATGCAGGTAACTCAATTTGATTTTGAAGACAAGCTCTTTATCACAGGTTTTGTCTTGGAAGAGGAGAAGACCTTCTCAGTGGACCATGATGCGACCATTGTGGAAGCTGATGGAACGGAAGTTCGTATAGCTCCGCTGGACGTCCAATATCAAAATGCGACTGTCTGGGGTAAATTGATTACGAACTTTGCTGGACCGATGAACAACTTCATTTTGGGAGTCATTGTCTTCTGGATTTTGATTTTCATGCAAGGTGGCGTTCGTGATACGCAAACGAATAACTTCAGTATCATCCCTGATAGCGCGATTGCTAAGGCCGGTGTTGAGCATACTGCTCAGATTACCAAGGTAGGAAATTATGAGATTTCAAACTGGTCTGATTTGATTCAGGCGGTTGAGGCGGAGACAAAGGATAAGACTGCCCCTGTTTTGGATGTGACTATTTCAGAAAATGGGACTGAAAAGCAAATAACTGTGACACCGGAGGAGAATCAAGGACGCTATATTCTAGATGTTCAGCCTAGTCTCAAGTCTGATATCTGGTCTATGTTTATGGGTGGATTTACCAGTGCTGCTGATTCAGCCTTGCGCATTCTCAATGCCTTGAAAAGTTTGATTTTCCAGCCTGATCTAAATAAACTGGGTGGCCCCGTTGCTATCTTTAAGGCAAGTAGCGATGCTGCTAAAAATGGTCTTGAGAATGTCTTATTCTTTTTGGCTATGATTTCTATCAATATCGGGATTTTCAATTTGATTCCTATCCCGGCATTAGATGGTGGTAAAATCTTGCTCAACATCATTGAAGCCATTCGCCGCAAACCACTAAAACAAGAAATTGAAACCTATGTGACTCTAGTTGGAGTTGTGATTATGGTTGTCTTGATGCTCGCCGTAACTTGGAACGACATCATGCGTACCTTCTTTTAAGAAATAGGGGAAAAATATGAAACAAAGTAAAATGCTTATTCCAACGCTTCGCGAAATGCCAAGCGATGCTCAAGTTATTAGTCACGCACTTATGTTGCGTGCTGGATATGTTCGCCAAGTATCAGCAGGAGTCTATTCTTACCTGCCACTTGCCAACCGTGTTATTGAAAAAGCCAAGAATATCATGCGTCAAGAGTTTGACAAGATTGGTGCCGTTGAAATGCTGGCTCCTGCCCTTCTCAGTGCTGACCTTTGGCGTGAATCAGGACGTTATGAAACCTACGGTGAAGATTTGTACAAGTTGAAGAATCGTGAAAAATCTGACTTTATCTTGGGTCCAACTCACGAAGAAACTTTCACAGCAATTGTCCGTGATTCTGTCAAGTCATACAAGCAGTTACCACTGAACTTGTACCAAATCCAACCTAAGTACCGTGATGAAAAACGTCCACGTAATGGACTTCTTCGTACGCGTGAATTTATCATGAAAGATGGTTATAGCTTCCACGCTAACTATGATAGTTTAGATCTTACTTATGATGAATACAAGACAGCTTACGAACGTATTTTCACTCGTAGTGGCTTGGACTTTAAAGCCATCATCGGTGACGGTGGAGCCATGGGTGGTAAGGATAGCCAAGAGTTTATGGCCATCACACCTGCTCGTACAGACCTGAATCGTTGGGTAGTCTTGGATAAATCTGTCGCGTCGTTTGATGAAATCCCTTCAGAAGTGCAAGAAGAAATCAAGGCAGAATTGCTTAAATGGATGGTTTCTGGTGAAGATACTATTGCCTACTCAAGTGAGTCAAGCTATGCAGCTAACTTGGAAATGGCAACTAACGCCTACAAACCAAGCAACCGTGTTGTGACTGAAGATCAAGTAGCTCGCGTGGAAACACCAGGTGTCAAATCGATTGATGAAGTTGCTGCTTTCTTGAATGTCTCTGAAGAGCAACAATCAAGACCTTGGTTTATATCGCAGACGAGGAGCCAGTTGTTGCCCTACTCGTTGGCAATGACCAACTCAATGAAGTCAAATTTAAAAACTACCTTGGTGCAGACTTCTTAGAACCCGCAACTGAGGCAGAAGTGAAAGAATTGTTGGGATCGGACTTTGGTTCACTTGGTCCAGTAAATCTTCCAGAAAATGTCAAGATTATCGCAGACCGCAAGGTGCAAGATAGTCGCAATGCTGTTGCTGGTGCCAACCAAGATGGCTACCACTTGACTGGTGTGAATCCAGGTCGTGATTTCACTGCTGAGTATGTAGATATCCGTGAAGTGCGTGAGGGCGAAATTTCACCAGATGGAAAGGGTGTCTTGAACTTTGCGCGCGGGATTGAAATTGGTCACATCTTCAAACTTGGGACTCGCTACTCAGCAAGTATGGGAGCAGATGTCTTGGATGAAAATGGTCGTGCGATCCCAATCATCATGGGATGCTATGGTATCGGTGTTAGCCGCCTCCTTTCAGCGATTATGGAGCAACACGCTCGCCTCTTTGTTAACAAAACTCCAAAAGGCGAATATCGTTACGCTTGGGGAATCAACTTCCCTAAAGAATTGGCGCCATTTGATGTGCACTTGATTCCGGTTAATGTCAAGGATGAAGAAAGTCTTTCATTGACAAATCGTATCGAAGAAGCTTTGGTAAATAAAGGCTACGAAGTCTTGACGGATGACCGTAACGAACGTGTCGGTGTTAAATTCAGTGATAGCGACTTGATTGGTCTTCCAATCCGTATCACTGTCGGTAAAAAAGCAGCTGACGGTATCGTAGAAGTCAAGATTAAGGCGACAGGAGATACAATCGAAGTTCATGCAGATAGCTTGCTTGAAACCCTTGAAATCCTAACAAATAAATAAAATCTATAATCAGAAGAAAAACAAGACAAAAATGTAACTAGTTTTTGCCTTGTTTTTTCTCTATAATGAGATAAAATAAAGATACAAGAGTAAATAAAGAGGTAGAGCTATGCTAAAATTTCCAAAGGATTTTGTCTGGGGTTCCTCAACTTCTGGGCCACAGACAGAAGGGAGAGTGCCTGGTGACGGCAAGGGAGATAATCTCTGGGATTATTGGTTTCAAGTAGAACCAAATCGCTACTATAATGGGATTGGACCAGATAAGACATCGACCTTCTATGAAAATTGGGAAAAAGATATCGAACTATTGTTAGAAACAGGGCATACAGCCTTTCGTACTTCTATCCAGTGGTCTCGTATTTTCCCACAAGGACGTGGAGAAGTTAATCCTCAAGGTGTGGCGTTCTACCGTCAGGTCTTTGAAGCTATTAAGGTCAAGGGAATCCGTCTCTTAGTCAATCTCTATCATTTTGACCTGCCTTTCGCCCTTCAAGAAGATGGCGATGGTTGGGAAAACAAAGCGACCATTAAAGCCTACGAAGAATATGCGCGTTTCTGTTTTGAGAACTATGGAGACTTGGTAGACCAATGGATTACCTTCAATGAACCTATCGTTCCTGTAGAGTTTGGCTATTTCTATGATGCCCATTATCCACATAAGGTGGATGCCAAAGCTGCGGTTCAGGTAGCCTATAACACTCAATTGGCCAGCACTCTTGCGGTTAAAGCCTGCCATGAGGTTTTGCCTGATTCTAAGATTGGGATTGTCCTCAACTTGACACCAGCTTATCCACGTAGTCAGCATCCTGCGGATGTCAAAGCTGCTCGTATAGCCGATCTCTTCCAGGCCCAATCTTTCCTTGATCCATCTGTCTTGGGAACTTATCCAGAAGAATTAGTGGAGATTTTAGCTGAGCATAATTTACTGCCAGATTCTACAGCAGAAGAATTGAACCTCATTCGTGAACATACAGTAGACTTTCTTGGGGTTAACTACTACCAACCTTTGCGTGTCATGGCGCCACGTTTTGCTAAGCATCCTGACAGCCCGCTTTTGCCAGAACATTTTTATGAACCTTATATCATGCCTGGTCGTAAAATCAATCCCCACCGTGGCTGGGAAATCTACGAGCAAGGGATTTACCATATCGCTCAAAATATCAAGGAAAACTATGGTAATATCGAGTGGATGTTGACAGAGAATGGGATGGGCGTTGAAGGTGAAGATAAATTCCGCGAAAATGGAATGATTCAGGATGATTATCGTATTGACTTTGTCAAAGGTCACCTTCGTGAACTTCATCGTGCCATTGAAGATGGTGCTAACTGTAAAGGCTACTTGATTTGGACATTTATCGATTGCTGGTCATGGCTCAATAGCTATAAAAACCGATATGGTTTAGTCGAGCTTGATCTTGAAACGCAAGAACGCCGTCTGAAAAAATCAGGCCACTGGTTCAAAGAACTCAGTGACAATAATGGATTTTAAGCTACTTTTCAAATAGATTCAAAAAAAACCATTGGAAATAAAGCTCTCTGAGAGAAATTCCAATGGTTTTTCTTGTTCTTATAATAGTCCGATAAAAAGTAGTAGAGCTGATAAAGCAATAAAGGCTAGGGTTGCTAGACCACGTTGTCCTGGGCTGTAAATCTTTCGTTCTCCTCGAACTGGGAAGACGATAGCCAGCAATGCACCACCGACAGCTCCACCTAGATGTCCAGCAAGGCTGATTCCAGGGATTAAGACACTACCTACTAGGTTGATGACTAAGAGGGAGAGATAGGATTGACCAAGCTGTTGGAGGTAGGGATTGCGTGTAGCATACCGAAGTACGACAATAGATGCGAACATTCCGTAGAGGGCGGTTGAAGCACCTGCGGTAATGGCATCAGGGCTAAAAACTAGGACAAAGAGATTCCCCATCATACCTGATAAGAGGTAGATAAAGAAAAACTGCTTGGAGCCAAAGATTTGCTCCATCTGACGTCCCAAAAAGTAGAGGGATAGCATATTGACTAAAAAGTGCTCCAAGCCAATGTGGACAAAGGTTGCGGAGAATAAGCGCCAGATTTGTTCAGGCATGGCCTTGATAGCAGGGGGATACACAGCTCCGAATTTATACAAGGTGGCTGCACTTGTATAGTTGAAACCGCTGGTTAGAAACATGAGTACAAAAACCAGGGTTGTCACAAGAAGAAAGAAGCTTGTGACGGGATAACGACGATCAAAAATCTCTTTCATACATGATTACCTCCTTAACAGGAACATCGTGTGGTTCAGGATGGAAGTCCTGAATCTGACATGGATAAAGTGTGCTAATGGAGTTGCCAGAATAATTGCTCAAATATCTGTCATAGTAGCCTCCACCATACCCAATTCGATAACCAGAAGGATTGAAAGCTAAACCAGGGACATGAATCAGGTCAATCTGAGAGGGTTCAAGGATTGTGAAGTCTCCTTGAGGTTCAAGAAGTCCAAAAGAATTTCTCTCAAGTTGTTCTGGTTTATAGACGACAAAGTCCATTTTCCCATGAGGATAGGTTTTGGGAATGAGGAGTGTCTTCCCGTCTTTTTGAGCTTGTTCAATTAGTCTAGCTGTCTGAAATTCATGAGGAAAAGATAGGTAAGTGGCGATAGTTTTTGCTTCCTTGTAGAAGGGATGTAGAAGTAGTTGTTCAGTCAACCAAGCGTCCATGACATCCTTTTCTTCGGCTGACAGAGATTTGAGTTCTTGTAAGGTCTGCTTGCGTAGGGCTTTTTTCATCGTTTACTCCACAGCTTTCTTTGCTAAAAAGCTTGATACAGCCTCGACTCCAATTGCCAGAGCTTCTTCCTTAGGACTCATCTGTGGATGGTGAAGAGCATAGGGACTATCAATTCCAAGCCAGAACATGACACCAGGAACCTTGGAGAGAAGATAACCAAAGTCTTCTCCTGTCATGGCAGGTTCGATGTCGATTAGTTCAATTTCCTCTTTTTCATCAAAGAAGGTCATCAATTTCCGGGCTAATTCAGGGTTGTTTTCGACAGGTAGGTAACCTCCCTGCTTGAGTTCAACTTCTACTTCCATTTCAAAAGCGGCTGCTACACCTTCAGCGATGGCTTTGACACGTTTTTGAACTAAGAGGCTCATACTATGTGTGAGAGCTCGAATGGTTCCATGCAAAAAGGCCTTATCAGTGATAACATTATTGGCAGTGCCGGCTTGAAAGACACCAAAAGTTACACCGCTCCCTCGATAGGATTAACATTACGGCTGACGACTGATTGGACTTGAGTTACAAAATAGCTCGCAGCAACCAAGGCATCTTTGGTTTCATGAGGAAAGGCTGCGTGTCCACCTTTTCCCTTAAAATGAATCTTGACCTCGCAAGTTCCTGCAAACAAAGTACCTGTATTGGTAGCAATCTGTCCAACTTTTAAGTCTGGTCGAACGTGAAGAGCGTAAATTTGGTCAGGCAACCAGTCTCCAAAAGCTCCATCCTCATACATGAGCATTCCACCTGCTTCGTTTTCCTCGGCAGGTTGGAAGAGAAAGAGAAGGTTATTTTTGGGTTGTTTTTCTAAAGCACGCTCCAAGCTTCCGAGAGCAATTGTCATGTGGAAATCATGTCCGCAGGCATGCATTCTTCCTTGGTGTTTAGAAGCAAAGGTTAATCCAGTTTCTTCAATGATGGGAAGACCGTCAATATCTGTCCGCCATCCTACAGTGCGTTCTGGCTGACTTCCTTGCAAATAAACCAAGATACCGGTTTGCCAAGTTCGAACATGGGCAAAATCCTTACCTGCAATCAAGTCTTCTATAACTTTTAAGAGGTAGGCTTGGGTTTTATATTCTTCTAACCCAATCTCAGGGATTTGGTGAAGATCTCGTCGAATCTGAATCAAATCTAACATATCTAATTTCCTTCTACTGATACGATAAAGAGGCTGGAAAAGTTTCCGCCTCTGTTACTAATTACAAGGTACGAAGCGCATCCTCTAGCGCTGTTTTTGTTGAGTTTGGCTATCAATTTCTTTGATGATACGAGCCGGAACTCCAGCGACAACAACGTTTTCAGGAACATCTTGAGTGACGATGGCACCTGCTGCGACAACAGAACCGCTACCGATTTGAACACCTTCGATGACTACAGCGTTAGCACCGATGAGTACATTATCACCGACACGGACAGGCTCTGCACTAGCTGGTTCGATAACACCTGCAAGAACAGCTCCCGCACCGACGTGGCTATTTTTACCAACAATAGCACGTCCACCTAGAATAGCACCCATGTCAATCATAGTGCCAGCGCCGATTTCTGCACCGATATTGATAACAGCTCCCATCATGATAACAGCGTTGTCGCCAATCTCGACCTGGTCACGGATGATAGCACCTGGCTCGATACGAGCATTGATGTCGCGTTTATCAAGAAGAGGTACAGCAGAGTTACGGGCATCTTGCTCAACAACATAGTCCTTGTTTTCAGTCAGTCCTTCGAGAAGAGGAGCGATATCTTTCCAGTCCCCAAAGAGAACATTTCCAAGTTTGGTAACAGAAGCAGGAATATCTCCGGCAAGTTGCCCCTCAAAGGTCACTTTTACACTTGTTTTTTTCTCAGCATTTGCGATAAATTGGATAATTTCTTGTGCATTCATTTTTGTAGCAGTCATAGATGTCTCCTCACTCTTTGTAATGCTTACTATTCTACCAAAAAAGGCTTCAAAATTGAAGCCTTAAGTGTTAAAAGAAGATTCTTTCAGTTTGTCTTTTGATTCTTCGATGGATAAGAAGATCATGGGAATAATAATCAAAATCATAGCTAATAGCAAGTAGCCATCCAAGACCAGACCTAGAAATAGAACGCTTAGAATAGCAGAGGATAGAGGTTCGCTAGCACTGACGACCGATACCACCAATGGGGATACCAGCGAGACAGCCTTCATGGATAGGAAAAAGGCAAAAGCTGTTCCCAGAAAGGCAATGGTCAAACAAATCAAGATGCTCACCCAATCCAGCTGAAAGCTAATTCTATAAACAGGATAGAGAAAATTACTAAAGAGTCCAGCCAGCATCATTCCCCAACCAACAGTTGGCACAAAACCGTATTTTCGAGCAAATGGTTGGGGTAAGATGACATTAAACATAACCCCCAGAGCGCTGAGAAGTCCAGTTAGTAAAGCGATAGGAGTGATGGATAACTTAGACAAATCACCTTTGGTAGCCATCAAAAATACTCCAAGCATAGCAGTTAAAACATAGAAGATTGCTTTTTTAGAAGCTTTTTTCTTGTAGATGATACGGTTGTAGATAAGAATGAAGACAGGACTGATAAATTGTAGGATAGTTGCAGTTGTCGCATTAGAGTATTCTACACAGAGATAGAAGAAATACTGAACGGAGAAGATTCCTAAGATGGCATAAGCCAGAAAAGGTAGGTAGTTTTTGCGCTTTCTCCAGATATCGAATAGCTGTGAACGGAACTTAAAGCTAGAAAAGATGAGAACGAAACCACCTGCAAGGCTTAGTCGCATGGAAGTAATCCAACCAGAGGAGACTGGATAATGTGTAAAGAAGAATTCTCCTAAAATGCCACAAATACCCCATATTAACCCAGATAGGAGGGAGTAAATGGTTCCCTTAAAAATATTCTTTTGATACTGATTCATATAAAAGGTTAGCGTTGTAGTCTATTTGACGAAGAGTCGTTACTTCCGTTGGTAATATTATTGTTATTATTACCGTTATTGCTGTTACTATTGCTATTATTATTGTTGTTATTATTTCGATTATTGTTATTATTGCTATTGTTGTTTGAGTTATTATTGTTGTTTGAGTTATTATTGTTGGAATTTGATGACCTTGGTAAACTTCCCAAAATCGTATTCCAAGCATTTTGGTAATCAGAGTCACTTCCACCAATAGCGAATTTATAGGTAGTAGTTGGAGCGCCAGCTTGGTTGGCCCAGTAGCTAGTTACAGTTTCTCCAGTTACTTCAATTTCTCTACCATTAATAGTAACCTTACCTGGTTTCTGACCAGTTGATCTAAGGACTTGAGAAGACGTGACACTTGAGTCAAGGCTAAAGCGTTCAGAACCCCAAACAGAAGGAGAAGCTTGCTGAATAGCATTGACCAGATAAGCCATGTATTTGGCGTTGCGGTAGTGACCTGCACCCTTACCAAGAGGTCTGTTGTCATCGTGGCCAAGCCAACCGCCAAGGGTCAATCTTGGAGTTGAAAGCATAAGCCACATGTCACCATCTTCATTGGTTGTACCAGTTTTACCAATCCAGTCAGCACCCGCTAAACTTGGGTTGATCGCAGCAAGGTCGCTCTGGAAGCTTGAAGTGATTCGTGACGAAATAACATCTCTCAATAAGCTCTGCATAATAGTTGCAGTCGCTTTAGAGTAGACCTGTACAGGTTCGTCTTTGTGCTCATAGATAACCTCACCACTAGTTTTTTCGATTTTCGAAATCATGAATTTTTTATGATAAACACCGTTGTTGGCTAAGGTTTGGTATCCGTTTGTATGTTGAGCTACAGTAACATCGATTCCTCCACCCATAGGCAAACTTTCAATGTCGTATTCCGGGATTTCATAGCCCATTTTTTCCATGTAAGAGCGAACATTAACACCCTTTTCACGGAGTGTGCGGTAAGTCCAGTAGGCTGGGATGTTCCACGAATAATTGAGGGCTTCTTTCAAGCTCATCATGGCTGTACCAGGGCTATTGACATACATGATTGGGTTTCCGTTTGAGAAGTTAGTTGGATAGTTAGATAGGACACTTGCACTTCCCATCAAACCTTGGTCAATGGCAATACTGTAGGCCAGGATTGGTTTAGTAGTTGAGGCAGGAGAACGTTTAGTATTAAAGGCGTGGTTGTTTTGGTTGCTTTGGTAATCACGACCGCCGACAAATCCTAGGATAGCACCGGTTTGGTTATCCATCAGGACATTTCCGACTTCAGGTTGACCGGTATTATCATCAACTAGATAGCCATAGTTTGCGACCGCATCTTGCATGGCAGTATGGATAGCTTTGTCGATTGTAGTTGTGATACGATAACCACCATTTTGAATCTCTTTTTCAGCTAATTCACGATAAGATTTTTGGATAGACTCGTTTTTGAGTTCTTGGGCAGAGACGTTGTCTTTTTGTACCAAGTAGTCATACATGAGATTAGTTGCTTCATCGAGAGCAGTAAAGTATAGATAGCCCTTAGAAGTTACGTCTACACTTTCAGCTGGTAAGAAATCTTGTTTGATGTCGTATGCTTTATAGGTTTCGTAATCTTCCTGACTGAGGACCCCTGTTCTGTACATATTGTAAAGAACATCTTTGGAACGTTTTATACCAAGTGCCATATCTTCTTCACTCTTCATTTCTCCCGTAGATTCATAAGGTGAGTAAGAGATGGGACTTTGTGGCAAGCCAGCTATGAAGGCTGCTTGAGGTATCGTTAGCTGATTGGCGTCAACACCGAAAATACCCTTGGCAGCTTGTTGAGCTCCTGCGATATTTTGCCCTTTATTGTTACGACCAAATGGAGCAACGTTGAGATAGGTTGTCAAGATTTCGTCCTTGCTCATTGCTCTCTCTAAGGCTAAGGCATCCACGATTTCACTAGCTTTACGAGCGAGTGTAGGAGCATCACCAACCACTTGTTGCTTGATGAGCTGCTGTGTTAGTGTAGAACCTCCACTAGAAGAACCAAGTCCGATAAAGTTTCCGAGGCTGGCACGAATAACTGCTTTAGGAACGACTCCATTGTGTTCTGCGAAATGTTCATCCTCGGTCGCAACGATAGCTTGCTTGAGATTTTCTGAAATAGCATCTGATGCGACAGAAGTCCGAAGGAGGTCACTTTCGATAGCACCAATCATGGACCCGTCAGCATAGCGAATCTCAGAAATGGATGGAATATCGTTCACTTGTTTGACTAAATCTTCTGTTTAGGAACGGTCACCTTGTCAAATAGAGATACAGCATAACCGAAAACAACCCCAGTACCTAAAAGTCCACCAAGAAAGGCGATGATGAATAGGGTATTAAAGGTTGCCTTGATTCCCAGTAAGATATTGGCAAAGATAGTCCAAATATTCGTTTTGGTTTGCTTTTTCTTTTTAGAATTTTTAGGACCTTTTTTTCCTAGATGTATATTTTTTAGTTTTGTTTTAAAGGACTCCAGTAAGGCCAGTCCTTTTTCTTTCATAGATAATAATTTATTCTTCATTTCTTTCCTCACTCCTTATTATTATACCATAAAAGCAATGATTGCAAGAAATTAGGCTTGGACTAGCTTTGGAGGTGTTTAGGCAACAAAAAAACCAGGTATTTTCAACCTGGTTTAAGGGATTATTTTTCTCCTGAGAGTTCTTTCCCAAGGTTAATCAAGTAAGTTTTCAAGTCATCTTTGACTTGAGGATGTCTAAGTGCGTAGTCGATTGAAGTTTTCATAAAGCCAAACTTGTCTCCAACATCATAACGAGCACCCTTGAATTCACGAGCAAATACTCTTTGGGTTTTGTTGAGGGTATCAATAGCGTCTGTTAGCTGGATTTCATTTCCGGCACCAGGTTTTTGATTTTCAAGAATATCAAAAATCTCTGGTGTGAGGAGGTAACGACCGATGATAGCTAAATCACTTGGTGCGTCTTCAGGCGCTGGTTTTTCAACGAAGGTTTCAACACTGTAAAGTCCATCTTTTCCTTCGCCTTGAGGTGCGATAACACCATAAGCAGAAACTTCTTCGTGTGGTACAGGCATTACAGCGATGGTAGAAGCATGAGTCTCTTCGTAATCATTCATGAGTTGCTTGGTCAATGGGACAGCACTGTCATCAGTGATATCCATGAGGTCATCTCCAAGCATAACCACAAATGGTTCGTTTCCGACGAAAGCTTTGGCTTGTAAAACTGCATCTCCGAGTCCGCGTGGATGTGTTTGACGGATGAAGTGAAGGCGCATGCCGGTTGTTTCATCAACCAATCTTAGGAGATCAGTTTTTCCTTTTTCCTTGAGGTTGTATTCTAGTTCAAAGTTTGAATCAAAATGGTCTTCGATCGAACGTTTTGATTTCCCTGTTACAACGAGAATATCCTCAATTCCAGATTTGAGAGCTTCTTCAACGATGAACTGGATTGTTGGCTTATCCACGATTGGCAACATTTCTTTGGCCAAGGCTTTGGTTGCCGGGAGGAAACGAGTTCCAAGCCCCGCGGCAGGGATAACAGCTTTTCTAACTTTTTGCTTCATGAGCTTCCTTTCTAACGGTGATTATGACCACTCGTTTTCTGCCTTGAACTCGTTACTCATGAGTTCAGAAACAGCATCCTTAATATTAACATTTTCATAAATAACTTGGTAAATAGCCTGGGTAATAGGCATATAGACTCCAAGCTCTTGCGCCAATTCGTAAGCAGCTTTGGTTGTTGAAATACCTTCGATGACCATTCCCATATTTGCTTCGATATCTGCCAAGGCTTCGCCACGCCCAAGAGCATCTCCAGCACGCCAGTTACGTGAGTGGACAGAAGTCCCTGTAACAATCAAATCCCCAACTCCAGAAAGACCACTGTAGGTCAGTGGATTTGCTCCAAGTTTAACCCCCAGACGAGTAATTTCCGCAAGCCCGCGCGTGATAATCGCCGACTTAGCATTATCACCAAAGCCAAGTCCATGAAGGGCCCCTGCACCAACAGCGATGATATTTTTAAGAGCACCAGCTGTTTCCACTCCGATCACATCTGTATTGGTATAAAGACGGAAGTAGTGGTTACTAAAGAGTGCTTGAACATACTGAGCTGTCTCTAAATCCTTAGATGCGGCTGTAATCAAGGTAATGTCACGGACGATTGTTTCTTCTGCGTGACTAGGACCAGATACAACCACAATTTCACTGCGGAACTCTTCAGGGATTTCTTCTTCAAGAATGGTTGAAAGACGTTTGTGACTATTTGGCTCGAGACCTTTTGAAGCATGCATAATAACCACTTTATGGTCCAAAACAGCAGCTACCTGTTGAGCTACCAATCTTGTCACCTTAGTTGGAACTACGAACAAGACAGCGTCAACGCCCTTCAAGACTTCTGCTAAATCATGGTAGGCAACAATCTTCTCGTCTAATACAGTATCCTTAAAATAGCGTTTGTTGGTATGTTGTGTATTGATTTCGTCAATTTGGTCAGGAATATTTCCCCAGATACGTACTTCATGTCCATTGTCATTTAAAACTTGTGACAGAGCAGTACCCCAAGAACCAGGCCCTAAAACAGCGATGGTTTGTTTGTTCATTTTCCCCTCCTTCTGAGAAAGCACTTTCCTATATTCTACCATAAAAAGCCTTATCTTGCATCTATATTATTTATGAAGAGTTAATTGAATGGTAAATTATATATATTGGAGAATTTTTAGAATTTATTTGTAAAATAGTTTAGTGTTCAAAGGGCGAAACGATAAAAAACACGAAAAGAGGAACAATATTTCCCCTAAAAATGGTATAATAGGAGCATCACGAAAATTGGAGAGACAGCATGAGTTTTTACAATCACAAAGAAATCGAGCCTAAGTGGCAGAAACACTGGGCTGACCATCACACCTTTAAGACAGGAACAGATGCTTCAAAACCTAAGTTTTATGCGCTTGACATGTTCCCTTACCCATCTGGAGCAGGGTCTTCACGTAGGGCACCCAGAAGGCTATACAGCGACAGATATTCTCAGTCGTTTCAAACGTGCCCAAAGGCTACAACGTCCTTCACCCAATGGGATGGGATGCCTTTGGCTTGCCTGCAGAGACAATACGCTATGGATACAGGGAATGACCCAGCGGAATTCACAGCGGAAAAACATTGCCAACTTCAAACGCCAAATCAATGCGCTTGGATTCTCTTACGACTGGGACCGTGAGGTAAATACAACAGATCCAAACTACTATAAATGGACACAATGGATCTTCACCAAGCTTTACGAAAAAAAGGCTTGGCTTATGAAGCTGAAGTGCCAGTAAACTGGGTTGAAGAATTGGGAACAGCCATCGCCAACGAAAAGTTCTTCCAGATGGAACATCTGAGCGTGGTGGCTATCCAGTTGTCCGCAAACCAATGCGACAATGGATGCTTAAAATTACTGCCTATGCAGAGCGCTTGCTCAATGACTTGGATGACCTTGACTGGCCAGAGTCTATCAAGGACATGCAACGCAACTGGATTGGGAAATCAACTGGTGCTAACGTAACTTTCAAAGTAAAAGGGACAGACAAAGGAATTCACCGTCTTTACGACACGTCCGGATACCCTCTTTGGTGCGACCTTCACTGTTTTGGCACCTGAGCATGAACTAGTAGATGCCATCACAAGTCCTGAACAAGCTGAAGCCGTAGCAGACTACAAACACCAAGCTAGCTTGAAATCAGACTTGGCTCGTACAGACCTTGCCAAGGAAAAAACAGGGGTTTGGACGGGTGCTTATGCCATCAACCCTGTCAATGGTAAAGAAATTCCAATCTGGATTGCCGACTACGTTCTCGCTAGCTATGGTACAGGTGCGGTAATGGCCGTACCTGCCCACGACCAACGTGACTGGGAATTTGCCAAGCAGTTTGGTCTTCCAATCGTAGAAGTGCTTGAAGGTGGAAACGTTGAAGAGGCTGCTTACACAGAAGATGGTCTTCACGTCAATTCAGACTTCCTAGATGGACTCAACAAAGAAGATGCTATTGCCAAGATTGTAGCTTGGTTGGAAGAAAAAGGCTGTGGTCAAGAGAAAATCACCTACCGTCTCCGCGACTGGCTCTTTAGCCGTCAACGTTACTGGGGTGAGCCAATTCCAATTATTCATTGGGAAGATGGGACTTCAACAGCAGTTCCAGAAAGTGAATTGCCACTTGTCTTGCCAGTAACCAAGGACATCCGTCCTTCAGGTACTGGGGAAAGTCCATTGGCTAACTTGACAGATTGGCTGGAAGTGACTCGTGAAGATGGCGTCAAAGGTCGTCGCGAAACCAATACTATGCCACAATGGGCTGGTTCAAGCTGGTACTACCTCCGTTATATTGACCCACACAATACTGAGAAATTGGCTGATGAGGACCTTCTCAAACAATGGTTGCCAGTGGATATCTACGTGGGTGGGGCAGAGCATGCTGTTCTTCACTTACTTTACGCTCGTTTCTGGCATAAATTCCTCTATGACCTCGGTGTTGTTCCGACTAAGGAACCATTCCAAAAACTCTTTAACCAAGGAATGATTTTGGGAACAAGCTACCGTGACCACCGTGGAGCTCTTGTAGCGACTGACAAGGTTGAAAAACGTGACGGTTCTTTCTTCCATGTGGAAACAGGAGAAGAACTGGAGCAAGCGCCAGCTAAGATGTCTAAATCCCTCAAGAACGTTGTCAATCCAGACGACGTAGTGGAACAATACGGTGCCGATACCCTTCGTGTCTATGAAATGTTCATGGGACCACTCGATGCGTCTATCGCTTGGTCAGAAGAAGGCTTGGAAGGAAGTCGTAAATTCCTTGACCGTGTTTACCGTTTGATCACAAGTAAAGAAATCGTTGCGGACAACAATGGTACTCTTGACAAGGTCTATAACGAAACTGTTAAGGCTGTAACTGAGCAAATTGAATCTATGAAGTTCAACACAGCCATTGCCCAACTCATGGTCTTTGTCAATGCGGCTAACAAGGAAGATAAACTTTATGTAGACTACGCCAAAGGCTTTATCCAATTGATCGCTCCATTTGCGCCTCACTTGGCAGAAGAACTCTGGCAAACAGTTGCAGCAACCGGTGAGTCTATTTCTTATGTAGCTTGGCCAACATGGGATGAAGCAAATTGGTTGAAGATGAAATTGAAATCGTCGTTCAAATCAAAGGTAAAGTCCGTGCCAAACTCATGGTAGCTAAAGACCTATCACGCGAAGAATTGCAAGAAATCGCTCTAGCTGACGAAAAAGTCAAAGCAGAGATTGATGGCAAAGAAATCGTGAAAGTGATTAGTGTACCTAATAAGCTTGTAAATATCGTAACGAAATAAATTTAAAAGTCCTTCAGAGTAGAATCTGGAGGATTTTTTATCGAAAAATATAATTCTATTCCCACTATCGCACCACTTAACCTGGCATTTTAACCACTTGTCTTCGAAAGCCGTTTTTCCGACGACTTTTTTGTTAGACTAAATGTGTCAGAAGGAGGGAGAAATATGATTTTACAAGCGAAACATTTAACAAAACGGTACGGCAATTACACGGCTGTTGACGATATTCAGTTACAGTTTGAGAAAGGAAGTTTCAATGCTATTTTGGGCCCCAACGGTGCAGGAAAATCAACAACTATTTCCATGTTAATCGGTTTGAAAGAAGCAACACAAGGTCAGGTTCTATATGCACCAAATACGAAAATCGGAGTTGTTTTTCAAGCTAGTGTACTGGACGAGATGTTGACAGTTAGGGAAAATCTCACGATTCGTGCCCAACAGTATAAGGGGATTGAAGCAAATCGTGTTGAGGACTTGATCCATCAACTGGGTTTGACTGCTTTCCAGAAACAACTCTATGGAACTTTGTCAGGCGGGCAAAAAGCGTCGAGTTGATATTGCGCGTGCTCTTCTTTTCGCAACCAGATATCCTTTTCTTGGATGAGCCAACAACGGGACTCGATATTCAGACTCGCAAATCTATCTGGGATCTCCTGTATCGACTACAAAAAGGATGAAGGATGACCATTGTTTTAACGACGCATTATCTGGATGAAGCTGATGAAGCGGATCAGATCTATATCGTTGATCATGGAAAAGTGATTGCGCAAGGTTCTGCGACAGCTATCAAGAGTCAGTATGCATCTAATATCCTAAAAATTCGTTTTTAAAAGAAATGAGGGACTTAGAAAAAAATGGCTACAGACTGAAATGACAGTAGAAGCAGAAAATGAGTTGGAATATCTTTTTTTATCCAAGGACATCACAGGAAGCCATTGAATATTTGGCAAAAGTTCGAGAAGAAATTGATTCTTTTGAGTTTCCTTAGGGTACTATGGATGATGCCTTTATCGCTCTAACAGGAAGAGAGGTTCGCTAATGTTAGCTTTATTGAAACGGAACTTTACCTTATATTTTCGTAATCGTTCAGGAGTGCTTTTCTCATTATTGGGGGCATTGATTTCCTTCCTCCTTTATATCATTTTTCTGCAGAAAAACTTGACGGATGCTTGGTCCCAACTCCCTGATAAAACGAGCCTTTTAAATAATTGGCTGATGGGTGGAACCTTGGCTGTGACTGGGATTACAACCAGTTTTACGGCTCTTACACAAATGGTGCAGGACCGTGAACATCAAGTGGATCAAGATCTATTTTTGACAGATTTAGGTAGCTGGGGCTTACAGGTCTCCTATCTAATCAGCAGTATTGTCATTTCTTTTGTGATGCAGTTATTTATGTTTGTAGTGATGAGCCTGTATTTTCAGGAGGTCCCAGTTTGGAGTCAGATAGCAGAAGTGGCTTTAATTATGTTGCTCAGTAGTGTGCTCTCTAGCTTGGTCAATGCTATTTTGATTCACCGTTTTCAATCTGTGGATAGTCTTGGAAAGCTAGCCACCATAGTGGGAACAGCTTCTGGATTTCTAGTGGGGACTTATGTCCCTCTTGGAGTGTTGCCTAACTTTGCTCAACTTCTTATGAAGTGTACACCTGCAACCTATATTGCCTCTCTCTATCGACAAGTCTTTATGAAAGAACAACTAGCAGATACCTTTGCCGGGAATAGCGATTTATTAGCAGAATTTCAAGAAAAAAAATGGGGGTCGAGTTAAAAATGGCAGGGAGCTGTTGACAAAGGAGAAAACATATCTTATAGTGGTAAGTATCAGTCTCGCAGCTATCCTTCTTTGGCTTTTATTGGTTAAAGTGTCTAGCAAGAGAAAATAAAGATGTATGGGAGTAAAGATGAAGATTCATTTTGAGATGACCCCAGAATTTTCAGAAAAAGATCCTCACATTCTCATTCAGGCAGCTCAGTTAACTGATCAAGCTCGAGAAGTGATGGATTATTTAGAACAATTTTCAACTGTCAATCAGGTAGTGATTCCCATCCGAACAGATGATCAATTGGTCATGGTGAAGATTGAAGAGATTATCATGGCAGATATTGATAAAAATGTATTGACTATTTATACCGTTGATGGGTTTTATATGACTAAGGAAACCTTGATAAACTTTCAAAATCGGGTTAATCGCCGGAATTTCCTGCAGATATCCCGTCACGCTATTATCAATATTGACCATTTAGAATCCTTATCGGATAGTTTTTCAGGAAATATGATGGCTAAGTTGACACGGGGCATAAAATCTAGTGTGAGTCGGAAATATGTCAAGTCCTTAATGGATTATTTAGGTTTATAGGAGAAAATGATGAAACGCTTGATAGCTTATTTTGTAACAGGTATGCGGACAGGCTCCTTCTTTTACTTAGGGGGTTGGTTTTTGCTAGCTCATATTTTCCCTAGCATTATCTATCCAGCCTTTAATGTTAGGAATATTTTAGCCATTTTTTTGATGAGTGGTACCATGGGGGTTTTGTCAGTCATGATTGAGGAACTAGAATTTTTAGCTTATAGCATACGCGTGGTCTTGCATTTACTAGTGACGGCTGTCATTTTAGTTTTGACCTGCCTATTTTTTGGCTGGGGAGTCGCTTTGCTCAGCCCTGTCCATTGGTTTATCTTCTTGTTGATTTATGGCCTTATCTGGCTCTATCAAATCCGGCAAACTCACAAGCAGACCCAGAAGATTAACCAAGCTTTAAAAGATAAACGAAAAGCATGTTGCAAGTTTAGAATCTTAAGCATTCCAGTAGATTGATTCTTGGTTTCAATTTTTCACTAAATTGTGGTATAGTAACTCCAGAAATGAAAAACAGTAAGGAGAAAGCTATGCCAGTAAATGAATATGGTCAGATGATTGGTGAACCTGTAGACGACACACCTGGAGTTTTGCCTTCACTTGTACGGATAGAAGGACAGTATACGATTATCGAAGCTCTGTCAGTAGAAAAGCATGCGGAGGATTTGCTGGCTGTTTATGGTCCAGAATCACCTCGAGAGATGTGGACCTATCTCTTTCAACCGCCAGTAGAGAATCTCGAAGAATTAGTTGTAGCTTTGAAGCAGATGCTTGAGCGCAAGGATCGCTTCTATTATGCGATTATCGATAAAGCGACTGGAAAGGCGCTGGGGACTTTTTCTCTCATGCGTATTGACCAAGCCAATCGCACCATTGAAGTTGGCGCGGTGACCTTTTCTCCGACTCTCAAACAGACAAGAATGGGGACAGAAGCCCACTATTTGCTAGCTCGTTATGTCTTTGAAGAACTCAACTATCGTCGCTATGAGTGGAAATGTGATGCGCTAAATCTCCCTTCTAGAAAAGCAGCAGAACGTTTGGGTTTTATCTACGAAGGCACTTTCCGTCAAGCGGTTATCTACAAGGGAAGGACTCGAGACACGGACTGGATGTCTATGATTGATAAGGACTGGCCTCAAGTCAGAGCTCGTTTTGAAGAGTGGTTGCGTCCGGATAATTTTGATGAAAATGGGCAACAGTTGAAATCTCTTAGAGAATGTTAGAAAGGTTTGCTATGATTAAGATTACAAAAGAAACATCTGTTTCAATTGATGACGTTTTGCATCTCTACCAGGCAGTTGGTTGGACAAACTATACAAATCAGCTCCAAATGTTGGCCCAGGCCTTGTCTCATTCGCTAGCGACTTATCTTGCCCGTGATGGTGAGAAAATCGTTGGTTTAGCGCGTTTGGTTGGAGACGGTTTTTCATCTGTTTTTGTCCAGGATTTGATTGTTTTGCCAAGCTATCAGCGCCAAGGGATTGGAAGTTCTATGATGAAGCAAGCTTTAGCCGATTATAAAGATGCCTATCAAGTCCAACTAGCGACAGATGAGTCTGAAAAGACTCTTGGATTCTATCGTTCATTGGGCTTTGAAACCTTATCTACTTATGATTGTACAGGAATGATTTGGGTGGATCGAAAAAAATTAAAATAATTTTTTTATCTTAAGTTAACTTTAAGTTTACTCATGTATCATGTAATCGTTAAGTAAAGACCTCCTAACTTTATTTAATAGAAATCCTAAACTTTTCTTTTTCATAATAATCTCCCTAATGAAGCCACCAAATTCGGTGGCTTTTTTGTTTGTGGGCTGGATTTTTGCTATAATAGGAACATGAGTAGAATTTTAGATAATGAAATTATGGGCGATGAGGAGTTGGTAGAACGTACCCTCCGTCCCCAATATTTACGTGAATATATCGGACAAGACAAGGTCAAAGATCAGCTTCAAATCTTTATCGAGGCAGCAAAAAAATGCGTGATGAGGCGCTGGACCATGTTCTTTTTGTTTGGCCCTCCAGGTCTCGAGGAAAAACAACCATGGCTTTTGTCATTGCCAATGAATTGGGAGTCAATCTTAAGCAGACGTCTGGTCCTGTTATCGAAAAAGCCGGTGATCTGGTAGCGATTTTGAATGACTTGGAGCCAGGAGATGTGCTCTTTATCGACGAGATTCATCGCTTGCCCATGTCAGTAGAAGAGGTGCTTTATAGTGCCATGGAAGATTTCTACATCGATATCATGATTGGTGCAGGGGAAGCTAGCCGTAGTGTTCATCTAGACTTGCCACCTTTTACCTTGATTGGTGCGACGACACGAGCAGGGATGCTTTCAAATCCACTTCGTGCACGTTTTGGGATCACTGGTCACATGGAATACTATACACATGCTGACTTGACAGAGATTGTCGAGCGGACGGCAGATATCTTTGAGATGGAAATCACTCATGAAGCAGCTTCGGAGTTAGCTCTCCGTAGTCGTGGAACTCCTCGTATCGCCAATCGTCTTCTCAAGCGCGTGCGCGACTTTGCGCAAATTATGGGCGATGGCTTGATTGATGATGTCATTACAGATAAGGCTTTGACCATGCTGGATGTAGACCATGAAGGCTTGGACTATGTGGACCAGAAAATTCTCCGCACCATGATTGAGATGTACGGTGGAGGTCCTGTCGGTCTAGGAACTCTTTCGGTAAATATCGCCGAAGAGCGTGAGACGGTAGAGGATATGTACGAACCTTACCTGATCCAGAAAGGCTTTATCATGCGAACTCGTTCAGGACGGGTTGCGACAGCTAAGGCTTATGAACATTTAGGGTATGAATATATTGAAATAAGACTCAAATCTTAGACTCTTTCAGAGATAATTCTGACATGATGGCTATTCTGACCATCATCCGTGACTTGGAGTTGAAAGATTCCTGGTTGGCGGCTGGTTCGGTCCGAAATTTTATCTGGAATCTCTTGTCAGATAAGCCGGCCTTTGACCGTGAAACGGATGTGGATGTGATTTTCTTTGACCGAGATGTGAGTTACGAAGAAACGCTAGCTCTAGAGAGCAAGTTGAGAGAGAACTTTCCCCAGTACCAATGGGAGTTAAAAAATCAAGTCTATATGCATCAGCATAGTCCCCATACGGAACCGTATAGGAATTCCTGCGATGCCATGAGTAAATATCCTGAACGTTGCACGGCAGTAGGACTTTGTTTGCAAGCTGACGCAACTTTAGAGCTCTTTGCGCCTTATGGTTTAGAGGATATTTTGAACTTTCAAGTTCGTCCAACTCCTCATTTTTTAGAAAATCAAGACCGAATGAAGCTCTATCAAAAGCGTTTATCTAAGAAAAACTGGCGAGAAAAATGGAAAAATCTCACAGTTAAAAATACTTAAGGAAACTTTAAGATAGGAGCTGTATACTTATCTCATAAGTTAAGAAGAACTTAACTTATACTCCTAAAACTTTTTCATAATAATCTCCCTATAAAAAAATTAAGTCGCCCAATCAGGCGGCTTTTTTTGTTCTAAGTCTATGCTTTTTCATGATATAATAGCCCTATGAGATTAGATAAATTTTTGGTTGCCTGCGCTGTGGGGAGCCGGACTGAGGTCAAAAACTTGCTCAAGGCTGGGCGCGTGACGGTCAATGGCAAAAAAGAAAAGTCTGCTAAGTTGCAAATCAATGAAGAAAGAGATGAGATTCGCTTTGATGGGCAAGTGTTGGAGTATGAGGAGTTTGTCTACTACATGATAAACAAACCCAAAGGAGTTATTTCAGCGACTGAGGATCCCAAGCACAGAACCGTTCTGGACTTGTTGGATGACTTGGCTCGGAGCAAGGAAGTTTTCCCAGTAGGACGCTTGGATATTGACACGCATGGACTCCTGCTCCTGACCAATGATGGCAAACTGGCTCATGCTCTTCTTTCACCAAAACGTCATGTGGATAAAACCTATCTAGCGCAGATCAATGGAGTGATGACGGATGAAGACGTAGAGACATTTGCTGAGGGCATTCCGTTCAAGGACTTTACCTGTCAGCCTGCTAAGCTGGAGCTTGTATCTGTTGATACGGAAAAGGAAGAAAGCCTGGTCCGAGTGACCATTGCCGAAGGAAAATTCCACCAGGTTAAACGCATGGTAGCCTACTGTGGTAAGGAAGTGGTGGACTTGCAACGTCTGACCATGGGAACTTTGACCTTGGACGAGGATTTGAAACGTGGAGGATGGCGTCGCTTAAGCAAGGAAGAACTAGAAGGCTTGCTTGAGAGTGTTCACTAAACTGGATAATAGGAAAAGGTAGGGAAATATTTCTACCTTTCGATTTTTGTTTGCTTCCTTTGTGAAAAGCGTTATAATAGACTGTAGAATAAAAGGAGGAATCTATGAACGCGATTCAAGAATCATTTACAGATAAATTATTTGCCAATTATGAAGCAAATGTTAAATACCAAGCGATTGAAAATGCTGCTAGCCACAACGGAATTTTTGCAACTCTCGAGCGTCGTCAAAGTCATGTAGACAACACACCAGTTTTCTCACTTGATTTGACTAAGGACAAGGTCACTAACCAGAAGGCTTCTGGTCGTTGCTGGATGTTTGCGGCCCTCAACACATTCCGCCACAAACTTATCTCTCAATACAAACTTGAAAACTTTGAATTGTCACAAGCTCACACCTTCTTCTGGGACAAGTATGAAAAATCTAACTGGTTCTTGGAGCAAGTGATTACGACTGCTGACCAAGAATTGACCAGCCGTAAGGTTAGCTTCCTACTCCAAACTCCACAACAAGACGGTGGACAGTGGGATATGGTAGTAGCTCTCTTTGAAAAATACGGTGTCGTACCTAAGTCTGTTTATCCAGAATCTGTTTCATCTAGCAATAGTCGTGAGCTCAATGCAATCCTTAATAAATTGCTTCGTCAAGATGCTCAAATCTTGCGTGACCTCTTGGCTTCTGGCGCAGATCAAGCGACTGTTCAAGCTAAGAAAGAAGACCTCTTGCAAGAAATCTTTAACTTCCTTGCTATGTCACTAGGACTTCCACCACGTAAATTTGACTTTGCTTATCGTGATAAGGATGACAATTATCAAAGTGAAAAGGGCATTACGCCACAAGAATTTTACAAGAAATATGTTGACCTTCCTCTAGAAGATTATGTTTCTGTGATCAATGCTCCAACTGCAGATAAACCATATGGCAAATCCTACACAGTTGAGATGCTGGGGAATGTTGTTGGTAGCCGTGCAGTTCGCTACATCAACGTACCGATGGAACGCTTGAAAGAATTGGCCATTGCCCAAATGGAGACAGGAGAAACTGTTTGGTTTGGTTCAGATGTCGGCCAACTCAGTAACCGTAAAGCAGGGATTCTTGCGACAGATGTCTATGATTTTGAATCAAGCATGGATATCCAACTCACTCAAGACAAGGCTGGACGTTTGGACTACAGCGAAAGCTTGATGACCCACGCTATGGTCTTGACTGGTGTTGATTTGGATGAAAATGGTAAATCAATCAAGTGGAAAGTTGAAAACTCATGGGGAGATAAAGTAGGTACAGATGGTTACTTTGTTGCCTCAGACGCTTGGATGGACGAATACACTTACCAAATCGTTGTTCGTAAAGAATTACTAACAGCAGAAGAACGAGCTGTTTATGAAGCAGAACCAATCGTACTTGCACCTTGGGATCCAATGGGTGCCTTGGCAGAATAATTGAAAATAAAAAGAATCAGATGATAAACCTGATTCTTTTTTTGTTTGTAAATTCTCGCCAAGATTACATGATACCGAAGAAACGAGCTGCGATACCAACTGCAAAGAGGGCAAGGATGATTGTGATTGGAGATACTTTTTTCTTAAGCAACCACATGCAAAGGAAAGTAAGGAGAAGTCCCATCAATCCTGGAATCAATGAGTTCAACTGACCTTGAAGGGTTTGTGGTTGAACGCTATCCAAGCTCATACCACTAAGTGCTTGACCAAGAATACCCTTCAATTCTCCACCTGTAACAGCACCTTCTGGGAAGTTGATGTAGGCACCTTCTGATAATTGTTTACCTGGAAGGTTGATAGTGAAGTTGATAGATACCCAACGTTGTACAAGAACGGCAAGGATGAACATACCAAGGATTGAAGCTCCTTTAGTGATGTCTTTCAAGATACCACCTGACATGTCTTTAGTGATTTCAGATCCAGCCTTGTAACCAAACTCTTGTGTGTACCATAGGAAAGACATACGGATTGCATTCCATCCAAAGAAGAAGAGAAGTGGTCCAACGATATTACCAGTTGCAGCAAGTGATGCACCAAGGGCACCAAGGATAGGACGAACTGTAAACCAGAAGACTGGGTCACCGATACCAGCAAGAGGTCCCATCATACCGATCTTAACACCTTGGATAGCAGCGTCATCGATTTCAGTACCGTTAGCGCGTTCTTCTTCAAGTGCAAGAGTAACCCCCATGATTGGAGCAGCTACGTATGGGTGAGTGTTGAAGAATTCAAGGTGGCGCTCAAGAGCAGCTGCTTGGTCTTCTTTTTTAGTGTAAAGTTTCTTGATAGCTGGGATCAAAGAGTAAGCCCAACCCAAGTTTTGCATACGTTCGTAGTTCCAAGAACCTTGAAGGAATTGTGAACGCCACCAAACTTTTTGGCGATCTGATTTTGATAATTGAATTTTTTCAGCCATGATTGTTCCCCTTTCTAGTAGTCTTCTAGGATATCACCGATTGGATCGTTAGAAGTTGCAGCTCCTCCGCCACCGTTTCCACCTTGTTTAGAAAGGTTGAGGTAGATGAAGGCAAGGGCAACACCGATGACACCAAGGGCAATCAAAGTCAATTGAGAAATTGCTGCAAGAGCAAAACCGATAGCAAAGAATGGCCATACTTCACGAGTAGCCATCATGTTGATAACCAAGCGTAACCAACGGCAACGACCATAGCACCACCGACAGCCATACCACCGTTCAACCAGTCTGGCATCAATTTAAGAGCATCTTGAACAGCAGAAGCAGGGATAGCGATAAGGAAGGCAGCAGGGATTGCAATACGTAGACCTTGAAGAACAAGAGCAAAGTAGTGAGCGCGTTCAACAGCTGCAATATTTCCTTCTTTAGCAGCAGCGTCTGCAGTGTGAACCAAACCAACTGAGATTGTACGAACGATCATAGTCAAGAAAAGTCCAGCTACGGCAAGAGGGATTGCAGTTGCAGTTGCGACTGCGATACCTTCAGTAGTAAAGTTACCACCCTTAATCATGATGATTGCAGCAGCAACAGAGGCAAGAGCAGCGTCAGGAGCTACGGCAGCTCCGATGTTAGCCCAACCAAGGGCAATCATTTGAAGTGATCCACCAAGCATAACCCCTGCTTCGAGGTTACCAGTTACAAGACCGATGAGGGTACATGCAACGATTGGTTGATGGAATTGGAATTGGTCGAGGATACCTTCAAGACCTGCGAAGAAGGCAACAACTACAACCAAGATAGCAGAAATGATTGAAATATCTGACATGGTTTTATTCCTTTTCTATTTAATGTAAATTATTGAACGTTAGCTTTGCTAATCAAGTCAAACAAATCTTTTTTCGTGTCGTTTGGTACTTTACGTACGTCAAATTCAACACCAAGGTCACGCATTTTTTCAAATGTAGCAACGTCGTCTTTGTCCATTGACAATACGTTGTTGACCATTGTTTTACCAGTTGAGTGAGCCATTGATCCAACGTTAAGAGTCTTGATTGGTACACCGCCTTCGATAGCACGGAGGGCATCTTGTGGTGTTTCAAACAAGATAAGGGCGTGTGTTTCACCAAAACGAGGATCTTTTGCAACCTCAATCAATTTTTTGATTGGTACAACGTTAGCTTTTACTCCGTTAGGAGCAGCTTGTTTGATCAACTCTTTACGAAGATCGTCGTTTGCAACGTTATCTGAAGCAACGATGATACGGTCTGCTTTTGAATCTGGTGTCCAAGCAGTTGCGACTTGTCCGTGAAGAAGACGTGTATCAAGACGTGCAAGGTTGATTTTCAATTTACCGTCTCCAATAACAGTTCCTTCTGGAATAGCAGCTTGGGCTACAGGAGCAACTGCAGCAGTTGCAACTTCCTCGGCTGGGTTTAGCTCTTCTGGAAGAGCCTTGATGCCATCTTTGGCCTCTTTAATGATGTTCGCAGCGACTTTGTCCACTCCGGCATTGGCGTCCATAAGGCGCTCAGTGTAGGCTTGGATTAACATCGGCAAGTTAAGTCCTGTGATGATGGCAAATTTACGCTCAGGATTTTCTCCCATTACGCGGCTAGCTTGGTTAAATGGAGAACCACTCCAAAGGTCAGCCAAGACTAGAACCTCATCTTCTGCGTCAAATGCAGCCACAGCATTGTTGAATTTTGCGTATAAATCGTCTGGACCTTCGTTTGGCATAAAGGTTACAACTTGAACCTTTTCTTGTTCACCAAAGATCATAGATCCTGACTGATGAATACCCGCGGCAAATTCACCGTGACTCGCAATAATGATTCCGATACTCATTATTGTCATTCCTCCTTATAAAATGTTTGACTTGAAGTTTAAGAAAACTTTAAGACTAACTAAGTATAAACCGTTTTCATAAAAAAATCAACAAATTAAACTAAATTATACAAAAATCATAGGAGTATCGATTTTTTTAAAGATATTGATATATCAACATTTTTAGAGGAACTTTTAAAAAGCAAACATGTAAAAATTTAATATAAATTCCAAATCTGCCCTTATTTTGTAAAAAGTTTGTTTTCGACAAGATTATCTCCGATTTTTGGTATAATAGAGAGTAATTTATTTTCTAGTAAGAGAATTTAGAGCGAGAGGTATGTATGTCCCCTTCAATTCAGTTATTAAAAGACCGCTATTTAAAAAATATCAAAGAAAATCCAGATCTCTACATCGGTATTGAGTTGGAATTTCCGATCGTTCATACGAAAGGCCAACCTACAGATATTGAAGTCAGCAAGGACTTGATGCGATTTTTAGTGGATGCTCTCAGTCTGGAAGTTGAAAAGGTAGACCAGGAGGGCAATCCGATTCAACTTGTAGAACCGACGAGTCAAGATCGGATTTTGTTTGAAGTTTCTTATACCACCTTGGAATTTGCCTTTGGTAGAGCCCATAAAATCCAAGAGGTTGAAGGACGTTTTCAGGCCTATATGAAGGTAATCCAAAGAAAACTAGGAGAAAAGCACCATGCTATCCAGGGATGGGGGATTCACCCGAACTGGGATATCAATGATAATAGACCTGTGGCTTATCCACGCTATCAGATGCTGATGGATTACCTACATATGGGGAGTCACCAAGAAAGTGCGCATTTACATGACTTTCCACAATATGGAGCCTTCATCTGCGGGAGTCAAGTCCAGTTGGATGTTTCGACCGCTAACTACCTACGTGTCATCAATGCTTTCACTCAGATTGAGTCAGCCAAGCTTTCTTATTTGCCAATTCTGAGTTTTCTGGAGCAGACTGGGACACCCAGATTTCACGAGATATTTTTTGGGAAGAATCCATGCATGGGATTTATCCAGAGAATGTTGGTGTCAATACCAGACTCTTTAAAGATGAGGATGATTTCTTTGATTATTTAGACCATTCTGCTATTTTCACAGCAGAACGAGATGGAGAAACCTATTATTTTTCTCCGATTCAAGCTAGAGATTACCTAGCTACTAATGAGATTCATGCTTATACTATAAATGGGAAAGAGACTCTGCTTGCCCCTCAAGAGAAGGATTTCCAAACGCACCGTAGCTACCAGTTTCAAGACTTGACAACAAGAGGTACTGTTGAATTTCGTAGTGTTTGTACACAACCGCTAGATCGCACCTTTGCTTCAGCAGCCTTTCATCTAGGTTTGTTGGTGAATCTTGACAAGTTTGAAACTTACCTAGAAACAGCACCTTTCTTTGAGAGATTTGGTCGTGACTACAAGTCTTTGAGAAGACAGTTTTCTAAGAAGCAACTCACAGATGAAGAAACAGTTGGGATTGTCCAATTCTCCAAAGACTTGCTAGCGATAGCAGAGCAAGGACTTGAGATGAGAGGTCAGAGCGAAATGGCTTATTTAGTGCCTTTGAAAGAAGAATTGGGCCTATAATTTTCCTATAAAGGAAGAATTTTCTAAAAAATCATGTTATAATGGATGAGACTATAGATAAAGGATAGAGATTTATGACATTAGTTTATCAATCAACGCGTGATGCGAAAAATACCGTAACAGCCAGTCAGGCGATTTTGCAAGGTTTGGCAACAGATGGAGGCTTGTTCACTCCAGTAAGCTATCCAAAGGTGGATTTGGATTTTGACACATTAAAAGACGCTTCTTACCAAGAAGTAGCTAAGCTTGTCTTGTCAGCTTTCTTGGATGACTTTACAGCAGAAGAGTTGGACTACTGTATCACCAACGCCTATGACAGCAAGTTTGATACACCGGCAATTGCCCCTCTTGTCAAACTCGATGGCCAATACAACTTGGAACTTTTCCACGGTTCAACCATTGCCTTTAAAGATATGGCCTTGTCTATCTTGCCATACTTTATGACAACTGCTGCTAAGAAACACGGACTGGAAAACAAGATTGTCATCTTGACAGCGACATCTGGAGATACTGGGAAGGCTGCTATGGCAGGATTTGCAGATGTTCCTGGAACTGAAATTATCGTCTTTTATCCAAAAGACGGTGTCAGCAAGGTGCAAGAATTGCAGATGACAACTCAGACTGGTGATAATACTCATGTCATTGCCATTGATGGAAACTTTGATGATGCTCAAACCAACGTGAAACATATGTTCAATGATGTGGCCCTTCGCGAGAAATTGGCAGCAAACAAGCTCCAATTTTCATCAGCCAACTCTATGAACATTGGCCGTTTGGTACCACAGATTGTCTACTATGTTTATGCCTACGCTCAGCTTGTTAAAACTGGCGAAATTGTGGCTGGTGACAAGGTTAACTTCACCGTACCGACAGGAAACTTTGGAAATATCCTGGCTGCCTTTTACGCTAAGCAAATCGGTTTGCCAGTTGGTAAATTGATCTGTGCTTCAAATGACAACAATGTCTTGACAGACTTCTTTAAAACTCGTGTTTATGACAAGAAGCGTGAGTTTAAGGTAACTACTAGTCCATCTATGGATATCTTGGTCTCTTCAAACTTGGAGCGCTTGATTTTCCATCTTTTGGGAAATGATGCGGTTAAGACAGCTGAACTCATGACTGCTTTGAACACCAAAGGTCAATATGAGTTGACTGATTTTGATGCAGAGATTCTTGACCTCTTTGCAGCAGAGTATGCGACTGAGGAAGAAACGGCAGCAGAAATCAAGCGTGTTTATGAGGCTGATTCGTATATTGAGGACCCTCATACAGCAGTTGCCTCAGCCGTATATAAAAAATATCAAGCAGCGACTGGTGATGTGACTAAGACCGTGATTGCTTCAACAGCTAGTCCATACAAATTCCCAGTAGTTGCAGTAGAAGCTGTAACAGGGAAATCAGGATTGAGCGACTTTGAAGCCTTGGCTCAGTTGCATGAGATTTCAGGTGTTGCCTTGCCACCAGCAGTGGATGGCCTTGAAACAGCTCCAGTTCGTCACAAGACAACTGTTGCCGCAGCAGATATGCAGGTTGCAGTAGAAACTTATCTAGGACTTTAAAAGAGAGGAAGTAAACTCGGTTGGGAAACTAACTGAGTTTCTTTTCATCAGGAGGAAGGATTGTTTAAGAAAAATAAGGATATTCTCAACATAGCTTTACCTGCCATGGGTGAAAATTTCTTGCAGATGCTCATGGGAATGGTGGACAGTTATCTGGTAGCTAACCTTGGTTTGATCGCCATTTCGGGTGTGTCTGTAGCTGGAAACATTATCACTATTTATCAGGCTATTTTTATTGCCTTGGGAGCAGCCATTTCCAGTGTCATTTCCAAAAGTTTGGGACAGAAGGACCAGTCTAGGCTAGCCTATCACGTAACAGAAGCACTTAAGATTACCTTACTACTGAGCTTGGTTTTAGGAGTCTTATCCATCTTTGCAGGTCGAGAGATGATAGGTCTTTTAGGCACAGAAGCGGCTGTTGCTGAGAGCGGTGGACTTTACCTATCATTGGTGGGTGGTTCAATTGTTCTCTTGGGCTTTATGACTAGTTTTGGGGCTTTGATTCGCGCTACCCACAATCCTCGACTTCCGCTTTATGTTAGTTTTTTATCAAATGCTTTAAATATCCTTTTTTCAAGTGTCGCTATTTTTATCCTTGATATGGGAATAGCTGGTGTAGCTTGGGGGACTATTTTGTCTCGTTTGGTAGGGGTTGTAATTTTGTGGTCACAATTAAAACTTCCATATGCAAGGCCAAGTTTGGGACTGGATAAAGACTTATTGACCTTGGTTTTACCTGCTGCTGGAGAACGTCTCATGATGAGGGCTGGTGATGTCGTCATTATTGCCTTAGTTGTTTCCTTTGGAACTGAGGCCGTCGCGGGGAATGCTATTGGTGAGGTTTTGACACAGTTCAACTACATGCCTGCCTTTGGTGTTGCCACGGCAACAGTTATGCAGGTAGCTCGAGCAGTTGGAGAGAATGATTGGGCAAGGGTGGACAGACTAAGTAAGCAAACTTTTTGGTTGTCTTTCTTTCTCATGTTGCCTTTAACACTTAGTATCTATGCTCTCGGGACACCACTAAGCTATCTCTACACCAGCGATCCTGTGGCTATCAAAGCCAGTGTTTTAGTGACTCTTTTTTCACTTTTAGGGACTCCTATGACAACGGGAACGGTCATTTATACAGCTGTCTGGCAAGGTTTGGGAAATGCCCGACTTCCCTTTTATGCGACAAGTATTGGAATGTGGTGCATCCGTATTGGGACGGGTTACCTGATGGGAATTGTTCTTGGATGGGGTTTGCCTGGTATCTGGGCAGGAACGCTTTTGGATAATGGTTTCCGTTGGATTTTCCTACGCTATCGTTACAAATCTTATATGACATTGAAAGGATAAGAAATGCAAGAAACGGCTTTTATTTGGGATTTAGATGGGACCTTATTAGACTCCTATGAAGCTATTTTGTCAGGAATTGAGGAGACCTATGCACAGTTTTCCATTCCTTTTGACAAGGAAAAAGTTCGAGCTTTTATCTTGAAATACTCTGTCCAGGATTTACTAGTGCAAGTAGCAGAAGAAAGAGGCTTGGATGTTGATAAGCTCAATCAAGTCCGTGCCCAGAGCTTGGCTGAAAAGAATGCCCAGGTCATCTTGATGCCGGGGGCCCGTGAGGTTTTAGCCTGGGCAAATCAGCAAGGAATTCAGCAATTTGTCTACACTCACAAAGGCGATAATGCCTTGACTATTTTACGAGATTTGGGATTGGATGTTTATTTCACAGAAATTTTGACAAGCCAGAGCGGTTTTGCTCGTAAACCAAGTCCAGAAGCAGCGACCTACCTTATCAGCAAATACCATTTAAAACCAGACCGCACCTTTTATATAGGGGACCGTACTTTGGATATCGAATTTGCTCAGAATAGTAGCATTCAGAGTATCAATTTTCTTGGAACTCCGGTGGATTGTAATCATCAGATTTCTTGTTTAGCGGATATTCCTTCTCTCTCTTTTTGAAAGTTTTATGAAAGAGAATATGTCAGCTTTGTGACAAAATTCATACAAACTATTTCAATTAATGTGGTTTGTTACAGAGACTAGACAGTTTTATTAAACAGCCCCCAAAGGGCTTTTTTTCCTTTTTCTTTATGTTATGATAGAAAGGTACTACATTTGAAAAGGAGTTTGAATAGTATGAAGAAACGAATTATTTTAGCATCAACAGTAGCTCTATCACTTGCCCCTACCTTGGCGACTCAAGCAGAAGAAATTGTATGGTCACCACGTTCAGTTGAGCAAATTCAAAACGATGTTGCTAAAAGCGACAATAAAACAAGTTACACAATTAAGTACGGAGATACCCTAAGCACGATTGCAGAGGCTTTGGGAGTAGACTTAAATGTCCTTGCAAACTTGAACAAAATCACAAATATTGACTTGATTTTCCCAGAAACTGTACTGACTACAACTGTGAACGACAATGAAGAAGTAACAGAGGTTGAGGTTTATACACCTCAAGAAGTTGGTTCTGATGTAGCAAGTGCAACAGCAGATTTAACAACGAATCAAGTAACAGTAGATGAACAAACTGTTCAAGTCGAAGATTTGACACAACCAGTTGAAGAAACAACGACTACTGTTGAGGAGACAACTACAACAGAAGCAACAACTGAAGCTGTAGCAGAAACTACAGTATCGTCAGAAGCAACAACAGCAGAAGCAACTACTGAAGCTGCGGCACCTGTCGTTGAAGAAACAACTACGGTCGCTGAACCAACAACTACAGTTGAGGAAACAACTACGGCTGCTGAACCAACTACAACAGTTGAAGAAACAACGACTACTGTTGAGGAGACAACTACAACAGAAGCAACAACTGAGGCTGTAACAGAAGCTCAATCAGCTCCAGCAACTTACCAAGCTGAACCAAGCCAAGGTGCATCAGCAACTTATACAGCACCAGCGGCTCCTGATTATGCAACTATTGCAGCAACAAAATCTGAAAATGCAGGTCTTCAACCACAAACAGCTGCATTTAAAGAAGAAGTAGCTAACTTGTTTGGTATCACATCATTTAGTGGTTACCGTCCAGGAGATCCAGGTGACCACGGAAAAGGTCTTGCTATTGACTTCATGGTTCCAGTAAGTTCAGCCCTAGGTGACCAAATTGCGGATTATGCTATCCAAAATATGGCTAGCCGTGGTATCAACTACATCATTTGGAAACAACGTTTCTATGCACCATACGATAGCAAATACGGACCAGCCTACACTTGGAATCCAATGCCAGACCGTGGTAGCGTAACAGAAAACCACTATGACCACGTTCACGTATCTATGAACTAATAAATGAGGAGAAGTTGGGAACTAATTCAGTTTCCACTTCTTTTTTTATTTTCAAATTCTTAGATAACGTAAATAAAATCCAGATATAAAATTTGGGAATATAGTTTTCTGGGATTGTAGCTAGGATACTAATTTAACGGATTGAGCAAAAGATTTGCATCGTCAATTTATTTGCAGTATACTTGATAAGTCAATTATTGATAAATCAAATATTGACAAAAGGAGAAAAATACTAAAAATGCATGAATTACTGTACCAGCTCCATTTAACAGATCAAACGATCACTCAACTTTTTGAGAAACAATTGGGAATTAGTTTGACCCGCTATCAAATCCTGCAGTTTTTACTGCAAAAATCACCGTCTAACCAAATTGCCGTTCAGGAGAAATTGAAAATCGATCAAGCAGCTTTGACTCGTCATTTTAAGATACTGGAGTCAGAGGGCTATGTCAGTCGCAATCGGAATCCGCTCAATCAGCGAGAAGTCTTAGTTGAATTAACCCAAGAAGCTAAAAATCAACTCTTGCTTAGCCCACCTAAACATCACATGAAAGTGAAGAAACAGATGGAGAGCATTTTATCGATAGCTGAGCAACAAGAACTGACGGCTTTACTGACTAAACTAGTATCAGGTCTAGAAAAAATAGAATTTTAAGGAGAAAACGATGTCAATCATTACTACTATCTTAGCAACTATCGTTGCCCTCGAGCATTTTTATATTTTTTATTTGGAAAGTATCGCAACCCAATCAGACGCAACCAGCCGTGTCTTTAATATGAACAAGGAAGAATTAGCACGACCATCTGTCACCTCACTGTTTAAAAACCAAGGAATTTATAATGCCTTGATTGGGGTATTTCTGATTTATGGGATTTATTTCTCACATAGCTTAGAAGTCGTAACAATCTTTGTATTGTTTGTCATAGGAGTAGCGACTTATGGTGCTTTAACAGCAGATAAAAAAATCATTCTAAAGCAAGGTGGTCCAGCAATCTTAACTCTTTTGAGTATTCTCTTATTTAAATAAAAACAACCAGCACTTTCTATGAAGGTGCTGGTTTTTAATGTCTGATAGATATGAATAATGAGTTTATTTATATTTACTATTTTTATTTTAGTATTGCTTGACAAGGGAGGTTGTTCATATTACAATGGTCTCTAACAAAGAACTGAACAAAAGAGGTATCAGTATGGTTTCAGAAAAACAATTTAAGTTTTTGTCTTTCTTGCTGGATCATCCACAAGAGGATTTTACACAGAGAGAATTAGCAGAAGAATTAGGACTTTCTCTAGGAAAGGTTAATTCCTTATTTAAAGAGATGAAAGAAGCTCAGTTTCTTGACCAAGAGGGACACCTATCTGAATTGGGAAAAAAAGCACTAGAGCCTTTTCGTGTTCAAAATGCAGTCATTATGGCTGCTGGAATGAGTAGCCGATTTGCTCCTTTATCTTATGAAATTCCTAAAGGGTTGTTAAAAGTCAAAGGACAACGTCTGATTGAAAGAGAAATCGAACAGTTACAAGAGGCAGGTATAGAGGATATTACAGTCATTGTAGGATATATGCAGGAAAAAATGTTTTACCTTGCAGAAAAATATGGTGTAAAAATCGTTGTAAACAATGACTACTACAAATACAACAACTGTTCTTCACTAATGCTAGTCAGAGACCAGCTGTCAAATACCTATATTTGTTCGTCAGATAATTATTTTGTTGAAAACCCATTTGAAAAATATGTCTATAGAGGCTATTATTCAACAATATTTGCAGAAGGGGAAACAGACGAATACTGTGCGATAGAAGATGCCAATCACATCATTAAAGGAATTCAGATTGGTGGAGAAAACACATGGGCTATGGTAGGTCACGTGTATTTTGACCGTGCCTTTAGTGAAAAATTCGTTGAGATTTTAGAAAAAGAATTTAAACAAGAACCATACAAAGAACAACTTTGGGAGGATTACTATAGCCGTCATGTCAACGAGTTGCATCTAGTAGCGCGTCATTACTTAGCAGATATTATCAAGGAGTTTGATTCCTTGGATGAATTGAGACAATTTGATGAGCGGTACTTGATGAATGCTAATTCGGAGATTATAGACAATATCTGTGATACCTTAGATTGTATAGCTTCAGATATCACGAATATCAAACCTCTTAAAGATGGTCTGACTAATACATCCTTTAGTTTGATTGTCTTGGGAAAAAATATGTTTACCGTCATCCTGGGGTAGGCACTGAAAAATATATTGATCGTTCTAGCGAAGCGGCTTCTATGGAAGTAGCTGCAAAACTACAAATCGATCGTACCTTTGTTGCCATGAGTAAAGACAAGGGTTGGAAAATTTCAGAGTTTATCACGAATGCGAGAGCTCTCGACTATGATAATTGGGACCATGTCGAAAAAGCTATGGAACTCTTGAGAAGGTTGCACCAGTCTGGAGAAAAAACAAATCACAATTTTGACTTAATTGCAGGGATTGATGATTTCAAAGAGAAGTTACAGACTAGCAATCGTTTTGAGTTTGATGGGCTTGATGAATTGGACCAGTTGATTGCAACTCTCATAGAATTTCTAAAAAAAGACAAGGCCGAGAAAGTTCTCTGTCATGGGGATTCCTACAGTCCTAATTTCCTCTTGAATGAACAAGATGAGATGAGCTTGATTGACTGGGAATACTCAGGTATGGGAGACCCTTCAGGTGATATAGGAACCTTTATTTGCTGCTCAAACTACACACTTGAGCAAGCTGAAAGAGTTCTTGAAATTTATTCACAGGGATCTTTAGATACGAAATCTAAACGCCATTACTTGGCTTATGTTGCAGTGACATCATACCACTGGTTCCTATGGGCCTTATTCCAAGAGAGTGTCGGTAAACCTGTCGGAGAATTTCTATATATTTGGTATCGTTATACCAAACAATATGGTCAGCTTGCATTAAGTATGTATTTGGAGGAAGATTGAGATGAAAACCGTATCTGAAATTGAACAACTAGTCGCAGAAGAGACCAAGCATAGACTAGAAGAGATGGAGTCTCCAGAGTATGAGTTTCCAAACCATTCTTGAGAAAAGACTTTATCCTTGTAGGTCTTGCCGTTATTATTAACCTACTTTTGATTATCCTAGCCATGACAGGAGGAATCCAATAATGTCAAAAATGAATGACTTTATTCAACAAGAAACCATCACAGGGATTGTACCGATGACCAATAAGGATCGTCAATATTCCTTCTGGGATTTATTCCTATCAACCAGTGGTTTTGCAATTGCAACCTGGTGTTACACTCAGGGTGCCTATGTAGCTCAGTACTTGACTTTCAGTCAAATGCTGATTAATATTTTTAGTTTTAATATTATCTGGGTCTTTATTGAATGTCTTCCTATTTTATTTGCAGTCAAATACGGAATTGACTTATGGATTTGGCTTCGAGCGGTTTTAGGAAAACGTGGAGTAGCTCTTTTATCGACTACAATTAGCTTAGCTAACTTTGGTTGGTATGCCGTTGCTGCGAATCTCTTTGCAAGTTCCATGATTCATTTGGCCAATAGCTTTGGCTTTGGACTTGATAAGGGTTTATGGGCACCAATCCTTGGGACCCTCTGTGTCTTATTGGGAACCTTGATTGCCCTTGGTGGACCTGAGGTCATTAAGTGGACAAACCGTTTCTTAGTTATCGCTTTGTTACTTGTAGGTTTGATCATCGTAGGTATTTGTTTCGTAGCGGTACCAATTGCAGATATTATGAATATCCAACCAGCAACACAAGGAGATCTAAGTCCTCTTGAGCGCTTCATGCTTTCAGGAGAAGGAAACGTAGCCTTCGCCTTTTCTTGGTCTACTCAGGCTCTTGTATTGCCGCGTTTAGCTAAAACAGAACGTAGCGGTTATTGGGCAACAGCCTTGTCTTATGGAGTAGTAGCACCTTTCTTCGTAGCGACTGGTGGTGTTATGGCCCTAGCTATGTTTGTGAAAACAGGAGTCTACGAAAGTGATCCAACTACCATGCTTTCAACGCTAAGTACCCCAGCCTTTGCTCTTTTGAGTTTATTATTAGTAGCTTTTGCCAATATCGGAACGCAAGGAACAGGATCTTATGTGAACTGTATGATTGTTAAAAGTGGGATGCCTAAGGTAAGCTACAAGTTGATGGTTTGGATTGCCATGGTTTATGTAAGTGCATTGACAATCTGGGGTGGTGTAGAAGAATACTTTGGTTCATTCATCTCGCTCGCAGCCTATATTCAAGGTCCTATTATTGGGATGATTGTTGTCGATTATTTCTTGCTCAGAAAACGAAAACTCGACTTGCGCTCGGCTTACTTCCTTGAAGGTCATCAGGCATATGAATTTACAAAAGGTTTTAACCTTGTTGGTTTATCTTGTGTATTCATTTCACTACTTGTAGCTGTACTTTTTGTCTACAACCCAGTGACTGCTCAAATTCAGAGCCCAATCTTCTTGGTTACAACAGGTAGTGGATTTACAGCGATTTTTGGTGGTTTCTTATATTGGTTAGCAAGCCTAACTCCGTTGAAACACTACATGATTAAAGATAGAGACCAGGTGACTATTTAATAAAAACAACCAGCACTTTCTATGAAGGTGCTGGTTTTTAATAACTGTTCTTAAACTTTTCTGCGTTTGATTTCCAGTAGTCTTTGATAGAAGAAGATTTGGCTACTATAGATATAAGGGAAGATAGAGATACTTGCAATTCCAAAGCTAATCCAGATAAGGATATACCAAGGAAGTAGCTGTAAATCAAGGACGAAGCGTTGAAACTTATAGCCTTTCATGAGAAAGCGGCTGGTATGTAGCACGCGACTCGGTTTGGCAATTCCGATTGCAAGGGTGTCACATAGGAGCAGTTCAACTTGGGAATAGGCATAATATTGTGGCAGATAGAGAATGGTTCCTAAAATCACTACAAGGACACTCCCAAAAAAGTAGAGTGCAAAAGTGAGCAGGAAGTGTTCGATATCTGGATTTGTCACGTCGACAGATGGAAATTCGGGATGAAGTTCCACAAATTTACGAGCCATGGCGCTGCTATAAAAGAGCAAGTAGACTCCAAAAAGATTAGGGATGCTCCATAAAAAGAGATAGAAACGTTTGAGTAAGAGAGTTAGGAATGTCTGGGTAAAGAAGCGGTTGTCAAGCAAGGACAGGCTATCTTTAAAGGAAAGCTCTATCTCAGAAATTCTGTAAAGATTAATGGTAGTAAAGAGAGCACCAGCTAGGATAATGGAGCTTGTAAATCCAACGGCAATCGGAAAGAGAGCAGATTGGATTGTGATCCCTAGAAACTCAAGAAGGACTGTTCAAGAATGCCCTCGTCGAGAAGGGATAAAGGTCTGATGAAGCTCGATAGGATCAAGAGAATACTTGGCAATAAAAAGACAAGCAACAGACGTGGGTGTTCAGCTTGAAATTGTCTAGCTTGCTGGCGAACTTCTTTTAAATTAATTTTTGGGTACTTCATTCTTTCATTATACCATAAATAGTACACAGCTTGCTAATCCATTGAAACCAGTGGACTTCTAGCGTGTTAAGTGAAAGTGAATACGAGATTGAATACGACTTTACTTTTAGCTGGAGCGGATGAAATCCATGAACTGGTCAACGACTTCAACACGTTGATTATCATTGATGTGGGTATACATATCAAGGGTGATTTGAACATTATTGTGACCGAGTCTATCTGAAATGATTTTCGCTGTAACACCAGCTTCAAATAGTAGAGAAGCATGTGTGTGTCTAAATCCGTGAGGCGAAATTTTTTTAAGTTCTTTGTGTTTACAAAAGAATCTGCTAAGCTTCACTTTCATAGTTGCGGCTAAAAGCCATCCCCCTATGTCATTCGTAAAAATATAATTCAAATCATGTTTGTAAGGCACACCAGCCTGGAAATATTCTTTTATTTGCTGTCGTTTCCAGAGTTTCAAAACATTCAGAGTTTCATCATCTAAGGTGATAACCCTCTTACTCCTTTTGGTTTTAGGGTCCTGAACAGTTTGTTTTTTGCCAATCACGACAGCCGTGCGAGAAATGCTTAACCGTTTATTTTCAAAGTCAACATCTGACCACATGAGACCGATAGCTTCTCCAGTTCTCAAGCCAGAAAAAGCGAGTAAGTGGAAAAAGGTATAGTCTACAGGCTTAAAATTTGCTTTGGAAACTTTAAGAAAATCCGTTAGCTCCTGCTTTGTATAGTAGTTTTCTTTGCCCTTTAAGGGTTTATTTTTAGGCTTGATAATCTTATCTAAGGGATTTGACTTAATGATGTCAAGAGAAGTGGCGTACTTGAAAATACGGCTAATAACAGAGTAGTAATTAGAATAGAGGACATAGCGATTGCTTAACTTTATAGCAACCTTCTGACAATAAGCGACACTGATCTGCTTAATCTTCATATCTGTGAAATATGAGTCAATCATAACATCAAGTTTCTTCTTAGTGTTCTGATAAGTTGTTGGTTTTACAGTGCTCTTGTAGCTTTCAAGCCATAGCTCAGCAACTTCAGCGAATGTAGGGTTCTGGGAATCTTTATTGTTTGAAAAACCATTTTCTTCAACATCTAAGAGAAGATCACGTTCGACTGCCTTGGCCTCTTTGATGGTTTTAAAACCACGGCGTGTTGTGCGTTTTTCTTTTCCAGTTGCAGGGTCTATGCCCAGGTATGTTTGAAAGAGGTATCTAGTCTCTCCTTTTTTTGTAATGTATTTTTTTATCATAAAATGTCCTTTCTTTTCGATTGCTTGCCCGCATAGTTGAAAAGGTGTAGAACTTATGATAAACTATAAGTGTATTTTTTTATCATCTTTTCCATTGCTTGTCACATGGAAGGTTGAAACCTCACACTCAAAGATTGCCGTCGGAGAGTGTGGGGCTTTTTGTTATTTTCTAACTTTATTTTTCAAAGCTTCCTCAATTGCTTTTTTTAACTCTAGGATGGACTCTTTATCTTCTTTAAGGAATGTCACAGTATTTTCATCTTTTACTGCATCGAAAACACCACCTTTTACATCAGACGAACCAGGGTAAACAAGCTGAAGATACCCAACAGTCGCACCAGGCTCTTTTAACTGATAAGCAGTGATTTCTGATAACAAAATTGATTTTTCACCATCTAATCCATGCAGTAAAACATTCGAAACATTTGATTTTCTGGCAATTCTGATGAAGTAGTCATCAACTCTTACTACTGTTTTTGATTTTTTGAACTCAAAAACTCTTTCATTCGGTTCTTCTGTAAAAAGTTCAACTTCTTGAACATCGTTTTGTTTTTTCCCAAATAATGCCATTTCTATTTACCTTTCTTTTTGTAAAATTTATTAACTACCTGTCAATCTATAAAATTCTTCTTGAATCATCTGTTCACCCCAGGTTGTCGCAATTTTATGCCTTTCAGCAAATCTTAACCAATTGAAATCTGAAGGCTCACACTGAGACAGTTCTTCAGATATGAGATGACGAACCATGAAGCGGTCAGCTTCATTTTCGTATTTATAGAGCAGTCTTTTATAATGCGCTGGGTTATGGTTTATGTGCCCCAGTTCGTGAAGGATAACCTCTTCTCGTTCTTCCTGACTAAGATTACCATTCACATAAATAATGCGCTCATCGGGGAAGTAAAACCCCCTACGTTCCCACATTGTTTCTGGAAATAAATAAAGCGTGACCTGATATTCATCCAGCAACTCACTTACTTTCAATGTCAGACACCCCCAAAGAAAGCTTAATAATTTGCGCGATCTTGTCAACGTCTTCATCTGACAAAGGTTTGCCATCGAATAAGACTACACGTTCACGAAGATTGGACAAGTCAACGGTACGACCGTCAGAAGTAGTGAAAATTTCACTCGCAACATTAGGATTGTCAGTACGACCTAGAAGATAATCAGTCGATACGTTGAAGTAGTCAGCAATCATTGAAACTCGTTCAACATTTGGTGTTGATTTCTTCATGTTGTAAATTGTATTTCTACTAAAGCCTAATTTTTCTTCGAGTTTATTTAATGAAATACCTTGTTTGTCAGCCAATTCTTTTATTTTTTCAAATGTGAAAAACATTGATACATCAACCTTTCTAAGGCATGACAAAAAAATATTTAATAAATTTACTACAAAAACTGTTGACAAAGTTTAATAAATTTACTACAATATATTTTGTAAGCTAAATAGTTAGCGAAATAGACAACTAAAAAAATAAAAACCTAAGAAACTGATTGGCGTCCGTTTTGAATAGGTAAACCTTACTTTTTAGTAGGTCTTTTCTCTATGCTTTGATTTTAATAAATTTATTTATCAATGTCAAGAAATTCGCTAACTTTTTAGATATTTTTTAAAAAAAGGAGGTCAGAAATGAGCCAACAACATCAAAAATGGATTCAGATTGTTAAAGACAAATTGAATTCAGAAGGAATGACACAAACACATCTTGCCCGAGCTTGTGGAGTAAAGAAACCGACCATTTCAGAATTACTGAAATATGGTAAAGGTAGCGACAGATTAAAAAACCGAGTGTGTGATGTCCTGGGCATCGATGAAAGCTGGGTTGATTTAGGAGAGTAGGGATATGAGCATTGATTTATTATCAACAAACGTCGTTATGGATGAAGAAATACTATCTAATATAGACAACACTTTTGGTTCGCTAGTAAAAGGCTTAACCAAAGACCAAAAAATAAAATTCATTTTGTACTTTTACCATGATTTATCAATCGCTAAATTTTTAACTGAACATCCAGAGCTCATTGAAAAACAAAAACAGATTTACGAAATGATTTTGAAGAAGGCTCAGGAGTAATCAAGAAACTCAATAATTTAAAGAAAGGAATACTATGAACGAAAAGAAACAAAATAATGATCTCATCAAAGAAATTATTGAGAAACATTTTGAAAATATGGTTGATGATATTTTGGAACACACAGAGACCTACTATGAAGCTTTAGGAGCTATTAGTAGCATCAAAGGAAGCAAGGTCCCGAATATGCTTCACTTAGCTGATTGTTTGGGAAAAGCTATCAGAAAGCGTGCTATGCAACAAAAAACACCTAATCATCTAGGAGAATAACAAAAAAGCACCTGACGGAAATCAGGCGCATACTTAAATAATTAAAACCATTATATCACAAAAATGCTTGCCCGCATAGTTGAGAGGATGTAAAAAATGGAAGGTATAACATTACAATTACGATTGGATGGAGAAAGTGCTGAATTGTTCACGAATCAATTATTGGCTTTTGCTGAAAAGCAGGTCAAGGAGCAGTTAGAGAATGATCGCATGCCAATCAATCAACAAGCTTTGATGAAGAAGTTCGGCTTTACGCATGGATATGTGAAGCAGTTAGAACGCAAAGGATTAAGATTTCGTAAGCAGGGGAAAGATACTATGTACGATGTCAATGATGTTTATGAGATTTTGGAATTAGAAAAACAAGTACGGAAATTAAGAGCGTAAGGAGAACAAAATGACAGAACCAACTGTATCAAGCCAACTGCTTGGCTTGGCGGCTATCTTTATTGGGATCTTTATCCTGATGCTACTGACTGCTAAAAATGAAAAATCGGATGAACAAAATGTAGTAGTCATCATTGAAAAAACAGAAGATTTCGGAGAAGTTGTCCGAAGAAACTTGAAAAATAGCGACAGGAGATTCACCTATGACACTCAGCCACCTGTAGGACTCGCTTCATCGATTGAGGACGTACCACAAATTTTTAGAGCATGCATCGAAGATTATGACAAACTTGCTCAGGACTACCTGGAAGAAGCAGGTAACAATGATTTTCTAAGAAAACAAAATGCAGGCCTCTTAGAAGAAAATGGGCGTTTGCTTTATCAGGAAATGACTATGAATTTCCGTCAGAATCCAAGAAAATGGAGGGCAAAGACATGAGTGTTAGTCGCAGTATGAATGAGTTAGAAATTCGTGTCTTAAACATGATTATCAATTGTGCGACCTTCGACTTGCCAATCCAAGCCAGTGAAATTCGTTTAGAAATCGGACTATCAAAACGTAAGTTAGAAGAAGTCATTGAAAGTCTTCGAGTTAATTTTAGACACCCTATTGTGGCTAAGAAGACGAAACCAAATGGATACTACTTGCCACAAAGTGAGGAAGAGCGACAAGCTGGTCTAGCTCCTTACCGTAGACAAATCTTAACAGAGCAGAAGAATCTTGCTGCTGTTATGAACATCGATTTAGAAAGATACTGGAGGAATAGGGTATGAGTGAATATTTTAGAATAATACCTCATGATCTAGTCGCAGAGCAGTCGGTTCTGGGAGCAGTCTTTATTTCACCAGAAACGATGACATCGCTGGCAGACGAATTGACTCCAGATGATTTCTACAAGCCTGCAAATAAGATAGTGTTTAAAACCATGTTGTCTCTGCTTGAAAAAGGTGAGCCAATCGATGCTACCACTATGGTGTCAGCTCTTACCAATCAGGGTGATATCTCAAATATTGGGGGCATGACATATGTTGTAGAGTTGGTAAATTCAACACCAACTTCAAAAAATGTGGAGCATTATGCCAAACTGGTTAAAGAAAAGGCTATGCTTCGAAAGGTAATCGCTAACTTGTCAGAGTCTCTTTCTAGCGCATATCAAGGCGATGTATCAATCAGTGATATCATTGCTAAAACTGAAAAGGCTATGCTGGATATCAGTAATCAAAATGCAGGGACAGGATTTCGTAATGTGGCCGATATCCTTGATACACATATGCAGATAGTCGAGACTCGCTCACAGACAGATGGATTCGTGACTGGTCTATCTACTGGCTTTGTCGGATTGGATAAGATTACAACAGGCCTTCATGAAGGGAATCTTATCATCCTTGCTGCTCGTCCCGCTATGGGCAAGACGGCGCTAGCATTGAACATTGCAAAACATGTAGCTACGGTTGAAAGAAAGCCCGCCGTCATCTTCTCGCTTGAAATGGGAGCAGAGGAATTGATTGAGCGTATGGTGGCATCGGAGGGTATGGTTCCAGGTTATCATTTGAAGACTGGGAATTTAAGTACAGATGAATGGAAAAGACTTGTACATGCGCAAAGCAATCTCTATGATGTGCCTATTTTCGTGGATGACACGGCTGGGATTCGGATTTCAGAGATACGGTCAAAGGCTCGAAAGCTTTCTCAAGAAATGGGCGGTCTGGGCATTATCATCATTGACTACTTGCAGTTGATTACTGGTTCAAAGAGGGAGAATCGTCAGCAGATTGTTTCTGAAATTTCAAGGGAATTGAAGATACTAGCAAGGATTTGAGGGTTCCTGTCATAGCCTTATCGCAGTTGAGTCGGTCGGTTGAGCAGAGACAGGACAAGCGTCCAATGCTATCAGATTTGCGAGAATCTGGTTCGATTGAGCAAGATGCAGACATTGTAGCTTTCCTGTATCGTGATGCCTACTACCAAAAGGAACATGCAGACAGTCAAGAAGCGAATAATGTGACCGAGCTGATCCTGGAAAAGAATCGGCATGGTAGCCTAGGAACAGTGAAGTTGTATTTTCACAAAGAATACACAAAATTTTCAAGTGTGGAGGGGTAGAAATGATTAAAAAAAGTGAAGTCACTGGTTTCTTATCGTTTTTCAAATTTCCAAAGCCATTCATTTATGATGAGAAATACAAGTCATTAAGCAATCATGCAAAACTCTTGTATATGCTTTTATTTGGGAGGTTAGAGCTTTCAATAAAAAATGGCTGGCATGACAGAGATGGGAATGTATTTCAATACTATACAAATGAGCAACTTATGGTTGATTTGAATAGTAGCGAAAAGACGATTATCAAATTCAAAAAAGAATTGAAGGATGTTGGACTGTTAAAAGAAGTTAGACAAGGGAATAACCTACCTAACAGAATCTATATAAGTGCTGTTGACGGTACTGTAAATAGTACAGTATCGGAACTGGAAATTTTACAGTCTGGAACTGTAAATAGTACAGTATCGGAACTGGAAATTTTACAGACAAACAAGACTAATAATAACGAAATAGATAATAACAATAATAAATTGTTGATTTGTAAAGAAGTTATTTCTTATCTCAATTTGAAAGCTAAGAAGAATTTTAAGGTTGACACTGCTAGTCATCAAATTTATCAAGGCAAGGCTAAAAGAGGGTTATGTCCTTGAAGATTTTAAAAAGGTTGTGGACATCATGGTCGCTAAGTGGAAAGGTACAGAGTATGAACAGTATCTTCAACCACAAACACTTTTTGGTAATAAGATGGACAATTATCTAAACCAACCTATGCCACGAAAAGTTCACTCATTTCAATCAGCAGTTGATGAAAGGCTAGGATTTTAGATGAAACAGTTTAAACAATTTAGAACTAGAACCGTTCTTGATGATGTCTGTGAAATCCATGGATGCCATCTTTGGTCTGTTAAGATTCCTGTTAAGGGTAAGATTGAGGAAATCAGTCAATGTCCTGAGTGTGAGAAAGAGAACATTCGACTCTTTGAAAAGCAGTTGAATATGGAATCCGAAGTCAAAAGTAAGCTATCGGATACTTATGAGGTCTTTGCTCGGGACAGTATCGTTTCGAGTAAGCTGGCCAGCAAGTCACTACATGACTATGAGATTCAGGTTGATATTGATGAAAAGGCCATGAATTTCGTGAAGCGATTGGAACGTGAGTATGCCAAAGGTACGGTTGGGAATGCCATCATCACAGGACCTTCTGGAGTCGGGAAGAGTCATCTTACTTATGGCTTGGCTCGGTTTCTCAATGAGCAGTTCAAGTCTTATGATGAACCGAAAAGTGTGCTCTTCGTGTCAGTTGTGACTTTATTTGACAAGATTCGAGAAAGCTTTGAGTTTGACAATGGTTTTTCAGAAGCAAAGATGGTCAAGTTACTGTCTGAGGTTGATTTTCTCTTCCTGGATGACCTTGGGAAAGAGAGTCGCAGGCTGACACGAGGCGAAATGAATGGGCGCATCAGATATTGTTCAAGATCCTGGATAATCGGACCAATACGATTATCAACACGAATTTGAGTAGCGAAGAGATTAAAGAGCTTTACTCTGATGATTTCGGTAACGGTGCTTTATCAAGTCGCATTTTCGAGGGAGCGACAGGCAGGTGCTTTGTGTATCCAGCTGGGATGAAGGACAGGAGGTATTGATGAGAGAGTTTTTTAACAACGACTGCATGGACATCATGAAACAATATCCTGATGATTACTTCGAACTAGCTATTGTAGATCCACCGTATTTTTCTGGGCCAGAAAAAAGGAAATTTTACGGACGGAAAATCAGTCCAATAGGTGTAAGCAGACTCTATGGCGAAACCTCAGAGTGGCAAATTCCAAACAGAGATTATTTTGATGAACTTTTTAGGGTATCTAAAAATCAAATTATTTGGGGTGTGAACTACTTCGACTATTCTTTTGGTTCTGGACGTATTGTTTGGGACAAGGTTAATGGTCAATCAAGTTTTTCGGATTGTGAGATAGCATACTGCAGTTTACATGACAGTACACGGCTGTTTCGCTATATGTGGAATGGCATGATGCAAGGCAAGTCAATATCTGAAGGCCATATTCAGCAAGGAAATAAGGCATTGAATGAGGTTAGAATCCATCCGACACAAAAACCAGTCAACCTTTATCTTTGGTTATTACGAAACTACGCAAAAGACGGAGACAAGATTCTTGATACTCATGTTGGCTCAGCAAGTAGCTTAATTGCTTGTCAGGAGTTGGGTTTTGAATATGTCGGTTGCGAGCTTGATCAAGCTATTTTCAATCTTGCTCAACAGAGACTTGATGCTTATGAGAAGCAACTGAAGTTATTTTAGGAGGTATTGATGTTAAATCTTTACTTCGTCTATAACGGGCACTGTCAATTTTTTCTTGGGACGTTTAATAACGTTGATGATCTCATTGAACGGATGGAAGACCATCAATGGGCATTCTCGGCTATTACTCACCCAAGGTTTCAGAAGCACATCGGAAAGCGAACAACACGGTTCGACTACGGTGCTAAGGATTGCTACTATTTAGCAACTTTTTCAAGAGGAGAATAAAATGATTGAACTTATTAAAGAATTTGGAATGGCTATTTTATGGATGTTCTTAGGATATTTAATCGGGGAACGTGCAGCAAGAAAGGAAAAGAAAGATGATCAATAATGTAGTGTTAATTGGGCGCTTAACTCGTGATCCAGAATTACGATACACGCCGTCAAATGTTGCTGTTGCGACTTTCAACTTGGCAGTCAATCGGAATTTTAAAGGCGCAAACGGAGAGCGAGAGGCTGACTTCATCAATTGTATTATGTGGCGTAAGCAAGCTGAAATTTCGCAAATTGGGTTAAAAAGGGTACTCTTGTTGGAATAACAGGTCGCATCCAGACTCGTAGTTATGATAATCAGCAAGGACAACGTGTCTATGTGACGGAAGTTGTAGCTGAAAGTTTTCAAACGCTTGAAAAGAAGGATAATACTGCGAACCAGTCAAGTATGGAAAATCAGATGCCACCAAGTTATGGTCAAGGCGAGCCAATGGATATTTCAGATGATGATTTGCCGTTTTAGGGAGGTGTGAAGGATGAACAGACTGAAACAATTAAGAAAAGAAAAGGGGTTGACTCAGCAGGAATTATCTGAAGTAATAGCTGTCTCATACCGAACTATACAAAATTGGGAAAATGGGGAAAGTCAAATCAAAACTAATAAAGCAAGTCAGTTAGCAGATTATTTTGGAGTAAGTGTAGGATACTTGCTTGGTTATGAACCTGAAAGTGAGCAAGTTAGCAATTATCAAAAAATAAAAATTTGCTTCTCTAATGGTGAAGAACTTAGTTTTCTAGTAAGAAACTTTACAGAAAAAGAAATGACAAAAATTACTAGCCAGTTCAACAATGGAAATTTGATGAGGATTAGAAATTTGTCTGTCAATCCTAAGAATGTCAATTATTTTTTTGCTGAAGACTTTGAAGAAAATGAGGAGGTTGAAGAATGAAAGATTTGATGTTTTGGGGAATGTTCTTTGCTTGTTTGCTGATTTCGGCTATGACATTCTACATTATGTATTCTCAAGCGATGGTCAATAGAGATTTGGAAAGAAAATACTATGACTTAAAACAAGAACTTTTAAGAGTTTTTGGTTGGGATGAATATGACTGGGCAAAAAATTTTAGGGACTATGCACGAGAAGTTCAAGAACTTATCAAGTTTAAAAAAGAAATTGAACAACTTGAAATTATTAAAAAAGCATTAGAAGTCAAGAATTTGGAAGAATTGCAGAAGAAGAAAGAACAGATTGAAAGTGTAATCAAAACGTTAGAAAAATGAGGATGTAGAGCGATGGTACAAACACTTGAAGAAGGAATGAAGAATCAAAGTAAATGCATAAAAATCCCAAGGGAAATCAGACCGTTTGATGTAGGTTATCGAATAGTAAACAAAAACGGCCAAGCGCTAGCTTTAAGAAATGGGGCAAGTATATTCGCTTTACCCTCGCTTGCTGAAAAAGCGATAAAGAAAGAGTTTGGGAAAAATGATCCAGATTTTGACATTAAGAAGTATTCTGTTGAAGAGGTTGCTATTATCAATTTAAGTAAATTTCATAGTTATTTTGAGGAGGTGGAGTGATGGAATCATTTGCACACTATTTTAACAAACACATTGCTAAAAAAATCGAATTAGATGATATCACAATTATTGATTATTATAGTCCAGAATATAATCAAATGTATAATCTAAGATATATTTTCGATAAGAAAAATTCATCATTAGCTATCACAGGGGATTTTGGAGAGCTGGTTGCAGTAAATTTTAACAATATGGGTAATTGGGAAGACTTCTATAAGGATTTCACAAATAACCCTGGATATTTTATCGAAAAAATCAAAGCATCTAGTCGAAATCTTTTTGTTTATGATGAAGATAAAGCTAAAAAAATTATTCTTGAGTGTTTCTTTGATAATAAGCGATATGAAGACTTAGACGAAGATGATCAATATTATTTTGATGAACTATTTGAATATTTCAATGATAGTTATGGATTCCAACACATTACTGATACTGTTCGAGAATTCCTGAGTGAACAAGATTCAGAATACTATGAGATTCTTGAAATCGCTGGTAAAAAAGTGTCTGAAATAGTATTTCTATATTTGGATGCTTATAAAAGAGCGTATGAATCAATAAAAAATGAAGAGGTGGAGTGATGAATAATGAGGTCTTTGAAGAATTGAAAAAGCTTATGAGTTATTTTCCTGACTCATTTATAAACAGACAATTAGAACTTATTCTCATCCCAAAAACAAACACATACTTTTCTTTAAGAGATTGCTTGACAAAGAATGATGTCATTTCAAAGGTACTAATGTGGTGCACCAGGGATATAGCTAAAGGCAAGCCTTATCAACACCTAAAACGAAATATCGACTTTTATGTGGATAATCGTGACCGCTTGGAAAAATATTTAGGTGCAGATATCAATGTAGATGTGGTTTATCATCGTCTAGGAAATGGAATTAACAAAGAACTCACATACAGATTTATTGAGAGCGGTTTTGATATGAATTTACTTTATAAGGAGGTAACGGAATGAAACGATTTATCGCAATCTGGATATTATTGTCTGCTGGATTGAATGTCTGGCAGAGTATCCATATTAAGAAATTAGAAGAAAAGCGCCCGATGATCGTCTATAAAGCTGACAATCAAGGAGCAGAAATCAAAGGTAGAGTCGTCCATAAAGAAAAATAGGCGACCTGTACACAATCACAATACAGAACTACGGCATTTTCGTAGTATCGCAAGACAACTACGAATTTTTGAAAATCGGAGATGAGGTGAGATTGTAATGACAAAGTACAAGAAACTAACTTACATCATCATTCAGGAAGCAATGGCAGGCTACATTCATGAAAGCTAATACCAGGAAATGGAGAGCAAGATGAATAGAAGGATTAAAAAGAAGAAAGCTAAACAACTTGCTCAGAAGAAACAAATAGAATTAGAAAATAAGCTTAGAAAGTTAAGTCAGGAAGAAATTGAAATTTTATCTAGAATTATTAAGCAGATACTTTCTGACATCAGTAAGGCTTTTTCTAAAATGTTCGATAGCTTATTTAATTATTTAGAAAATTCGGAGGTAAAATTTGAAGAAATTGAGCGACGAAGACCTCAAAACATTAGACAGAGAACTTTTCAAATTCCAAAACATTCAACGTACAATAGATTTGAGAAGGCTAGAATTAGAAACTCGAAATCCAGATGCTCAGAGTGGTCCTATCGTAGGAATAAGCAAACCTACCGAAACTATCGCAATCAGAATCGCAGATGATCCAACCTTGAAATTTCTCGAAGGGTTCAAAGCTATTATTAACAAACTCCTGATCAATCTAGTTGATGAAGATAAGGAAATCTTTAATCTGCGCTGGAGATATCCTCAACTGAGATGGGAAGAAATAGCAGAACAGAAATTCATGAGCAAAGCTACAATCTATCGACGTAGAAGGATTATTCTAGAGCAGTACGCTATACTGAAAGGTGAGTTGTAAATAAGATTGAGACAAAAGACATCTTGAAGTCTCACAAAAAAAGGTTTATCATGATAGCATGAACTTCTGAAACAAAAACACATATCACACTTGAGGAGTCAACCTTAATTCTAGTCAAAAAGTTGTCCAACAGAAGCATCATCAAGAGTCAGCAAATGCTGGCTTTGTTTTGGGAAAGGAGGTAGAATATGGAATTTGTATCACCGATAAAAGATAATGACGACATTCAGGAAATGAAAGATTATCTCAAGGAGTGGAATGAGATGTATTATATGCTATTCATTACAGGCCTGAATACTGGTTTGCGAGTCGGAGATATACTTACCTTGAAAGTTAAAGATGTTCAAGGCTGGCACATCAAACTGAGAGAACGTAAGACTGGCAAGCAGATAACAAGACGGATGACAAAAGAACTCAAGAAAGAAATGAGGAGATATGTTGAGGGTAAACCATTCCATCATTTCTTATTCAAGAGCAGGCAAGGTCAGAATAAAGCGATTACTCGTGAGCGAGCCTATCAAATCATACATGAAGCAGCTGAAGAACTTGGCATTGATAATGTTGGCACACATACAATGCGCAAGACATTCGGCTATAAATATTACAACAAGACAAAAGACGTAGGGACATTACAGAAAATGTTCAATCACTCATCACCAGCAATAACTCTTAGATACATAGGGATTGAGCAAGCAGAGCTTGATGATGCGCTACGGAACTTTGTCATTTAATTTTTTTGGATATTACTTTCACATAATGAGTTAAGCATAAACTGAAAAAATGAAACGCTTTAAAAGCTATGATTAGTAAGGGTTTGAGATTTAGAGTGAGTTTAACAAAATATAAGATATGTGAAAGTGAGGGGTAAAATTGGTATAGCTGGAGGATGCAACATTGGGATTATTTTTAGGATATCTAGTTATCTATTTTTTAAGCTTAATTTTTTTAGTCGTTATTTTTGATTGGGGGGTAAATGATGTATTGGAGTTATTTAAGAATGGATTGATATTTCTTTTCTTACCGCTCGTATTTGTTTTTGTATCGGCCTATGATTTTATAAACAAAATAAAATGAGACAAAAGATATCTTGAAGTCTCACAAAAAAAGGTTTATTATGGTAGCATAGATTTCTTGTATGAGGAGGGGATAGGTCAAAGACCTGTCCCTTTTAGTATTGGAAAGGAGGTTTGAGATGTATAACAAACCTATCAGACCATCCTTGAAATCTAAGAAGTGGGAGAAGTTCCGTGATAAGATTATGAGGAAGTTCGACTATCTTTGTCAAGAAAGTTTGAGGTATGGAATTTCAGTAGCAGCTGAAATGGTACATCATATCTTTCCTGTATCTGAATATCCTGAACTTGAATTTGTTGAGTGGAATTGTTTGCCACTAACAAACAAGAAACACAATACGTTTCACGATAGAAAGAATGATAAGATTATCAATCAAGGATTATTTGGCAAAGAAAGAGAAAAAAGGAATTTGAAGAATTTTATGGATACCCCCCACCTCTTTGAAAATTCATTTTGGGCAGTAGGGTACCGGTGAAGGGAACTTTTTCCAAGTCGGAGGCCTTCAAACAAAAAGGGGGTAAAAACTAAGCGATTTTGACGAAAGGAGGTAGTTTTTGGCTAAACCAATTACAGCAAAGTCGATTAAGTCAAAAGTAGTCAAGCAGATGAAAGACTTGGGCACTTATCGTAAAGAGTTCGAAATGATCATTGATATTTTTGCAGGAATGCTCTATCAGTATCAGAAACTTGCTCAAGATTATGCTGACATGGGTTATCCAGTAACAGACACCTACGTCAATAAGGCCGGTGCAGAGAATGAGCGCAAAGTTCCAATCTTGACAGCGATGGAAATTTTGAGGAAAGACATCCTCAGTTACTCTAATCAGCTGATGATGAATCCGAAGTCTCTCGGCGAAGTAGTAGAACAAGAAGGTGATTCAGTTCTTACTGAGGTCCTGAAGTTCAAAAACGAAATCAAGAAGAAACGAGTGACTGGCAATGGGTAATCTTGGCAAAGCGAAAGAGTATGCTCAGCACGTCATATCTCACAGAGAGGAACATTGTGAGGAGAACATTCTTGCAGCTGAACGTTTCTTGCGTGATCTTGACAATCCAGAATTTGATATGGATGAGGAAATCGTTGATTTCGTTGTCCACTTCATCGAAAACACGATAGTCCATCAGCAGGGTGATGATATGTTTGCGGTGTCTATCCGTAACAAGCCATTACTCTTGCAACCGTGGCAACACTTTGTGGTGGTTAATCTATTTGGATTTTACTACAAGGGTACAAATGAGCGCAGGTTCAAAGAAGCGCTTATCATGCTTGCTCGGAAGAATGGGAAGACCTCATTTACTGCGGCAATCGCACTTGCTTATCAGATATTAGACACAGACAGCGGTTCAAATGCTACATCGTGGCCAACTCGGTCAAGCAAGCTATGGAAGCCTTTGGATTCTTAAAATTCAATGTAGAGCGATGGAATGACAAGAACATTCGTATCAAGGATAACAACCAGGAACACTCAATCACTGCTAATTTTGGTATCGAGGGTTCTTTCTTTATCCAGGCACTGGCCAACGATGAAAGCCGTTTGGACTCATTGAACGGTAACGTAATTATCCTAGACGAAGCTCACACGATGAGAAACAGTAAGAAATACGGACTTATGAAGAAAACAATGTCAGCATACCGAAACAGTATGCTTTTTGTTATCTCTACGGCTGGAGATATTCCTACTGGATTCCTTGCTAACCGTTTGAAATACTGTCAAAAGGTCCTTAAACAATTAGTCAAGGATGATTCCTTGTTCATGTTTATCTGCAAAGCTGACCAGACGACTGATGGAGACGTGGGCGACTACCTGGACGAGAATGTCCTAAAAAAAGCCAACCCTTCGTGGGGAGTGACGGTGTCGCTCAAGGCTTTGAAAGAAGAAGCAGAACAAGCTATGAATGACCCACAAACAAGAAATGAGTTTCAACAAGACTTTGAATGTATTCACAAACTCTATGAATGCTTACTTCAATCCTGATGAGTTCATCGCTTCAGATAGTCAATACGATTGGACCCTAGAGGAGCTGGCACGTTTACCAATCCAATGGTACGGTGGTGCTGACTTGTCAAGATTGCACGACTTGACCGCTGCTGCTCTTTATGGGGTTTACCATGATGGTGAGAAAGATGTTGATATTTGCATCACACACGCTTTCTTTCCTCGTGTCAACGCTCAAAAGAAAGCCAATGATGACGGGATTCCACTCTTTGGCTGGCAGTCTGATGGTTGGCTGACGATGAGCAATACTCCGACTGTACTCTATGATGATATTGTTAAATGGTTCATCAAGATGAGAGAGAAAGGGTTCAAGATTGCTGCTGTTGGGATGGATAGGAAGTTTGGCCGTGAGTTTCTGACGAAGATGAAACAAGCTCGCTTCAAGATGATTGACCAACCACAGCTTTTCTATCTGAAATCTGAAGGATTTAGACGGATTGAGTTCAAAGTTAAGAATAAAGAATTTTACTATCTTCATTCTGACGCTTACGAATACTGTGTGAGCAACGTTAGAGCAATTGAAAAGGTGGATGACGCTGTGCAATATGAAATTAGATGGTGACGGTGGTACTTCAAGGATTGACTTGTTTGATGCTAGCGTCTTTGCTTGTATTCAGGCTCTTGCTAATCTTGGTAAGAATAGCGATGTGATGAGCTTCTTTGATTAGGTGACTTATGAATGAAATAGTTTTATCAGAACATGAAATTAATGTGCTAATTAATAAAGGGCGAGTTAAAGTAATTTTAAACGGTGAAGAAGTAATCGTTCGTCAAAGCTATACGAAAGATTTGAGGGCTGAAACAGTTAACTGGGATAAACAAATAGTTGATGTCAGTCAGAATATCGTAAGAAACAAACACTTTGATTCACTTTTTCAAAATACTTTTCGCTAGAAAGGAGGTGAGAAAAGATGGGGCTTTTAGATAGATTTTTGAAACGTGGTAAGAGTCGAAGCGGAACGAATGTTATCACTCATTCAGATTTTGGTCTTTATATCGACGGTGACAGCTATGTGCCTTTGGCTCGTAATCCAGATGTGATTGCTGCGGTCAATAAAATTGCTGACATGGTATCAAATATGACTATTCATTTGATGGAGAATACCGACAAAGGCGACATCCGAATAAAAGACGGACTGGCTCGCAAGATTGATGTGAACCCATGCGACAATATGACTCGCAAGACTTGGATTTTCAAGATTGTGCGTGACTTACTATTGTTCGGCGATGGGAACTCTGTTCTTCATGTTGAGTATGATCCTGTGAATGATTACATTTTGAACCTGAGACCATTCTCTATGGGTGAAGTATCGTTCAAGAGTGATGATGTTGGTTATGTTGTGAATTATCGTGGCATTGACTACAACCCAAGCGAAGTCGTGCACTTTGTAATCAATCCTGATCCAGACAATCCATTTGTAGGGACTGGCTACAGACTTGCTCTGAGGGATATTGTTAGGAATTTAAACCTTGCAACTCAAATTAAAAAAGGTTTTATGAGTGGCAAGAACGTTCCTAGCCTGATTGTTAAGGTTGATTCTTCTAGTGGGGAATTAGGAACACAAGAGGGACGTGACCAGGTCGCCAAGAAATATCTTAGCACTAGTCAAGCTGGTGAGCCGTGGATTATTCCTGATGCATTGCTAGAGGTTGAACAGGTCAAGCCATTAAGTTTGAAAGATATTGCTATCAATGAATCTGTTGAAATTGACAAGAAAACAGTTGCTGGGCTTTTGGGAGTTCCAGCTTTTATTTTGGGAGTTGGTAGCTTTGACAAAGAAGAATACAACAACTTTGTCAATACAACGGTCATGAGCATTGCTACGACAATCACTCAAACCTTAACGAGAGACTTACTCGTTTCAAATAATCGGTATTTCAAACTTAATGCTCGCTCGCTTTATTCGTATGACATTACAGAATTGTCATCAGTCGCTGAACAGATGACTAAAAGTATGGCAATGCGTCGAAATGAGTGGAGGGATTGGCTTGGGATGCCACCTGATCCTGACATGGATGAGCTCCTTGCTCTCGAAAATTATATTCCACAAGATAGACTTGGGGACCAGAAGAAACTGAAAGGGGGTGAGGAAGAGAATGAAGAAACGGAATAGTTATCGAACCGCTCAATTCAAAACACGAGAAGAAAGTGATACTGGTGATTTGATTTTGAGTGGGTACTTTATCAAGTTTGATGAAGTAACGGAACTGTGGCCTGGTTATTTTGAAGTGATTAAGCGTGAGGGTGTTGAACAAGCCATCAAAGGAGCTGACATCAGGGCATTATTTAACCATGATGATAGTTTGGTACTTGGTCGGACTGGTAATGGAACGGTCATTTTGGGAGTTGATGACATCGGTCTGTACGGTGACATCATTATCAATAAAGATGATCCGCAAGCTGTTGGGGCCTATGCTCGTGTTCAGCGTGGTGATGTGATTGGATGCAGCTTTGGTTTTATCCCAATCAAAATCAATACGGAAGAGCAAGCAGATGGTTCGTACCTGGACACTATCCTAGAATTAGAAATCTTTGAAGTGAGTCCATGTACTTTCCCAGCCTATCCGCAAACGGAAATTGCTGCACGGCAAAAAGACTTTGAAAGTCAACAGCGTGCAAATCGTGAAGCGCTGGACAAGCGCAAGAAAGAAATTAAGGAGAAATTTAATCTATGAACAAATTATTGATTTTGGGCGCTCGTATGCGCAATAAAGCAGATGAAGTAGTAGAGCTTGAAAAATCAATCAATGAATTGAACAAACGCTCTGAGCTTGAAGCTGCTAAATTGGAACAAGCTGGAAATGATGACGAAGTTTCAGCGGTTGAAAAGAACCTGGAAGATATCCAAAAAGAATTGGAAGATAAATTGGCAAAAAAAGAACAACTTGAAAAAGAAATCGAAGATTTGCAAAATCAAGTTGAAGAATTGAATCGCAAAGCACCGACTTACCCAAGTCAAGAAAAACGTGGAGGACAAAAATTGGAACAACGTGACGCAATTGCTAAATACATTCGTAATGGTCAAACTCGTGACATCGCAGGCTTGAAAACTACTGATTCAGGAAGCGCAGCTCTAATCCCTACTGAAGTTTTGAAACCTCATTTTGTTAACAAAACACGTAATCCACTTTTGGATCTTGTGGAACGTGTGAAAGTTAACAGTGGATCTGGTAAATATCCAGTTATCAAGAAGACGGATGGTGTAATGGTTTCAACAGAGGAATTGAAATCAAATCCAGAACTCGGAAAACCAGAAATCAGCGAGATCGATTATTCAATCAAGACTTACCGTGGATACGTCCCTGTGTCACAAGAAATGATTGACGACGCAGACTATGACATCATGACCATTGTTGAAGACGAAGTGTTCAATCAAGGTGAAAACACAGAATTGTCATTAGTTACAGCTGTCCTCAAAACAGCTACCCAAGCAGATGCTGCTGGATTTGATGGTATTAAAGATATCTACAACAAGAAACTCAAATCAATTTATAAAGCAAGCATCGTTGTCACTAAGTCAATGTTTGCCGCACTTGACAAGGTGAAAGACAAAGATGGACGCTACATGCTTCAAACTGATGTAGCTTCACCTACTGGTTATTCATTTGGTGGGAAAACAATCTACAAGTAGATGACACAGTGTTTGGAAACGAAGGAGACATGAAATTCTTCATCGGAGATGTCACTGAGTTCGTCAAAGAGTTTGACCGTGCTCAAGTATCCGTTAAATGGGTGAACAATGACATTTACGGACAATTGCTTGGACTTTTTATCCGTTTGGATATTAAGAAAGTAGATGAAGAAGCTGGATTCTTCGGAACATACACTGATGTTGTAGCTTAAGGAGGTAGCGTATGAGCTATAAAGTAATCCGTCCTTTCAAGGACTTGGCCGATCCTGAAAATCATGACTATGCTGTTGGCGATATCTTTCCTCGTGAGGGATATGAGCCCACAGATAGCTTTACCAATGGCCTTTTGACTGGCGCCAATACTGCTGGCTCTATCTTCCTTGAGGTTTTGGGAGATGATGAACCTAAAAAACCAGCTCCTGAAGCAAAAGAAGTGAAGGAAGAGCCCGCAGTTGAGCAGGAAGAAACAGTTGAGGAAACTGCTGAAGATCCTGCTAAGGAAGTTGAGGAGTAAACATGGACGAAGGTCAGCTTTTAGAGTTGCTGAAACTCAAGTTAGGTATTACAACCAAACTGAGAGACAAGCCACTAGAACACATCATTTCAAGTGTCATCACTGAATTGACCGACAATCTCGGTGTTGAGCTTGTCGGTGACCGTGCTGATCATGAAATGTTTATCGTTGACTATGCTGCTTATCGCTATGAGGGTGGTGTGGATATGCCACGTCACCTTCAATGGCGACTGCATAATTTACAGATAGCATCAAAGAAAGAGGTCAAGAATGTGGAATCATGAAATCAAACTGATCTCTAAAAAAGTAACAGGTAAGGACAAGTTACTACAACCAATCTCTGAAGATGTTGAAGTTACTCTGTTGTGTCGTAAAAAGAAGGTTACTCGCTCTGAATTTTATCAAGCAAATCAGGCAGGTCTAAAAACCGAGCTTGGTCGTTGAGATTCGAAATTTTTGAGTATGAGAATCAGGAGTTTGCGAAATTTGAAGGCAAGCAATATCGTATCTTAAAAACCTATCCTATCGATTCTGAAATTTTTAGAGTTGACTTTGTCAGAGGTCTTGAAATGAGCTTAACAAGTGATTTAGCGAATGAAATTGCAAAAAGCAATGGCAGAGTACTCTGCTGAGGTAGAAGATAAGATTGACCTGATTGCTGAGGACGTTGTAAACGAAGCCGTTACGGAATTAAAAGCGACTAGTCCAAAAACGTCATGGAAAGTATGCTAGAAATTGGCGCTTCAAGAAAAAAATGCTAAGGGGTCATACGTCATCTACAACGCGGCTCCAACCTATCGTTTAACTCACTTACTAGAAAAAGGGGCATATTTTTGAGAAATGGCGGTCGTAGTCGGGCATTTCCACATATTAAACCTGTTGAGGAGAAAGTTAAAGAAAACTTTGAGAAGCGTATCAAGGAGATTGGGAAATGAAGCTATCAGACTTTGCTGTTATTTTGGAACAGGCAAACTTGCCTGTCACTTATCGAGCGTTTAAAACCGGGAACGCTCCTGACCTACCTTACCTGGTCTATTATGAATCGAGTCCAGCCATCAACGCAGCTGACAACACGGTTAATCATCAGATTAAGAGCGTGACAGTTGAGCTGGTTTTTGAGAATAAGGATGAAGATTTGGAAGAACGTCTGGAAGAGCTGTGGACAACCCACGAGCTCTTTTTTGAAGTTCAAGAAGAAACATTTATCGAGACGGAAAGACTCTATGTCAAGTCTTATACGGTCTATCTTTACTAAGGAGGAATGACATGACTCAAGAAAATAAAGTAACCTTTGGCCTAGAAAATGTACATATCGCACCTATCAAGACACTTGCAGCAGATGGAGTTATCACTTATGGCGATGTTTTTCGTTTTCCTGGAGCGATTGAGCTGACACTTGATACTAAAGGGGAAACAACCCCTGTCAAAGCAGATAACAAGGATTACCATTTCATGAATTCAAATGAAGGCTATGAAGGTAAACTTAAAATTCCACACATCATTGATGAATTTGCAACAAAAATTCTTGGTGAAATCAAGGACCCTCAGACTGGTGTCATGACTGAGAAAGCAGATGCGAGCTTGACAGAGTTTGCAATGATGTTCCAGTTTGAAGGCGACAAAAACAAGACTCGCTATGTGATGTACTACTGTTTTGCCAGTCGCCCATCTCTTGGCTCAAAAACTAAGAACGGGACATCAACCAACGAACGCGAACTTAGTTTCAAAGCTAGCCCGCGTCCATTGGATACAGTTGTTAAACGTTCAATCACATCAGCTGATGACAAGGATGCGTATGACAACTGGTTTAAGAAAGTGTATGAACCTACTGCAGTGACAGGTTAAGGAGAAAATCTATGCGCAAAATCGTTTTGGTTGGTGATCAGGAGTATGAGTTAGGAACTAATGGCTATACTCCTATCGCCTACAAGCAACAATTTGGGAAAGATTATTTTCAAGATTTGTTCTCGATGTTGAAAAATCAATCATTCATGAATGAATTGAACAAGCTGGATGCTGAAAAAGAATTGACAGCGACTAATATTGATATTTCGATGTTGTCAGATTTTGACATGACCTTTTTCAACCGTCTTTTTTGGACCTTTGCTAAATCTGCAAATCCTCACATCAAGCCTTATGAACAATTCTTCATGGAAATGGAAATCTTCCCGATTCAGGAAGTTGGTCCTGTGTTGATGGAAATGCTGAATGCGAGCATGACGACAAAAAAGCACCAGATGACTCAGAATCAGCTAGCGAAGAAATCTTCACAGTAGAGTCTTATCTGTCCTGCTGTAAAGAAACCGGTCTGTCTATCGATGATCTAAAGCACATTTCAATTGGAATGGCGCTAGATTATCAGACGGATTATGTGAATTTACGGAGTGAGGATAAGGGTGGCGAACGGAAAGCCACGCAAGCTGATTTTGACAGTTTTTAAAGAAAAAATGAGTGCTGAGAGAGCGATTCTGAGACCAAGTTCATTGGGCTGACTGCATTATCAGTCGTAGAAATTCTCTCAGCGCTTTTCTATTTTTTTATGAAAGGAGGAAATATGGCAGGAAATATCAAAGGTATCAAAATTGAAATCGATGGCGACACGCAACCCTTACAGAAGGCGCTGAAAAATGTCAATAAGGCTGCTACTGATGCGAGTCAGGAGTTGAGACAGATTGACAAGGCATTGAAGTTTGATACAGGGAACGTAACGCTCCTGACTCAGAAACAAGAGGTCTTACAAAAGCAAGTTGCGACGACTAAGGAGAAATTGGAAACCTTGAGACAAGCTCAGTCTCAGGTGGAACAGCAATTCAAAAATGGCGATATCGGTGCTGATCAGTACCGTGCCTTTCAACGCGAAGTCGAAGTTACTCAAAACGTCCTAAAAGGATATGAGGGTAAGCTTGCAAGTGTGAACCAGGCATTATCTGGAAACGGTCAAGCGACAGAGAACAATATCAGTAAGCTAAACAATTTGCAGAATGAACAGAACCAACTAGCATCCGAGATGGAGAAGGTGACAAGTTCATTTAAACTGCAAGAAAGTGCATTAGGTTCAAACGCTAGTGAAGCCGAGAGAAATGCTCTTGCTCAGAAAAAGATTGGTGCCCAGTCTGAGATTGTAAGTAAACAGATTTCTAATCTAGAACAGCAATTGGAAATTACCAAAAAAGAATTTGGTGAGAACTCCACAGAAGCTAACAAGATGGAAGCTGAGCTCAATCAGGCAAAGACTGCTTTAATCATCTCAATGATGAGATGAAGGGAACCAAGTCTGCCGCTGATAGCACTCAAGAAAGCTTAAGTGAAATCTCGAGAAATTTAAGGGCAGAACTACTTCAACAGTTTAGCGAGAAGTTGAGTGCTATTTCAGATAAGCTTGTGGAAGTGGGGAAAGAAGCTTTAGAAGCTGCTGCTCAAATGCAAGCTAGTAATGCTCAATTTACTACCGTTTTCGGAGATATGGAAGCTCAAGCAAGGGAATCACTGAACGCTATTGGTCAAGAAATGGACATTGTACCCGAACGTTTGCAAGGCTCATTCACTCAGATGGCTTCATTTGCAAAAACTTCAGGACTAGACACTGCGCAAGCGTTGGATCTGGCTTCTCGTGCAACTAGGGCGGCAGCAGATGGTGCAGCATTTTATGATAAGTCTATTGAGAGCGTAACAGAGAGCCTACAATCTTTTTTGAAGGGAAACTTTGCTAATGATGCCGCTCTTGGCATTTCTGCAACAGAAACGACCAGGAATGCAGCTGCAAATAAACTGTATGGCAAATCATTCAAGGACCTGAGCGAAGCGCAGAAGCAACTGACCTTGCTTCAGATGGTCGAAGATGGGAACAAACTCTCAGGAGCTCTTGGACAAGCTGCAAGAGAGTCAGACGGTCTAGAAAACGTGATGGGGAATCTGAAACAAGCTGGAACCAATGCATTATCTTCTATTGGTCAGCCACTTTTAGAAATGATGATTCCAGTTTTTCAAACATTGGCAAGCATTGTGAAAGGTGTGGCCGAGCTGTTCAATTCCTTACCTGATCCCGTAAAAGATTTCATTGTCATCTTAGGGGTAGTTTTGACAATTGTGGGAGCCTTAGCCCCCATATTCTTAACCCTGCAAGCTGTGTTTATGTCCTCATTTGGTGCAATGATTGCAGCAGCATTACCAATCATAGGAATTATTGCAGGAGTTGTAGTGGCCATAACAGCGATTGTCGCTATTGTAAAATATCTCTGGGAAACTAACGAGGGTTTTCGAGATGCGGTCACGATCGTTTGGAATGCGATTCTTGAAGTTATCAATGCAGTCGTATCAGAGATTTCTAGTTTTGTCATGAGCATCTTTGGGACAGTCGTCACTTGGTGGACGGAGAACCAGGAACTTATCAGGACAAGTGCCGAGACTGTTTGGAATGCTATTTCAGCAGTTATAGATACAGTCATGACCTATCTAGGTCCACTCATTCAAGCTACTTGGGACAATATTCAATTGGTCATCACGACCGCTTGGGAAATTATCAAGACAGTTGTTGAGACTGCGATAAACGTTGTGCTTGGGATTATACAAGCAGTTATGCAGATCATCACTGGTGATTGGTCAGGCGCTTGGGAAACTATAAAGGGAGTATTTCAAGTGTATGGCAAGGAATCCAAAGCGTGGCTCAAACCATCTTTTCAGCGATACAGTCATTTATATCAAATACTTTGAATGCTATTTCAAGCACAATTTCAAGTGTGTGGAACGGCATTTCAGGAACAGTATCAAGCGTACTAAATGGTATTTCAAGCACAGTATCAAGCGTTTGGAATGGGATTAAAAATTCCATTGGTAGTGCTATCAATGGGGCAAAAGACCTTGTCAGCACGGCTATCAACGCCATCAAAGGATTGTTTAACTTCAGCATTAGTTGGCCACACATCCCACTACCTCACTTCTATGTAAGTGGTTCGGCCAACCCATTAGATTGGTTGAGCCAAGGAGTGCCAAGCATCAGCATCGAATGGTATGCCAAAGGTGGTATCATGACGAAACCAACCATTTTCGGAATGAATGGCAATAATCTTATGGTTGGTGGTGAAGCTGGAAATGAGGCGGTATTGCCACTCAATGATAAAACACTTGGTGCTATCGGTCGAGGTATTGCTCAGACAATGGGTGGAACTTCACCGACCATCAACATTACTATTACTGGTAACACTGTCAGAGAAGAATCTGACATCAGTCGGATTGCTGATGAGGTAGCGCAGCGGATTGCTGATGAATTGCAACGTAAGACACAATTGAGAGGAGGTATGGCATGATAAAACATAACGAGCTTGTGATTGACGGTGTAAGAACATCGTCTTTCCATTTAAGGTCATCGTCCATGATTCTCCCTCGGTTGCATTAGGAGAAGGTAAAACAGCTCTTCTTGAGCACGGTGGCATTAGTGGAGCAATCGTACAAACAAACAAGCACAGAGGACTTGTGAAGAAGACCTACTCAATCTATCTTGTGAAACCTACTGAAGAACAGATGAATCAGTTCATGAGTCTGTTTATTCGTGAAAAGTTTTGGTTAGAAAGTGAACGGGTTAAAACAACTCGTCTCTGGTGCTACAAGGTCAATGTGACTGATCTTGAAAAAGTTCAACCTGGTCTTTATATGACTAAGGCAACCTTCACTTGTCACCCTACCAAATACTTCAAAACCAATGATACACAGAGATTGACAAGAAGTGGGACTTTGACCGTTCAAGGTTCTGCTCTTGCATTTCCTAAAATCACAATCGTTGGTCAGAGCACTGCTGAGACTTCATTTACAATCGCTGGCCAGATCATTAGGCTTGAAAGGCTTGCTGAGTCGCTTGTGATGGTCAACAATCCTGATAATCCTAGTTTTAAGACAATAACAGGAAAATCAGTGAAATGGTCAGGGGATTTTATCACAGTTGATCCAGCGAAAGTGAAGAATGTTGGGGTTATTTTAGGTCCTGGTATTCAATCGATTGAAATCGAAACAGTTTGGGGGTGGGCATAATTGCTTTATTTACTTGATAGAAATGTAAGAACTGTTCGTTGGAACGGTGAGCCACTTCATGAAGCAACATCTGCGATTATCAAAGAATCGATGAATGGCGACTTTGTTCTTACTGTAAAATACCCTATTTCTGACACTGGGATTTACAAACAAATAAAAGAGGATATGCTGATAAAATGTCCTACACCCGTCTTAGGACCTCAGTTATTCCGTATCAAGAAACCCGTTGAAAACAATGACCAACTCGAAATCACGGCATATCACATCACAGACGACATCATGCAGCGCTCTGTGAAGCCTGTTCAGGTTGCAAATCAAACTTGTTCAATAGCACTTTCTCAGATGGTTCAAAATGCCAAAACTGATTTAGGGGATTTCTCATTTACAAGCGATATTCAAGAACGTAGAACATTCAACATGACAGAAACAGAGAATATCTATTCTGTACTGCTGGATGGTAAACATAGTATCGTTGGAACATGGGAAGGTGAGCTAGTACGAGATAACTTCTCACTAACGGTTAAAAAGAATCGTGGTGAGAATCGTGGTGTTGTTATTACAACGCATAAAAATCTGAAGGACTTCCAACGCACCAAAAACAGTCAGAATGTTGTCACAAGAATCCATGCTAAATCGACTTTTAAACCTGAAGGTGCTGAAACAGAAACGACTATCAAGGTTACTGTCGATAGTCCACTAATCAATTCATATCCGTACATTAACGAAAAAGAGTATGAAAATAACAATGCCAAAACTGTTGAAGAGTTGAAAAAGTGGGCACAGGCTAAATTCACAAATGAAGACATCGACAAGGTCTCTGACTCAATCAAGCTTGAAGCTTATGAATTAGATGGACAAATCGTCCATTTAGGGGACACAGTCAATCTCAAGAGCTTAAAGCATAATGTTGATATTTTCAAAAAAGCTGTTGCTTACGAGTACGATGGACTAAAAGAAGAATACATTTCTTTAGAGTTTGACGACAAGGCTAGTTTTGGAGGTTCAGGAGTATCGAATGGTCTTTCTGATGTAACAAATGCAATCCTTGGAGCAACCTACTCGGCCCAAGAAATTGCAATTGGAAGAGCTGCTAGAAATGCTGATTTAGCTTTTGAAAAACAATCAAATCAACTAAAGAAAGAAGTTGAGGACGGTATTGAGTTAATAAAAGCTAAATCAGAAGAAGATAAGCAGAAACTTTCTGATGAAATCAACAGACGATTTCAGGAGTTCAACTCGTCAGGTTTTGAAGAAACGAAAGCCAAAGCAGAAGAAGCTCTACGAAAGGTTGGAGCAAACGCTGATCTAGTCGAGGAAGCGAAGAGAATTGCTGCTGACAATGCTAGGGATTTAAACGCGTTTAAAACCTCGGTTCAGAAAGAACGTGAGAAGTTATCAGATGATCTGAAGCGTTATTCACGAGAAGAAGCTGAGAATAAACTGACAGAAATCAGGGAAGTTCTGGCTAGTAACTATGTTTCAAAAAGGACCTATGTCGAAGATGCAGAAGGGACACGTCAACGACTCGAAGCTATAACACAAGATAACAAGTCTAAGTTAGCAGAGTATAAACAAACAGTCGACGGTCAATTCACAAAACTATCTAGTCAGATTGCTGACAAGGTAGATAGGTTGGATTTCCAACAAGTCAAAGAAACCTCACAAATTTATGAACGTATTCTAGGCAGAACAGACTCAAATGTTGCTTCAAATATTGCCCGTATGGCCTTGACTTCAGAATTATTTGAGGTTGAAGTAGGTAAAAGATTCAGCAATCTTACCAACCTATTTTATGCGCCAACAACAATTCCTAAATACATTTCATCAGTCGCAACCGATAAGCATTTAGAGCGCGTTAGATGGGGCGATCACGATGGCATTAGAATTAACTATACTGACTCTATGTCAGGATGGTTAGGGGTTCGGTTCCCTCTCACAAAGAAATTTGTTAAACAAGGAGAAAGCCTTGGTTATCGCATTGAGATTGCAGTTGACAAGGTACCACGAGACGGAAGAGTTTTGATTCAGTTGCTAGACAATACAACAAGTTTGGGAATGTACTATAACTCACAGATTACACTTACCAAAACAGGCAACCAGGTATTTACAGGTTATTTAGACATCCCAAGGACTGGCGAGCTGAACGAGTACTCACTTAGATTTACTCTTACGAGTCCAGGAAACATCGTTATTCATAAGCCAATGGTTATCGATAAGCGCATAATTCCTGAAGAATTTGTAGATAGCACTGACTATAACAATGAGTATAATCGAGTGACTATGTCCTTGCTACAAGATAGCTTTGCTATCAAGGCTTTGAATAGCGCAGGAGATATCATCGCTGGGATCAACGTAGGAGCTAACGGGAACAACCGCATTGTCGGTAAGGCTACGCATATTTCAGGCGATACCCTAATTGACAATGCGGTCATCAAGTCGGCAATGATCGACAAACTCAAAACCGCCAATTTTGAAGCTGGTTCAGTTACTACTACTATTTTGGGAGCTGAAGCAGTAACGGCTGAAAAGGTTAAATTTGACACGGCCTTCATTAAAAAACTTGTATCACAACAGGCATTTATCAATGAGTTATTTGCTCAAAGAGCGACGATCACTCAGGTCCAATCCATCGACATCACAGGAGAGCATGTTCGAGGTGGGCGTATTTCGTCTATCAACGGGAACACAACTTTTGATTTGCAGACAGGTTGGTTAGAGATGAATGGATATGGCGTAGGTATTAAAAACAGATTTCCAGGACGACCGTTGCAGTATCTAACTTTTGGCGCAGGTACCATCAATGGAGTTAACGGTACTTACACGGCTCTACTGAGCAACCGAAATGGTTTGCAAAAAATGGATAATACCTCTGCAGGTATTCAAATTTGGAATGGTAGAACAGGTGGTAATGTTGAAACAGCTATAACATTTTATGGACAGACAATGGATTTTATGCAGAGCGGTCAGGCTGGAGTAAGTTCTTTGTCAATTAATGCTATAAATCGTCAAATAACTGGAGTTGAGGAAATTGTTTTGAAAGGTGTTTCTTTAAGCAAAGTCCTTGATGATATCTATGACAATTTTAGAAACCTTGGAGCAGTAGCTGGCAATTATAGCCGTGGATATTATCCAAAATGGCGTTAAATAGAAAGGTAGAACATGAACATATCAGAAAAAGTAATTCAAAATCTTGGTATTCAACTAACAAATAAGACAATCGATGAGGCTTTTAGTCTTGCTGAACGTGATGAAGCACGGGAGCAACTTCAAGAAGCCCACGGACAACTTGAAAAAATCAACAAAGTCTTGCAGACAAATGAAGAGTTAAAAACTCTATTTGACAAAGTGGCAGATGAATTAGATAAACAAAAGGAAGAAGGATAATATATGACATTCAAAGTAGTAAATAAATATCTTCAGGATAGCAACAGAACATTTGTAGCAATTCGGCAAGAAGCACCGTACACGGCTTTTGACCGTGTTTGATTGGTGACCGTACCAATGAAACGGACGAAGTTCTTATCCAAGCGGTACTCGGTCAGGTAGCTACTGAGCTGAATCCAGCGGAAGGTGTGAAGAAGCTTCAGGAAGACTTGCAAACACAAGCGCAAGAATACGAAGCTAAACTTGAGCAGAAAGATGCAAAAATTGCAGAAGTTAAGGCAGTAGCAGACTGGGCGGTATTGGCTCGAGTGACTGATACAGACAATCCGCTAAATCCGACAGTCTTCAAGCGTGGTCTTGAATTGGTTGACCTTGGTCAAGTTGGCAAGACATACAAGTCACAGGAAATCTTCACGATTGAAAACCATAACCACGTTGAAAAATATCAAGAAGGTAAGCGTGTGATGGTTCAAGTGAATGAAGCGTTCACTTACCAAGGTGAAACACTTGAACAACTTGCTACACTTGAGCAAAACGGCAAGCTTGGTATTTGGAAATGGACAGAACCTAAACCATCTAGTGAACTAGAAACTCAACCTGTTCAATAAGAGGTGACGTATGCGAGATCTACCAATTCATGAGCTTATTGAACATCTAAAGAACCTTTCGTCTAGTCCATACATTCACATCTTTTTTTGGCTAATGATCCTGGATATCGTTACAGGATATGTCAAGGCATTTAAGACTAAACGATTTGATAGTAAGATTGGAACCATGGGTTTGATTCGTCATTTCGTAGTATTCACAGTCATCTTACTTGTTGCGATGTATGCTCGTTCGTTGGGTGTTCGTCCGTTAGGAATTACCTGGACAATGTTCTTTATTGCTAACTATCTAGGCTCTGTACTTGAAAATTGGGAAGCGATTGGTTGGGCATTCCCAGAATTCTTGAAACCTTACATCAACCAAATCAAGAAAGATAATGCTAGAAAACTTGGTCAATTACTAGTTAATGTTGACCAGAAAGACAATTTTGACGAAAAGGAGAAATAACATGAATAAAATCAACTGGAAATTAAGACTACAGAATAAGGTCACTCTTCTCGCTCTTCTAGGAGCTATCTTTTTGATGGCTCAACAATTCGGTTTTGAAGTTCCGCAAACATCCAAGCTGGTGTGAACACATTTGTTTCTATACTCGTATTGCTTGGGGTTGTCAATGATCCAACAACTGCTGGATTGACTGATAGCGAGCGAGCGCTTGAATACTACGAGCCTAATAAAGACTAATCAACTTGAGAACCCTTTTGGGTTCTCTTTCTTTTTGAAGAAAGGAGGTAGCGCTTGAAGAAGGTTATTGAAAAGAAATTAACCATTTCACCAACCAATCGTGATGTAGATAGGCTTTATCAAGAATTTTACAGTATGGACAAGAATATCGCTGAATTCAAATTCACTCTTGAGGGTCTAACTGCTAAAAAGGTCATTTGCTTATTCTATTTCAAGCGTTCAAAACGATACTCGACAGTCAATGCGACAATCGAAAATAACACCTTCAGTATTAAATTTGACACATCATTGATAACGATGGATGAGCAAGTAGTAGGATACATCTACTTTGAAGAGATTGAGGAATCTGCTGACGTGTACAGTTTTCAGTTCAATGTCCGAGTTAGTGAACTTGATAAGTCTAAGAATGCACCTGTAATCGAGCAGAAGACAGGTCGCATCGTAGACATTGATAGCATTGTTACTAGGTCAGAATTAGAAGAAATTCTCAAGACTATTCATATTGAGAGTGCTGCACAAGACAATTCAGAGATCATTAAACGTTTAGCAGCCTTAGAAGCTAAGCCTGAAATCGACACGAGTCAGTTCGCTACGAAGGAAGAGATACAGAATATTTCTCTCACTCCTGGTCCAAAGGGTGACCGTGGGGATCCTGGACCACAAGGAAACCCAGGAGAAGTTGGTCCTCAAGGACTTCAAGGTCTGCAAGGTCCACCAGGACCTAAAGGAGCAGACGGTTTACAAGGTCCTCAAGGATTGCAAGGTATTCAAGGAGAGCGTGGTCTAGACGGACAACCTGGACCTCGTGGAGAACGAGGGGAACAAGGCCCTGCTGGCTTACCTGGACAAATCGGACCTCAAGGGCCAATTGGTTTAACTGGTCCTAAAGGTGCCGATGGCCATGATGGTGTGGGGATTCCTCAGAAATTGAGCATTGAAGGAAACACCCTAATCTTATCTGATGGCGGTGGCAACGTCACTCTACCGACTTCGACTGGTCAGAATAACCAAGCGAACCAGTACGAAATTCACGGTCAAGGTATGCCAAACGGAAAGATTACTGCTCCAGTAGGTACGACTTATGTGGACACAGTAGCCACTAATGGAGCTTTGAAATGGATTAAACGCTCAGGAACTGACAATCAGGGCTGGGAGGTGCTGACTGGGGACACTGGTTGGCGTACTCTCCCTATCGTGTCAAAATTGGGTAACTCTTATCTCAAAGTAAGGCGCAAAAATGACACTGTGATGTATCAATTTGGTGGGCTCTCTTGGGGGTGGTTTGGTATTGTAAGGCGTGGAGGTGCGGGGTATCAAGTCCAGCCTAGTGACCGCGAGAGAAATTGTTATATCTTAGGATTGAACGCTGTCCCTCAAGGGTTCCGCTCAGAGTTTAGCCTTATTGGCGGGATATACAATGACAAAGGGGTGCCTTATGGCACCTGGTACTTAGGAGGTATGGGAGACAGTAACATGTTGAGATTTCAGTTTTCTGACCCTGTCCCTACTGACAGGGACATCGGGGACATTCGTGTCAGCTCTATCTCATACTTAACGAGTGAGCCTTGGCCTACAAGGCTCCCATAAATGAAAGGAATAAAAAATGGTAGAAATTATTAACCATACAATTTTTAATGGGATTTCAGGCTCCCGACCAACTGAGCGACCAAAATATTATGTTTTACATAATGATGCTGGTTCAAAAAGTGCAAAGGCCTATATCGAATGGCTTCAAGAACGATATGACAATGGGCAGTCTGAACTTGGTTTTGCTCATTACTACATCACAAGAGATGCAATTGTGCGAGTCGAAGACACATACAATGGTTCGTGGTCTGCAGCGAACTATGATGCGAACATGAACTCTCTTAGCTACGAAGTATGTCAACAATACAACTCAACAGATGCCGAGTTCATTGAAAATGAAACATGGTATTGCGCCAAATGGCTGAAGATATGACCTATTATGGTGATACTCCGAACTATTCAAATATCAAGTTCCATAACGAATTTTCAAGCACATCTTGCCCTGCCCGTTCTCTTAAATTGCACGGTGGCTACAATGACAGCCTGCGTGACTATGTGATTGCTAAGATTAAGCATTATCAGTCGCTCGGTTCAACTGTTCAAGAAATGCTCGATAATGAGGGCACCCAGGAAGGCTGGAAGAAAAATGCGACTGGTTGGTGGTATGTCAATTCAGACGGCACTTATCCGAAAAACAAATGGCAAAAAATCAACGGTGTCTATTACTATTTCGACCAAAACGGCTACATGAAATCTAACACATGGTACAATCACACGGACGGATATTGGTACTATTTACTCCCAAGTGGCGCCATGGCGACTGGCTGGGCGCTCATTGCAAATAAATGGTACTATTTCAAAGAAGATGGTGCCATGGCCACTGGTTGGGTCAAATATAAAGACCACTGGTACTACCTCGATGCCAAGGATGGCGACATGAAATCCAAGCAGTTCATTAAGTCAGCCGACGGATCAGGTTGGTACTACCTAAAAGAAGATGGCAGCATGGCAGACAAACCAGAATTTACTGTCGAGCCTAACGGCCTCATTACTACTAAATAAAAAAATACAGAAGGGCTTTCAAATTTTAATTACACTTACCGCTGGCATTCGCTAGCGGTTTTTTGTTTGCTCAAAATAAAAAAGCAGTGATGGTACTCACTGCTTTTCTTGTAGTGTATGGGCGTAAGAAGTCATGCTGATAGCGTGTTTTAAACGCATGTTCATGATATCCGATACACCATTTTTATATTTATCCACAGCTTGAGTAGATACGCCACAGTTTTTGCTGATAGCATAGGCTGTGGCGTTGTCTAAAAGCCAGCGGATAGCTTTAATATCTACTGACATATATTACCTCATAAAATACCAAACTGCAAATAGGAGTAGAAGAAGTCCGATAATAAATTCAACTTTTTCACGCTTGGTGGTTTTTCTAATTTTTAGATTTACTTTCATTGTTTTTCCTGTTATAATTTAAGTACACCCCCGAAGGGGTGGATAGTGATTTCTCACTATCCAATTTCTAAGTGCCATTCAAAGCTGATTATAAATAAGTTTATTTTGACTACTAGCTTATTTGTTTTTACTTTGAGTGGCTTCTTTTTGAACTTAAACATTTTGTTTTCCTTTCTACTAGTTTCCTTGTCTAAGGTTTCCTCCTTAACCTTATGTATCTATTATACAACTAAAGTTACATAATGTCAATAGTTTTAATGAAGTTTTTTTAAATTTTTTCAAAAAAATAGACCTTGTCCAGAGGTCGGGGAGTCGGAGGGGACACCCTCCAATGTAAACTATTAGAACTAAATTGTAGCCTTCTCAACTATACGGGCAAAGGTGAGTATGAAAATGAATACGAAGATGAATACGATTTAAAAAAATGACGAAAAATAACGGAAATGATTTTAAATAAAAATAAGCAAAAACTAAACTATTGATAAGCAACAGAAAGCATTAGTAAACATTTGTCACTTATACCATAGTTCGTGACAGTTCCTGTTTTTTTTGATAGAATCATACAGTATGCCCTTGGGCACAAAGTAAGAACTGGGACTGTCTTTCCCAGCTTCGGAGGTAAAAATGTCAGATTCGCCAATCAAATATCGATTGATTAAGAAAGAAACATACGGGAGCTCGTTTGGGTGAGATTATCACACCACATGGTACCTTCCCAACACCTATGTTTATGCCAGTAGGAACACAGGCAACGGTCAAGACTCAGTCGCCAGAAGAATTGAAAGAGATGGGTTCGGGGATTATCCTATCTAATACCTATCATCTGTGGCTTCGCCCTGGAGATGAACTCATTGCACGCGCTGGAGGACTTCATAAGTTTATGAACTGGGACCAACCAATCTTGACAGATAGCGGTGGCTTCCAGGTATATTCATTGGCTGATAGCCGAAATATTACTGAAGAAGGGGTGACCTTCAAGAATCACCTCAATGGTTCCAAGATGTTCCTTTCACCTGAAAAAGCTATCTCTATCCAAAACAATCTAGGGTCAGACATTATGATGTCCTTTGACGAATGTCCTCAATTTTATCAGCCTTATGATTATGTGAAGAAATCAATCGAACGTACCAGCCGTTGGGCAGAGCGTGGATTAAAAGCTCACAGTCGTCCACATGATCAAGGTTTATTTGGGATTGTACAGGGGGCAGGATTTGAAGATCTTCGCCGTCAGTCAGCTCAAGACCTTGTCAGCATGGACTTTCCAGGCTACTCTATCGGGGGCTTAGCAGTTGGAGAAACTCATGAGGAGATGAACGCTGTTTTGGATTTCACCACTCAGCTCCTTCCTGAGAATAAACCTCGTTACTTGATGGGAGTAGGAGCGCCAGATAGCTTGATTGATGGCGTTATTCGTGGGGTTGATATGTTTGACTGTGTCTTACCGACTCGTATCGCTCGTAACGGGACTTGTATGACTAGTCAAGGTCGCTTGGTTGTCAAGAATGCTCAATTTGCGGAGGACTTTACACCACTTGATCCAGAGTGTGATTGCTACACATGTAAGAACTATACCCGTGCCTACCTTCGCCACTTGCTTAAGGCCGATGAAACCTTCGGTATCCGCTTGACAAGTTACCATAACCTTTACTTCTTGCTCAACCTCATGAAGCAGGTTCGTCAGGCTATCATGGATGATAATCTTTTGGAATTCCGTGAACATTTTGTTGAAAAATATGGTTATAACAAGTCAGGACGCAACTTCTAAATTTAGCTTAGTATCAGCTAAAAATCCTAAGTTTTATCTTAGGATTTTTCTGTTTTTTTTGATAAAATAAAGGTACTATGGAATGGAAGTTAGATGGCTTTTTCGCCTATCTAATGAATGGAGAATAAACTCGTATGCGTATTAAATGGTTTTCCTTGATTAGGATTACAGGTTTGCTTTTGGTACTTTTGTATCATTTCTTTCAGACAGTTTTCCCAGGAGGTTTCTTCGGGGTTGACGTCTTCTTTACCTTCTCAGGTTTTCTAATCACGTCACTTTTATTAGAAGAATTTGGCCAAAAAGGGAAGATTGATATCTTAGGATTTTTTAGAAGACGCTTCTATCGGATTTTTCCACCGGTCGTTTTAATGATTCTTGTCGTCATGCCATTTACCTTCTTGGTTCGCCAAGATTATGTGGCAGGGATTGGTGGTCAGATTGCTGGTGTTCTAGGATTTATGACTAACTTCTATGAGATGCTGACAGGAGGAAGTTATGAGTCTCAGTTTATCCCTCACCTCTTTGTTCACAACTGGAGCTTAGCGGTTGAAGTTCATTACTATATCTTGTGGGGCTTAGCAGTCTGGTTCCTATCTCAGCGAGCGAAATCAAGCGGACAACTACGAGGAACAATCTTCCTACTTTCATCAGCTGCCTTTATCATCAGTTTCCTTTCGATGTTTATCGGTAGCTTATTGTAAGTTCCTACTCAACAGTATACTTTTCAAGTTTGACTCATGTTTATCCCTTCTTCTTAGGTAGTGTACTTGCTACCGTGATAGGGATTCGTCATACGACGCCTCTTCTCAAACGTTTGAATAAAAGCTTGGATTTGAAACAGACCTTGTTAGTCTTTGGGGCTGGACTCGGAGTTTTGCTCTTGCTGACCTTCTTTGTGAAATTTACATATCTCTTTGCTTATTTACTTGGATTTTTGTTGGCAAGCTTGGCTGCCCTTCTGATGATTGTTGCAGCACGCCTTTTGCATGAGAAGACACCGACGATCAAAGAGCCAAAGATTATCAGCTTTTTAGCGGATACCAGCTATGCTGTATATCTTTTCCACTGGCCGTTTTATATTATCTTTTCTCAATTGATGGGCAACCTGCTAGCAGTGATTTTAACGACCATCTTCTCTTATATCTTCGCAACTCTTTCTTTCTATGTCATCGAACCTTTGATAGCAGGAAAATCTACTGAACTCTTGCAAAAGGCAAAAGAAATTCCGCACATTAAACCAATCTTTGCTGGTAGTGCTGGTGTTCTTAGTTTGATTACCGTGGTCGTGATACTGACAGCTCCTCAAGTCGGTGCATTTGAAACGGATTTGATGGTCAGTGGCCTCAATCAGGCGCAAACCAATATCAACCGAACAAAAACCATGGCGGATCAAGCAGAAGCCAGTCGCTATAATATAGCTGAGGGTGTATCCATCATTGGTGACTCAGTAACCTTACGTGCTTCAGACGGGCTGAAAGAACTCTTGCCAGATGCTCAGATTGATGGTCAGATCAGTCGAAATACCAAACAGGCAAATGAATTGATGTTGAATTACAGTCAGAATAAAGCCTTGCCTAAGATTGTAGTCATTGCAACTGGTGTTAATAATCCTGAAAATTATAAGGCCGATTTGGAATTATTGATTACAAATCTACCTAAGGGACATCAGCTTGTCCTTGTGACTCCATACGAGGGGGATACCACTCAGGAAACGCAACCTTATGTTGAGCAGTATGCAAGCTATGCGCGTGAACTGGCACAAAAATATCCATATATTGCACTTGCGGATTGGAACCAAGTCGCCAAAGATCATCCAGATATTTGGAAGGGAACAGACCAGGTTCACTTCGGTAGTGATACGACCAAGCAGGAAGAAGGCGCTAAACTTTATGCAGAAACCATTAATGCTGCTGTTAAAGCTCTAGCAGACAAACCTGTCAAATCAAAATAATCACTAAAAAGTAGAGATTGTATCTCTACTTTTTTTTACTTTAAACAGGATTGGGAAAAACTTGCCAAATTGTCAGAATTATGAGAAAATAGGAACAATCAAAAAATGGAGGGAATGCAATGAGAGAAGACATCAAGATTAATGACCGCGCTCTAGCCTTGGAAGACCAAATCATTGAAGTACTCGAAAAAGTATATGATACAGATGTAGAACTAGATGTATACAATCTCGGATTGATTTATGAGATTCATTTAGATGAGGCTGGACTTTGTACGATTGTCATGACCTTCACCGATACTGCCTGTGACTGTGCAGAAAGTCTGCCAATCGAGATTGTAGCAGGTTTAAAACAAATTGATGGGATTGAGGATGTCAAGGTTGAGGTGACCTGGTCTCCTGCATGGAAATCACACGTATTAGCCGCTATGGACGTATTGCCTTAGGGCTACCCCCGCGTTAAATAATAGAGGGATATGGGATGAATTATGAATCGGGATTAAAGACCCGATTTGTATTTTCCTTTTTTTGTTTATTTAATTTTATACAATAAACAAAAAATTTTGTTAAGAGTAGCCACTTCACTCAAAAAAATGTTATTATAGTAGAAGTGATTATAATAAAAAGAATAAGGTAGGATAGATATGAAATTATCTGTAGTCATTCCGTTTTATAACGAAGAGAATATGATTCAAAAAATGTATGATGAATTGGTTAAAGAAATCAATCAAATTACAAAAGCGGAATTTGAAATTATTTTTATTAATGACGGTAGTAAGGATCGTACTTTTGAACGTATGTTAGCCATCGCAGCTGGCGATTCACGTGTTAAATACATCAGCTTCAGTCGAAATTTCGGGAAAGAAGCTGGAACTATTGCAGGACTTGAATATGCAACAGGAGAAGCAGTTATTCTAATGGATGGAGATTTGCAGCATCCACCAGCAATGCTTCCACAAATGATTGAAGCTTATGAGCAAGGATACGATGTTGTAAGTGCTCGTCGTACACGTACAGGAGAAAAACGTCACCGTACTTTTTTAGCTAAACATTTTTATAAACTTGCCAATAAAATGATGGATATCGAGCTAATGGACGGAGTCTCTGAATTCCGATTGTTTAGCCGTAAAGTTGTAAACGCCATTATATCTATGCAAGAATACAATCGTTTTTCTAAAGGTATTTTTGCTTGGATTGGCTTTAATGAAAAAGTTATCGAATATGAAAACCAAGTTCGTACTGTAGGTGAAACAAAATACTCGTTGAAGTTCTCATTGAACTATGCGATTCAAGGGATTTTATCGTTCAATGATAAACCGCTTCGTATGTGCATTAACTTTGGTTTATTCTGTTTATTAATCTCATTAGCATACGTTCTTTGGACATTTGTTCAATACTTTGTAGCGCCAGATTCACTTGTGAGTGGATACTTTACAACGATTTCTCTGTCGTGCTCTTTGGTGGAATTCAATTGATTTCTATTGGGGTACTCGGAGAATATATCGGTAAGATTTATTATGAAGTGAAGAAACGTCCACATTATCTTGTTGACCAAACGAACATTACTGTGAAAGGAGAGCAAAATGACGACTAAGAAAAAAGTCTATCTAGCAAGTTTTATTGCACCTATAGCCATCATGTTTGTGGCTTGGGCTATTGATGGCTTCTTTCCTTTCGGGACAAAGTCACTCATGGCGGTTGACTTTAACGCACAGTATATTGGCTTATATGCTTATTTCAAACATTTATTTTTAAATGGCGATTGGAGTAGTTTCTTCTACTCTTTCTCTAAATCCATTGGAGGTGGGATGTTAGGGATTTGGGGCTTCAACTTGTTGAGTCCATTTAACTTACTCTTTCTATTAACCTCTGAAGAAAATTTCCAATGGGTGGTTCCAATTGTTATTGCCTTACGTTATGGAGCGATGGGATTAACCATGGCACATTTCTTGGTTAAACGTTATGATGGATTAAAGAATAAGGCCTACTTGGTTCCAATCGTCGCTACCATCTACGCATTAAATGGGTTTAATGTTAGTTATCAAATGAACCCAATTTTCTATGATGGAATGATCATGCTTCCATTAGTTTTAATTGGGGTTGAACAAGTATTAGATAACAAGTCTCCGAGAGGCTACATTGGCATGCTTGCCTTATCTCTCTTTGTACAATTTTACATGGGTTATATGACCTGCATTTTTGTGGTCATTTATGCTTTGTTCTACATTATTCGTTCAGAGAACTTACGAAATAAAAAGGTTATTCTAACAAGAATAGGGAAATTAGCTGCCGCATCTATACTAGCTGTTGGAATAGTATCAGCTGTATTGCTCCCAATTCTGATTAGTTTGGTATCAACAAAAGGGGGCTTGCAAAGCACTCTGAGATTTGATTGGAAGTTACAAATCAATCCGTTTGAGATTTTAGCAAAACTCTTTTTAGGAGCTTTTGATAATACTTCTTGGCCAGCTGGACCTAACTTGCCAAATATATATGTGGCTAGCTTTGGTTTACTAGGAACACTTTATTACTTTATTTCAAGTAAGATTTCAAAATGGAGTAAATTGCAGCAAGTTTTGTTCTCGTAGTGTTTTTGATTTCTTGTGCCCATGAATTTACAAGTAAGTTGTGGCATATGGGACAAAATCCTGCTGGATTTTTCTATCGCTTCTCATGGATTATTGCTTTCTTTTTAGTTTATTTGGCTTATCTAAGTCTACGAGAAGTAGAAAAATTTACTAAAAGAGAAGCTAGCTTCCTACTGATTAGCGGTGCAGTTATCTTTTCTATTGTACAGTTACAACAACACTCTTTCTTAACAGTTTGGCAACGTCTTGCAACGATTTTGATTTTTGTGGTTTTGCTTGCAGCTTTATTCTATCCTAAAGTGAAACACTCTTGGATGATTATAGCTGCTTTGACTGTAGTTGAGTTAACAGCTAATGCAGCGCTTGTTCAATCAAGAGTTGGGTATACAGACGCTTATAAGTATCACGATGCAGTTTTACAATTAAAGGAAGCGATTAATCCAATTAGACCTGACCACAGTGATTTTTACAGAATTAATAAATCATTCAATTTAAGTAAGAATGATCCATTTATGGTGGATTATCCGGGTCTATCGGTTTTCAGTTCCAACCTGGAAAATAGTACACGTGATTTATTTGACCGTTTAGGAAACAACGGAATTAATGCAACGACCTACTATCAAGGAACTCCGTTCCAAGATGCGCTCTTCTCAGTAAAATATCTAGTGACTCCAAAACCAGTGCTTAAAGAAGACTATCCTGATACATCCAAATTGTATGTATTCGGAAACATGGTAACGCGTAAAGATATTACGACAAAAGCACCTGTTTATGAAGCTGCTAGAACAAGACATTCGAGACAGGTTTGATTTTGCCAATTGCTTATGGTGTTAATGATGCAACGGTGAATGTGAAATTAGAGAACCATCAACCGATTCAAAATCAAAATAAGATTGTACAAGCTATGGGGGCAACGAGCGAAAATTATTTAGCTGTACTCGGAGCAAATGAGATGAAATTGGACAATATGGAAGTTGTAGATCCGTCTAAACCGGAAACCTATAAGCGTATTGATTCTACAAAACCAGGAACGATTACCTATCATTTAGTACCTCAATCTGCTGAGGATTATTGGGTAGCAATTCCGCAAATATTATCTCATACAGACAAAAATAAAATTCGTGTCATGTTAAATGGCAAAAATTATGAATTCCAAGATAAATTCCAACAAATGCAATTTATTCAGATTGCACATAATTCAGTTGGTCAACCTACAGATTTAACGATTGAAATTGATTCGGATAATGAATATAATTTATCTGGACTGCGCTTGGCTCGTTCTAATGCTGCTCTAGCAAATCGTATCATTCAAGAACGTCAGCTGCAAGGAATAAAATTAACTCATTGGGATAATCGTAGTTTTAAAGGAACAGTGAATATAACTGATGACAGTACTTGGATGATGACCAGTATCCCATATGAAAAAGGTTGGACTGTTAAAGTAGATGGAAAAGTAGTTGAAACAGCTAAAGTTTGGGATAGTTTGTTAGCCTACAAGATTACACCAGGTGAACATACAATTGAAATCAGCTACTTGCCAGCTGGATTTGTTGCAGGTTTCATAATTTCAATCTTATCAACCTCTCTTTATGGATTTGCAATTTATAAAAATGGATTTGATTTAGTAGGAGTAGACTATAATGAAAATTTCAAAAATGAAATTAAAATTTAGTTCGCTATTCTGTGTTCCATTTATGGGTATGTTAGGAGTCTTCCTTTGTTTAGGGTTGACTCCCTTTTCACAAAATTCGGTGCATAGTGGAGATTTTCTTTCACAATATTTTCCGCTTTATATCGGATTACATAAACTATTTTGGAGCGGTGATTTTAGCGGTCTGTTTTGGTCCTTCTCTAAATCCCTGGGAGGAGCAATGCCAAGTGTATGGGGCTTTAATAGTTTAAGTCCTTTCACGTTTTTATACGTAATTTTTCCAATTTCGACATTTCATATTTTGAGTTATGTGATTCCACTCATTCGCTTTGGAGTAATGGGAGTAGCGTTTGGATATTTTCTTGAGAAGAAATATCAGGGTATTAGCAAAAATTACTGGCTGTCATTAGGTTTATCTACATCTTATGCGCTTAGTGGATTTATCGTTTCTCAGCATTTCAATCCCAACTTTTTAGATAATCTAGTTTATGTCCCTTTCATTCTTCTTGGTATTGAAGAAATCGTAGAAGGAAAACGATCATTTAAATTACCGATTTTCCTTGCAGTCAGCCTGATTACGAATTTCTATACAGGGTATATGATGTGCCTTTTTGTGGCTCTCTATGCATTCTATGCTGTTTTTTCAAAGAAAGCTTCCTTGAAAGACTACCTATTGAAAATTGGTAGGGTTGCATTGTTTGCAATGATTGGAGTAGGACTTGCAATGTTCTGGCTACTACCAGTATTTGGTGCCTTGGTAGAAAGTAAGGCGAGTGCAGGAAGTACATTTGAATGGTCTTCTAAAATCGTAAATGATCTTATAACACTACCTCAGAAATTCATTTTAGGATCCTTTAGTGAAAAAGAGTGGGGGGATCCAAAAGCCTTACCGCACCTTTTTATTGGAAGTTTAGGCCTCTTTGGACTGTTCGTTTTCTATGTAAAAAAAGAAATTTCTCTTCGTAGTAAATTATCTGCAACATTTGTTTTGTTGATTTTACTAGTTTCCTTTAATGTTCAAGGTTTCGATCAAATTTGGCATATGGGGCAACGTCCGGTCGGTTTCTATTTTAGAAATTCTTGGATTGCAAATGCCTTTATGTTGGTTTTAGCTTCCGAAAGTCTGATGAAGTGGAAAAATAGCTTCCGCTTTAATGAGTTCTTGGTAGCTCTTATAGGTTTTGGGTCAATTTTATTGTTCTCAATGTTTGCTACACTTTCTTATGTAGACACATCACAGAAAATTCTTGCATTTATTATTTATAGTATCGTTTTATGTGCATTCTTTCTAACAAAGGTCGATTTATCTCGAAGACTACAAATAGTTACCGGAGTTGTTATTGTAGAGTTACTATTGGGTGCGTTTATTGGACTGAAAAGAGTACCATTTTTCGTTAGTAATTCTAGTTTGAAGACTCAAATGGAGTATGCAATTGCTTTTGATGAAGAAGGTTATAGTAAATTAAATCAATTTACACGTCTGGAGATGAATAAGGGATTGTCGCATGCCAATTTCCCGATTGCTTATAATTATAATGGAGCCTCTCACTTTACATCGAGTTTAGAGCATACATTAATTGAAGAATTTAGTCACTTGGGACTTCCTGCCTCACAATCAGTTGTAAACTATACAGGGCGAAATATTATTTTAGATTCTATGTTTGGTTTTTCGCGGTTTATGATGGGTGGCGATGAAAATAAAGTCTTTGCGGATATTCGTGGTTTATATCAGAAAGAAGGAGCCTTAAAGAACTTTGCTGTTTATCAAAATCCATATGCCCTCTCCTTGGGATATTTAACAAATAAGGATCTTGCAACAAATGTAAACTTTGAAAAGCACAAACCTGTTAATAATTTAAATCAATTCTTACAAGTTGTGGGGATTTCTGAGAAAGCAGGTCTTAAAGAAGTAAGTGTATCAGAAGCCCATGTTGAAATTTAACGAAAAATGGTGACAAATATACAATTACTAAAGAAGGTACTCCGGTAAAAATTGAATGGCAGTTATCTCTTGAACCAAACAAGTTGTACTTTGTCGAAATTCCAGAAAGACAAGCCGGTTCAGTCATTAAATCAAAAGTGTTGGTAGACGGATCAAGTTATCCTTATGAAAATCGATTCCGAGAAAATCAATTATGGGTGGTTGGAAATGGAAACTTAAACAAAACGCTCACATTTACAATTGATGAAGGAAAAGCCAAAGAATGGGATATTAGTGGTTTTAAATTCTATTCAATCGATATACCAACTCTAACCAATGCTTTGGAACAGTTTAAAAAAGCAAATGACATCACCATTGATTCCTATTCAAATTCAACAGTGAAAGCACACGTTAATGTTACAAATAGTGAACAATCCTTTGCAACTTTCACTATTCCATACCATTCAGGTTGGAGTGTAACAGTAGATGGTCAAGCTCAAGAAGTTCAAAAATCGCTTGGTTTCTTTATGGGTGTATCACTAACGGAAGGAGAACATGAGATTCTATGGACATATAATCCTCCAGGGTTAAACTTCGGAGTAATGCTTTCACTAGCTTCTCTTATTCTACTCGTTTTCTTGTGGAAAAAACAAAAAATAGAATAGCTGACATACTCTGCGGCTATGATACTAGAAAAGGATGAAGTTCCTAAGAACTTCATCCTTTTTGTATGTTTTTTAGAATGGTTAGTAATAAAGCAATCTGTAATAGTGTTTATTTTTTACCCGATTGTTCCATATTCCAGAAATCTGTAACAGCACCACGTGATGCAGAAGATACAGTATGGGCGTATTTACCGAGAACACCACGGCTATAGAGTGGTGGCAAGGTTGTTTCTGCCTTGCGTTTTTCAAGTTCTTCATCGGAAACGTCCATGGAAATTTCTTTAGTATCTTGGTCAACCGTAACGATATCGCCTGTACGGAGATAGGCAATTGGTCCACCATCCTGAGCTTCAGGAGCGATATGTCCAACAACGAGACCATAAGTACCACCAGAGAAACGGCCATCTGTCAAGAGGGCAACCTTGTCTCCTTGACCTTTACCAACGATCATTGATGAAAGTGATAGCATTTCAGGCATACCAGGACCACCCTTAGGTCCAACAAAACGAACAACGACAACATCGCCATCAACGATTTCATCTGACAAGACAGCTTGGATAGCATCTTCTTCAGAGTCAAAGACCTTGGCTGGTCCAACGTGACGACGAACTTTCACACCTGACACCTTGGCAACTGCACCGTCAGTGCAAGATTACCGTTCAAGATGATAAGCGGACCATCTGCACGTTTAGGATTTTCAAGTGGCATAATGACTTTTTGACCTGGTGTAAGGTCTGCAAAATCAGCCAAGTTTTCAGCGACAGTTTTACCAGTACATGTGATACGTTCTCCGTGAAGGAATCCATTTGCCAACAAGTACTTCATAACCGCAGGCACACCACCAACTTCGTAGAGGTCTTGGAAGACATACTGACCAGAAGGTTTTAGGTCAGCCAAGTGTGGTACACGTTCTTGGATGGTATTGAAGTCCTCAAGTGACAAGTCAACATTTGCTGCGTGGGCAATGGCAAGCAAGTGAAGAGTAGCATTTGTAGAACCACCGAGAGCCATAGTAACTGTAATGGCATCTTCAAAGGCTTCACGAGTCAAGATATCTGATGGTTTGATACCCAGTTCAAGCATTTTTACCACAGCACGTCCAGCTGCTTCGATGTCTTCTTTCTTATCAGCAGACTCTGCTGGGTGAGAAGAAGAGCCAGGCAAGCTCATACCCAAAACTTCGATAGCAGTAGCCATCGTGTTGGCAGTATACATACCACCGCAACCACCAGGGCCAGGGCAGGCATTACATTCGAGACGTTTTACGTCTTCAGCCGTCATATCACCGTGGTTCCATTTACCGATACCTTCAAATACAGAAACCAAGTCGATGTCTTTACCATCAAGATTTCCGGGTGCAATGGTTCCCCCATAGGCGAAAATAGCTGGGATATCCATATTGGCAATGGCAATCATAGAACCAGGCATGTTCTTATCACAGCCCCCGATAGCGACGAAGGCATCTACGTTGTGACCGCCCATAGCAGCTTCGATAGAGTCCGCAATAATATCACGAGATGTCAAAGAGAAACGCATACCCGGTGTTCCCATGGCAATCCCATCTGCTACCGTAATGGTTCCAAATTGAACCGGCCAAGCACCAGCAGATTTGACACCTTCTTTTGCAAGCTTACCAAAGTCATGCAAGTGAATATTACAAGGTGTATTTTCTGCCCAAGTTGAAATGACCCCTACAATCGGTGTTTCAAAGTCTTTATCTGTCATACCAGTCGCACGAAGCATGGCACGGTTTGGTGATTTTACCATGCTGTCATAGACACTGCTGCGGTGACGTTTATCTAATTCTGTCATTATGTTCCCTCTCATATCAGTTTTTACCATTATAGCATAATTTTCATATGAATAACAGAAGAAAATTTTTAAATTTTCAGACAATTCAACAGTGTACGATAAAAAAATATAACTTTTTTTGTCAAGTAACTTTACTTTACAAAAAAGTTTTGATATACTATTAAAGTTGATGAAAATCAAACCTAATTGAATTTATATCTTAAAAGGAGAAAAACGAAATGGCAGTACCTGCACGTCGCACATCAAAAGCGAAGAAAAACAAACGTCGTACTCACTACAAAGTAACAGCTCCATCTGTAAACTTTGACGAAACTACTGGAGATTACTCACGTTCTCACCGCGTATCACTTAAAGGATACTACAAAGGACGTAAGATCGATAAAGCTGCATCAGCTGAATAATAGAAGGGAGATACCATGCGCGTAAATATTACACTTGAACACAAAGAATCTGGTGAACGCTTGTACCTTACTTCTAAAAACAAACGTAACACTCCAGACCGTCTTCAATTGAAGAAATACTCACCAAAACTTCGCAAACACGTTGTGTTTACAGAAGTGAAGTAAGCATTCAATACGAATCAATACATAAGAAAAACGCTTATTTAAGCGTTTTTTCTTTTTTCCAATTTCAATACATTTCACTATATTTCAGTTCAATCTCTACCTTTTTTAGATAAATATATCATCTGGATATTGAAGTTAAGCCCTGCTATCATTTCGATGGCAGGGCTTTTTAATGTTTGGTACACTACCTTCTTATCTATATTTTGATGGAGCTGAAGTTGACATCTACAAAGTTTAATGTTAAAATACATTCAAAAATATATTTGAATGAGGTGTTTTATGGTTCAAAATGTTGTTACTTCAATAATCCTGTATTCTGGGACAGCCGTAGACTTACTTATTATCCTAATGTTATTTTTTGCCAAAAGAAAAAGCAGAAAAGACATCATTAACATCTATTTAGGACAATTTCTAGGCTCTGTTAGTCTAATATTGCTAAGTTTACTTTTTGCATTTGTCTTAAATTATATTCCTAGTAAAGAGATTTTAGGTTTGCTCGGTTTGATTCCAATTTTCCTAGGACTCAAAGTTTTGCTTTTAGGAGATTCTGATGGAGAAGCTATTGCAAAAGATGGTTTGCGCAAAGATGATAAAAACCTGATTTTTCTAGTCGCTATGATTACTTTTGCAAGTTGTGGTGCTGACAATATTGGTGTTTTTGTCCCATATTTTATTACCTTAAATTTAGCGAATTTGATAGTGGCTTTACTTACTTTTCTAGTCATGATTTATCTCCTGGTTTTTTCTGCCCAAAAATTGGCACAAGTCCCTTCTGTTGGAGAAACTTTGGAAAAATATAGCAGATGGTTTATTGCCGTTGTTTATTTAGGATTGGGGATGTATATCCTGATTGAAAACAACAGCTTTGACATGCTAAGGACTGTGTTCGGCTAGGAGAAAAAATTATGAAAAAAGATAGTATCTGCCAAGTGAATATTATAAATCAACAAAATGTTACAACCGCAACGAACTACCTTGAAAAGGAAAAAGTCCAAAAATCACTTCGTATTTTATCAAAGTTTACCGATAATAAACAGATAAATATCATCTTTTATCTTCTTGCTGTTGAAGAACTCTGTGTATGTGATATAGCCTGTTTACTAAATCTCAGTGTGGCGTCTGCCTCCCACCATCTTCGTAAACTAGCCAATCAAAACGTCTTGGATACTAGAAGAGAGGGGAAAATTATATATTATTTTATAAAAAGATGAGGAAATCAGAGATTTTTTTAATCAACTAGGATAACAACTATTTTTTTACTACTCTACCATTCACTCTACCTTTTTATTATGTAGCATTCTAAAAACATTGATGTACCAACGTTTCTAACAGCTAAAATAGAAATTATTTAATCTTTTTATAGAAGTGAAGTAAGCATTCAATTCGAATCAATACATAAGAAAAACGCTTATTTTAAGCGTTTTTTCTTTTTTCCAATTTCAATGTATTGCAAAAAAATCAACCGAATGACTACATTTTTTGTGAAATAAATTAGATGTTCGGATATAGGGAAAACGCTCTAGTCATATTGTCTAGAGCGTTTTTGTGTTGTTTTAAAAAATAGACATTTTATTAAAGCATATATTCGTGAGCATATAATTTGAGCACGCTCTCATATTTTGATATACTATATTCAACCCAGATATATTGGGGTTATGAAAGGAGGCGCATATTATGTTATGGTCCATTATTGTAGGAGGCTTTATCGGCCTTGCAGCAGGGGCAATCACTAAAAAAGGTGGCTCAATGGGAGTAATTGCTAATATTTTTGCCGGTTTAATCGGTTCATCAGTAGGTCAATCACTCCTTGGTACTTGGGGACCTTCACTAGCTGGTATGGCTATCATTCCATCTATTGTTGGTGCAGTGATTGTAGTTTCTGTGGTATCGTTCTTTTTGGGTAAAAAAAGGTTAATTTTTTACTTGAAAGCAGACTATAGCTTTTAATTTATAATGACGGGTAAAGTTATGGTTTGTTGCACTAATTGAAAGGATTTTATATGTCAAAATCAAAGAAAATAGTATTGTTTATTTTCTGTATTTTAATCTTGACAATTTTCCTTCCTATTTTGATAGATTACCACCAGGTTAGTGATTTAGGGATTCAATTGACTAGCTGGCGACAGACATCATTTGAATATTATCTCGCTAGATATGTGTTTTGGGGGCTTCTAGGCCTGTCTATCTTAGTTTTATTATGGATGTTAGTAATCCTGTTTTATCCTAGACAATATCTGGAAATAAAACTTGGAACTAAAGACGATAAATTAAAACTAAAAAATTCAGCTATTGAAGGGTTTGTTCGATGTTTATTGGATGAACACAAGATGGTCAAAAATCCCAAAATTCAGGTACATACTCGGAAAAAGAAATGTTTCGTTTATGTAGAAGGTACAGCTGTTCTTTCAGATAACATTGCTAACAAATTTGAAGTAGTTCAAAACGAAATCACTCAAGGATTGAAAGAATTCTTTGGTATTGATCGAGAGGTTAAACTGGAAGTTTCAGTGAAAGAATATGACCCTCAAAAAGCAGCTAAGAAAATTGTTAGTCGTGTAAAGTAAGGAAGTAAAAAATGGAATGGTTTAAAAAATATCAATACCCAATTCTATGTGGTGTAGTAGGTATTATTCTAGCCTGCTTCATCCTATCCTTCGGTTTCTTTAAAACATTGTTCGTTTTAATCTGTGGAGCCCTAGGAATTTGGTTGGGATACTATGTACAGAAGAATTATTTAAATAAATAAAGGAGTTTCATATGTCAAACGTAGAAAAAAATGTAAATGTAAATACTGAAAAAAAAGATGTTGTTGTTTCTAAAGATGTTCGCGGAGAATTAACTTACGAAGATAAAGTTATTCAAAAAATCATCGGTCTTTCACTAGATAGAGTCCCAGGACTATTACATGTGGACGGCGGATTCTTCTCAAATCTTACAGAAAAAATTGTTAACACTAACGATGTAACACACGGTGTTAACGTTGAAGTTGGTAAAGAACAAGTAGCAGTTGACTTGAACGTTATCGTAGAGTACAGAAAAAATGTTCCAACTCTATACAAGGAAATCAAAGACGTTATCGTATCAGAAGTTGCGAAAATGACTGATCTAGAAGTAGTTGAAGTTAACGTTAATGTTGTTGACATCAAAACTAAAGAACAACATGAAGCAGACTCAGTTAGCCTTCAAGATCGTGTAACTGACGTGGCAGAATCAACAGGCGAGTTTGCGTCAGAACAATTGTCTAGAGTGAAATCTGGTATCGGTTCAGGTGTCGCAGCAGCACAAGAAAAGCTTGGCGAAGGCGCTGAATTCGTTCAAGAAAAAGTTGGCCAAGGCGTTGAAACTGTTAAAGACGCTGCAGCCAAAGCAGAACCACGTGTTCAATAATTACTAATTTAGAAAAAAATAAAAGGAGGACATACTTATGTCTACAGAAGAAAAATTCAACCAAGCAGCAGGATCTGTTAAAGAAGGCGTTGGCAAATTGATCGGCGACAAAGAACTTGAAAGCGAAGGAGCTGCTGAAAAAGTTGCTTCTAAAGTGAAAGAAGTCGCTGAAGATGCAAAAGACGCTATTGAAGGCGCTGTTGAAGGTGTTAAAAACATCTTTAAAAAAGACGACGCTAAATAATAAAATTTAGGTAATCTTGCTATTTTCCTTGAAAACACTCCCTAACCGGGGGTGTTTTTGTTATTCGTTTTTATCAATGCACGTTTTATAGAGAAAAAAAGAATACAGGACAAAGAAATTCCTGTATTCTTAAAATAACTTAGAACAGAAATGATAATGAAATGACTAATAAGATTATAGAACAAATTATTTTTACGATTTTTAAATGTTGTTGTTTGAACAATTTATCAGAGAAAAGAGTCAATACAAGCACAATACAAAAACAAAGTAGTTCTTAAAATTTGAGTATTCATGGTTCATACCCCTTTCGTTATTTTGTTGATCCAGTAAATAAGTTGAATAGTAATTATCTAATTTTCAAACATATCCATCTGCCCTGGTAAAGCCTTTGTTCTTTGATTATTAATCGGTATCTCTTTCTATCTTTATTATAGCACAAACATCATTGTTAAACCAATAAATGTAATTTTTTATAGTTTGGTGTTTGTACACTTTTAACAAGGATGGCCCCTACTCCAAGCTTACTTCTAAAAAAGTAATGAGTTAAATTCTCTTGCCCTTTTTACTGCTTCTGTTTTTGAGAGCGCTTGAAATATGTTATAATAAAACTAGATTAATGTATAGGAGGCAAACCGTGGGAAATTTCATTGAGCTAGTCTTTCATCGTTTCTTTTTGGGGATGATTGCGACTGCTTATTTTTGGTTATTGACACTAGCAGGAGGAGTGGTCTTTGGTATAGCACCCGCTAGTGCAACTCTCATGAGTTTATATGCAGAACACGGTTATTCTTATCGTGCTTATCGTTTCAAGGAAGCATGGGCTTTATTTAAGAGCAATTTTGTCAAAAGTAATCTCAGTTTCTACACCTTTATAGGGATTGACTTCATCTTGATTTATGGCTTGTATCTGATGATTCAGTTGCCAAACCAGACCATTATCCACTTGGCAGCAACATTTCTAAATATCTTTTTAGTAGCCTTGGTATTTTTGGCCTATACGGTATCTTTAAAGTTGCAGGTTTACTTTGAATTGTCCTATAAAAACACCTTAAAACTTGCCTTTATCGGAATTTTTATGAGTTTATCAGCAGTGGCCAAGGTTCTCCTTGGTAGCGTCTTGTTAGCCATTATTGGTTTCTATATGCCAGCCCTCATTGCTTTTTTAGGTATTGGGATGTGGCACTTCTTTATTAGTGATTTATTGGAGCCTGTTTATGAAAGTATTCATGAAAAATTGGCAACCAAATAAGACCAAACAGTTTCGCCTCCACTCACTTCTCAGAATCTATAGTCTGGTAATGATTATCATCATTTCCTGCTTTGCTCTCTTGATTTCTTATGCAGACTGGGATATGCGTGAAAGGGAAGCCAATCGTGTTGGCCAGCGTGTCCTAGCCCGTACTATCGATGAAGTTGAGTATTATTATCGAGAGTCAACCCGCCTAGCCCAGAGTTTAGTGGATAATCAAGCTCGGATTGAAGGGATTTACAAATATTTTAGCCTTAGTACGCCGGATTATTTTTACTGGCAGTTGGAACGCAAGGCGTCGCCTTATATTTCCGTTTCCATTTATGAAAATATTGATGATATTTACGTGCGAAATGATTTTGTAACAGGTATTTCGATTGTTCTACAGGATTCAACGGATGTATTTGTTTCCAAAAGAGGAAACCGAGGTGGACAGAAAATTCCAGCTGAGAACTTCAAACCAGATGCTAATAGTTTTGCGGTTCCAGTAGCTGATCCTATCTCGGACCAGCCTCTAGGGGTCATTTATATTTCCGTAGAACCAGAATTCCTCTATAAGGCGATTGACAACACCAGGGGAACAATTCCTGTAGCAGTAACTGTCATTGCACCATATGAAACAGATATGTTCTATATTGGAGCGAAGGGAACGAATGAGTCTTGGTTGGTAGGAACAACCGCCCATGGTTATCAAGTTCGAGTAGCTGTACCAAAGGATTATGTTTGGAGTGGGACTTTAGCGAGTTCGACACTTATTTTAGGTTTGAGCGCCCTCTTTATCATCATTTTATATATGACCTTAAGAAGGACTTTTTCTGACTATCAAAAGTCAGGTTGTGGACTTGGTGGACTCTATCCAAGCCATTACTAAGGGAGAGCAGACCAAGAGAATCGACACAGATAAGAAGGACCAGGAATTGCTACTAATTGCTGAGTCGACAAATGATATGTTGGATCGACTGAAAGTAATATTCACGATATTTATCAACTGGGAACTTAATCAAAAAGATGCCAACATGCGAGCCTTACAAGCTCAAATCAATCCGCATTTCATGTATAATACTTTTGGAATTTTTTTGCGGATGTATGCAGTGATGGAGAACCAAAATGAACTAGCAGATATCATCTATGAGTTCAGTAGTCTCCTACGCAATAACATCTCTGACGAGCGAGAAACGACCCTCAAACAAGAAGTGGAGTTTTGTCGGAAGTACAGTTATCTCTGTATGGTTCGCTATCCAAAAATCCATTGCCTATGGATTTAAAATTGATCCTGAATTGGAAGAAATGCGTATTCCAAAGTTCACCCTCCAACCTTTAGTGGAAAAATTATTTTGCCCATGGAGTTGATCACAAAAAGAACAGATAATGTTATCAGTATCAAAGCTTTGAAAAAAAGATGGCTATGTCGAAATCTTAGTAACCGATAATGGCCGTGGGATGTCTGCTGAAAAAAACTAGCAGAAATTCAAGCTAAACTGGCTCAAAGAACCTTTGAACACACAGCAGATTATAAGGGCAGCGACAGTCTATTGGGATTGTGAATATCCACGAACGCTTTGTGCTCTACTTTGGAGACCGGTATAACATTAGTGTAGAATCTACCGAAAAGATGGGTGTTCAATATAGAATCACCATTCAGGACGAAGAGAAAGGATAAACATGTATAAAGTACTATTAGTAGACGATGAGTACATGATTACGGAAGGACTCAAGCGTTTGATTCCTTTTGAAAAATGGGATATGGAAGTTGTCGCAACAGCCAACCATGCTGACGAGGCTTTGGACTATGTTCGAGAGCATCCCGTAGACATCGTCATTTCTGATGTCAACATGCCTGACAAGACAGGACTTGAAATGATTGGGGAAATGAAGGAACTCTTGCCAGAGGCGTACTATATCCTCCTCTCAGGTTATCAAGAATTTGATTATGTCAAGAAAGCCATGAACCTCAATGTTGTAGACTACCTTGTCAAACCAGTTGATAAGGTTGAACTGGAGCATTTACTTGAGAAAATCCTTGGTCAACTTCGTGAGAAAGTGCATGAACCAGAAATGTTAAGTCAAAAGTTAGACGACGAAGCATTTAAAGCACACCTATCTCAAAAAGAAAACTGGTGGATTGGCCTTTCCCAAGAAAAAAAAGGGGATTTTGTCATCCCTTACTATGTTCTAGGTCAGGACTGGCAGATTGTGATTGCAGCTCAGAAATTCGACGGTCTACTTGTCATGCCTTTTGAGTCACCTTATCAGGCAAACTTTGAAAAATGGAAGTTTGATGTTGAGAAGGCACTCTTTTATGGAACTGTAAACCTCGATCAGTCTGAAAGTCTCTTTTCTTATTATGAACCCATCTATCGAGTTATTATCCAGGGAAATCTTCAACAGATTATCGAGGAGTTGAATTTGCTCGAGAAGATTGTGTTAGAAAACACACCGAGGGTATCCATCACCAAGCAACTCTTTACTCAGTTTGTTATAGACGTCTTCCATCTCTTTGAGCATTTGAAAGCAGACGACATGACAGATATTGTCAAGAGGATTCATGCTATTACTAACTTTGAAGACTTAGTGGCTTATACAAAAGAAACCTTGACGTCCTTCTTTGGTCAATATCGTATGAATGAAAATGTCGTCAGTGTACTTGAAGTTATTGGTAGAGACTATAAAAAAGAGCTTTCTCTCAAGGATATCAGCAAAGATCTCTTTATCAATCCTGTTTACTTAGGTCAGTTAATCAAGAAGGAAACCAATTCAACCTTTGCGGAGCTTCTCAATAAGCAACGCATCAAGGCAGCCCAGCAACTTTTACTATCTACAAATGATAGTATCGAGGATATTTGCTATACGGTTGGTTATAGTAATGTAGGCTATTTCTACAAGGTCTTTCGAAAACTATGTGGAAAATCTCCTAAGGCTTACCGCAAGCAGATTGATGTAACCCTCTAACTTTTGTTATCCATTTTAAAATATGCTATAATAAGTTTAAAAAATATGAGGAGGTTACTTTTATGAAAAAGAAACCAATCTATCTATGGGTATTACTGATTTTTTCAGCCTTACTCTCAGCAATGTCACTATTTGGGATCATCTCTCCAGTACCTACTGCAGAAAGTATGGGTAATATTGAGACATCAGGTGTAGATGCTACTTATGCTAAGGAATTGATTGCCTACACGATTAAAGCAGCTGAACATAGTCATTCAATTATCAACATTATCTTAGTTATCTTATCAGCTATTCTAGTTGTTGTTGCTTTGATTTTCCTCGTACGTAAAAATATTCAGTTGGCCAATTATACCTATATCAGTTACGTCTTGCTAGCTATTCTTGGTTCTATTTACAACTTTGTAGGAGTCCAAGATGCACTTTTACTTTTTACAGACCCTAATGTTCGTATGGGGGCTGAACTAGGTGTTAAAGGTTCTGCTATTTTTGGGATTGTACTCAATGTTATCTTCCTAGCAATCGTCTTCTATAAAATATGGCGTCAGCAAAAAGAACTAACAGAATCTCAAGAGGAAGAACTCGCTTAAGAGTTGACAAAGGATAACTATCAAGATACAATCTTGATAGTTATTTTTTTGGATTCGAGAAAGAGGGAGGAAAAGATGAAAAAAATTTCCTTAGTTTATATCAGTCTGAGCGGGAACACGGAGAGTTTCGTAACACGTTTGAAAGCTTATTTGTTAGAGCAGTATGCGAATATTGATGTGGAAAAAATTCATATTAAAGACTTGGTCAAGGAAGGAGAAGACTTCTTTGAGATGACCAACCCATATGTGGCTTTTCTACCGACTTACCTAGAAGGTGGCAATGGTGTTGACAATGGAGATGTAGAAATCTTAACGACTCCTGTAGGTGATTTTATCGCTTACGGTGACAATGCTAGTAAGTGTTTTGGTGTTGTAGGATCAGGGAATCGAAACTTCAATAACCAATACTGTTTAACTGCAAAGCAATACAGCCAGCGCTTTGGTTTTCCAGTCCTAGCTGACTTTGAAATGCGTGGAATGCTAGGAGACATCAAGAAGGTTGCTGGGATTATTGCAGAGCTTTATGAACTTGAATCCTTATAAGAGGATAGAGTTGCTGGGCTAGATTGTTATCCCATGAATCACAGAATTATTTCAAAAGAGAACGGTTAAAATGAGTAAATTACAGAGATCATTTTTAAAGTATATAAAACGCAAACCAAGCTTCAAGGATATTATGCTATGCAGTGCCTTGCTACTATTAGCGATCGCTCTGCTACTGTTCACTGAGAAAATTTTTGATGAAAATCTAGCACCAGTTGGAACCATGGTATCATTAGGGATTGTTATCCTGGTAGGAATCTTAGCTGTCAGAAATAAATAAAAAGACTCGAGAAATGTCATCTCGAGTCTTTTTGTTAGTTGCGAATTTCGTCAACGATTTCTTTTGCAATGGGAATCCCTAAACGGTAGCCTTTATTCACGTAATCAATGACATCATTGATATTTTCTATCGTTTGGATTTTTTCTTTGATAGTTGCACGAAAAGCTTGGTCTTTTAATAGTTGGTCCTGAAGAAGTCTTTGAAGTTTCTCTTTTTCATATTTGTTGACAAGAAAGAGAAAAAGAAGACTGATAACAACTAGAATATAAGCGTATTGGCTCATAAAAATTCTCCCTAGGTGATAAAGAAGTAAGTGGTTAGAGAAAAACGAATATCCTTCGCCTCTCGAGTGATAATACTGTAAGCGGCTAGCATCTAACAATTAGGAATTTTAGTTACAGTAACTTGAAGATTACGACGTCTTTCGGTAGAAATCGATAATATTTCTATCGAAAGACTAGTGAGGCGCCTAGCCAAAGTCCGAATAGGATTTGGCGTTAGTTACTTAGATTGCTTTGCAATCAAGTAACTTTGGCGAGTTACATCTTCTCTGGCGCCTCTACACCCAACAGACGAAGGGCTTCTTTGAGGACGACTGCTGTTGCATAGCTAAGGGCTAGACGACTGTCACGTTCTGGACTTTCATCCAAGATACGAGTGTGGGCATAGTATTTGTTAAAGGCTTGAGCTAAGCTGATTGCAAATTTAGCGATGATAGAAGGTTCGTAATTATCAGCTGCACGTTTAATAATACGTGGGAAGTCTTGGATTAGCTTAATGATTTCCCAACTTTCAACATCGTTCAAGCTATAGTTGGCACCTGCTTCAGGTTTGAAATCAGCTTTACGCAAGATTGATTGGATACGAGCGTAAGCGTATTGAACATAAGGGCCAGTCTCCCCTTCGAAGGATACCATAGCTTCAAGGTCGAAGTCATATCCATTTGTACGGTCGGTTTTAAGGTCATAGAATTTAATGGCCCCAACTCCAACAGCATGAGCGACCTGGTCTTTGTTTTCAAGTTCTGGATTTTTGGCTTCGATCTGCGCTTTAGCACGGCTGATGGCTTCTGCAACAGTTGGTTCTAGCAAGATAACATTCCCTTTACGAGTAGAAAGTTTTTTCCCTTCTTTTGTAACCAAGCCAAACGGAACATGGACAATATCTTGGCTCCAATCGTAACCCATTTCTTGCAAGACAGCCTTGAGTTGCTTAAAGTGAGCTGATTGCTCTTGACCAACGACATAGATTGATTTGGCAAATTGGTATTCGTTTTTACGGTAGAGGGCCGCAGCCAAGTCACGTGTGATGTATAGAGTTGCACCGTCAGATTTCTTGATAAGAGCTGGGTGTTCAATTCCATATTTTTCAAGATTAACAACTTGAGCACCTTCTGACTCAACAAGAAGTCCTTTTTCAGAAAGGATGTCTACAACTGCATCCATTTTATCATTGTAGAAAGCTTCTCCGTTATAGCTGTCGAATTCAACTTGTAGCTCATTGTAGAGACGGTTAAATTCTACCAAGCTTTCATCGCGGAACCATTGCCAAAGAGCGAGAGCTTCCTCATCGCCGTTTTCAAGCTTGCGGAACCATTCGCGTGCTTCTTCATCCAAACTTGGGTCGTTCTCAGCTTCAGCATTGATGCGGACATAGAGTTTGAGAAGTTCATCGATTGGATGAGCCTTAACTGCTTCTTCGTTACCCCATTTCTTGTAGGCAACAATCAACATTCCAAACTGTTTACCCCAGTCTCCCAAATGGTTGACCTTGACAGTTTTATAGCCGATTTTTTGGAAGATATGTGACAAGCTATCTCCGATAACAGTTGAACGAAGGTGACCGATTGAAAATGGTTTAGCGATATTAGGGCTAGACATGTCAATGACAACATTTTCTTGATTGCCAATCTTTTGGTCAGCGTAGTGCTCTTTTTCAGTGATAACATTTTGCAGTACTTGACCAGAAATGGCAGACTTATCAAGGAAGAAGTTTACGTAAGGACCTGTTGCTACAACCTTTTCAAAAGCTTGGCTATTGATCTTTTCAGCGATGTCAGCAGCAATCATTTGAGGAGCTTTACGTTCAACCTTTGCCAATGAGAAGGCAGGGAAGGCGATATCTCCCATATCTGAGTTTTTAGGTGTTTCTAGTAAATTTAAAATAGCCTCTTGGTCCAGGCTATCAATGACGCTAGCCAACTCGCTAGCAATCAATTCTTTTGTATTCATTTAAGGCTCCTTTAGGGCTTTTTTACTATTTTATCACAATTTACTACATTTTTTTTGAAAGAAGAGATATTTTTTGAAATATCCAGTTTTTTTGATATAATGTTCTTACTAAAAAAATGTAAAATGTTATAAATATGCACTTGAAAGGATCTTATGAGAAAAAGAGAACGTCATCAGCTCATCAAGCGAATGATTACAGAAGAAATTAGGAACTCAAAAGGAAATTCAAGATCGATTGGAAGCCTGTGATGTCTTTGTGACACAAACGACATTATCTCGTGATTTGCGAGAGCTTGGCTTAACCAAAGTTAAGAAAAACGATGTTGTTTACTATGTGCTAGCAAATGAGACAGAGAAGATTGATCTAGTCGAATTCCTTTCACATCACTTAGAGGGTGTTGCAAGAGCCGAATTCACCTTGGTTCTCCACACTAAACTTGGAGAAGCATCCGTTTTAGCCAATGTAGTAGATTCAAATAAAGATGGGTGGATCTTAGGTACTGTTGCCGGAGCGAATACTTTGTTGGTTATCTGTAAAGATCAACATGCAGCTAAAGTCATGGAAGAACGCTTGCTAGAGTTAATGGAAGATAGATAAGGTCTTGAGAGCTTCTCTCAGGACTGTTTTTACAAGGAGAGAGTAAATGACTACTGAAAAATTATCACCTGGTATGCAACAGTATGTGGATATCAAAAAACAATATCCAGATGCTTTTTTGCTTTTTCGTATGGGTGATTTTTATGAGTTGTTTTATGAAGATGCAGTCAATGCTGCACAGATACTAGAAATCTCACTAACCAGTCGCAATAAAAATGCTGAAAATCCGATTCCCATGGCTGGAGTTCCTTATCACTCTGCCCAACAGTATATTGATGTTCTAGTTGAACGTGGCTACAAGGTTGCCATTGCTGAACAGATGGAAGATCCTAAGCAAGCTGTTGGTGTCGTTAAGCGCGAGGTTGTTCAGGTCATTACACCAGGAACAGTGGTTGATAGTAGTAAGCCAGATAGTCACAATAACTTTTTAGTGGCTATTGATCGTGAAGGTTCCCAGTATGGACTAGCCTATATGGACCTAGTGACAGGTGATTTCTATGTAACGGGATTATCAGATTTTTCTCTAGTCTGTGGTGAAATCCGTAATCTCAAGGCCAGAGAAGTGGTGATTGGTTACGACTTGTCTGAAGCAGAAGAACAGATTCTCAGTCGTCAAATGAATCTAGTGCTTTCCTATGAACAAGAAATATATGAAGACGTTCATCTATTGGATTCAAGATTGGCAACTGTTGAAGGATCAGCTAGTGGGAAACTTCTCCAGTATGTTCATCGGACGCAGATGAGAGAGTTGAATCACTTAAAACCTGTTATTCGTTATGAAATCAAAGATTTCTTGCAGATGGATTTTGCAACCAAGGCTAGTCTTGATTTGGTTGAAAATGCTCGCTCAGGCAAGAAACAAGGGAGCCTGTTCTGGTTGCTAGATGAGACTAAAACTGCAATGGGTATGCGTCTTCTACGTTCTTGGATTCAACGCCCCTTAATTGATTTAGATCGTATCATAGAACGTCAGGAGGTTGTGCAAGTCTTTCTGGATTATTTCTTTGAGCGCAGTGATTTAACAGAAAGCCTCAAGGGAGTCTACGATATCGAACGTCTGGCTAGTCGAGTTTCTTTTGGGAAAAGTAATCCTAAAGATCTTTTGCAATTAGCGACTACCTTGGGAAGTGTTCCACGAATTCGCGCCATTTTAGAAGGAATGGAGCAACCAGCTCTAGCTTATCTAATTGAACAACTGGATGCTATTCCTGAGTTGGAAAGCCTGATAAGTGTAGCCATTGCTCCTGAGGCTCCCCACGTGATTACCGAAGGTGGTATTATCCGAACGGGCTTTGATGAGACCTTGGATAAATACCGTCGTGTGCTGAGAGAAGGGACCAGCTGGATTGCTGAGATTGAAGCCAAGGAAAGAGAAAACTCTGGCATCAATACTCTCAAGATTGATTACAATAAAAAAGACGGCTACTATTTCCATGTAACCAACTCGCAGCTAGGCAACGTACCAGCCCACTTTTTCCGCAAGGCTACGCTGAAAAACTCTGAGCGATTTGGGACAGAGGAGTTGGCACGTATCGAGGGAGAAATGTTAGAGGCGCGTGAGAAATCAGCAAATCTAGAGTACGAAATCTTTATGCGTATTCGTGAGGAGGTTGGCAAGTATATCCAACGCCTACAGGCTCTGGCTCAAGGAATCGCTACTGTTGATGTCTTGCAAGGCTTGGCAGTAGTTGCAGAAAATCAACACCTGATTCGACCAGAGTTTGGGCAAGAGTCGCGGATTGATATCCAGAATGGTCGTCACGCAGTTGTTGAAAAGGTCATGGGAGCTCAGACCTATATTCCCAATAGTATCCAGATGGATGAAGATACCAGTATCCAGCTGATTACAGGACTAACATGAGCGGGAAGTCAACCTACATGCGTCAACTAGCCATTACAGCGGTTATGGCTCAGATGGGTTCTTATGTCCCTGCAGAAAGTGCTCGTTTGCCAATTTTTGATGCAATTTTTACCCGTATCGGTGCGGCAGATGACTTGGTTTCAGGACAGTCCACCTTTATGGTAGAGATGATGGAAGCTAATAATGCTATTAGTCATGCGACAAAGGATTCATTAATTCTTTTTGATGAGCTTGGTCGCGGAACCGCAACTTATGATGGTATGGCTCTAGCCCAGTCTATTATCGAGTATATCCATGAGCATATTGGTGCCAAGACTCTCTTTGCCACGCACTACCATGAATTAACCAGTCTGGAAGCTAGTCTTGAACATCTAGTAAATGTACACGTGGCTACGCTAGAACAAAATGGTCAGGTGACCTTCCTTCACAAGATAGAACCAGGCCCAGCTGACAAATCATATGGTATTCATGTAGCCAAGATTGCTGGACTACCAGCAACCTTGCTAAAAAGGGCGGATACTATTTTAGCTCAGCTAGAGAGCCAAGGCCAGAAGAGTCCTTCTCATCAAAGGAATGTTGTCAATGAGCAAATGTCTCTCTTTGATGAAAAAGAAGAAATCCTATCCTAGCAGAGTTGGCCCAAGTAGATGTGTACAATATGACACCGATGCAAGCCATGAATCTCTTATTAGAGCTAAAACAAAAATTATAAGCAAAAACCCACTCCGTTTTGTGAGTGGGTTTTTAGGTCTTATTTTTTCTGAGCTAATAGTTGGTTGATGTGGGCAACCTTCTTTGATTCTCTTTTGTAGAGAATCGTCCAGATGATGAGGTAGACGATGGCAAACTCTGGGATGAGTTGAAGGATGAAAGTCCAGTGAAGAGGGAACCAGCCTGCTAGGATTGCTAGAGGTACAAAACCTAGCAACATAAGGAAGAAATGAGTGACAGTCGCACGAAGAAGACTCCAATCTTGAGTGAATAGACGGCTACCAAAACTAAAGAGGACTCCAATAGCTGACCAGATAAGTGTACAGTAGAGTAAAACTAGAGCACCGTGAACCTGATGACTGCTCATGAATTGACCAACAGGAGATTCAGGGCTGAGAGGTGCGTAGTTGCTTGGTGAATAGATAAAAGAAAAGATAATAGATAGGGTGAGGCCGATGAGGATACCAGTTGTGGCATCGTGGAATACTTGTTTTTTCATAGTTCTAATTTCTCCTTAATAGTTTTGAGGTAACGGCGAGATGAGTAGGTGAAACTTTCGTTTTTAAGATAAATTTCAATCAAGCCGTTAGAGGTTAGTTTTAGATGACTAATTGCATCAATGTTGACAATTTCCGATTGGGAAATTTGGATAAAGGAAGCAGGTAGAATTTCACTTGCTTGGTAGAGACGAATGTCAAGTGCATAGGTTTGGCTATCCGTTTCGGCCAGAACCTTACGATTTTCAATGTATACACGCTGAATCTTGCTAATCTGAATCAAGTAGACCTGGTCTTGGTATTTTCCTTTAAGAGTTTCTTTTTGTTCAAGATTTTGTACAAAGTCCTGAACCTTTTGAATTTTTGAAGACAAGGCAGGTGCTTCTATGATGATTTGCTCTTCGGTGTATTGCTGATCAATATCAAGTCTGAGTTTCATAATTTCTCCTTTATAAAGTTGTAATAGAGATCTCTTACTTACAAATCTATTAAACACCATTTTTTCGACAAATACAAGAAGCTTTGTCTATGTGGTCGGTTGAAGAGTCTATCTGGTAGGCGAACGTTCTCAACTAAATTTAAGAGCAAAGAAGTCAAAAAATAAGAAGAAATATATTGACAAAAATAGAAAAAACGTGGTACAATGTTAGACGGTACTTTTTACTTTTGGTCTCTCAAGAGTGTACAGGGACGTGCTGACAAATGTTGCAAAAGTACACACAGATGATAGCTGTCACCAAGTGTATCATCACCAAAAATAAAAAAACACAGGAGAATGTAGATGCCTACAATTAACCAATTGGTTCGCAAACCGCGTAAATCAAAAGTAGAAAAATCTAAATCACCAGCTTTGAACGTTGGTTACAACAGTCATAAAAAAAGTTCAAACAAACGTTTCTTCACCACAAAAAAACGTGGTGTTGCAACTCGTGTTGGAACTATGACACCTAAAAAACCTAACTCAGCCCTTCGTAAATTTGCTCGTGTACGTTTGAGCAACCTTATCGAAGTTACTGCCTACATCCCAGGTATCGGACACAACTTGCAAGAGCACAGTGTGGTGCTTCTTCGTGGTGGACGTGTAAAAGACCTTCCAGGGGTACGTTACCATATCGTCCGTGGTGCACTTGATACTGCAGGTGTTAACGATCGTAAACAAGGCCGTTCTAAATACGGTACTAAACGTCCGAAAAAAGCATAAGGAAAGGGGATAAAGAGAAATGAGTCGTAAAAATAGAGCTCCAAAAACGTGACGTATTGCCAGATCCGCTTTACAATTCACAATTAGTTACTCGTCTTATCAACCGCGTTATGCTTGACGGTAAACGTGGTACAGCTGCTTCAATCGTTTACGGTGCTTTTGAACAAATCAAAGAAGTTACTGGTAACGATGCACTTGAAGTATTTGAAACAGCTATGGAAAACATCATGCCTGTACTTGAAGTACGTGCACGTCGTGTTGGTGGTTCTAACTACCAAGTCCCAGTTGAAGTTCGTCCAGAACGTCGTACAACACTTGGACTTCGTTGGTTGGTAACAATCGCTCGCCTTCGTGGTGAACACACAATGCAAGACCGTCTTGCAAAAGAAATCTTGGACGCTGCTAACAACACTGGTGCAGCAGTTAAGAAACGTGAAGACACTCACCGTATGGCTGAAGCTAACCGTGCCTTCGCACACTTCCGTTGGTAAAATCATGATGCTAGGAACGGCAAGGATGCAAAGTGAAAATAGGAAACTGACGCAGTATTCGACGAATACAAGGAAGTTTATCTTTTTCACACAGCATCCCGTTCCGGCTTAAATCGGCTAACTAACTTTAGCCCGAGTTCAATTCAACTTCCCATCTCACAAGTTGAAACCAACAATAACAAGATAAACATTGAGAACGGGTAGGTCCTGCCTATCCGTTTTTATTAAATCGTGTTATAATAGAATAGAAATAAAAAAATATAGGAGAAACAAACCTCATGGCACGCGAATTTTCACTTGAAAAAACTCGTAATATCGGTATCATGGCTCACGTCGATGCTGGTAAAACAACTACAACTGAGCGTATCCTTTACTACACTGGTAAAATCCACAAAATCGGTGAAACTCACGAAGGTGCGTCACAAATGGACTGGATGGAGCAAGAGCAAGAACGTGGTATCACTATCACATCTGCTGCGACAACAGCTCAATGGAACAACCACCGCGTAAACATCATCGACACACCAGGACACGTGGACTTCACAATTGAAGTACAACGTTCTCTTCGTGTATTGGACGGTGCGGTTACAGTTCTTGACTCACAATCAGGTGTTGAGCCTCAAACTGAAACAGTTTGGCGTCAAGCAACTGAGTACGGAGTTCCACGTATCGTATTTGCCAACAAAATGGACAAAATTGGTGCTGACTTCCTTTACTCAGTAAGCACACTTCACGATCGTCTTCAAGCAAATGCACACCCAATTCAATTGCCAATCGGTTCTGAAGATGACTTCCGTGGAATCATCGACTTGATCAAGATGAAGGCTGAAATCTATACTAACGACCTTGGTACAGATATCCTTGAAGAAGACATTCCAGCTGAATACCTTGACCAAGCTCAAGAATACCGTGAAAAATTGGTTGAAGCAGTTGCTGAAACTGATGAAGAATTGATGATGAAATACCTTGAAGGTGAAGAAATCACTAACGAAGAATTGAAAGCTGCTATCCGTAAAGCAACTATCAACGTTGAATTCTTCCCAGTATTGTGTGGTTCTGCCTTCAAGAACAAAGGTGTTCAATTGATGCTTGATGCGGTTATCGACTACCTTCCAAGCCCACTTGATATCCCAGCAATCAAAGGTATCAACCCAGACACAGATGAAGAAGAAACTCGTCCAGCATCTGACGAAGAGCCATTCGCAGCTCTTGCCTTCAAGATCATGACTGACCCATTCGTTGGTCGTTTGACATTCTTCCGTGTTTACTCAGGTGTTCTTCAATCAGGTTCTTACGTATTGAACACTTCCAAAGGTAAACGTGAACGTATCGGACGTATCCTTCAAATGCACGCTAACAGCCGTCAAGAAATCGACACTGTTTACTCAGGTGATATCGCTGCTGCCGTTGGTTTGAAAGATACTACAACTGGTGACTCATTGACAGATGAAAAAAAGCGAAAATCATCCTTGAGTCAATCAACGTTCCAGAACCAGTTATCCAATTGATGGTTGAGCCAAAATCTAAAGCTGACCAAGACAAGATGGGTATCGCCCTTCAAAAAAATTGGCTGAAGAAGATCCAACATTCCGCGTTGAAACTAACGTTGAAACTGGTGAAACAGTTATCTCTGGTATGGGTGAGCTTCACCTTGACGTCCTTGTTGACCGTATGCGTCGTGAATTCAAAGTTGAAGCGAATGTAGGTGCTCCTCAAGTATCTTACCGTGAAACATTCCGCGCTTCTACTCAAGCACGTGGATTCTTCAAACGTCAGTCTGGTGGTAAAGGTCAATTCGGTGATGTATGGATTGAATTTACTCCAAACGAAGAAGGTAAAGGATTCGAATTCGAAAACGCAATCGTCGGTGGTGTGGTTCCTCGTGAATTTATCCCAGCGGTTGAAAAAGGTTTGGTAGAATCTATGGCTAACGGTGTTCTTGCTGGTTACCCAATGGTTGACGTTAAAGCTAAGCTTTACGATGGTTCATACCACGATGTAGACTCATCTGAAACTGCCTTCAAGATCGCGGCTTCACTTGCCCTTAAAGAAGCTGCTAAGACTGCACAACCAGCTATCCTTGAGCCAATGATGCTTGTAACAATCACTGTTCCAGAAGAAAACCTTGGTGATGTTATGGGTCACGTAACTGCTCGTCGTGGACGTGTAGATGGTATGGAAGCACACGGTAACAGCCAAATCGTTCGTGCTTACGTTCCACTTGCTGAAATGTTCGGTTACGCAACAGTTCTTCGTTCTGCATCTCAAGGACGTGGTACATTCATGATGGTATTCGACCACTACGAAGATGTACCTAAGTCAGTACAAGAAGAAATCATTAAGAAAAACAAAGGTGAAGAATAATTCACCGTCACTTTAAAAGAAGTCACTTTGTGGCTTCTTTTTCTGTTTGGTAGAAATAGCTAAAATGGCCTCAAATATGGTAAAATAGAAGGAGTATATTGTGAGGAAAATGGATGTCAACCACTTTTGAAATTTTAATGAATCAGTTGGGAATCCCCGCTGAGATAAGAAATCATGAAGCCTTCTTCCAGGCAGAGATTGAACAAGTTATTGTACACAAACAAAGTAAAATTTGGGAGTTTCGTTTTGTCTTTGAGAATATCCTCCCCTTTGAACTCTTTTTAGCGTTGAAGAAGGGTCTGAAAGAAGAGTTTTCAAAAACGGGAAATCAAGCGACTTTCGAGATTAAAACGAAAGATCAAGATTTTTCAAGAGAGCTTTTACAGGCCTACTATCGGGAGGCTTTTTCAGATGGGCCTTGTTCTAGCCAAGGATTTCGGACCATGTATCAGGATTTTCAGGTTCGATTTGAAAATGATCAGTTGATTATTGAGGCCTCTGAAGCAGCAGATACAGAGCATTTCAGAAAAAACCATTTGCCAAATCTTAGCAAACAACTTGAACTCTTTGGTTTTCCTAAGTTTACATGCCATTTAGAGAAAAATGAAGATTTGACAAAGGAAGAGCAGGAAACTTTCCATTCTGAAAATCAAATGATTGTTCAGGCTGCCAATGATGAGACCCTTCGAGCTATGGAACAGTTAGAACAGATGGCACCGCCTCCTCCAGTTGAGGACAAGCCTGTCTTTGATTTCCAAGCCAAGAAGGCAGCTGCTAAGCCTAAACTCGATAAGGCAGAGGTAACTCCAATGATTGAGGTCAATACCGAAGAAAATCGACTGGTTTTTGAAGGGGTTGTCTTTGATGTGGAGCATAAAGTGACTAGAACGGGTCGTGTCTTGATTAATTTTAAGATGACGGACTATACGTCTAGTTTCTCCATGCAAAAATGGGTCCGAAACGAAGAAGAAGCTCAGAAGTTTGACATCATTAAGAAAAATTCATGGCTCCGTGTTCGTGGAAATGTCGAGGTCAATAATTTCACACGAGATTTGACCATGAATGTGCAAGATGTGCAGGAAGTTGTTCACTATGAGCGTAAGGACTTGATGCCAGAAGGTGAGCGTCGCGTTGAGTTTCATGCTCATACCAACATGTCGACCATGGATGCTCTTCCTGAGGTCGAAGAAATCGTTGGAACAGCAGCCAAATGGGGCCACAAAGCAGTGGCAATCACAGATCACGGCAATGTTCAATCCTTCCCTCACGGTTATAAGGCAGCCAAGAAAGCTGGGATTCAGCTCATTTATGGAATGGAAGCAAATATCGTTGAGGATCGTGTTCCTATCGTCTATAACGAAGTGGAGATGGACTTGTCAGAAGCGACCTACGTGGTCTTTGACGTGGAAACGACGGGTTTATCAGCCATCTATAATGACTTGATTCAGGTGGCAGCTTCCAAGATGTATAAGGGCAATATCATTGCTGAGTTTGATGAATTTATCAATCCTGGGCACCCCTTATCAGCTTTTACTACTGAGTTGACTGGAATTACGGATGACCATGTAAAAATGCTAAACCCTTGATTCAAGTTCTGAAAGAATTCCAAGAATTCTGTAAAGATACCGTTCTTGTAGCCCATAATGCAAGCTTTGACGTTGGTTTTATGAATGCCAACTATGAGCGTCACGGTCTTCCAAAAATTACTCAACCTGTCATCGATACGCTAGAGTTCGCTAGAAATCTCTATCCAGAGTACAAGCGACATGGTTTGGGACCCTTGACCAAACGTTTTGGTGTTGCCCTAGAACATCACCATATGGCCAACTATGATGCGGAAGCAACTGGCCGTCTGCTCTTTATCTTTATCAAAGAAGTTGCAGAAAAACACGGTGTGACGGACTTAGCACGATTAAACCTTGATTTAATCAGTCCAGATTCATATAAAAAAGCTCGAGTCAAGCATGCGACCATCTATGTGAGAAATCAAGTGGGCTTGAAAAATATCTTTAAGCTGGTTTCCCTCTCTAATACCCAGTATTTTGAAGGAGTTCCACGGATTCCACGTACGGTACTAGATGCCCATCGAGAAGGTTTGATCTTAGGTTCAGCCTGTACGGAAGGGGAAGTCTTTGATGCAGTCGTATCACAAGGTGTAGATGCGGCAGTCGAAGTAGCTAAATACTATGATTTTATCGAGGTGATGCCTCCGGCTATCTATGCACCTCTGATTGCCAAAGAGCAGGTCAAGGATATGGAGGAGCTCCAGACCATTATCAAGAGCTTGATAGAGGTCGGAGACTGTCTCGGTAAGCCCGTTCTTGCTACAGGAAATGTCCACTATATCGAACCTGAGGATGAGATTTATCGCGAGATCATCGTGCGAAGTCTCGGTCAGGGAGCCATGATTAACCGAACGATCGGTCATGGAGAAGCTGCCCAACCAGCTCCGCTACCAAAGGCACACTTTAGAACAACTAATGAAATGTTGGATGAATTTGCCTTTCTAGGAGAAGACTTGGCTCGCAAGATTGTCATTGAAATACCAACGCCTTGGCAGAAATCTTTGAGCCTGTTGAGGTCGTTAAAGGTGACTTGTATACACCTTTCATTGACCAAGCAGAGGAAACAGTTGCTGAATTAACCTATAAAAAAGCCTTTGAAATCTATGGAAACCCACTGCCAGATATCGTTGATTTGCGGATTGAAAAGGAACTAACCTCTATCTTGGGGAATGGATTTGCCGTGATTTATCTAGCTTCACAGATGCTAGTGCAGCGCTCTAACGAACGAGGCTACTTGGTTGGTTCCCGTGGGTCTGTTGGATCCAGTTTCGTTGCGACCATGATTGGGATTACCGAGGTCAATCCGCTCTCGCCTCACTATGTCTGTGGCCAGTGTCAGTATAGTGAGTTTATCACGGATGGTTCCTACGGTTCAGGATTTGATATGCCAAATAAGGACTGTCCAAACTGTGGCCACAAACTCAGCAAGAATGGCCAGGATATTCCTTTCGAGACCTTCCTTGGTTTGATGGGGATAAGGTACCTGATATCGATTTGAACTTCTCAGGTGAAGACCAACCGAGCGCCCACTTGGATGTTCGTGATATCTTTGGTGAGGAATATGCCTTCCGTGCAGGAACGGTTGGTACGGTGGCTGCTAAAACAGCCTATGGATTTGTCAAGGGTTACGAGCGTGACTATGGCAAATTCTACCGAGAAGCCGAAGTTGATCGCCTAGCCCAAGGAGCTGCTGGTGTTAAACGTACGACCGGTCAGCACCCAGGAGGAATCGTTGTTATCCCTAACTATATGGATGTCTATGACTTTACTCCAGTGCAGTATCCTGCAGATGATGTCACTGCTGAATGGCAGACCACTCACTTTAACTTCCACGATATCGATGAGAACGTCCTCAAGCTCGATGTCCTTGGTCATGATGATCCGACTATGATTCGCAAGCTCCAGGACTTGTCAGGCATTGATCCAAATGATATTCCTATGGATGATCCTGATGTCATGGCTCTCCTTTTCGGGAACCGATATTCTGGGAGTGACGCCTGAACAAATCGGGACTTCGACTGGTATGCTTGGTATTCCAGAGTTTGGAACTAACTTTGTTCGAGGCATGGTGGATGAAACCCATCCGACGACCTTTGCAGAGTTACTTCAGCTTTCTGGGCTGTCTCACGGTACCGACGTATGGTTGGGAAATGCCCAGGATTTGATTAAGACTGGAATTGCAGACCTATCAACTGTTATCGGATGTCGGGATGACATCATGGTTTACTCATGCACGCAGGTTTAGATCCTAAGATGGCCTTTACCATCATGGAGCGAGTGCGTAAGGGATTGTGGCTTAAAATCTCAGAAGAAGAGCGCAATGGTTATATCGAAGCAATGAAGGCCAATAATGTGCCTGAGTGGTATATCGAATCTTGTGGAAAAATCAAGTACATGTTCCCTAAAGCCCATGCGGCAGCCTACGTTATGATGGCCTTGCGTGTAGCCTACTTCAAGGTTCACCATCCGATTTATTATTATTGTGCTTACTTCTCAATCCGTGCTAAGGCCTTTGATATTAAGACCATGGGTGCAGGCTTGGATGCTATCAAACGTAAGATGCAAGAAATTGCTGAAAAGCGTAAGAACAATGAAGCTTCCAACGTAGAAATTGACCTCTACACAACACTTGAAATCGTTAATGAGATGTGGGAACGTGGCTTCAAATTTGGGAAATTGGACCTCTATCGCAGTGATGCAATTGAATTCATCATCGATGGAGACACCCTCATCCCACCATTTGTTGCTATGGATGGTCTGGGAGAGAACGTTGCCAAGCAACTGGTTCGTGCTCGCCAAGAAGGAGAATTCCTCTCTAAAACAGAACTCCGCAAGCGTGGAGGACTCTCATCAACCTTGGTTGAAAAGATGGATGAAATGGGCATTCTCGGCAATATGCCAGAGGATAATCAGTTGAGTTTGTTTGATGATTTGTTTTAAAAGTTTGAAATGTCTTGTGTAGGCTTGAAATTGTTGGGAATTGAATAAGTTGGGGTGTGTGATAGAATCAGAATTTGTCAATTAGCTTTATGATTTTTGGAATGTTAATATATTTGTAGTTATTATTTTCTAAAAGTTTTTATTTGAAAAGTGGAGTAAGATACAAGAGAAATTAATAGAGTTGAAGGATAAAGAAATGAAGTATGATAGGCGAAATGCCACTTCAAGTTGGAGTGGGTATAACCATCAAGGAAAAGTTGGGATATTTTTGGCACTAACTGAACTTAGAAAACTTGTAGAAAAAGAGGAAGACTATAGCTCATATGAATTAATCCTTGAAAAAAATGGCGGTGAAGATGTTGAGATTTTTCAAGCTCAAACAGTAGTATCAAGACATCAAGTAAAAGCCAAAAAAGCTGGAAAGTATCCGAATGATTATGCTAATGTTAGAACAATAAATTCTAGACTTCATCCTACAGGATATCAAACCTCGGGTACGAACAGAAATAATAGATTTTTACATGTAATTTGTGAAGTTCGAGGCTGGGATATGGATAAGCAAACATTTCAGCAAACATATAAAAGAGCAGCTTATGTCCCTAATCAGAGTCAAGTTCAACTATATACCTATCCTGATGGTAAAAAATATTGTGATTTAGTAGTAGAGAATCAATCGCCTATTGATAATTTTTGCAAAGATGAAATTAAAAAAATTTTGAAATTTTCTAAAAGTTCTTTAGTAGATGATATTGAACATATAGAGGAGACACTGTCTGAGATTAAAGATTTAATTTCTAGACAGATTGTGCAAGCACATAGTAATGGGAATGGTGCCTATTCGGTAATATCTTTTCAAGAGATTTTCAACATTATTACTTCGCAAGCGAAGCGCCAGAGACAATCTATTAGGAGAGCAAAGTTAAGTCTTGAAATGTATTGGAATAACATTGTTGAAGATGATGTTGATACGACTGTTATAAATCAGATATTAAATTTACCTGATGACAAATTTGAACAATTGCTGATTGACTTGCATCCAGATGGCGATATTTCTGGTTCAAAAAGGCTGAACGATATTGGTAGATTAATTGATGAAATTAGCATTGAATATATTTTATATAATTTCCTTAAAACTTGTAAACAAGAAAGGCTTTCGTTAGACAGTTTACGGTATAATTTAAATCATGAGTCGCTCAGACTTAGCATGATTCATGCTCCTAAGGGCGCAGAGAGTAGAGTTCGAGATAAAATTATGACTAATGAAAGCTTTATAAGAGCTAGCTTTGATACTGACTATTTGATTAATCTGTGTATCAATGGACAAAAGTTTTTTGAAGAGAAGCCAATTCATGAAGATGGAAAAGAAAAGTTGCTTGCAGAAGCCCTTGGAGAGGAAAAAAATAGAATATTTTCAAATAATTTAGAATATATTGATTATGTGAATACTGTTGAAAAAAATTGAAAGAGGATTGAAATGAATAGTTTTTTGCAACAAATCTTAGGACAACATAATTTTCATAAATGTGATGAACATTTAGAATTGTGGGGAGGGGACGGAAATGAATTTTTCCTTATTCAAGAATATAATAGGGAGGATTTTTAAATCTAGCAGCGAAGGAGGGGCAGATTTTTTTACTTGTGAGCAAACAAATCAATTGATATCTTGCTTTGAAGAACTTAATGATGAAAAAAATTAAGAAAAATACCTCTTTATTTATAACTATTAAAGTTGATGAACTGAAGCAATCATATGAAAGTCTTAGAAATATGATTATGAAAGTTGAGGAAGATGAATATTATTTTAGAAAATATGTCATCTTATATACCGAGGAAGGATTGAGTAGACTGAACTCGAATATTGAAGATTTACTAAATTATATTCAGTCTACATCTCCTGAGGGTGAGTCTTTATTTGATAAATTTGAGAGTGATATGTTTTTTGATACTTCTTACTTCATTGCTATACAACTAATTATTAAATTACCATTTGCTTCTCATCCTCATTCTGATAATCATTTTGAAATAGTTGAAAATAAAAATCCAATCACGAATTGAAATGGAAGGTTTAAATGATCATAAAAAAAGCAAGTAGATGATATTTTTAGAAATTTTTTTAATGGAGTTGATATTAGGAAACAACTTGAAAATGAAGCTAGTTTTTTTGCTGGATAGTTTAAATCAAATTTTTAGGAGACTGAACTTGTGAAGATTAGGAAAATTTTACTTTATAATTTCAAAAACTTTAGAAATGAAACAGTTATTGACTTTAGTGATGGGATAACATTTTTAGTGGGACCAAATGGTTATGGTAAAACAACGATTTTTGATGCAATTGAGTTAGGATTGACTGGTAATCTTTCTCGCATTAATAAAGTTACTGCTGAAAATATTGTATATAATAAGCCATTTTTTCAGAATGAAATTGGTCAGCCGGTAATTATAAAATTGTGGCTAGAAAAAAATGAATGGTGACCAACTTGTAATTGTAAGAAAATTAGTAAATAGTTGTACTGAAAGTAAAAACATATTTGCACCTTTAAAGTCTGCTAGTCAGTTTAAGTTATTTAGACAAGTGGAAGTGAGCGAGTCAAATTTTAGATCTACAGATAATATAAAGCTTGAAGACATTACTCAAAGTTCTATTGATACATTTTTTTAGGTATTAATGGGAAATATGAGATAGAAAAAAATTTTCAATCTATTTAATTATATTCAACAGGAAGAAACAACTTTCTTTCTAAAGCAAACGGAATATGAAAGAGGCGATAGTTTATCTTTTTTTAGTAAAAAAACGGATAAAATAGAGAAGAAAATAGAAAAAGATTAATACAGTAACAAACGTTATTAGAAAAAAAGATTAGTGATTTCAAGGGCAATTACAAAAACTTAAAAACAGCAAGAACTATCAGATGTCTCTTATCATAGATTATTTAATCATAGGGAATTTGTATTTGATCGTGAAACTCCTTTTTTTCTATTGCTAATCTTGACAAATTATTAACTTATCAAAATACTTTTACAAAAATATTATTGATTTTTAAGAAGAATTTCTCAATAGGGGAGTATAATAGAAAGACGGAAAGAGATAAAAGAAAAAAAGATATTGCTGGTGGTAGGGCTATTAAACAAGCATTATATTTTTCAATGTTATCTCCAAATATTCTTAAATCAAATTCTCAATGGCTGTGGGAAAAGTATTCATTAGACAATCCAAAATTATTTGAATATGTGCTTTTAGAGAATTACCTACAATCATATGAGAGAGTTGTTCATGATTGCAATCGAAGAAAGCAACTAAATACCTACTTGACTAATTTATCATCGGATATTACTGAGATGACAGAACAGTCTATTACTTATACTCAAAATGATAGATTGTCAGGTGATTTTGAATTGCTTAAAATACAAGTGGTTAAATTCCAAAGTCTGAGGAATAATGCTAGCCAGGTAGACAAAAATTTAAGTGAACTACGACAATTAAGGAGTAACTTAGGCAATAAGTTTGACGAGTTGAGACATCGACATATTGATGAAAACAAATGTCCATTCTGTAATTCACAGTTCCAAACATTTGAAGAATTGAAGCAAGCTTATGATAGTTATAAAAATTATCTAACTGAAATTTCGTCTCAAAGTAGTCTGCAATTGCAAGAAGCTCAATTATTGCTGAATGAACGGATCCAGCAACTGAAGCAGAAAATCATTGATGAAATAAATAGCCTTTCAATAGATGTAGATAAAAATTTATTAGATAGATTACAAAAATTAAAAAATTCGTATCAAAGTTATTCTCAAAATGTCGAAGGTTTTAAAACTTTTATTCAGTCGTACACAATTATGGTGCCATATGAGTTGGGAAGGTTAGAATTTAAAGACTATAACCAGCAGCACCAGTTAAACTGGCAAGAATTTCAATCTAAATTAGTAGTTGATGATGATGTTTACAGTTTGCTAGATAATAATAGTTTGGGAAATATAAAGGAAGAACTGGAGGTCTTAAGAGAAGAATTTCCTGAATTGCAGTTTGAAACATACCAATTAGAATCAAGTTCATATTCGAAGATAAATATTGCGATGATTGATAGTCGATTGCTTGAATTAAAAAATGCTATTCACTCGGCAGTTGATAATAAATATGCTATTAATGAGAATCTGATAGCAGACACTGAGAACATATTTCCTACATATTTTCAAAGTAAAGTGGAAGTATTAGAGGCTATTCGTATTGGAGATTTAGAGAATAAGAAACTTTATCTTGATAGACAGCATAAACTAGTTCAAAATCAGCAACTTCAAGATTTATCAAGTCAGATAGAAACATTGAGAATAACTGTGGAACGATTAGAAGAAATTAATACTATATATAAAGAAGAGGTAAAACAGTTCAAAATAGATATTGTTAAAAAGCTACGTATCCCATTCTTTATATACTCAGCAAAAATGTTACAAAATTATCAACAAGGTTTGGGAATTTTTCTAACGTATAACAAAACAACAATTGATAAAGAAGAAACGACGACTGATGAGGCAACAGGTAATCAAGTAAAAACGATTAAAAAGATAACAAAGACAATTATTAGGTTCAAGTCGGATCCTAATAATGATCATGATGCAATTAATCAACTAAGCACTGGTCAGTTAGCGGTTGTTTCACTAGCATTTACTCTTTCACTGAATACGATGTTCAAGCTATCTGATAATTTGAATTTCTTAATGATAGATGATCCAGTTCAAGACATGGATGCTATGAATGTACTATCTTTTATTGAAATTTTACGTCATGGAATTATAGATAAGTATCAGATCATCTTATCAACTTATAGCGATTTTAATGCTTTGTTCATGGGTTATAAATTTGCAAATTCAAATTCGGAAGTAAATATAAAATATGAAAAGGTTAGTGACTTGCAAGAATAATAAGTAAATTTCTTATTTTTTTACTTGCATCTCCATGATTATTCCGTATTATTCAAGAATTGACAGAATTTAAGTATTTCTACGGAGTACGCAAAACTCCTACATTATGACTAATAGTCAAAGTAATCTATCTTAAAAACTAAAAAACATAGAAAAGAGAAACAAGATGGTTTTACCAAATTTTAAAGAAAATCTAGAAAAATACGCTAAGCTTTTGGTTGCGAATGGTGTGAACGTGCAACCTGGTCATACCTTGGCTCTCTCTATCGATGTGGAGCAACGTGAGTTGGCTCACTTAATTGTCAAAGAAGCCTATGCACTTGGAGCGCACGAAGTTATTGTTCAATGGGTAGATGACTTTGTAAACCGTGAAAAATTCCTTCACGCGCCGATGGAGCGTCTGGACAATGTACCAGAATACAAGATCGCTGAGATGAACTACCTTCTTGAAAACAAAGCAAGTCGTCTCGGTGTTCGTTCTTCTGACCCAGGTGCCTTGAACGGAGTGGATGCTGAAAAGCTCTCAGCTTCTGCTAAAGCTATGGGAATTGCTATGAAGCCAATGCGTATCGCAACTCAATCTAACAAGGTTAGCTGGACTGTAGCAGCCGCTGCTGGACTTGAGTGGGCTAAGAAAGTCTTTCCAAATGCTGCAAGCGACGAAGAAGCAGTGGATCTCCTTTGGGACCAAATCTTCAAAACTTGCCGTGTTTACGAAGAAGATCCAGTTAAGGCTTGGGAAGAACATGCAGCTATCCTCAAGAGCAAGGCGGAAATGCTGAATAAAGAGCAATTCTCAGCCCTTCACTACACTGCTCCTGGAACAGACTTGACACTTGGCTTGCCGAAGAACCACGTTTGGGAATCTGCCGGAGCGATCAACGCTCAAGGCGAAGGTTTCTTGCCAAATATGCCAACAGAAGAAGTCTTTACAGCTCCTGATTTCCGTCGCGCAGATGGTTATGTCACTTCTACAAAACCTCTTAGCTACAATGGAAATATTATCGAAGGCATCAAGGTGACCTTTGAAAATGGTCAAATCGTTGATATCACAGCTGAAAGGGTGATCAAGTAATGAAGGACCTCGTCTTTAAGAATGCTGGTGCGCGTGCCTTGGGTGAATGTGCCTTGGTACCAGATCCAAGTCCAATTTCTCAGTCAGGGATTACCTTCTTTAACACCCTTTTCGATGAAAATGCTTCTAACCACTTGGCTATTGGTGCAGCCTATGCAACGAGCGTTGTTGGTGGAGCAGAGATGAGCGAAGAAGAACTGGAAGCTGCAGGACTCAACCGTTCAGACGTTCACGTTGACTTTATGATTGGTTCGAACCAAATGGATATCGATGGTATCCGTGAGGATGGAACACGCGTACCACTCTTCCGCAATGGAGATTGGGCAATTTAAGGAGAAACTATGATTGGAAGTATGTTTGTCGGTCTTTTGATCGGACTATTAGCAGGAGCTATCACCAATCGTGGAGAACGTATGGGATGCTTCGGGAAAATGTTCCTGGGTTGGATTGGTGCTTTCCTGGGTCAAATGCTTTTTGGAACTTGGGGCCCTATCTTAGCTGATACGGCTATTATCCCATCAGTTTTAGGAGCCATGATTTTATTAGCCATCTTTTGGAGAAAAGACAGCTAGTTTTAACTTGCTAGAACAGATAAAGAGGTTGGAAATCATCCAACCTCTTTTTTATGAGCTACAAAAAAAAGACTGATATGCGGCTAGCTTGGCTTTCAGTTACTGGTTCTTTTTATATTGCCTCAAGTATGGTACAATAAAAGCATGAGAATTCAACAATTACACTATATTATCAAAATCGTAGAGACTGGTTCGATGAATGAGGCTGCCAAGCAACTCTTTATTACTCAGCCTTCTCTATCAAATGCCGTTCGTGACCTAGAAAATGAGATGGGAATTGAGATTTTTATCCGAAATCCTAAGGGAATTACCCTTACACGTGATGGGATGGAGTTTTTATCCTATGCCCGTCAGGTTGTCGAGCAAACTCAACTTCTAGAAGAACGCTATAAGAACCCAATCGCTCATCGCGAGCTTTTTAGTGTGTCTTCGCAACACTATGCCTTTGTAGTTAATGCCTTTGTTTCCTTGCTCAAGAAAAGCGATATGGAAAAGTACGAGCTTTTTTTGCGTGAGACGAGAACCTGGGAGATTATCGATGATGTCAAGAACTTCCGAAGTGAAGTGGGGGTCCTCTTTTTAAATAGCTATAACCGAGACGTTCTTTCGAAGATGTTGGATGACAACCATCTCGTTGCCCACCATCTCTTTACTGCCCAACCCCACATCTTTGTCAGCAAGACCAATCCTCTAGCCAAGAAAGACAAGGTGCAGTTGGCAGACCTAGAAGACTTCCCTTACTTGAGTTATGACCAAGGGACCCATAATTCCTTCTATTTCAGAAGAGATTTTGTCTCAGGAATACCACAAGAAATCCATCGTTGTTAGTGACCGTGCGACCTTGTTCAATCTCTTGATTGGTTTGGACGGCTATACCATCGCGACAGGTATCCTCAATAGTAATCTTAATGGAGACAATATTGTTTCTATTCCTCTAGATATTGATGATCCCATTGAACTGGTTTATATCCAGCATGAGAAAACGAGCTTATCTAAGATGGGTGAACGCTTCATCGAGTATTTACTTGAAGAAGTTCGCTTTGATAAGTAATTTGAGTAAATGAGAAGAGAAAAGAAGAATGACGACATTAAATACAAATGATTTTGATTTTCACTTGCCAGAGGAGCTGATTGCTCAGACTCCTTTGGAAAAGCGCGATGCCTCTAAACTCTTGATGGTCAATCGCAAAACAGGTGAATTTCAAGATCGCCACTTTCACTCTATTATCGAAATGCTAGAGCCAGGTGATGCCCTGGTTATGAATGATACCCGCGTTTTGCCAGCTCGACTTCATGGTCAAAAGGAAGAAACAGGGGGCCATGTTGAACTCTTACTTTTGAAAAATACAGCAGGAGACGAATGGGAAGTATTGGCGAAGCCAGCCAAACGTCTCAAGGTCGGCACCCGTGTTATTTTTGGTGATGGTCGACTTAGCGCGGTTGTGACCGAGGAATTAACCCATGGCGGCCGTATTGTCCGTTTTGAATATAAGGGGATTTTCTTAGAGGTACTTGAAAGTCTTGGAGAAATGCCTTTGCCTCCTTATATTCACGAAAAATTGGATGACCGTGAACGTTACCAGACAGTCTATGCCAAGGAGAGTGGATCAGCAGCAGCCCCAACTGCAGGGCTACATTTACCAAAGAATTACTAGAGGAAATTCAGCAAAAAGGAGTTCACCTAGTCTACTTAACCTTGCACGTTGGACTTGGGACCTTTAGACCTGTTTCAGTAGATAATTTGGATGAGCACGAGATGCACTCAGAGTTTTACCAATTGTCTGAGGAAGCAGCAGCGACCTTGCGTCAGGTCAAAGAAAATGGTGGCCGTGTCATTGCTGTGGGGACAACCTCTATCCGTACACTAGAGACTATCGGAAGCAAGTTTGACGGCCAAATCCAGGCCGACTCTGGCTGGACCAATATCTTTATCAAACCGGGCTATGACTGGAAGGTGGTGGATGCTTTTTCTACTAATTTCCATTTGCCGAAATCTACCTTGGTCATGCTTGTCTCAGCCTTTGCAGGCCGTGAATTGGTCCTCGAAGCCTACCAACATGCTATCGATGAAAAATACCGTTTCTTTAGCTTTGGCGATGCCATGTTTATCTACTAAAAAACGAGCAAATCAAAACTAGAAATAAAAGGGCTAATTCCTACTTGGATTAGCCTTTTTTCGATATATGATAGCTATTGAATTAAAAGCAAATAAATGATACACTGAAGACTACGATACAGCCGTCAAATATATGCAAAATCTGACGAGCTACTTTTATCTGAGTCTATTTCAAAGGAGATTTTTATGAAAAACAAAACATTGCGCTATACGAGCCTATCAGTCCTGACCTTGTTGACTGCCTTGACCTTGGTTGCCTGTGGTGGAAAGACCGACAAGAATACGTCATCTTCAAACCAAAAGGTGACAACAAGCAAGGTGACTACAGAGTCCGCAAGTAAAACTGAAGCAGGCCAAAAAGAGGAGCAGAAGTCAGAAACAAATAGTGCGACAGAAGCTACAACCACTCAAGCAGAACAAAAGGAAGATAAGCAAAAATCACAAGAGGTTTACGCTAAGTTTGTAGGGACTTGGGAAAACTACGCGGGAATAACTGCAACAGTCACAGAAGATGGAATTGTAACGATCCAAAGTTCAAATGGAACCTTTAAATACGAGATGGGTCAAGTAGAGGAAAAAGACGGCTACTACTCAACAGGTATTCATCTTGTCGGTGGTGGGCAAGGGGCACGACTGATCTTTACCCCAGCTGGAGTCCCAAATCAAGTGACAGGTACGGACGGTAGCCAAGATGTCTTGTCTATCGGTCAATCTGTAAGCGATAAAGATAACCAGTTTTACCGCAACTAAGAAGACTGTCAAAAAGTAGGGGTGGTGAAATGTCCTTGCTTTTTTAAAGTTTTCGATGTATAAATTTTTAAACATCCAAGTTTACAATACGTTTAAGTTGGATGATAAACCAACCAGTTTTTATACGCAAGTGGTAAATTGCTAACAACGCAAAAAGCCCTACATCAGGGCTTTTTTTCTTGCTAATATAAGAAATCAATTCCGTAATTTTCTTTTAGATAGGTCGCCAACTCGGCTTTTTCTTCTTCTCTAAATCGACAGAGGCTAAGGGCGAGACGCAATTTCAGAACACTTGTATCGATGATGACGTTTGACTTAGAAATATCTTCTAGCTGGGTGACCTCTCTCAGATCGAAGTCTAAATAGTAAGCCTTGCTGTTGACATGGTCAGGGTCGCTGACATCCACTTCAACATACGATGCTCGCAACAATTCTTCTTTAGGGATGAAGATTTCCTTGGAAAAGAAGAGCCCGGGATAGACATAAATACCTTCGAAGGTGAATTCAAAGGAGAGCCTGCGACTAGAAAGTCTTTTGATACCTGCAATCGTTGCGTAGATAGCAGCAAAAAAGAGAATGGTTGGAACCACAGTGAGAAGACTAAGCTGGGAAAAGTCGATCAATCCATGCGCGAGAAAAAAGAAAAATTGAAAGAATACACCCACTGCAAAGACTAGATAGCCGACACCGACATATTTTGAATAATAGATTTTCATAGAAACCTCCATATATAGAATTGAACTCGCTAACGACTTTTCAGTGGAAGGCGTATAGATTGTGCAGAAATAAAATTCTAAGTATTCCCATCATATCCTATGGAGCGAAGTTCTGTCAACCTTTTAGTAAGCTATGAATCTTAGCTATCCTATGATCTAGCAGTTAGTTTGTGGTATACTAGGATAAAATCATTCCAAGCTTTGAGGACTTGTTTTCATAAATAGAAAGAGGTAAGTATGTTTTTTCTTGGACGTCGTCGTGTTTTCATCGGCGAATGTGACGGTCAAGCTGTTTATTATGACCAAAAGACAGGAGAGGCTTTAGCTGCTCCAAAGAGTAGGTTGCTCAATACTGAAAAAGCTGGTGACACGAATTCCTTTATTCCTGACTTGGTAATTCTCTTACTAGCAGGTGGACCCGCAGTTTCGGGCTTCTTTTCCCTCAAGTTTATTGGTGTCTATAACTGGTTCAGTCTAGCCTGTATTCTTCTATTTTGGTTGATGCAGTTTTCCTTGTTGGTTGCTATACTTGAACGAGCACTTTATAAAAATGTTCGAAAGGCCCAGCCAACGACAGAGAAAGTCTTTTTCTTTGCAGCATCTCATAATTTGTTTGTAAAAAACCAGTTTGATCCTAGACAACTGTCTGCTTTACCTTATCGATTTGCCCGCTTTGTAGTAAATATAGTGTCTATCTATTACTTTTTGTATTTCTTGATTCTTCCTCTAAAATTTGGCCAACCGATTGGTGATGAAGGCTATGGTTTGTGGTTTGCTGGCTTGTTATTCTTTTCAGTATTTCTTTTGTATAACCAAAACAATCCAGTTCGCTTTGTGAAGATTATGAGATTATACAGCCAAGGAAAAGTACGATTTAAGGAAGAAGTGGAACATTGAGAAACTATCTTGGGATTCTGCTAAATATCTAGAGAAAATCTTTTAGAAAAACAAAAAAGCCTTGTAAATCAAGGCTTTTTCCTGTTGTTTAGATGCCCCCTGCAGGCTCTTTGAAAGAAACTTAGAAAAATCTAAAATGAAATTATTTCAAAATGGGGTAAAAGCAAAATTTCCCTCCCTACTTTCTCAATTATTCCTAATTTTAGTTCCAAAAAGCTTCAATTCATAATCTAATTATAATATGGGTAATGGGTACTATCTTATTACATTCAGATTTTTGTTCTCTTCAAAGAGTTATGTAGGCTTTATGGTTTTAAATAGGTAAAAAGTTGAATTATAGTGAGTATTGTGTCACAATAGGTAATATATAAATAATTAATGGAATGGATATAATTCTTTCCTACCTTTACAAGAAGGATTGGTTGCACCTTTTTTTATCTAGCAATTATGGTTAGCTTTCAAGTTTAGCTAGTTTTTAAAAGCTCTGATTTCGACTCAATAAAACAAATTTCAGAAGTGCAAAAGACAAGATGGTGACATTGCTACAGTCAGTCGCCATGTCTTGCTGGCACAGGCTGTTTGTGCCGTCAGCTATTTACCAGTCAATTTGATCAAAGGGCTTAATTATTATTTTTGAAAGGTCTTTTATGGAAAAAATTCTTTCTTTAGGTCTGACAGGTAAGAAATTACTTGTTCAGGGTTTCTTGTTTGTTCTGCTAGGTCTTATCTTGATGGTCACGGGAACTTGGTTGCCAGTGACGGTTATTCGACTGGTTCTGTTTTTAGCTTGGATAGCAACGGTCTTAGATTTAGTATTACGTATTTTCAAAAAAAGTCAGTCAACGGACACCTTGGGAGTTGCACTGGTTAAATTGTTAGTGATGGGATATTTGCTAGGCTCGAATCTTGCTACTGATGTGCCAATTTATATTTTGGCTCTTGTGATTGGAATTTCTCAGATTTTTCATGCTAGTATCAACCTTGTCACCTATGTTCTCTACCGCAAAAACAAAATTCGACCTCGTTTTCGTTTCTTACTAGATGGTCTCGTACTAGTTTTTCTTGGTGGGACTAGTCTTTTGTCCTCTACAGGAAATTCTGTCTTTCAACTCTTTGTATTAGGGGCTTATTTTTTCCTTTATGGTGTGTCCAATATCCGTGATGGTTTCTTGTTTGAGGAGGAAATTGGGAAAAACCATCTCAAACGTCGTGTCAGAATGAGCTTACCTATTGCCCTAGCCGCTCTCATCCCTGCAAGTACTTTAGCAAAAATCAATAAATTCATGCAGGAAAATGCTGATGAGGAAGAGGAAATCTATCTTGGAATGGTGAAGTTTGGTAAGACAGCAGATCTTGAAATTTTCGTTCATACAGCGGAGACTTCTCTATTTTCAGCTATTGGTCATGTGGACCTTTGTTATCAAGGACGTGTGATTTCTTATGGAAACTATGATCCGTCATCTGAGACCTTATTTGGTATGGTTGGAGATGGTGTTTTATATTTTTGCGACCGTGATAAGTACATTGACTTATGTAAACGGGAGAGTCAAAAAACGCTATTTGGTTACGGAATAGATTTGACACCGGAAATGGAAGAAGCGGTTCAGGAAAAATTAGCTGAATTAAAACAACTAACGATTCCTTGGGAGCCAAGCGCAGATAAAATTAAAACGGAAGATGGTAAGGAAGACTACACCTACGCTTATAAAATCAGACATGAGACGGATGGGGAACTTTATAAATTTATCAAATCTAAGTTTAAATCCTACTTTGTCTTATCTACAAACTGTGTGCTCTTGGCTGATACCATAGTCGGTCAGGCTGGCACCGATATCCTCTCACCCAAAGGATTTATCGCTCCAGGAACTTACCAAGCCTACCTTAATCGAGAGTTTGAAAAACCAAATAGTATAGTCGTATCTAAACATGTTTATTAAGGAGAATTTATGAACTTAGTAAAAAAATACACCCCGTTAATACTTTTTATAGGGCTGGTTGCTCTTGTAATTCTGAATGCATCGAGCTTTATATCAGGAGCAATCTCTCTCTTTGATGTAATATCAACCTTGATTTATGGTGCTGTTATTGCTTTTGTGCTCAATGTTCCCATGAAAAAAATTGAACAGTACTTAGTTAAATTGAAGGTAAAGGCAGAGTTGCGTCGTCCGATTGCCATGGTACTTGTTTTCCTAGCTCTTATCTTAATCGTGATTGCTCTTTTGGTTTTGGTGCTGCCAACCCTAGCCCAGACTATTAGTCAGCTGGGAACAGTCCTTTCAACAGTCCTTACTCAACTTGGGAAATTGCTAGGCAGCTCGGAATTTGTAACCAAAGACATGTTGTCAACTATCGTATCAGGAATTCAGGGACAGTCTAGCTCTATTAGCCAAGCTTTGATAGGTTTTTTATCAGGTCTGACTAGTAATATCGGCAATATTTTTTCAAGTTTGATGAATGCCTTTTTGATTATAGTCTTCACCTTTTTATTTTTATCCAGTAAGGAACATTTGGCAGCGATGACGAGTCGACTTCTAAAAGTTTTTCTTCCAGAGAAGGTGGTGATAAAGTTGACTTACATTGGACAAGTAGCACTAGAGACTTATGACCAATTTTTGATGAGTCAGCTGATTGAAGCAGTTATCATAGGAGTTATGATAGCGGTTGGTTACAGCGTGTTTGGGATACCCTATGGAGTAATGACAGGTATCTTTGCAGGAGTGCTATCGTTCATTCCTTATGTAGGGCCTATGATTGCTTGTGTTGTGGGAGCGATTTTTATCTTCACAGTGAGTCCTACTCAAGCCTTACTTTCTCTTCTTCTATATCAAGTTATACAGCTGATTGAAGGAAACCTTATTTATCCTAGAGTTGTAGGTCAGTCTATTGGTTTGCCAGCCCTTTTCACGCTTGCGGCTGCTAGTATTGGAGGCAATCTCTTTGGCTTACTTGGAATGATATTCTTTACACCCATATTTGCTGTTATCTATCGATTGGTTAAAGAATTTGTCGTTGCAAAGGAAATCAGGTAGATTGAGAAAGACTGAATTTAATAAGATATACTAAGAAGAGAGTGAAAGATTCTCTTCTCTTTTATTTCTAAATGACTTGCTCTTGTTCTGTTGCGAAAATTTATGAATTCATAATAGCCCATTTTAATCTCTATGCGGATTGGCCATGTAATATGGGCACAAATTAGTATAGTTTAGTTAATTATAGACTAGCTCTGTACTGTAAAAAACAGTTGGTCTTATCAAATATTGCTAGCAATTGATTGAGAATAAATGATAAGTTTGATAAGGTTGGAAAACCTTTATAATGATTTGCTACAAAAAGTTATTTGACATCAAAAAAGCCTTGAAATCAAGGCTTTTTCCTGTTGATTTAGATGCCCCCTACATGAATTTGTAAGAACTTTTCATATTGAAAATAAACAAAAGTGTTGAAATATAGCTGATTTTGGGGAAATACTTTTAGGTATTTTCAATGTCAGGATTTAAAAATGGGGCAAAAGTGGGGCAAAAACAAATTAACGAAAAAAATATCGAGTTCGTGCATCAAGTAAATGATAAATTGCAAGAATAAGTGCAACATTTACTCGAACTCATCCTCTAGAGCTTCACTAGCAGTTCTGTAAGCTAAACATTTTCGTGGTCGGTGATTGATATCATATAAAGCCTTGGTTCCCAAAGCTTTTTTATGTTATAAACTCATTAAAAGAACCCCCAGTTAGATTTGGAATATTTTTTATTCTGTGTCATATAAAAATAAATAAAATGAATGGTTATAGCTAGAGCTAAAATGGTTGTTATACTCACTACTATTATAGGATTAGAAGCAAAGATTAAAGAGAGAATCAAGGCAGCCAGATAGAGTGTCGCTTGGACACAGTAGTAACTTTTCGAATAGCGAAGATAGTGTTTGTTATGGGGCCCATTTACTAGGACAGCAGCTTGAAAGAGGCCAAATCCGATATAAGAGAAGCTGGTTGCAAAGAGACGATTAGCTTCAGGATTCAGAAGAAAACTCATCGATACAGTCATCATCATAAGCCCAATGAAAATAGGATAGTGACTGTAAATTAGAAATAGCCCCTTTTGATTAGATTTTTCATCAATAGCATGGTCGAATTGACCAAAATAAAACAAGAACAGAGAAATCATAATAATGAAATAAAGAACCGAATAAATCGAGAAATTCTCGATTGTAAAGAAGTTAGCTAGCTCCGTAATCATCTCTCCAAACATAATAATGACAAGAAGGGAGATGCGCTCGATTAAATGGGGGAGATTTACCTGGTAATGCTTATCTTTATTAAGCAAGATACTTGGCATAATAAATGTTAGCAGAATACTAGCAAATAAGACAGAGACTCCAACGTAAATAGGAAGAAGAGCTGCTAAATAGACTCCTAAACTTCCTAGACCTGTTATCCATAGAAAACCTTTGATACTTTCCCGATGAACATCATCGGTTGATTTTCTAAAAAATTAAACCAAATATTGAAAAAATAAGGTAAGGGTTAATGTACCAATAGCCCAACAGAGATAATGAAAATATTGTTGCCAATCAGGTCCAATCATATTGGCTATAAAGAGTAAAATTCCCATTTTGATAAACATGATTACTATGTTAAATAAAGAGTTCTTTCCATAGCGATTGGTATAATCGGTTTGAATCATCCAGGAATCGATGAGAAGCAAGAAGCAATGAAAAAATCAAGGAAAGAATTCCAAGTCAAAATACCGTTATGAAGATGGTCAATTAAAGTAGTTACTTTTGAAATTGCAAAAACAAAAACTAAGTCATAAAAAAGTTCTGAAAATTCTACACGTTTATGCTTAATAAGAGTTGTCATATTAATACCTTTCTACTTTAGAAATACAATACATTATAACAGAAAATGGTAATGAAAGAAAAGGATATGCTTAAATAATTTCATGTGGCGCGAATTGTCAAAATCTTGACTTCTTTTGTCATTTACTTGAAAAAGCAACCCTGACGAGTTGATTAAAATCCTATTAAAAATTAACTTTGTCAGGATCATCCTGAGTTTTGATGCCTTGAATCTTATCCAAGACCGCCATATCTTCCTCTGATAAGTCGAAGCCGAAGATATCCAAGTTAGCTTTTATATTTTTAGGTGTCACAGACTTAGGTAGTGGCAAGAAACCTTTTTGAAGGCTCCAACGCAGAGCAACTTGTGCCACAGATTTACCGTTACGTTCAGCCACTGCTTCAACATCTTCATTTCCAAAAATACCACCTGTACCTAGTGGACTATAGGCTTCAAGAAGGATATCGCGCTCTTGGCAATAGGCAACTAAGTCTTTTTGGTCACAACCTGGAGCCAAGAGGATTTGATTGACATGTGGCACAATTTCAGCTGTTTCAAGAAGAGCTTCTAGGTGATGTTGCATAAAGTTAGACACACCGATAGCACGCACCTTACCTTCTTTGTAGGCTTCTTCCATTGCCTTCCAAGCGCCTGCATTACCAGACTTCCAAGCATCATTCTCACGAAGCGCCTTTGGATTAGGCCAATGGATAAGCAAAAGATCCAAATAATCCACACCAAGTCTTTCGAGAGACTCATCGATAGAAGTCTTAGCCAACTCGTAATCGTGCTTATCATTCCAAAGTTTGGTAGTTAGGAAAATATCCTCACGTGCCAAATCACTATCAGCAATCGCCTTACCTACAGAAACCTCGTTACCGTAAATTTGTGCGGTATCAATATGTGTGTAACCCGCCTTAAGTGCGAAGCTAACGCTGTTATAGGCTTCTTCGCCTTCAGCAATTTGCCAAGTTCCAAAACCAATTTTAGGAATAGCAACCCCATTTGCAAGTGTATATGTTTCCATGATTTTCACCTTTTCTTTTTTTAATAGTACTATCTTAAATAAGATAAGGCAAAAATGCAAAGATTTGCTACGGCTATTATTATGAATAGTTCCTTACTTCTTTTTCCGATGTTCGTAACAGCCTTTGGAGATATTATTACTTGGGAAGAGAATGAATTTGTTGGTATTGTAAAATACAATCTTCAAAACTGCGACATTATTATCAAGAGCTTGAAATATTTTCTTCAGTATTTAGATAACTCATATGTGACTGATAACTTTGAACTGGATTTATATAGACAGGCTGTGTTAAAAGATGGTCCCTTGTCTTATAACCAATGTTTCGGTTTTGTTCCTTTACTAGCATTAGGTGCCTTTAAAGATGTGGAACATATGGATAAGCTAAAAACCTTGGAGCACATTTATCTCATGTACCAACTTACAGGCGGAGTAATGGACGATTGATAATAAGTAATCACCGTGAGGTGTTTTTTTCTATTAAATCGAGGTGTTAGATAAATAGCGAGTCTTTGATGAGAGTCGCTTATTTTGTGAATATAAACTTTTTGGTACAAAAAACAAAATGACAAGCAAAAAAGCCTTATAAATCAAGGCTTTTTCCTGTTGTTTAGATGCCCCCTACATGGATTTGTAAGAACTTTTCATATTGAAAATAAACAAAAATGTTGAAATATAGCTGATTTTAGGGAAATACTTTTAGGTATTTTCAATGTCAGGATTTAAAAATGGGGCAAAAGTGGGGCAAAAACGAATGACTCGTATTTTGTTTGAAAACCTATAATACCTAATGATTATGCTATTCTAGATATATAGTTTTGTTATAAATAAATGTCAGTGCGAGATCAAATTGGAGAATAAAATGGAAAAACAAATTATGGGGAAAATTCGTGAGATTGCACAGAGTGTTAATGAGACAATACCAGTAGCATGGGATAATCTTTTTATTAACATAAGTTTAGCTTTTGATGGAGGAGAGGTATATTATTTCTTTAATGAAGAGGGGAAAAATGAGTATATCTACAATCTATATATTCCAAAGCGGTATGGTATTCCTAATTTAGAGTTTCGGAATCAAGAAAGACGCACCTTTAGATTAGCTTGGGAGTTGAGAGAAATTTTTGAGAAAGAAGGCCAACCTTTGTGGACTTCTTGTACTATAAAAGTAATTAGCACGAAATTATCTGCTGAATTTGACTATGCACCTTGGAATGAAAGTGATTATAGTTCAGGTCAACAAATGGACTTTTTTGAATATAAATATCTCGGCAAGCAACCAGCGAATGAAAAAGAGCTTGAGCAGTTCAAGGCCATGGAAGCTTTCCAAAGAGAGCATAATGGGAAATAGCTATATCTAAAGAACAACCCACCTCGGAGGATAAAATGGTTCAACAGATGAATGATAAAATTGCATTTTTAAATCGATACACGTTGTCATCTAAAAATAAAGTAGAATTTATAACTGATAAATCAACGATTTTAAATGCACCGATTCCAGAATATTGGAAAGCAGCATTTCTAGCCGATACTTTGGAAGAATACTTAGAGCAATTCTACGTAGAATGGAATGCGAAAAAGTGATAATTAAAGAGACGAAAAAGCTGAGAATATGATTTCCCAGCTTTTTTGAATGCGATAGAAATAGCAACTAGACTATTTACGAAAGGCCTCAATAATGTAGGTGAAGCCAGTAACTAAAAATGAAAAGGCAATGACATAAACGACAAAGACACCTGTAGCCACTGGATTGAACAGAATCACTAGACCTAGTAAAAATACAAGCAAGGCTACCCACGTGATATTGCTACCAATAATAGGGAAAATCAATCTTAGACGATTGCCTTTAAAGAAAGCAATAATGGCTTCTACAATTAACCAAATTCCTACAATGGTCGGAATGACGACCGGCAGGGTCACAAAGCCATAAGCAACGAGGTAAAGAGCTAAGAGAAGACTAACAAATCCTTGGAAAAGATAAACAGGTGAGCGAAGCTCTTTTGGTGCAGAGAAATAGCCTAAAATAGCTGCTATAGAAGAAACCAGTAAACCAAATGAAATCCACCAGCTGTAAGCAACAAGATTAGCTACTGGGTTTGTAAATAGGAAAAGTCCTAAAAGGACAAAAACAACTCCTGCAAGGAATAGCAGTAAACGATTAGAAAATTTCATTTCAATACCCCCTATATAGTATAGTATAGTTTGCTAATAAAACTATTGTACTTATTTTTTTATAGAAAATGTCAATAAAATAAATAAACAATTTGGAAGTTTCAGTCTGACTTACAAAAAAAGAAAAAGGAGTTTTTCACTCCTTTTTCACAGATTGAAGACAAAGTCCTTATAAAAGTGTCTTCTAAAGATTTTAACTTCAATCTGAAGCGAGGTTATCCTCGCTTTTTCTATTTATCAAACAATTCCTTATTTTCAATTAAGAGTTCTAGTGGAGATTTATCCCTTGCTACAATAAAACCAGGTTCATATTGGTTATGAAGTGTTCTTTTCTGAGAAGTTGGATCAATATACAACTCATCTCCATCTTCTGTGTATAGTTGGTTGCCTCTTGTTAAGTAAAGTAAATCCTCTAAGTACTGTCCATCAGTTTCTAGAAAATCTTCGATGTATTTGACAGCTTTTAAAATCTCACTTACTTTATCAGAGTATTCATTAGATTCAAGAACACTCTTTTCTAACTCAATCTCTTTACTAGTTCCAAATAGTTGGGTTGGAGTTGCATTAAAATATTCTGCTATCTTATCCAAATTTGCAAAGGTAGGATAGCTTTTTTGTTTTTCGTAATCAGAGATGTCTGGAAAGATTGCTCATAAAAAAATGTGGGGCAAATGATGGGGCAAATCAGTTATAGACAAGCAAAAAAGCCTTTATAAATCAAGGCTTTTTCCTGTTGTATGTAGATGCCCCCTGCAGGGCTCGAACCTGCGACCCATAGATTAAGAGTCTACTGCTCTACCAACTGAGCTAAGGAGGCAAATAAAAAGCTGTATTGGTGCCGAAACTTCACGGTTTGTATTGAACCCGCGCAATTAAGCAGGTGGGCAACTCGCTCTAACTGAAGCTGTTTCCGTGTGAGACGGCCTACATGCTGTTAGAAGACTTTTGTTTCCCTAATAATACAAAAAATAGTCGGTCAACACTTAAATGTGAAGTCGTACACCACAGCGTTTCTATGATTATATGATACCACTTTTTCAAAAAAAATCAAGGGGAAATTATAATTTTTGAAAAGGATTTCACAAGTTTCGTAATTTATCAATGGTTTCCTTGCGTTGAGCCAGGGCCCGTTCGTATTTTCCACTATCTTCTGGTGAGAAGTAGCTATGGTTGCGAATTTTTTCTGGCAAGTACTCTTGTTTGACCCAGTGACCTGGGTAGTTATGTGGATAGAGATAATTTTGAGCGTTGCCAAGTTCCTTGCTTCCACTATAGTGACCATCTCGCAAGTGACGTGGAATTGGTAGGTGACCGGATGTTTTAAGGTCAGCCAGGGCCTTATCCATAGCCACATAGGCTGAGTTGGATTTTGGAGAAAGGGCCAAATCAATCACAACATTGGCAATGAGGATGCGGGCTTCGGGGAATCCGATCCTTTGCGCAGCATCTAAGGCAGTTACGGTATGAATCTGAGCTTCGGGATTGGCCAAGCCAATATCTTCATAAGCAATAACAGTCAAACGACGAGCTAGACTAGGAAGGTCACCAGCCTCTATCAAGCGAGCAGCATAGTGGAGACTAGCGTCCACATCTGAACCGCGAATAGACTTTGAAGGGCAGATAGAACATCATAGTGCCCGTCTCCATCCTTGTCCATAGTGATGTAGCTTCTCTGAAGACTATTTTCCATGATATCAAGCGTGATATGACGGATACCGTCATCATTTTCTGGAGTGGAGAGAACTGCCAAATCCAGAGAGTTAAAGGCAGAACGGAGGTCTCCATTGGTCGATGTTGCGATAAAATCAAGGGCATCATCATCTAATTCAACAGGGAAATCAAAACCACGTTCAGGATCTGTCAGGGCTATTTGAATGGCCTTTTTGACGTCTTGATTGGATAAGGGTTCTAATTCAAAAATCTGAACACGGCTACGAATGGCTGGAGTGACAGAAAAGAAAGGATTTTCAGTCGTGGCTCCAATCATGATGACCAGTCCACTTTCCAAAAGAGGCAAGAGGAAGTCTTGCTTGGTCTTGTCAAGACGATGAATCTCGTCTAGTAGCAGTACAAGGCCACCTGAGAATTTAGCTTCCTCAGCGATTTCTTGGAGACGTTTTTTACTATCAACAGTGGCATTGAAGGTCCGAAAAGCATACTTAGTCGTTCCAGCGATGGCTGAAGCGATACTGGTTTTTCCGATGCCTGGAGGTCCGTAGAGTATCATAGAGGATAGGCGATTGGCTTCCACCATGCGGCGGATAATCTTGCCTGGTCCAACTAGATGCTCCTGACCGATGACCTGGTCGATGGTTTTGGGGCGCATACGAAGCGCGAGATTGTCTGGCATAGCAGTCCTTTCTAACATGGATTTTCTGATACGAATGTGGTAATATGGTAGTATCTATTTTAGCATATTTCCGAGTATTCGGGGCGATTTAAGAGTCGTATAGAAAGAGGACAACATGGCAACATACGGATTTTTAGATGTTTTACAAGAAGAGTTGGACAAGAACTTTCCTTTTGACTATGAGATTAGCTGGGACAAACGCAATCATGCAGTTGAAGTGAGTTTTCTGCTAGAGGCGCAAAATCCTGCAGGAGTGGAGATGCTAGATGAAGACGGAGAGGTTTCGTCAGATGATATCCTTTTTGAAGAAGCGGTGCTTTTTTATAACCCTGCCAAGTCAACAGTTAATGCAGAAGAGTATCTCACAGTCATCCCTTATCTGCCGAAGAAAGGTTTTTCTCGTGAATTTTTAGCTTATTTTGCGCTATTTCTTAAAGATACTGCCGAGGTTGGGCTAGATGCTCTCATGGACTTTTTGGAAGATCCAGAAGCTGAAGAATTCGTCATGGAATGGAACCAAGAAGTCTTTGAAGAAGGAAAAGAAGGCTTGGAAGAGGGAGAATTTTACCCTTATCCGAGATACTAGGAGCTTCTAGTGGATATAGACATTTCGGATTTCACAGGCAGCAAAATTGCCCTCTTTTGTGGAGATAAGCTACTGACCATCTTGCGTGATGACAAGGAAAATATCCCTTGGCCCAATATGTGGGAGTTGCCAGGTGGTGGCCGCGAAGGGGACGAAAGTCCTTTCGAGTGCGCAGCGCGTGAAGTTTATGAAGAACTAGGAATTCATCTGACTGAGGATTGTCTGCTCTGGAGCAAGGTCTATCCCAGCATGCTCTTTGAAGGTCGGCAGTCTGTCTTTATGGTCGGTCAGTTAAGTCAGGATCAGTTTGACAGTATCACCTTTGGAGATGAAGGTCAAGCCTATAAACTGATGCCTATTGAGGAATTTTTGACATCCAGTCAAGTAGTTCCGCAGCTACAGGGTAGATTGAGAGATTATTTGGAGGAAGTAAGGTAGATGCAAAATCGTAGTAAGAATATCAATATGTTTCTCATGGATGGAGAAGTTACTGGGATAATTAAATGTACCTTGTCAAATTGGACCGGGGTGATTTATAAAATCCCTCGAATTCAATTGGCTGATTTGAAATCTCGTGACGAAATGAAACAAAGTGGGATTTATTTCCTATTTGGACGTGATGAGGATAAGCAAAAGGATGTTACCTACATTGGGCAGGCAACGAATCGTAAAAATGGTGAAGGTGTCCTTTTGCGTGTTCAGGAGCATACTCGTGATAACCATGCCGATTATTTAATGATGTCATTATTTTGACGACGCAGAATAATTCCTTCGGTCCGACAGAAATTAGTTACCTGGAAAATAAATTTACACAACTAGCGAAGGATGCAGGACGCTTTATTGTAAAAAATGGGAATGAGCCCAATTCTGGGAATGTTACCGAAGAAAAGCAGTCGGAGTTGGATGAGGTTGTGGAAAACACCTTGATGATTGTAGGAACTTTGGGTTATCGAGTGTTCGTTCCTATGACCAAGAAAACAGGACAGAATATTTCTGAGGATAATTCAACTTATCTCTTTCTGAAGCGAAAAACAAAGAAATCAAATCGAATGATTGAAGCTATCTGTGAACAGACTTCGGAGGGTTTTGTTGTTTTAGAAGGCAGTCAAGTTGATGAAGTTGATTCACCCGCAATACCAGCAAGTCTAAAAGAATTGCGTGAGGCATTAATCAAATCAAATGTGATTAAAGATGGTGTTTTACAAGAAAAACAACTGTTCTCCAGTCCATCTTATGCAGCTGCTTTTGTGCTAGGAATGAATACGAATGGACGAACTGATTGGAAAAATAAGGACGGCAAGACTTTAAAAGAATTAGAAGAAACAATGGATTGTTAAGGAGAATCAGATGGAAACATGGCAAGAGCTAAAAGTTACAGTGAAGCGTGAGGGAGAGGAATTAGTTTCCAATCTATTGATTGAGTTAGGTGCCCAAGGGGTAGCAATTGAAGATAGCATGGACTATGTGGGAAATGTGGATCGTTTTGGTGAGATTTTCCCAGAAGTCGAGCAACAAGAAGAAATCGTGGTCACAGCCTACTATCCGGAAACGGTTGATGTGGCAACGGTTGAAGCGAATTTACAGGCTCGTCTAGCAAAATTGACCGACTTTATGGACCTAGGAGAAGTTAAGATTGGTACGACTGCTTTGGCTGAGGAAGACTGGGCGGATAACTGGAAGAAATACTATGAACCAACTCGCATCACTCATGACTTGACCATCGTGCCATCATGGACGGACTACGAGGCTAATGCTGGAGAAAAGATTATCAAGTTGGATCCTGGTATGGCATTTGGAACTGGAACTCACCCTACGACCAAGATGAGTCTTTTTTCCTTGGAGCAGGTTCTTCGTGGTGGTGAGACAGTGCTAGATGTGGGGACAGGTTCCGGTGTCCTTTCTATCGCTAGCTCGCTACTTGGTGCTAAGGAAATCTTCGCCTATGACTTGGATGATGTGGCGGTTCGCGTCGCTCAGGAAAATATTGAGCTCAACCCGGGCATGGAGAACATCCATGTAGCCCCAGGAGATTTGCTTAAGGGTGTGGAGATTGAGGCGGATGTCATCGTTGCCAATATCTTGGCGGATATCCTCATTCATCTTACAGAGGATGCTTATCGTTTGGTCAAGGACGAAGGTTACCTGATCATGAGTGGCATTATCAAGGACAAGTGGGACATGGTACGTGAGTCAGCTGAGTCAGCTGGATTTTTCCTTGAAACTCACATGATTCAAGGGGAATGGAATGCTTGCGTCTTCAAGAAGACCAAAGATATCTCCGGAGTGATTGGAGGCTAACATGCAGCAGTATTTTGTAAAGGGTAGTGCAATCTCACCAGTCAACATCGAGGACAAGGAAACCAGCAAGCACATGTTTCAGGTCATGCGCTTAAAAGAAGATGATGAGGTGACTCTAGTCTTTGATGATGGGATCAAGCGATTGGCGCGCGTGGTCAATGTAGAAAGTCGTCAGTTAGAGCTGATTGAGGAATTAGCAGACAATGTAGAACTACCAGTTCAAGTGACCATCGCATCAGGCTTTCCCAAGGGAGACAAGCTGGAGTTTATCACACAGAAAGTAACCGAACTGGGTGCTAGTCAAATCTGGGCCTTTCCTGCAGACTGGTCAGTCGCCAAATGGGATGGCAAAAAATTGGGTAAAAAGGCCGAAAAACTAGAAAAAATCGCCCTTGGAGCGGCAGAACAAAGCAAGCGGAATCTTGTCCCAAGCATTACCCTTTTTGAGAAAAAGGCAGACTTTCTAGCCCAACTTGACCAGTTTGACCGCATCGTAGTGGCCTATGAAGAGTCGGCCAAAGAAGGCGAATCAGCAGCGCTCATACAAGCAGTATCGGGTCTTGAAAAAGGAGCTAAACTGCTCTTTATCTTTGGTCCAGAAGGAGGTCTGTCATCTGCAGAAATCGAATCTTTTGTAGCTAAAGGAGCGATTCTCGCAGGACTTGGGCCTCGCATCCTACGAGCTGAAACAGCACCACTTTATGCCTTATCAGCCGTCAGTGTTTTGCTAGAATTAAAGAAATAAGAGGAAGAAGATGGAACAAAAACACCGTTCAGAATTTCCCGAAAAGGAACTTTGGGACTTGACAGCCCTATACCAAGATCGTGAGGACTTCTTGCGTGCCATTGAAAAGGCGCGTGAAGACATCAATCAATTTAGCCGTGATTACAAAGGCAATCTTCATACCTTTGAAGATTTCGAGAAGGCGTTTGCAGAATTGGAACAAATCTACATTCAGATGAGCCATATCGGGAATTACTCCTTTATGCCTCAGACGACGGACTATAGCAACGAGGATTTTGCTAATATAGCTCAAGCTGGGATGGACTTTGAGACAGATGCCAGTGTAGCCTTGACCTTCTTTGACGACGCTTTGGTGGCGGCAGATGAGGAAGTCTTGGATCGTTTGGGTGACTTGCCACATTTGACTGCAGCCATTCGTCAAGCAAAAATAAAAAAAGCTCACTATCTTGGGGCTGATGTGGAGAAGGCCTTGACCAATCTGGGTGAAGTTTTCTATAGTCCGCAGGACATCTATACTAAGATGCGCGCTGGGGACTTTGAAATGGCTGGCTTTGAAGCCCATGGAGAAACCTACAAAAACAGCTTTGTGACCTATGAAAATTTCTACCAAAACCACGAGGACGCGGAAGTCCGTGAGAAATCTTTCCGCTCCTTTTCAGAGGGACTTCGTAAGCACCAAAATACAGCTGCGGCAGCCTACTTAGCTCAGGTCAAGTCTGAGAAATTGTTGGCAGATATGAAGGGCTACGACTCCGTCTTTGATTATCTTCTGGCTGAGCAAGAAGTAGACCGTGCCATGTTTGATCGTCAGATTGACCTCATCATGAAGGACTTTGCGCCAGTTGCTCAGCGATATCTCAAGCATGTTGCCAAGGTTAATGGTCTTGAGAAGATGACCTTTGCTGATTGGAAGTTGGACTTGGATAGTGCTCTGAATCCAGAGGTTAGCATTGATGATGCCTACGATTTGGTCATGAAGTCTGTCGCACCACTAGGGCAAGAATATTGTCAGGAAGTTGCTCGCTATCAAGAAGAACGCTGGGTGGACTTTGCTGCCAATAGTGGCAAGGATTCTGGTGGCTATGCAGCTGATCCATACCGTGTGCACCCTTATGTACTCATGAGCTGGACAGGCCGTTTGAGTGATGTTTATACCTTGATTCATGAAATCGGGCATTCTGGTCAATTTATCTTTCAGACAATCACCAAAGCTATTTTAACGCCCACATGTCGACCTACTATGTCGAAGCACCATCAACCTTCAATGAATTGCTTCTCAGCGATTACTTGGAACACCAATCTGACGATCCGCGTCAAAAACGCTTCGCTCTTGCTCACCGCTTGACAGATACCTACTTCCATAACTTTATCACTCACCTTTTGGAAGCAGCCTTCCAACGCAAGGTTTATACATTGATTGAAGAAGGGGAAACCTTTGGGGCAAGCAAACTTAACAGCATTATGAAGGAAGTCTTGACAGACTTCTGGGGAGATGCCATTGAGATTGACGACGATGCGGCTTTGACTTGGATGCGCCAAGCTCATTATTACATGGGCTTGTATAGCTACACCTACTCTGCCGGTCTTGTAATTTCAACTGCTGGCTATCTCCATCTGAAACGTTCAGAAACTGGAGCTGAAGACTGGCTCAATCTTCTCAAGTCAGGAGGTAGCAAAACACCACTTGAGTCAGCTATGATCATCGGAGCCGATATCTCAACGGATAAACCACTCCGTGATACGATTCAGTTCTTGTCTGATACGGTTGATCAGATTATAGCTTACAGTGCAGAGTTGGGAGAATAAAATTATAAAAGTGCAACAATAGAGTTATATTGTTGAGATTTTAGAATGATATTTATTTTTGGTGGTGATTAAAAAAAATTGAAGCAGGAATAGTATTGGTATTCTCTGTACTTTTATTTATACTATATAATAAGATCGTCCTAAAAATAGCTGAAGTCTGTACTCCTAAATAGACTCCTGAGAAGGAGTGATGTAGAGAGTACAGATGAAGAGTTACTCATTTTATTTTGAATTATAAGTAAATATGTTAAAATTAATAATGTAAACGTTTTTTTAAAGAAAGGTTAATTTTTATGAAAAAAAGGAACAAGTGCTGATTGGTTTTGGGAGTTGCAACTGCAATAGTAACTGCTTTTAATGGTCATGCCCAAGCAGATGAGGTTACAAATAAACAATCAAATAAAACTACTGTCAGTCAATCAGAGACCAAAAAGGATGTTGAAGTTTCAGAATCAGATGTAAAAAATGCAGAAGTAAAACTGAATCAAACAATTGAGGAAGAAAAGAATGCTCAGAAGATTGTTGATAAAACGCAACAAGAGTATGCATCTGCTGTAACAAATAAGAACAAAGCAGATGACACTTTGAAACAAGATCAAGAATTTGCTAAGCAAGCTACACCTGAGAAAATTAAAAATGCAGAAAAGAATCTTGCCGCAAAACAAGTAACTGTCAAGAAAGCCGAAGAAAATTTGGCTGGAGTAAAACAAGGTGAGAAACAAGCTCAGACAAGTGTCGAGAACCAACAAACAGTTGTTAATAAGGCAAAAACTCAGGTTGATCAAAGAGCAGCAGATGTAAAAAAGGCACAAGACAAAGTAAGGGTAGCAGAGAAAGCTTTTGATTGGAATACATTACGTGAGGTCCAACAAACTGCTGGGAAATTGGATGCGAAGGTGAAAGCTGACCAAGCTAAAGTGAGTTCTTTAACTAGTGAGTTCTCAAAAGCACAACAAGAAAGAAAAGCACTTGTAGAAAGAGGAAATAAGAACCGTTCTACTCTTGAAAAGAATTTAAAATCAGCTGGGAATGAGTTTTTAACAGTTACGGTTCCTCACGAGATTCAATCAAATTCTGTTAGCGAGAGTGATTCCAAGACTCCTCCACTTAAGGAAAAAACTTTTGTAGGAAGAGATGGAAAGACCCTTTATGTTGCTGCGAACGAAGATGTGAATTTTAGCGGAGAAAGAACAGAAACTATCGTTGTCTCATCTAAAGATTATGTCAACGTTCCTCATGTGGTCGATTATAAAAAAGTTTCTGAAGAAGTTCGTAAATACTTAATTGAATTGCGTAGAATCAATGGTATTGATATTCCAGTGCCAGCTGTGACTGACAAGGCTTTGAGATATGGAAAAGCAAGAGCGGATGAAATGGTGGCAAAAAATGAATTGTCACACGATACAAAATTAAAAAATCAAGATTTTGGTTTTAAGGATGCGACTGAAAATGCAACAGCTGGTTCGGTTCCAGAAAAGAGTGTATTAAGTGAAAAAGAACTTGCTTATAAAGAGGTTCTATCTTACTTTAATGATTATAGTAATGCCTCGTTATATGGCTCATCAACTCCGAAAGAAGCAAATACATTTAACTATGGTCATAGAATTCCATTGCTAGCAGCTTCTGGGACAGGGATGGCTGTCGGAGCATCCTCTAGCGAAAAAACAAGCTATGGAAATTATGGAGTATTAACATTTATTAGTGAAAATAAAGATGTTTATAGTACCCTACCTTCTGTGATTAGTCCATCTGAAAGAAGAAGTTATGTTTATAATGGTGAGACATATTATTATGATCCAAGCGATTCATATTCTCTAGCAAGAGCAGAAATAAAGATAGTAATCCAGATTATAGCGAATTTTACTTTAATGGGAAACGAGTAAAATTCTTGCCTAAAATAACCTTCCGTTATGTTTGGAATGAAATCACACATCCTAAAAATCCAGTTTATACTAAAGCTAAAGAGGCTCTGGATAATTTTAACAGAAAACAAAGGAATGAAGAGACCATAGTAAATGGAAAAATATCGTCTTTCAACAATAATCTTACTGTTGTTAAAACAACTTTAAATAAAGATCAAAAAGAACTAGACAAAAATAAAAAGCGTCTTGCAGATTTAACAAAACAAAATCAATCTAAGTTAAACGTTTTAAAATTTGCTAAATCTGAGTTGAGTAAACAACAAACTCTGCTAAATGCTGCTAAATCTGAACTTTCGAAGCAAGAATCTCAATTAAATCGATTGAAAGCAATCAAGAATGATAAATCTCATGCTAGTAAGAATGCGGAACAGTCATTAGCTAATGCTAAAAAAGATTTGACAAAGGCGCAACAAGATGTCATTGACATCAAAAATGCTCCAAGAAAACTCGACGATGCTAAAAAACAATTGATTAGAGCTAAACAAAAGGTTGAGGAATCTAAAAAAGCACTTGAAAATGCAAATATTAAACTAAAAAATGCAAAAGCTAAAAAAGATGCTGTTAAGAAAGAATACACGAAAGTATCTGAAGCATATAAACAATATTTATTGTTAAAACAAAAAGCGGCTTCGAAAGGAAGTTGGATTCAATCCTCTGGTCGTTGGTGGTACAGACACAACAATGGTTCTTATACAACTAATGGTTGGGAACTAATCGACAGTACATGGTATTATTTTGACAGTTCAGGATGGATGCAAACAGGCTGGGTAAAAACAGGCGGTTCATGGTATTATCTTAATTCTTCAGGTGCAATGAAAACAGGCTGGGTAAAAACAGGTGGATTATGGTATTACCTCAATTCTTCGGGAGCAATGCAAACAGGTTGGTTTAGTCTCTCAGGGAAATGGTACTATGCATATGGTTCAGGTGCCTTAGCAATCAGTACAACTACACCAGATGGTTATAAAGTGAATTATAACGGGGAATGGATCAGATAGACAAATAAAAAGCTATATAATGTTACTTAGTATATATTATTTAAGGTATTTGTAAAGAATTACACATGAATATAGGTTACCAACTATAACAGATTTTGAGAACAATTTTAAAACAAGAATAATAGTCAACACCTTTTTAGAATGTATAGGTCGAATAGTTCACAATTTAAGGAAAAATTGGAATTATTTTTTCAATCATATTTTCCAAGCACATTTCTTGAAACCCTTTCCTCCTTCTGATAGACTAATACATAGTTTTTGAAAAAAGGAGACTTAACATGAAAAAATTTGTTGCTGAATTAATCGGTACATTTATGCTTGTGTTCATCGGAACAGGAGCTGTTGTTTTTGGAAATGGTGTTGAAGGACTTGGACACCTTGGGATTGCTCTTGCCTTTGGTTTGGCAATCGTAGTCGCAGCCTTCTCAATCGGAACTGTTTCAGGTGCTCACTTGAACCCAGCTGTTTCTATCGCTATGTTTGTTAACAAACGTTTGTCATCTTCAGAACTTGTAAACTACATCCTTGGACAAGTAGTTGGTGCTTTCCTTGCATCTGGATCTGTCTTCTTCCTCTTGGCAAATTCAGGTATGTCAACTGCAAGCCTTGGTGAAAATGCCTTGGCAAATGGAGTAACTGTATTTGGTGGTTTCTTGTTTGAAACAATCGCAACTTTCTTGTTTGTTTTGGTGATCATGACTGTGACTTCAGCAAGCAAAGGAAATGGCGCAATCGCTGGTTTGGTGATCGGTTTGTCATTGACAGCTTTGATTCTAGCTGGTTTGAACGTCACTGGACTTTCAGTAAACCCAGCTCGTAGCTTGGCTCCTGCTGTATTGGTAGGTGGCGCAGCTCTTCAACAAGTTTGGATTTTCATCCTTGCACCAATCGTTGGTGGAGTTCTTGCAGCTCTTGTTGCTAAAAACTTCCTTGGAACTGAAGAATAATTGAAACTTAAAAAAACCTACTCTTCACATTGGAGAGTAGGTTTTTTTATATATTAAAATCCCCCACATGAGAAGTGGGGGATTTGTGATTAACTCAATTCAGCAACGATGGCTTTGATTTGTTCTGCAGTGTGAACACCAGCCACTTGTTTAACAACTTGTCCATCTTTCTTGAAGAGAAGAGTAGGGATAGACATGATACCAAATGCACGAGCTGTGTTTGGATTTTCATCAACATCCATTTTAACGATCTTCAAGACATCTTCTGAAAGTTCTTCAGACAATTTGTCCAAGATTGGACCTTGCATACGACATGGACCACACCAAGTAGCCCAGAAGTCTACCAAGACCAATCCGTCTTTAGTTTCTTGTTCAAATGTTGCATCTGTAATTGCTTTTGCCATAGTATTTCTCCTTTTTAATTATATTGGCTTAAATCTTGTTTCATGAGATAGAAGAAAACATCTCCATAAGTCCCATGGTAGTCCAGAACATGACCATTGTAGGTTAGTTTTTGGACAGGGTAATAGTCGGCGACACCAATCAGGCAGGCATGTTGAGAACGTTCAAATTCTTCGTATGACTCGAAGGTCATTGTTCTCTCTTGCTTGCTGGCGTCTAAATAAGTGATTTCAATCATAGGATTCTCCTTTGCTAAATCATATCTTCATTTTACTCCTTGGAAAAAGGAATGTCAAGAAAATTGCTTGCGCACGCAAGTTTTTTGCAAAAATTTTAGGAAAACCAACTCGCTTTTGTTCCAAGGCTTTCTTCTACAGCTTTTTGTAGATAGGCAAGAGTGGTCTGGCCCTCCTTAGTGAGGCAGATAAAACTAGCTCGCTTGTCTTGGTCGCAACATCTCCGACTCAGTAAAGCACAGTTTTTGGCTTCTAGGCGTGCTACCATCCGTGAGACAGCACTTGGGCTCAGATGGAGTTTGTCAGGCAGGTCAATCTGTCTCAAAGATTTTTCTTGAGCCTGATGTAAAAAGTGCAAGAGATAGAATTCTTTGAGCGTTAGATTTTGGTCGCTCTGATCAGCGATCGTTTGCTCTAAAATAGCTTCTAGCTCTACTTGTCGGCGGTTGAAGTCGAACCATTTTTCTAAGTAAGTCATGTTAATCTCCTTTCCTCTATAATAGTTATAAATAGCTTTATATATCTAAGATGCTTGCGCACGCAATTAGTATACAACTTTTTCCATGAGATAGCAAGAAGGATGTTTCTTGTGTATTTCCTTGAAATTTTCTGAAAAAGGAGTAAACTGGTATGCAGAAAGTCTATTTTTGGAGTATTCGATGAAGTTATATGTTCAGTTAATGATTCTCTTTGTGATTTCTCTAATCGGTGAAGGAATCTCCAGTTTTTTTCATTTGCCCATACCAGGAAGTATTATCGGTTTGATTATTTTATTTTTAGCCTTGCAGTTCAAGTGGTTGCGGGTACGGCATGTCAACATGGTTGGGAATTTTCTCCTAGCTAATATGACTATTCTATTTTTGCCTCCTGCAGTTGGGATTATGGAGAAATTTGATGTGATTGCTCCCTATTTATTGCCCATTGTCTTGATTGTCTTTTTTGCAGCAGTCATCAATATTATCTTGATTGCGCTGGTCGTTCAATTTATCAAAAAGCGTTATGAAGGTGATTATGAAAAAGGAGGTGCCAAATGAGCGAATTTGTATCCAATCCACTTTTTGGGATAGCCTTGTCAATCCTAGCTTATCTAGGAGGGATGATTATCTTTAGACGCTACCCTCATCCTCTGACAACTCCTTTACTGCTAGCAACCTTGTTTATCATAGCATTTCTGAAATTTACGGGTATTTCTTACGCTGCCTATTATCAAGGTGGGGTATACCTCAATAACTTGATTGTTCCCTCAACAGTAGCTTTAGGAATTCCTCTTTATAAGAGTTTTCACCTCATGAAACACCATGTTAGAAGTATTCTACTCAGTAGTTTCCTTGCTGTTGTTGTAAATACAGTTTTTACAGCTTTAGTTGCAAAATTTTTCGGTATGGATTTCTTCTTGGAGATTTCGCTTTTCCCAAAGTCTGTAACGACGGCCATGGCAGTTGGAATTACGGATAAGCTACAAGGGATAGCGACGATCACTTTGGTAGTTGTGGTAGCAACTGGCATTTTGACTAGCGTTATTGGACCAACACTTTTAAAATGGCTAAAAATAGACGACCCAGTAGCTGTTGGTCTTGCTCTTGGAGGAACTGGTCACGCAGTTGGGACTGGGACAGCTTTTCGCTATGGAGCTGTTGCGGGGGCTATGGGTGGCCTGGCTATCGGTGTCACCGGTATTCTCTACGTATTTGTCAGTCCCATCGTAGCAGGTTTGATATTGAGTTAAAAAATAATAATGTTATATTTCTTTGTGTAAAAAGAAGCCCCTAGCTTTATTTGCTAGGGGCTTCATTCATTATTGTAAGTTTACTTTGTTCTTTAAAATATAGTAGGTTCCGAGATAGAAGCCGACGCTAAGGATTAAGTCTTTGAAAATTTCAAAGGATAATACCCAATTGTAGTCGAAATCGATGCGAAGATTTAGGGTGATAAAACCAAGGACTATTTGGATAGCGATGTAGGCGACAACCGCAAGAGCTGTACGGTATTCATTAAAGAGTTGACCGATAGAGATAGAAAAGTAGATACAAAGGATACTTGCAAGAGTGTTAACGATATAGGAAATCAAGGCTAACCAGAAATCATCTCGATAATTTTTGAGAATAAACTCGGCAACGTTGGATATTAAGACGTCTGGTTGAATCATGGACATGATGATGTAAAGACTAAAAAGGAAAACCACTGTACTTGCCAAAGACCAAACAAAGGCTCCAAGAAGTTTAGCGGAGAGGATCTGGTGTTCAGATACTGGCAGGGTTAGGGTTAGATAGCCATGACGATCATAAACGCTTCCCTTAAACCGTTGAATAATCAAAATCAGGGTTGAGATACTCAAAGTAATAACCAGACCCCCAAAAACCAGAGATAGAAATACTAACATGACAACACCCTTGTCTTGATAATAGGTGCTTGTAAGGGTGCTGCCCTGAATTCCTATTATGACAGATAGGGATAGTACAGCAGCATAGAGGGCTAAAAACCATTTGTTGACATTTTTAAATTCATAACGAACTAAATTCCAAAACATAAGAATCTCCTTTAACTAGGCTTTGAATTCGTGACGGAAGAGCTGGTCGATAGACTCTCCTGATTCGTAGCGAATATCATCTACATTTCCTTGACGGACAACTTTTCCATCCTTGAGGAAGACAATCTCATCCAAGATTGGTTCGATATCTGAAATCAAGTGAGTTGAAATCAAGACAGTCGAAGTTGGAGAGTAGTTGTTGATGATGGTGTTCAAGATGTAGTCACGAGCCGCAGGATCGACACCACCGATTGGTTCATCAAGGACGTATAGACGAGCATCACGACTCATGACCAGAATCAACTGAACTTTCTTTGTTCCCTTTTGAGAGTTTCTTGAAACGGCTATTCTCATCGATACCAAGGTCACGAAGAAGACCTTGAGCACGCTCCAGATTGAAATCTTTATAGAAGGTCTTGAAAAAGGTAAGAGCTTCTTTGACCTTCATCTGTTCGTTGAGATAGGTCGTATCAGGTAGATAAGAAACGATAGCCTTAGTTGCTGGGCTTGGTTCCATGCCATTGATGAGGATACGCCCTTGCTCTGGTTGGAGTAAACCGTTGATTAGTTTAATCAGGGTTGTTTTTCCGGAACCATTTGGACCAAGGAGTCCAACAATCTTTCCTGCTGGGATTTCAAGGGAAACATTTGCAAGAGCAGGGCTTGCTCCATAGAATTTTGAAACATTTTCAAACGTTAACAAGGTCATAGTCTAAACTCCTTCAATATAATCTCTCAAAACAGTTGGTAGTTCTTCTTTTTCATAGCCAAATTCTACCATGCCTGTTACAAATTGCTGCATTTGTTCTTCTGATAGTTGCTTCCGGGATTGGAGGATTAGGTCCAAGTCCTCGGTGACAAAACGACCTGCAGTCCGCTTGGTGTATACAAAGCCTTCTCTTTCTAGATCTGATAGGGCACGTTGGATGGTATTAGGATTGACGCCAGCCTCGTTAGCCAGTTCTCTGACAGTTGGCAGTTGTTGGTTGGGTTCTAGTTTATGGGAAACGATTTGCAGTTTGATCTTATCCATTATCTGCAAATAAATAGGTTTATTGTTATCAAATGTCCAGGACATCACGGTCTCCTTTCTACAACTTCTTTTTGTATCACTTAAATAATACAACTAAACAAAAAACTTGTCAAGCCAAAAGGAGAATTATTTTGGGAATTGCTCAAAAAATGGTATAATGAAAAGAAAACGACAAGGAGGGGAAGGCATGCGTTGTCCAAAATGTGGCGCTACTAAATCAAGTGTTATCGATAGCCGTCAGGCTGAAGAAGGAAATACGATTAGAAGAAGACGTGAGTGTGAAGAATGTCAGCATCGTTTTACGACCTATGAACGTGTAGAAGAGAGAACGCTGGTTGTGGTCAAAAAGGATGGCACACGGGAGCAGTTCTCCAGGGATAAAATCTTTAACGGAATTATTCGTTCGGCTCAAAAACGTCCGGTGTCTAGTGATGAGATTGGTATGGTTGTCAATCGTATCGAACAAAAACTCCTCAGTCGCAATGATAATGAAATTCAAAGTGAAGATATTGGTTCTCTCGTCATGGAAGAGCTAGCTGAACTCGACGAAATCACATACGTTCGTTTTGCTAGTGTCTATCGTAGCTTTAAGGACGTGAGTGAGCTCGAAAATCTTCTCAAACAAATTACGCAATCTTCAAAGAAGAAAAAGGAAAAATAAATGAAGCCTAATGATCGTTTTTCTTTTCTAAAGAATAATCGGGTGTCGCAAGATCCCACAACTTTGGTGCAGTGCTACCTCCCGATTATCGGTCAGGATGCGCTGAGTCTTTACCTTTATACCTTAGCCTTTTGGGATGATGGACAAAAAGAACACCTTTTTGCAGCTATTCTCAACCATCTCAATTTTGGGATGGACAGGCTTTTAAAAGCCTTTAAAATCTTATCAGCCTTCAATTTGGTTACCCTCTATCAAAAGGGTGACGGCTATGAACTTGCTATTCATCCAACGCTTTCTAGCTCAGATTTCTTGTGTCATACGGTTTATCGTACCTTGTTGGAGAAAAAAATCGGTGAGCCAGCAGTTTCTGATTTGCGCCAAGAACAGGCAGGCGGAGAGCCTTTGACCGTTCCTTTGAGTCAGGCCTTTCCAGAGATAGAAGAATTGGCTAGTCATGATGAGACACCAGTAAAAGCTGATTTTAAAGATGATTTTGATTTGGAGCATTTTCGCCAACTTATGGCGAGAGATAATCTCCGTTTCCAAGATGAACAGTCAGATGTCTTGGAGTTATTTAAAATTGCTGATGAGAAAAAATGGACCTGGTTTGAGACTTATCAATTGGCCAAATCAACAGCTGTTTCACAAGTTATTTCTGTCAAGCGTATGCGTGAAAAATTAGCACAAGAGTCTGTTTCATCGGACTTTAGTCCCCAAGAAGCGACCATTATCCGAGAAGCGAAAAGCAAAACTGCCCTACAGTTTTTAGCGGGAATCAAACAAACACGAAATGCAGGAATTATCCAAGCTGAACGCGATTTGTTAAAACAGATGGCTGACTTGGGCTTGCTTGATGAGGTTATCAACATTGTTATACTCTTGACCTTCAATAAGGTTGATTCGGCCAACCTCAATGAAAAATATGCCATGAAAGTGGCTAATGATTACTCTTATAACAAAGTCAGATCTGCTGAAGAAGCTGTACTTCGAATCAGAGAGAAGAATCAAAAGGGACAGGAGCAAAAAGTGGCTAAGACTAATCAAGCCAAAACCAATGTCCCAAAATGGAGTAATCCAGAATATAAAAATGAAACCAGCGAAGAAACTCGCATGGAGTTAGAACGTAAGAAAAAAGAAATGTTAGACCGATTAGGAAAAGGAGGAGACTAGATGGAAAGTGTAGGAGATGTACTTAAAGATCATCCCAGCCGTTTTCAATACCAGGACCTGGTCCAGCAGATTGTAAAAGATCCAGATGTTGCGGCTTTTATCCAGAAGGAATCTCTCAGTCAAGAGGAATTGAATCGTAGTATCTCTAAGTTTAATCAATACATCACCGAGCGCGATAAGTTCCTTCGCGGAGATACCGACTATATTGCTCGAGGTTATAAGCCGATTTTAGTCATGAATCATGGTTACGCAGATGTATCCTATGAGGAAACTCCGGAACTGATTGCGGCTGAGAAAGAAGCGGCTATCAAGAACCGTCTCAGACTGATTAATCTTCCAGCTAGTCTTAAAAAGCTAGTTTGGCTCAAGTTGATTTGGATGACTTGGGGCGCATGCCAGTTTTTGAAAAGCTCTTTACTTTTGTTGAGCAATATCCAGAAGTCCGTAAAGGTCTCTATCTCTATGGAGACTTTGGAGTTGGGAAGAGCTTTATGGTGGCTGCTCTAGCCCATGATTTGTCTGAAAAACGTGGTGTTTCATCTACCCTTCTTCATTATCCAAGCTTTGTCATTGACGTTAAAAATGCTATCGGTGATGGGAATGTTAAGAATTTGGTAGATGAAATCAAGCAAGCTGAAGTCTTGATTTTGGATGATATTGGTGCGGAGCAATCAACGCCTTGGGTTCGTGATGAAGTCTTGCAAGTCATTCTCCAATATCGTATGCAGGAAGATTTGCCAACCTTCTTTACCTCAAATTTCAATTTTGAAGATTTGGAAAAACATTTTGCTAAAGGCAAGAACGGAAACGATGAAACATGGGAAGCTAGACGCGTTATGGAGCGTATCCGTTATTTAGCAGAAGAAACACGACTAGAAGGAGAAAACCGCCGATGAGTGAAACAATCACCTTAATGAAATCTCATACTTCGGTTCGCAGATTTAAAGAAGAAGCGATTCCTCAAGAAGATTTAAATACCATTTGTCTGCAGGACAAATGGCTTCTTCTTGGAAAAATTTCCAATCTTATTCTGTGATTCTAGTCAGAAGTCAAGAAAAGAAAGATGCTCTTTTTGAGCTAGTTCCTCAGGAAGCGATTCGTCAGTCTGCCGCCTTCCTCCTCTTTGTAGGAGATTTAAACCGTGCAGAAAAAGGGGCTCGTCTCCATACCGATACTTTCCAACCTCAAGGAGTGGAAGGTCTCCTAATCACTTCAGTAGATGCAGCCTTGGCTGGACAGAATACTTTGCTTGCGGCAGAAAGCCTTGGCTATGGAGGAGTAATTATCGGTTTGGTGCGTTACAAATCTGCTGAGTTAGCAGAATTGTTCAAGCTTCCTGACTATACCTACCCAGTTTTTGGGATTGCACTCGGTGTGCCGAACCAAAAACATGATGTAAAACCAAGATTGCCACTAGAGAATGTTGTTTTTGAGGAAGAATACCAAGAACAAACAGCTGAGGCTATTGAAGCCTATGACCGTGTGCAGACTGAATATGCAGGAGCTCGTGCGACTACCACTTGGAGTCAACGTCTTGCAGAGCAATTCGGTCAGCCTGAACCAAGCTCAACTAGAGAAAATCTTGAACAAAAGAACTTATTGTAGAAAGTGAGAAAACATGGCCTTACCAACTGTTGCCATCGTAGGACGTCCCAATGTTGGGAAATCAACCCTGTTTAACCGTATTGCAGGGGAACGCATCTCAATCGTAGAAGATGTCGAAGGAGTGACACGGGACCGTATCTATGCTACTGGTGAATGGCTTAACCGTTCTTTCAGTATGATTGATACTGGAGGGATTGACGATGTTGATGCTCCATTTATGGAACAAATCAAGCACCAGGCAGAGATTGCCATGGAAGAAGCTGATGTCATCGTTTTTGTAGTTTCCGGTAAAGAAGGAATTACGGATGCAGATGAATACGTAGCACGTAAACTATATAAAACTCATAAACCTGTTATCCTCGCAGTTAACAAGGTTGACAATCCGGAAATGCGAAATGATATCTATGATTTCTATGCTCTTGGATTGGGAGAACCATTGCCAATTTCATCTGTGCACGGGATTGGTACAGGGGATGTATTAGATGCCATCGTCGAAAATCTTCCACATGAAGTCGAAGATGAAAATCCAGATGTCATTAAATTCAGCTTGATTGGTCGCCCGAATGTCGGAAAATCTAGCTTGATTAATGCCATTTTGGGAGAAGATCGCGTGATTGCCAGTCCTGTTGCTGGTACAACTCGTGATGCCATTGATACACATTTTACAGATGCGGATGGCCAAGAGTTTACCATGATTGATACGGCTGGTATGCGTAAGTCTGGTAAAGTCTATGAAAACACAGAGAAATACTCAGTCATGCGTGCCATGCGAGCTATTGACCGGTCAGATGTAGTCTTGATGGTCCTCAATGCTGAAGAAGGCATTCGTGAGTATGATAAGCGTATCGCAGGATTTGCCCACGAAGCTGGTAAAGGGATGATTATCGTAGTCAATAAGTGGGATACTCTCGAAAAAGATAACCACACCATGAAAAACTGGGAAGAGGATATTCGTGAACAGTTCCAATATCTACCTTACGCACCGATTATCTTTGTTTCGGCTTTGACTAAGCAACGTCTCCACAAACTTCCAGAGATGATTAAGCAAATCAGCGAGAGCCAAAACACCCGTATCCCATCAGCAGTCTTGAATGATGTCATTATGGATGCTATCGCCATCAACCCAACACCGACAGACAAAGGGAAACGTCTCAAGATCTTCTATGCGACTCAAGTGGCAACTAAACCACCGACCTTTGTGATTTTTGTCAACGAAGAAGAACTGATGCACTTCTCTTACTTGCGGTTCTTGGAAAATCAAATCCGCAAGGCCTTTGTCTTTGAAGGAACACCAATCCATCTGATTGCAAGAAAACGGAAATAAAATGATAAAAAGAAGAAGGTTCTCAGACCTTCTTTTTTGTAGAGGATACCAAGAGCGTAGAACTAAATTTGTCATCAAATTAACATCATTTTCCTGGTCCTTGTCACGGTTTTGTAATGGAAACGTACTTTCTTTGTAAGATTCAAAATGCTATAATGCTCTAAACAATTTTCCTTGCATAAGGAGGTTATTATGAAAAAAAATAGATTGTTAAAGAATCCATTCTTGGTGCGTTTACTTGGATTGCTGATGGCATTTTTCTTCCTATCAGCATTCACTGCACCTGAAAAACCAGACTACGGTATTTATGACCCCAATCATTATTTGACAGAGGAAGTAGTTACTCAGATTCGTGATTTGAATGAAGCCAATAGTCAAAAGGGAGAAAAGCTTCAAATAGGTATCTATATCGTAGACAGTCTGGAAGGTGAAAGCATTGAAACGGTAGCAAATGAAACCGCTAGGGCTTGGAAGATTGGCTATTCAGGCGATAATTTTGGAAGCCTCATTGTAGTAGCTGTCCAAGACCGTAAATCAAGAATTGAAACCAGCAATAACACCGCCATTAGAATAACGGACTATCAAACCAAGCAGATCTTGGCAGCCAGTCGTACAGATTTAAAACTGGTGACTATAGTAAGGGAATTCTAGCGATTGCCAAAGGCTTGGACAATCAGTTTTATAGAGGAAGTGGAACATTTCCATCTGATGAATCCTCTGAAATCAAACGTTATTCTGATAGCATCAGTGGGAAAAAATCGAGTCGCAATAGTAGCTCGTCCAGTCGTCGTAAGAACAGTGACCCTATGGACAATGTGTTCGGAGTCGGGATAATCATTTATTTCATTATCGTATTTATAGCCATTATTAGAGGAGGCGGCGGTGGCCGAGGAGGAGATTCCTCTGACGGAGGATGGTGGTTTAGTGACTCATCTGACTCAGGTTCATCTTGGTCCGACTCAGGATCAGACTCCTCTAGTAGCTGGGACGGTGGCGGCTTCGATGGCGGTGGTTCATCCGATGATTGGTAATGATCGTGTAAAAATTAAGGAATTAAGTAGGTTTAGATATGAAAAATAAAGGAATTATTTATGTGTTGGGCGTTTTGCTGGCTATTATCTTGCTGGGAGGTTGCTCGGTCGTAGGTACTTATAACGGTCTTGTCTCCGAACAGACCAAGGTAGAACAAGCTCAAGCAAATGTAGCGACAGCCCTTCAACGTCGTTCAGACTTGATTGGAAATTTGGTAGAGTCTGTAAAAGGTCAGATGAACCATGAGACAGAAGTCTTTACCCAAATTGCAGAAGCTCGTGCTAAAATTGGGAATGGCTCCGTGACTTCAAAAGAAAATCAAGAGGCTCAAGGAGAGCTGAGTTCCGCTATTTCACGATTGATTTCGCTAACAGAAAATTATCCAGAGCTCAAGAGCAATCAAAATGTGGAACAACTGATGACGGAGTTGGCTGGGAGTGAAAATCGTATCTTTGTAGCCCGCAGGGATTACAACAAAGCGGCAACAGAATACAATCAAAAATTAAGAAGCCTTCCAACAGTTCTTTTCGCTAACATGATGAACTTTAAAGAGGCAGAAACCTTTAAAGAAAGCGAAGAAGCCAAGACAGCTCCAAAGGTTGATTTTAGTACTTCTACAACTAAAGAATAGGCTTGAAATTTCTAAAAGAAAATCAATGATTAGCAATAGTTTGAACATTTACAACAAAAGGCTCTAAATGAGCCTTTTTTAGCTTGTATAAACACGGATTCTTTCTTGAAAAAATTTGGCGAATATGCTACAATAAAAAGAACATTCTAAAATATTCAGAATTTAAAGTAAGGAAAAAAATGGCAAATTTATTAAAAACAATCATCGAAAATGATAAAGGGGAACTTCGCCGCTTAGAAAAGATGGCTGATAAAGTCCTCAAATACGAAGATGAAATGGCTGCTTTGACAGACGAGCAGTTGCAAGCTAAGACAGAAGAATTTAAGCAACGTTATCAAAATGGTGAAACGCTTGATCAACTCTTGTACGAAGCCTTTGCGGTTGTACGTGAGGGAGCTAAGCGTGTTCTTGGACTTTTCCCATACAAGGTTCAGGTTATGGGTGGTATCGTTCTTCACCACGGTGACGTTCCAGAAATGCGTACCGGTGAAGGGAAGACCTTGACAGCGACCATGCCAGTGTACCTCAATGCCCTTGCAGGCAAAGGGGTTCACGTAGTCACAGTCAATGAATACCTAACAGAACGTGACGCGACTGAAATGGGTGAGTTGTACTCATGGCTCGGTTTGTCAGTAGGGATCAACTTGGCAGCTAAATCTCCAATGGAGAAAAAGAGGCTTACCTTTGCGATATTACCTACTCAACCAACTCAGAGATTGGTTTCGACTATCTTCGTGACAACATGGTTGTACGTGCAGAGAATATGGTTCAACGTCCACTCAACTATGCCTTGGTCGATGAGGTTGACTCTATCTTGATCGACGAGGCTCGTACACCATTGATTGTTTCAGGAGCGAATGCTGTTGAAACAAGCCAGCTCTACCATATGGCTGACCACTTTGTGAAGTCTTTGGATAAAGATGACTATATCATTGATATTCAGTCTAAGACAATCGGTTTGTCTGATTCTGGTATCGACAAGGCTGAAAGCTTCTTCAAACTAGAAAATCTTTATGATATCGAAAATGTGGCTTTGACTCACTTTATCGACAACGCCCTTCGTGCCAACTACATCATGATTCTTGATATTGACTATGTGGTCAGCGAAGAACAAGAAATCTTGATTGTCGACCAATTTACAGGTCGTACAATGGAAGGTCGTCGTTACTCTGATGGTTTGCACCAAGCGATTGAAGCTAAAGAAGGTGTGCCAATCCAAGATGAAACCAAGACATCAGCATCGATTACCTACCAAAACCTTTTCCGTATGTATAAAAAATTGGCAGGTATGACTGGTACTGGTAAAACAGAAGAAGAGGAATTCCGCGAAATCTACAACATCCGTGTTATTCCAATTCCTACTAACCGTCCGATCCAACGTATAGACCATTCAGACCTTCTCTACGCTAGCCTCGATGCAAAATTCAAGGCTGTAGTAGAAGATGTTAAGGCGCGTTACCAAAAAGGTCAACCAGTCTTGGTAGGTACTGTTGCCGTTGAAACCAGTGATTTTCTTTCTAAGAAATTGGTTGAAGCAGGCGTGCCTCACGAAGTATTGAATGCTAAAAACCACTACAGAGAAGCACAAATCATTATGAATGCTGGTCAACGTGGTGCGGTGACTATCGCAACCAACATGGCCGGTCGTGGTACCGATATTAAGCTTGGTGAAGGTGTTCGTGAGCTTGGTGGACTTTGTGTCATCGGTACAGAGCGTCACGAGAGTCGTCGTATCGATAACCAGCTTCGTGGACGTTCAGGTCGTCAAGGTGACCCAGGTGAATCACAATTCTACTTGTCACTTGAAGACGATTTGATGAAACGTTTGGTTCAGAACGTTTGAAAGGTGTCTTTGAACGTCTTAATATGTCTGACGAAGCCATCGAATCTCGTATGTTGACACGTCAGGTCGAAGCAGCGCAAAAACGTGTTGAAGGAAATAACTACGATACTCGTAAACAAGTCCTCCAATATGATGACGTTATGCGTGAACAACGTGAGATCATCTACGCACAACGCTATGATGTTATCACTGCAGAACGTGACTTGGCTCCTGAAATTCACGCCATGATTCGCCGTACGATTGGACGTATTGTAGATGGCCATGCTCGTTCTAAGCAAGATGAAAAACTCGAAGCAATCTTGAACTTTGCCAAGTACAACTTGCTTCCAGAAGATTCAATTTCACTTTCAGACCTAGAAGGTTTATCAGACCAAGCTATCAAGGATGAACTTTACCAACGTGCGTTGAAAGTCTACGATAGCCAAGTTGCTAAACTTCGTGACGAAGAAGCAGTGAAAGAATTCCAGAAAGTCTTGATTCTACGTGTTGTAGATAACAAGTGGACTGACCATATCGATGCCCTTGATCAGTTGAGAAATGCTGTTGGTCTTCGTGGTTATGCCCAAAACAACCCTGTCGTAGAGTATCAAGCGGAAGGCTTCCGTATGTTTAATGATATGATTGGTTCGATTGAATTCGATGTGACTCGCTTGATGATGAAAGCGCAAATTCATGAACAAGAACGACCACAAACAGAACACCATATCAGTACAACAGCAACTCGCAATATTGCTGCTCAACAGACAAATCTTCCAGCTGATTTGGACCTAAGTCAAGTGAAGCGCAATGACTTGTGCCCATGTGGTTCTGGTAAGAAATTTAAAAACTGTCATGGTAAACGACGTTAATATTGACTAATTTTCAGGCGGATGCCTAGTGAAAAGTGAATTTTCGCTTGGCGTCCGTTTGCTTTATAAGGAGATGAATGATGGTATTTACAGCTAGAAGTCCTAAAATAAACATAGAAGAAGTTCGTAGTGTATCTAAACTAGAAGGTCAAGCACTGGCTAAAAAAATGCAACGAGATCAAGAGTTAGAGGCTATTATTCGTGGAGAAGATCAACGTGTTTTGTTGGTAATTGGACCATGTTCATCAGATAATGAAGATGCCGTGATTGAGTACGCTAAACGCTTATCAGCTTTACAAGAAGAAGTCAAAGATCGTGTCTTTATGGTGATGCGTGTCTATACAGCTAAGCCCCGTACTAATGGCGACGGCTATAAGGGATTAATCCATCAGCCAAATGCTAAGGAAGCTCCAAGTCTTATTAATGGTATTAAGGCAGTTCGTCAACTCCATTATCGTGTGATAACAGAAACAGGTATGACAACAGCAGATGAAATGCTGTACCCAGAAATCTTCCTTTGGTAGATGACTTGATTTCTTATATGGCAGTTGGTGCGCGTTCGGTAGAGGATCAACAGCACCGTTTTGTAGCCAGTGGAGCAGATTTTGCAACAGGTTTTAAAAATCCAACCTCTGGAAATCTCAATGTTATGTTCAACGGTATTTATGCAGCTCAAAACAAGCAGAGTTTTCTTTTCCTAGGGAAAGAAGTCGAGACTACTGGAAATCCTCTATCGCACGCTATTCTCCGTGGAGCTCTTAACGAGTACGGGAAAAACATTCCTAACTACTACTACGATAATTTGATGGATACTATTGCTCAGTACGAAAAGATGGGACTTGAGAATCCATTCATTATTATTGATACCAACCATGATAACTCAGGTAAACAGTATATGGAGCAGATTCGTATCGTTCGCCAGACTCTGATTAACCGCGACTGGAATGAAAAGATTAAAAAATATGTTCGTGGTTTCATGATTGAGTCTTATCTAGAAGATGGTCGTCAAAACGAACCTGAGGTATTTGGTAAATCTATCACGGATCCATGTCTAGGATGGGAAAATACGGAAGCTCTTGTTCGCGAAATCTACCAAAGACTAGGAGAATAGTATGGCATTTATTGAGAAAGGTCAAGAAATCGATATTGAAGCGATTAAGGCGGCAACACGGCTATCAGCAGAAACCTTGCAACATAAGGAAAATCGTGATCAAGAATTAGCAGATATCCTTTCAGGTAAGGATGATCGTATCCTTTTGGTCATTGGGCCTTGTTCGTCTGATAATGAAGAAGCAGTCCTAGAGTATGCTCGTCGTTTGGCAGACTTGCAGAAAAAAGTGGCCGATAAGATTTTCATGGTCATGCGTGTATATACTGCGAAGCCACGTACCAATGGTGATGGATATAAGGGTTTGGTTCATCAGCCAGATACTTCTAAAGCTCCAAGCTTAATCAATGGTTTGCAGGCTGTTCGTCAGCTTCATTATCGGGTCATTACAGAAACAGGATTGACTACAGCAGATGAAATGCTGTATCCAGCCAATCTAGTCTTGGTTGATGACTTGGTTAGCTACCATGCCGTGGGTGCGCGTTCAGTAGAAGATCAGGAACACCGTTTTGTAGCTTCAGGGATTGATGCACCAGTAGGGATGAAAAACCCAACCTCTGGGAATCTATCTGTGATGTTTAATGCCGTTTATGCAGCACAAAACAAACAAACCTTTCTCTTTCATGGCCAAGAGGTTGAAACCTCAGGAAATCCCTTGGCTCACGTCATCCTTCGCGGTGCTTTGAATGAATACGGGAAAAATGAACCTAACTTCTACTACGAAACTCTTCTAGATGCTATTGGACGTTACGAGTCAATGGGGCTCGAAAACCCCTTTATCATGATTGATACCAACCATGATAATTCAGGGAAACAGTATATGGAGCAAGTTCGAATTGTTCGCCAAACTCTTCTCAACCGTGACTGGAATGAGAAGATTAAAAAGGTAGCTCGAGGCTTCATGATTGAATCCTACTTAGCAGATGGTCGTCAAAACCAGCCAGAAATCTTTGGACGTTCCATTACAGACCCATGTTTGGGCTGGGAAAACACAGTAGCTCTAGTAGAAGAAATCTATTCTACCTTAACAAAATAAGTGAAAAGGATGGAGTTGGGGGAACCTCAACTCCTTTTGATGAAAATGATAGTTGGACACGGAATCGATATCGAAGAATTAGCATCAATACAAAATGCAGTTGAAAAAAGGGAAGGTTTTGCGCAGCGTGTCTTGACAGACAAGGAAATGGAGCGCTTTGCCAGTCTAAAAGGTCGCAGACAGGTCGAGTATTTGGCTGGTCGTTGGTCAGCTAAAGAGGCTTTCTCAAAGGCTATGGGAACGGGAATTGGGAAGCTAGGCTTTCAGGATTTGGAAGTCTTGAACAATGAGAAGGGAGCTCCCTACTTCAGCAAATCCCCGTTTTCAGGAAATGTTTGGTTATCGATTAGCCATACAGAACAGTTTGTGACAGCTAGTGTCATTTTGGAGGAAAATCATGAAAACTAGTCCACATAGACCAACCAAGGCACTCATTGACCTAAGTGCTATCCGCTACAATATCCAACAAATGGGAGAACACATTCCTAAAGATACCCTCAAATGGGCAGTTGTGAAAGCCAATGCCTATGGACATGGAGCGATAGCTGTTGCTAAGGCTATCCAGGATGATGTCGATGGCTTTTGCGTTTCGAATATTGATGAAGCCATCGAGCTTCGTCAGGCAGGAATTTCTAAGAAGATTCTTATTCTAGGAGTATCTGAGGTTGAATCTCTTTCATTGGCTAAGGACTTTGATATTAGCTTGACGGTGGCAGGGTTGGAATGGATCCAGAAACTTATAGCCACAGATTCAGATTTATCAGGCTTAACCGTTCACCTTAAAATTGACTCAGGAATGGGACGAATTGGTTTTAGAAGTGCAAACGAGGCAGTAAAAGCTCAAGCTATGCTCAAAAACCATGGTGTTTCTGTCGAGGGAATCTTTACGCACTTTGCTACTGCAGATGAAGAGTCAGATATCTACTTTAAGCAACAGCTAGAGTATTTCAAGGGAATCCTAGATGATTTGCAAGAAGTACCAAAATTGGTTCATGCTAGTAACTCCGCAACTACTTTATGGCATGCGGAGACGATTTTTAATGCTGTTCGCATGGGGGATTCTATGTATGGTCTCAATCCAAGTGGACAAGTTTTAGAATTGCCTTATGAACTAAAACCAGCACTTTCTTTGGAAACAGCCATCGTTCATGTCAAAACAGTAGAGGCTGGAGCTTGTATGGGCTACGGAGCGACCTATCAGGCAGACAGTGAACAAGTCATTGCCACTTTGCCAATCGGTTATGCAGATGGTTGGACACGAGATATGCAGAATTTCTCAGTTCTGGTGGATGGACAATTGTGCCCTATTGTAGGGCGAGTATCTATGGACCAAATCACGATTCGCTTACCTAAGCTTTACCCATTGGGTACCAAGGTAACTTTGATTGGCTCAGACGGTGATAAAGAAATTACTGCAACAGACGTAGCAGTTTACCGAGGAACTATCAATTATGAGGTGGTTTGTCTCCTCAGTGATCGAATTCCAAGAGAATATTATTAAGAAATAGAAGGAAAGGAGAAGAGCATGAATTTACATCAACCCTTGCATGTCTTACCTGGCGTGGGACCAAAATCTGCAGAGAAATATACCAAACTAGGAATTGAAAACCTGCAAGATCTCTTGCTCTACTTTCCTTTCCGTTATGAAGATTTTAAGACCAAGCAGGTGCTGGAACTAGAAGATGGTGAGAAGGCAGTCCTGTCTGGTCAGGTAGTGACACCAGCCAGTGTTCAGTATTATGGTTTTAAGCGTAATCGCCTACGTTTTAGCCTCAAGCAGGGGGAGGTTGTTTTTGCAGTTAATTTCTTCAACCAACCCTACCTAGCTGACAAGATTGAACTAGGAGCAACCTTGGCTGTCTTTGGCAAGTGGGATCGTGCCAAGGCAAGCCTCACAGGAATGAAGGTTTTAGCCCAAGTCGAGGATGACCTCCAGCCTGTCTATCGCCTAGCGCAAGGCGTCAGTCAAGCAGGACTTGTTAAGGTCATCAAGACCGCTTTTGATCAAGGACTGGACCTCTTGATAGAAGAAAACATCCCCCAGTCCTTGCTCGATAAATACAAACTCATGCCCCGTAGTCAGGCTGTTCGTGCCATGCACTTCCCTAAAGATTTGGCAGAATACAAACAGGCGCTCCGTCGAATCAAATTTGAGGAACTCTTTTATTTCCAAATGCAATTACAGACCCTCAAGTCTGAAAATAAGGTTCATGGAAGTGGATTGGTCCTAAATTGGTCTCAGGAAAAACTAGCGGCAGTAAAAGAACAGTTACCTTTTGCTTTGACCCAAGCCCAAGAAAAGAGTCTGCAAGAAATCCTAACAGATATGAAGTCAGACCATCACATGAATCGACTCTTACAAGGGGATGTCGGTAGCGGGAAAACAGTTGTTGCAGGCCTAGCCATGTATGCTGCTGTAACAGCTGGTTACCAGGCTGCCCTCATGGTTCCGACAGAAATTCTTGCAGAGCAACATGTTGAAAGCCTAGAGAGCCTCTTTCCGGATTTGAGATTAGCTCTCCTAACAGGTTCCCTGAAAGCTGCAGAAAAAAGAGTAGTCTTGGAAACCATTGCCAAGGGTGAGGCTGATTTGATTATCGGTACCCATGCTCTTATACAGGATGGAGTAGACTATGCTCGACTCGGCTTGATTATCATCGATGAGCAACACCGCTTTGGTGTGGGACAAAGGCGTATTTTACGTGAAAAAGGAGAAATCCAGATGTCCTCATGATGACGGCGACTCCGATTCCACGAACCTTAGCCATCACTGCCTTTGGAGATATGGATGTTTCTATTATTGACCAGATGCCAGCAGGGCGCAAACCAATCGTAACACGCTGGATTAAACATGAACAGTTACCCCAGGTCCTGACTTGGTTGGAAGGAGAAATTCAGAAAGGTTCTCAAGCCTATGTCATTTCGCCCTTGATTGAAGAGTCTGAAGCTCTTGATCTGAAAAACGCTATTGCTTTATCAGAAGAATTAACGGCTCATTTTGAAGGAAAAGCAAAAGTTGCTCTCTTACATGGGAAGATGAAGAGTGATGAAAAAGACCAGATTATGCAGGAATTCAAAGAGAGAAAGACAGATATCTTGGTTTCTACAACGGTTATCGAGGTCGGGGTCAATGTGCCAAATGCAACAGTCATGATTATCATGGATGCTGATCGCTTTGGTCTTAGTCAACTTCATCAGCTTAGAGGTCGTGTCGGTCGTGGAGATAAGCAGTCCTATGCAGTTCTAGTGGCCAATCCAAAAACTGACTCTGGCAAAGACCGCATGCGTATCATGACAGAAACGACCAATGGTTTTGTTCTTGCAGAAGAAGATTTGAAAATGCGCGGTTCGGGTGAGATTTTTGGGACCAAACAGTCAGGTCTACCAGAGTTTCATGTAGCTGATATCATCGAAGACTTCCCAATCCTTGAAGAAGCCAGAAAGGTAGCTAGCTATATCAGCTCCCTTCCTAACTGGCAAGAGGATCCAGAATGGCACATGATTGCCTTGCATCTGGAAAAGAAAGAATATCTGGATTAAGCTTTTTCTAAGAAAATGTTAAGTTTGTTTTTAGGGTGAGTATCTATACTAGAGTCATCAAAAAGAAACGAGGACTCTCTCATGACTATTAAAGTAAATTACCCAAAGACATTTCAAAAAGAAATTCAACCTTCTCCTAAATACTAAGAAAAAGAGCGGTAACGCTCTTTTTTATCTGTTTAAAACTACTTTCAAGAGGATTCTTTCGGGGGCTAGACCTTAAAAACACTTTCCATTTCCTTTTCTTTCTTGCATTGCTTTCCTATATGTGCTACAGTTATGATAACGGTTACAAAATAAAGGAGAATTCTATGAGAAATCCAGCATTAATAGAAGAAATGAAAACATACAGAGGGAGGGATGAAGTACCTCAGGATTTTGATGCTTTTTGGGATGGGGAGATTGACAAGGTTGCGGTCTTGCCTGAATACCAACTAGAGGAACGTGACTTTCATATTCCAAATGTTAAGTGCTATGAGTTAACCTTTAAAGGTACACGTGATGGCCTCGTTTATGCGCGTGTGGTCTTACCAAAATCAGAAGAGAAAATACCAGTTATTTTCCACTTCCACGGCTATATGGGACGTTGTTGGGATTGGACAGATATGCTAGCCTTTACAGTCGCTGGTTATGGGGTTGTATCGATGGATGTTCGTGGGCAATCTGGATACTCACAAGATGGCTTGCGTTCGCCTCTCGGAAATACAGTTAAGGGTCAAATCATCCGTGGCGCAGTAGAAGGAAAAGAGCAACTCTTCTATAAGGATGTTTATCTTGATATTTATCAATTGATTGAGATTGTAGCTAGTCTTCCTCAAGTAAATGAGGAGCAGTTGGCTAGTTATGGAGCTTCGCAAGGAGGAGCCTTGGCTTTAGTGGCTGCTGGTCTCAATCCACGTATCAAGCGAACAGTTGCCATCTATCCATTCTTGTCAGACTTTAGACGAGTGCTAGAAATTGGGAATACCAGCGAAGCTTATGATGAGCTTTTTCGTTACTTTAAGTTTCATGATCCTTTCCACGAAACAGAAGAGCAGATCGTGGAGACACTTGGCTATATCGATGTGAAAAATCTTGCCCATCGAATAAAAGGTGAGGTGAGAATGATTACAGGGCTTGATGACGATGTCTGCTATCCAATCACCCAGTTTGCTATTTACAATCGTTTGACTTGTGAAAAGAGTTATCGTATCATGCCAGAATATGCTCACGAGGCTATGAATGTCCATGTCAATGACCAGGTCTACAATTGGTTGTGTGGTAGTGAGATTCCCTTTACCTATGTAGGTCATTAAAAAAAAATGAAAAAAGCCCTGCTAAAACAGGGCTTTCTTTGTCGAGGAGTACAGAAAGTAGTTTCAAAAAAATTGAAACATAAAAATATATCTGAAAGTAAATTCTATTATAGATTACTAAGGCTATTATTTAGAATATTTATTATATAATAGGTGTAACATCAAGTTGAAAGGAGTAAAATGGTTGCTTACTGGAAGGAAGTAAATAAAGGCAGCCACATTTCAGATGAAAAGAATGGGGAAACCCATCAATAATATAGTTTCTTTCTTGCTCAAAGTCCTAGGGGCTAAAATTTTTAAGCAAAAAAGAAAGCGCTTTATTTTTGTGGAAAATGGAAGGAAATATATGACACAGAGAGATTTTGAACGGAAACAACGTTTTGGAATTAGAAAGTTTACAGTAGGAGCTGCATCAGTAGTCATTGGGGCAGTTGTTTTTGGTGCGTCTCCAGTTTTAGCTCAAGAAGCTCCAGCAACCAGTGGTGAAACAGCTGGACAAGCTTTGCCAGAATTGCCAAAAGAAGTAGAATCAGGAAATCTGGCTAATATAGATAAGGAACTTGCTGATAAGTTAGCAACAGCGACAGATAAAGGAACAGAAGTTAACCGTGAGGAGTTGCAAGCAAATCCGGGCTCTGAAAAACCAACAGAAACTGAAACTCCAGCAGAGACTCCAGCTGCAGAAACTGGAAATGCAGAAGAGACTGAGAACCAAGGAGCAATTGCTCGGGATTATTACTCAAGAGAATTAGAAAATGTTAACACTGTCGTAGAAAAAAATGATGTTACTATTAACTCAGAAAATAATCAGCGAGATGATCTTACAAGTGACTTAGAGAAACTCAAGAAACTTCAAGATGCAACAGTGCATATGGAGTTCAAACCAGATGCATCGGCACCACGTTTCTACAATCTTTTCTCTGTATCAAGTGATACCAAGAAAGATGAGTACTTCACCATGTCAGTCTCTGATAATACAGCCCTTATCGAAGGTCGTGATGCAAATGGTGCGCAATTCTATGATAAATACACCGATGCGCCATTAAAGGTTCGCCCAGGTCAGTGGAATTCAGTTACCTTTACTGTGGAAAAACCAACAACTGAAGTCCCTACTGGAAGAGTTCGTCTATATGTAAATGGTGTCTTGTCTAGAACAAGTCTAAATCTGGGAAATTCATCAAAGATATGCCAGATGTTAACCACGTTCAAATCGGAGCAACCAAACGAGGAAGTAAGACAGTTTGGGGGTCAAATCTACAAGTTCGTAATCTAACAGTCTACGACCGTGCCTTAACACAAGATGAAGTTCGAACACGAAGTCAATTATTTGAAAGAGGAGACTTGAAGCAAGAACTTCCAGAAGGGGCTGAGATTTCTAAAAAAACAGATGTCTTTACAGCGGGTACAAATGGGCAGTCAAATCCAGATGGTATTAATAGCTATCGTATTCCAGCCCTCCTTAAGACTGACAAGGGAACTTTGATTGCTGGTGCTGACGAACGCCGCTTACACCACTATGACTGGGGTGATATCGGTATGGTCGTTAAACGAAGTGAAGACAAGGGCCAAACATGGAGCGATCGCATCACTCTTACGAATCTACGTGACAATCCAAAAGCCAAGGATCCAAACATTGGTTCACCAGTAAACATCGATATGGTTCTGGTCCAAGATACGGAAACTAAACGAATCTTCTCAGTTTACGATATGTTCCCAGAAGGTAAAGGAATCTTCGGAATGTCTTCTGAAAGAGAAGTTGCCTATAAGGAAATTGATGGAAAAACTTATCAAATTCTATACCGTGAAGGAGAAAATGGAGCCTATACTATTCGTGAAAATGGTGTTGTCTACACACCAGATGGTCAGGCAACGGATTACCGTGTTGTTGTAAATCCTGTCAAACCTGGTTATAGCGATAAAGGCGATCTTTATCAAGGTGAGCAGCTACTAGGAAATATCTACTTTACAAGCAATAAAACTTCTCCATTTAGAATTGCTAAAGACAGCTACCTATGGATGTCTTACAGTGATGATGATGGTAAGACTTGGTCTGCGCCACAAGATATTACTCCAATGGTCAAAGCTGATTGGATGAAATTCTTAGGTGTGGGACCTGGAGTGGGAATTACCCTCCAGAATGGACCTCATAAAGGTCGGATTGTTGTCCCTGTCTATACGACAAACAGAACCCACCACCTCAACGGTTCTCAATCATCTCGCATTATCTATTCAGATGACCATGGTAAGACTTGGCATATGGGTGGCGGTGTCAATGACAACCGTACACTTCATGATGGCACAGTAGTTGATTCAAGCAACATGAACAATTACTACGCTCAAAATACAGAAGCTTCTGTTGTTCAGTTAAACAATGGTCAGTTGAAACTCTTTATGCGCGGTTTGACAGGGGATTTGCAGGTCGCAACAAGTAAAGATGGTGGAGCAACTTGGGAAAAAGATGTGAAGCGCTATTCTGATGTCACAGATGTTTATGTTCAAATGGCGGCAACTCACACAGTTCAAGATGGTAAAGAGTATATCCTTCTAGCCAATGCTAACGGACCAGGTCGTAAGAATGGCCATATTCGAGTGGCTCGCGTAGAAGAAGATGGCGAGTTGACTTGGTTGCATCATCATTTGATTCAAGAAGGTGAGTATGCTTATAACTCACTTCAACAAATCGGTCCAAAAGAATTTGGTCTCTTGTACGAACATCATGAAGCGGGTGGCAATCCTTATACTCTATCCTTCAAGAAATTCAACTGGGATTACCTAACTAAAGAGAGAGTTGCTTCTAAAGAAGTGAAAGTTACATCGGCTATGGAAAAATGGCCAGGCATTATTGCTATGGAATTTGATTCAGAAGTCTTGGTAAATCAAGCTCCAACTCTCAAACTAGCTAATGGTAAGACTGCAACCTTCATGACTCAGTATGATACTAAGACTCTCCTATTTACAATAGCTCCTGAAGATATCGGTCAAAAAGTTAAAGCTATTGAAGCGGGTGCAATTGAAAGTATGCATAACCTGCCAGTATCTGTGGTAGGTACTAAACTTACGAATGGTTTTAATGGTGACGAACCGGCAGTTCATGAAGTCCCAGAATTCGAAGGTGGCGTAAATGGCGAAGAAGCAGCTGTAACAGAGGCACCTGAGTATACAGAAGCTATTGGAACAGTGGGCGACGAACCGGCAATCCATGAAGTCCCAGAATTTACAGGTGGTGTCAACGGTGACGAAGCAGCTGTAACAGAACTTCCTGAGTACACTGAAGCTATTGGAACAGCAGGTGATGAAGCAGCACCAACAGTAGAAGTCCCAGAATTCGAAGGAGGTGTCAATGGCGACGAAGCGGTTGTAACAGAGCTCCCTGAGTACACTGAACCTAGTGCAACAGTCGGTGACGAAGCAGCGCCAACGGTGGAAGTCCCAGAATTCGAAGGTGGTGTCAATGCAGTCGAAGCTGCAGTTCATGAGCTTCCAGAATTCACAGGCGGAGTAAACGCAGTTGAAGCGCTCAAGAATGAGCTTCCAGAATTTGCAGGTGGAGCAAATGCAGTTCAAGCCCTTAAGCATGAACTTCCAGAATTCACAGGCGGAGTAAACGCAGTTGAAGCGCTCAAGAATGAGCTTCCAGAATTTGCAGGTGGAGCAAATGCAGTTCAAGCCCTTAAGCATGAACTTCCAGAATTCACAGGCGGAGTAAATGCAGTCGAGGCAGCCAAAAACGAACTTCCGGAATATAAGGTTGAAGAAAAACCGCTTGTCACTTTAGTAGCACAGCCAGACAAGACATATCAAGCTCCAGCAGCTCAACCACAACAACCAACCCTCCCTGCAACAGGAAGTGAGGTTTCAACTCCTCTAGTATCTGTAGGAATGGTTGGAATGCTCCTCGGCTTGTTTGGAATAGCTAAGAAAAAAGAAGATTAATGGCAACATTGAATCTAAAAAGTCTCTATAAAAAAGGTTTAGACTTATATTAGAAGGGTCTGTAACGTTCATTCGTTACAGGCTTTTTATTTGCAGAAAGCGAAGATTCTAGTAGGAATAAGTGGATGGAATGCGATTCAAACTTGGGTATTTCTCCCTGAAACTACTTTCAGGAGATTCTGTTTCATAAAATTGTTTTGAAACTTCAATCTATTCTAGTACAAGTTATTGAAAGCGCTTCAAAAATGATATATAATAGGCTCATAAGAAAAAAAGAAAAGGAGGAAAGTGGATGCCACAGATCAGTAAAGAAGCTTTGATTGAGCAGATTAAAGATGGAATCATCGTTTCTTGTCAGGCACTTCCTCACGAACCGCTTTATACAGAAGCGGGAGGTGTAATTCCCTTGCTAGTCAAAGCGGCTGAGCAAGGTGGAGCAGTCGGTATCCGAGCAAATAGTGTTCGGGATATTAAGGAAATCAAAGAGGTTACAAATCTTCCGATTATCGGAATTATCAAACGTGATTATCCACCACAGGAACCATTCATCACTGCTACCATGAAAGAAGTAGATGAACTAGCAGCTCTAGATATTGAGGTAATCGCTCTAGATTGTACCAAGAGAGAACGCCATGATGGCCTAGAGATTCAAGAATTCATCCGTCAAATCAAAGAAATATCCAAATCAACTCTTGATGGCTGACACAAGTACCTTTGAAGAAGGACTAACAGCGGTTGAAGCGGGAATTGACTTTGTTGGAACAACCTTGTCAGGTTACACATCTTATAGCCCGAAAGTGGATGGCCCAGACTTTGAATTGATTAAGAAACTGTGTGATGCAGGAGTAGACGTCATCGCAGAAGGTAAGATTCACACACCAGAACAGGCTAAGCAAATCTTAGGTTACGGAGTGCGAGGCATCGTAGTTGGTGGAGCTATTACTAGACCAAAGAGATCACGGAACGATTTGTTGCAGGTCTCAAATAAGACAATTAAAACACGAGGAGAGTGGTTGATTCGTAAAATAAAATGTAAACGTATACAAAGTTGTCAATACTCATTATCCGTTTTGGATACGCATATCATCATTTAGGAGAATACTAATGAAATTTAGAAAACTAGCTTGTACAGTACTTGCGGGTGCTGCTGTTCTATCTCTTGCTGCTTGTGGCAAATCAGACGCTAAAAAAGACGCTGCAAGTGATGCAGGGAAAACTGAAATCACTTGGTGGGCTTTCCCAGTCTTCACTCAAGAAAAATCTGGTGATGGTGTAGGAACTTATGAAAAATCTATCATCGAAGCTTTCGAAAAAGCAAACCCAGATATCAAAGTTAAACTAGAAACAATCGACTTCAAATCTGGTCCAGAAAAAATCACGACAGCTATTGAAGCTGGAACTGCTCCAGATGTACTTTTCGATGCACCAGGTCGTATCATCAATTACGGTAAAAATGGTAAATTGGTTGAGTTGAATGACCTCTTTACAGATGAATTTGTTAAAGATGTTAACAACGAAAACATCATTCAAGCAAGTAAAGCTGGTGATAAAGCTTACATGTATCCAATCAGTTCTGCACCATTCTACATGGCTATGAACAAGAAAATGTTGGAAGATGCTGGTGTAGCTAACCTTGTTAAAGAAGGTTGGACAACAGATGATTTTGAAAAAGTCTTGAAAGCACTTAAAGATAAAGGATACACTCCAGGTTCATTGTTCAGTTCTGGTCAAGGGGGGAGACCAAGGAACACGTGCCTTCATCTCTAACCTTTACGGTGCTTCTGTAACAGACAAAGAAGTTACTAAATACACAACTGATGATCCTAAGTTCGTCAAAGGTCTTGAAAAAGCAACTAGCTGGATTAAAGATGGTTTGTTGAACAACGGTTCACAATTTGACGGTGGAGCAGATATCCAAAACTTTGCAAACGGTCAAACATCATACACAATCCTTTGGGCACCAGCTCAAAACGGTATCCAAGCTAAATTGTTGGAAGCAAGTAAAGTTGAAGTGGTAGAAGTTCCATTCCCATCTGATTCAGGCAAACCAGCTCTTGAGTACCTTGTAAACGGATTTGCAGTATTTAACAACAAGGATGAAAAGAAAGTTGCTGCAGCTAAGAAATTCATCCAATTCATCGCTGATGATAAAGAGTGGGGGCCTAAAGACGTAGTTCGTACAGGAGCATTCCCAGTTCGTACTTCATTTGGTAAACTTTACGACGACAAACGTATGGAAACAATCAGTGGTTGGACTCAATACTACTCTCCATACTACAACACAATCGACGGATTTGCTGAAATGAGAACTCTATGGTTCCCAATGTTGCAAGCAGTATCTAATGGTGACCAAGAACCTGCTGCAGCTTTGAAGACATTCACTGAAAAAGCGAATGAAACAATCAAAAAAGCAGCTAAACAATAAGCCCTAAATAAAAAGTAAAATCCCCCCTTTTCCCTGTGCATATTTGTGTACGAAAAGGGGGAGTTTTGTTTAAAAAATGTAAGAAACTGACAGGTCAAAATTAAAATGAAGTTCTTACATAGGCTTTTCTTGGAAAAAATTTCATTTTGATTTTACATCAATGTCAGACAACAATTAAAAAAACAAAAACTATTTGAAAGTGAGGTGCCGACTGTGAAAGTCAATAAAATTCGTATGCGGGAAACAGTTATTTCCTACGCATTCTTAGCACCAGTATTAATCTTCTTTACCGTCTTTGTCCTAGCTCCAATGATCATGGGATTCATCACTAGTTTCTTTAACTACTCGATGACTAGCTTTGAGTTTGTGGGACTTGACAACTACATCCGCATGTTTAAAGACCCTGTCTTTACAAAATCTTTGATTAATACCGTAATCTTAGTTATCGGATCTGTACCAGTCGTTGTACTCTTCTCACTATTTGTGGCATCACAAACTTACCAACAAAATGCAGTTGCTAGATCCTTCTATCGTTTCGTATTCTTCCTTCCTGTAGTCACAGGTAGTGTTGCCGTAACGGTTGTATGGAAATGGATTTATGATCCTCTATCAGGTATTTTGAATTTCGTGCTTAAGTCAAGCCATATCATTAGCCAAAACATTTCTTGGTTGGGTGATAAAAACTGGGCTTTGATGGCGATTATGATTATTCTTTTGACAACATCAGTTGGTCAGCCAATCATCCTTTACATCGCTGCAATGGGTAATATTGATAACTCACTTGTAGAAGCGGCGCGTGTCGACGGAGCAACTGAGTTACAAGTTTTCTGGAAGATTAAATGGCCAAGCCTTCTTCCAACAACTCTTTATATTGCAATCATTACAACCATCAACTCATTCCAGTGTTTTGCTTTGATTCAGCTTTTGACTTCAGGTGGTCCAAACTACTCAACAAGTACACTTATGTACTACCTATACGAGAAAGCCTTCCAATTGACTGAGTATGGCTATGCCAATACTATTGGTGTATTCTTGGCAGTTATGATTGCCATCGTAAGCTTTGTTCAATTTAAAGTACTTGGAAACGACGTAGAATATTAATAGAAAGGAGACAGCTATGCAATCTACACAAAAGAAACCTTTAACAGCCTTCACTGTTATTTCAACCATCTTCTTGCTTTTATTGACTGTACTGTTTATCTTTCCATTCTACTGGATCTTGACAGGTGCATTCAAATCACAACCAGATACCATTATGATTCCACCACAATGGTTCCCTAAAGCTCCAACTATGGAGAACTTCCAACAATTGATGGTGCAAAACCCAGCCTTGCAATGGATGTGGAACTCAGTCTTCATTTCATTGGTAACTATGTTCTTGGTTTGTGCAACCTCTTCACTAGCAGGTTATGTATTGGCTAAGAAACGTTTCTATGGACAACGCATTCTCTTCGCAATCTTTATTGCTGCCATGGCTCTTCCAAAACAAGTTGTCCTTGTACCATTGGTACGTATCGTCAACTTCATGGGAATCCATGATACTCTTTGGGCAGTTATCTTGCCTTTGATCGGATGGCCATTTGGGGTCTTCCTCATGAAACAGTTCAGTGAAAACATTCCTACAGAATTGCTCGAATCTGCTAAAATCGATGGATGTGGTGAGATTCGTACTTTCTGGAGCGTAGCCTTCCCTATTGTGAAGCCAGGATTTGCAGCTCTTGCAATCTTTACCTTCATCAATACATGGAATGACTACTTCATGCAATTGGTAATGTTGACTTCACGTCAAAACTTGACCATCTCACTCGGGGTTGCGACTATGCAGGCCGAGATGGCAACTAACTACGGTTTGATCATGGCAGGGGCTGCCTTGCAGCTGTGCCAATCGTAACAGTCTTCCTTGTCTTCCAAAAATCCTTCACTCAAGGTATTACTATGGGAGCTGTCAAAGGATAATACTCTGCGAAAATTGAATATCGTACAATCTGTTTATCAATATGCAGAAGTATAGTTGATAGACTAAGAGAATACAGGATATATAAGTGTCTACAAAATGGAGAGGAGTTGCTTGCTTCACGAAGTTTTGTTAGACACTTATAAACTTACTGGCTAGACATCTTATGTCTGAAGGTAACAATCAGGTAAAGGAAATTACTATGATTTTTGATGATTTAAAAAACATTAGCTTTTACAAAGGAATTCACCCAAATCTGGACAAGGCTATCGATTATCTCTATGAGCATCGTAAGGATAGTTTTGAATTAGGTAAATACGAGATTGATGGGGATAAAGTTTTCCTAGTTGTACAAGAAAATGTTCTTAATAAAGAAGAAAATGATAGCTTTGAGCATCATAAAAAATATGCAGATTTGCATTTGTTAGTTGAAGGGCATGAGTATTCTAGTTACGGTTCTCGCATCAAAGATGAGGCTGTAGCCTTTGACGAAGCTAGCGATATCGGCTTTGTTCATTGTCATGAACAATACCCACTTTGTTAGGATATCACAATTTTGCAGTTTTCTTCCCAGGAGAACCTCATCAGCCTAACGGTTATGCAGGTATGGAAGATAAAGTTCGCAAATATTTATTTAAAATTTTAATCGATTAGTCAGTTAGGAGGAGCAAACAATGGCACATAAAAGATCTGGATTGATAAAAGCGGCATTTGATACGGATAACTTTCTGATGCGTTTTTGTGAGAAAGTGTTAGATATCGTGACGGTTAACCTACTCTTTGTTGTGTCTTGTTTGCCTATTGTGACTATTGGAGTAGCTAAAATCAGTCTTTATCAGACAATCTTTGAAGTGAAGCGCAGCCGTCGTATTCCTGTTTTCAAAATTTATATTAGAGCCTTTAAGCAAAATTTGAAATTAGGTTTTCAGTTAGGTTTGCTGGAATTAGGAATCTTTTTGATCAGTGTGGTTGACTTATCACTATTTTGGAGTCAAACTGGTGTTGCCTTTCAACTCATTAAAGCTATTTGTTTGGGAATTCTGATATTTTTAACACTAGTTATGTTGGCTAGCTATCCAATTGCTGCACGCTATCAATTAACTTGGAAAGAAGTGCTCCAAAAGGGCTTACTTTTGGTAAGTTTTAACTTTGTGTGGTTCTTCTTGATGCTTGCGATTATTTTGTTAATCATTATGCTTCTCTATCTATCAGGCTTCACTCTAGTGCTTGGTGGTTCAGCATTTCTACTCTTTGGCTTTGGCCTTCTTGCCTTTTGCCAAGCTGGATTAATGGAAAAATTGTTTGCTAAATATCAGGCAGATTGAAAACGACATGAAACTACTTTCAAACAAGAAAAGCTATGGGAGATGAATAGAAATTAAAATCTAAGTGGCTGAGATGTATTGAAAGCGCTTTTCACAAGGTGTATACTAAAATAGTAAAAAATCATCTGCTCAAAGCAGAAAAAAGAAATCTTAGGAGAAATCTATGTCAGATTTAAAAAAATATGAAGGTGTCATTCCTGCCTTCTACGCATGTTATGATGATGCGGGTGAAGTTAGCCCAGAACGTACTCGTGCCTTGGTACAATACTTTATTGATAAAGGTGTTCAAGGACTTTACGTTAATGGTTCTTCAGGTGAGTGTATCTACCAAAGTGTAGAAGACCGTAAATTGATCTTAGAAGAAGTTATGGCAGTTGCCAAAGGCAAATTGACCATCATTGCTCACGTAGCTTGTAACAATACCAAAGATAGTATTGAGCTTGCTCGCCATGCAGAAAGCTTGGGTGTTGATGCTATCGCAACAATCCCACCAATTTACTTCCGTTTGCCTGAGTACTCAGTAGCGAAATACTGGAACGATATCAGTGCTGCTGCACCAAATACAGACTATGTTATCTACAACATTCCTCAATTGGCAGGTGTTGCTTTGACTCCAAGTCTTTACACAGAAATGTTGAAAAACCCACGTGTTATTGGTGTTAAGAACTCTTCAATGGCAGTTCAAGATATTCAAACATTCGTTAGCCTTGGTGGTGAAGACCGTATCGTCTTTAACGGACCAGATGAGCAGTTCTTAGGTGGACGTCTCATGGGAGCAAAAGCTGGTATCGGTGGCACTTATGGTGCTATGCCAGAACTCTTCTTGAAACTCAACCAATTGATTGCGGATAAAGACCTAGAAACAGCACGTGAATTGCAATACGCTATCAACGCAATCATCGGTAAATTGACTGCAGCTCATGGTAATATGTACTGTGTGATTAAAGAAGTCTTGAAAATCAATGAAGGACTCAATATCGGATCAGTTCGTTCTCCACTTACACCAGTGACCGAAGAAGATCGTCCAGTTGTGGAAGCAGCTGCTCAATTGATTCGTGAAACTAAGGAGCGTTTCCTCTAATCAACAGGAGGCTTTATGACTAATTACGTTGCAATTGATATTGGTGGAACTAATATCAAATACGGTTTAATTGACCAAGATGGACAACTTGTAGAGTCTAACGAAGTAGCGACTGAGGCGCACAAGGGTGGTCCACACATCTTACAGAAAACAAAAGATATCGTAGCTAGCTATCTAGAAAAAGGACCGGTGTCAGGTGTAGCCATTTCCTCAGCGGGAATGGTTGATCCTGATAAGGGTGAGATTTTCTACGCTGGTCCACAGATTCCAAATTATGCTGGAACCCAATTTAAAAAGGAAATTGAAGAAAGCTTTAACATTCCTTGTGAAATTGAAAATGATGTTAACTGTGCAGGGCTTGCTGAAGCTGTCTCTGGTTCAGGAAAGGGTGCAAGTATTACCCTTTGTTTGACAATTGGAACAGGTATCGGTGGTTGCTTAATCATTGATGGCCAAGTTTTTCATGGCTTTAGTAATTCTGCCTGTGAAGTTGGTTATCTGCACATGCAGGATGGAGCCTTCCAGGATTTAGCGTCTACGACAGCTCTTGTTAAGTATGTAGCAGACGCACATGGAGATGAAGTGGAACAGTGGAACGGTCGCAGAATTTTCAAAGAAGCTACCGAAGGCAATAAACTCTGTATGGAGGGGATTGACCGTATGGTGGATTACCTTGGTAAGGGTCTCGCAAATATTTGTTATGTTGCCAATCCAGAAGTTGTCATCCTTGGTGGTGGTATCATGGGGCAAGAAGCAATTTTGAAACCAAAAATCCGTAAGGCTTTGAAAGATTCGCTTGTTCCAAGCTTGGCAGACAAGACTCGACTTGAATTTGCTCACCATCAGAATACTGCTGGCATGCTCGGTGCATATTATCATTTTAGAACCAAACAGTCCTAAATTGGCTTTGCCAATTTAGGTTTTTTTGGCAGGAAAAAAGATAGGTAAAACTTTAATAAAACTTTGGAAGCCCTTGCATTTCTTGGAATAATATAGTATATTTATTATACTGAGAAATCTCGAAAAAGCATTTGTAAAATCAAGTCATTTTTTTATTCAGAAAAAATGTAAGCGATTTCTAAAAATGAATTTAACAGAAGATAAGAGTGGGAGGAAGAAGAGTTTTATAGTAGGTACGGAGAAATAAAATTGTCACCAGCAGAAACTGGGCTCTTGCAGTAGCTGACTGCTTTGTTCATTAGGAGAATTTGATGAAACAGTATTTTTTTGAAAGAAGTCGTATATTCAGTATTCGTAAACTAACGGTTGGTGTAGCCTCTGTGGCAGTTGGACTGGCTTTTTTTGCATCTGGAAATGTTGCCGCTAACGAAGTTGTGACAGATCCAAAACTGGAAGTAGAAGGTCAAGCCAAAGAAGTAATCGATGTCCATAAAGAAAAAGCGGAAGCAGTTAAGGAAACTAAAGAAGTAGTGAGTCCTGTTAAAGAAGAAGTTGCTAAACAAGCAGCTCCTGCTTCAGAAAAAGTAACAGAAGAAACTAAAACTACTGAAGAGGCTGGAGATTTACTTCCAGCAGAAATTCCTGACCGTGCTTATCCTGATACACCAGTGAAAAAACTGGATACTTCAGCCATTGTATCAGAAAAAGATAGCCCAAAAGTTGAAACTAAAAGTATTTTAAAAGCTGAAGAAGCAAGTACAACTGAAGGTGAAAAAGAAAATAGAGCCATTATCAATGGTGGTCAGGATCTCAAGCATATTGACTATGAAGGTCAACCAGCTACCTCTGCGACGATGGTTTATAGCATTTTTAGCTCTCCACTTGCAAATGGTGGGAAACAGGATTATCTCAATTCAGGCTCTGGTATCTTTGTTGCGCCAAATATTATCTTGACAGTAGCACACAACTTCTTAGTCAAGAATGCAGATACCAATGCGGGATCTATCCGTGGTGGTGATACTGCTAAGTTCTACTACAATGTCGGTTCAAATAGTCCCAAGGTAAGGTCCTTGCCGAACTCAGGAAAGACGGTTATTTTCAAGGAAAAGGATATCCATTTCTGGAATAAAGAAAAGTTTGGTGAAGGTTACAAGAATGACCTAGCCTTGGTTGTCGCTCCAATTCCACTGCAAATTGCTAGTCCAAATAAGGCTGCGACCTTCACTCCTCTAGCAGAACATCGAGAATACAAAGCCGGAGAACCTGTTAGTACGATTGGTTATCCTACAGATTCAAGCTCACCAGAATTGAAGGAGCCAATCGTACCTGGTCAATTGTATAAGGCGGACGGTGTTGTAAAAGGTACTGAAAAATATGATGATAAGGGAACAGTAGGTGTTACCTATCGTTTGACTTCTGTATCAGGTCTTTCTGGTGGCGGTATTATCAACGGTGATGGCAAAGTCATCGGAATTCACCAACGTGGGACTGTTGATAATGCGAACATCGCTGAACAAGACCGCTTCGGTGGAGGTCTAGTCTTATCTCCAGAACAATTAGCATGGGTTAAAGACATCATTGAAAAATACGGTGTCAAAGAAGGCTGGTATCAAAGTGACAACGATAATCGCTATTACTTTGATTCAAAAGGACAATTACTCAGAAATACCACAGCTGTCATCGGTGGAAACAAGTATGCCTTTGACAATAGCGGTCTTGCTACCCTAGTTGAAGGCGTTGACTATGGCCGTGTAGTTATCGAACATGTGGACCAAAATGATAACCCAGTCAAAGAAAACGATACTTTTGTAGACAGAGCAGAAGTTGGAGCTCAATTCAACTATAACTACAAATCGGAGATTGAAAAAACGGATTTCTACAAGAAGAATAAAGAAAAATATGAGATTGTTTCAATTGGTGATTCTCCAGTCAATAAACAATTGAAAGATGCTTGGGATGAGGATCATAGTGTTGTGAGCAAGGCTCCCGCAGGAACTCGTGTTATTAAGGTTGTCTACAAAGTCAATAAAGGTTCCTTTGAGGTTCACTATCGCTTGAAAGACTCTGATAAAGAGTTGACAACTGCAGATGTGGACAATAACGAAGGTAAAGAATACGATGTTTCTTTCGTTCATAAATTCCAAGCCAAAGAAATTGCAGGTTATCGTGCAGTCAATGCAAGCCAAGAAGCAACTATCAAGCATAAAGGGGTGAATGAAGTTATTTTTGAATACGAAAAGATTGAAGATCCAAAACCAGCAACTCCTGTAACTCCAGTGGTTGATCCAAAAGATGAAGAAACAGAAATTGCTGCTTACGGTCCACTTCCAAGCAAGGCTCAATTGGACTACCATAAAGAAGAATTGGCTGCCTTCATCCACTATGGTATGAATACCTATACCAACTCTGAATGGGGGAACGGTAGAGAAAATCCTCAAAACTTTAACCCGACTAACCTTGACACAGACCAGTGGATTAAGACTTTGAAGGATGCTGGATTCAAACGAACAATCATGGTTGTAAAACACCATGACGGATTTGTGATTTATCCATCTAAATATACCGACCACACGGTCGCTGCTAGTCCATGGAAAGATGGTAAGGGAGACCTTCTCGAAGAGATATCTAAATCAGCGACTAAGTATGACATGAATATGGGTGTTTACTTATCACCATGGGATGCCAACCATCCTAAATATCATGTTGCAACTGAGAAAGAGTACAACGAATACTACCTTAACCAACTCAAGGAAATCCTTGGTAATCCTAAATACGGAAATAATGGTAAGTTTATCGAAGTATGGATGGACGGTGCGCGTGGTAGCGGAGCTCAAAGTAACCTATACCTTTGACAAGTGGTTCGAGTACATCAAGAAAGCTGAAGGAGATATCGCTATCTTCTCTGCTCAACCAACAAGTGTACGTTGGATTGGTAATGAACGTGGAATTGCTGGTGATCCAGTTTGGCATAAGGTCAAGAAAGCTAAAATCACTGACGATGTGAAGAATGAATATCTCAACCATGGGGATCCAGAAGGAGATATGTACTCTGTCGGTGAAGCAGACGTTTCTATCCGTTCAGGTTGGTTCTACCATGACAATCAACAACCAAAATCAATCAAAGATTTGATGGATATTTACTTCAAATCTGTTGGTCGTGGAACGCCTCTTCTTCTCAATATTCCACCAAATAAAGAAGGTAGATTCGCAGATGCAGATGTAGCTCGCTTGAAAGAATTCCGAGCAACCTTGGACCAAATGTATGCGACTGACTTTGCTAAGGGTGCAACAGTTACTGCAAGCTCTACTCGTAAGAATCACTTGTATCAAGCAAGCCACCTAACAGATGGTAAGGATGATACGAGTTGGGCACTAGCAAATGATGCGAAAACAGGCGAATTCACTGTTGATCTAGGTCAAAAGAGACGCTTTGACGTAGTTGAACTCAAAGAAGATATTGCTAAAGGTCAACGAATCTCTGGATTCAAGGTTGAAGTTGAACTCAACGGTCGTTGGGTACCATACGGTGAAGGCTCAACTGTTGGGTATCGTCGCCTCATCCAAGGTCAACCAGTAGAAGCCCAAAAGATTCGCGTGACCATTACTGGTGCACAAGCGACACCAATCTTGACAAACTTCTCTGTTTATAAGACACCAAGTAGTATCGAGAAAACAGATGGTTACCCTCTAGGACTAGATTACCATTCAAACACAACAACTGATAAAGAAAATACAACTTGGTATGACGAATCTGAAGGTATCCGCGGAACATCTATGTGGACTAACCAAAGATGCTAGCGTCACCTACCGTTTCACCGGAACAAAAGCATATGTAGTGTCTACAGTGGATCCAAACCACGGTGAAATGTCCGTTTACGTAGATGGTCAAAAGGTTGCAGACGTGCAAACCAATAATGCAGCTCGTAAACGTAGCCAGATGGTTTATGAAACAGATGACTTGGCTCCAGGTGAACATACCATCAAACTCGTTAACAAGACTGGTAAACCTATTGCAACTGAAGGTATCTACACGCTCAACAATGCCGGCAAGGGTATGTTTGAGATGAAAGAAACAACTTATGAAGTTCAAAAAGGTCAACCAGTTACTGTAACCATTAAGCGTGTTGGTGGTAGCAAAGGAACAGCAACAGTCCATGTCGTAACAGAACCAGGAACTGGGGTTCACGGTAAGGTTTACAAGGATACAACTGCTGACTTGACCTTCCAAGATGGTGAAACTGAGAAAACAATCACGATTCCAACTATCGACTTTACAGAGCAAGCTGATTCAATCTTTGACTTCAAAGTGAAAATGACTAGCGTTTCTGACAATGCCCTTCTTGGATTTGCTTCAGAAGCTACTATTCGAGTGATGAAGGCAGAATTGCTCCTAAAAGACCAGACAAGCTATGACGATCAGGCACCTCAGCTTGACTATAGTCCAGGTTGGAACCATGAAACGAACTCAGCGGATAAATATCAAAATACAGAATCATGGGCGTCATTTGGACGTTTGACAGAAGAGCAGAAGAAAAATGCCAGCGTAACAGCCTACTTCTACGGAACAGGTCTTGAGATCAAAGGATATGTGGATCCAGGACATGGTATCTACAAAGTAACGTTAGACGGTAGAAAAGTCGAGTATCAAGATGGCCTAGGGAATGCGTCTGAGTACAACGGTAAGAAGTACTTCAGTGGTACAGCTACGACTCGCCAAGGTGGTCAGACTCTCGTTCGTTTGACTGGACTCGAAGAGGGTTGGCATGCTGTAACCTTGCAATTGGATCAAAAACGTAATGATACTACGAGAAATATTGGTATCCAAGTTGATCAGTTCATCACTCATGGTGAAGATAGTGCTCTTTATACCAAAGCAGAGTTAATCCAAGCTATGAAGAGTTGGAAGGATGAGTTGATTAAATTTGATCAGACGAGCTTGAAGAATACTCCAGAGGCACGTCAAGCCTTCAAGTCAAACTTGGATAAATTATCTGAGCAACTTTCAGCAAGTGAAGCCAATGCACAAGAAGTTCTGAAGACAGCAGCAGCTTTGCAAACGATCCTTGATAAGGAAGATAACTACGGCAAAGATGACGCACCAACGCCAGATCAGCCAGAAGAGCCAAACTATGACAAGGCTATGGCAAGTCTGACCGAAGCCATCCAAAGAAAAACAGCTGAGCTCGGTGATGACAAGGAAGCTAAGAAGAAGTTAGTAGAATTAACAGAGCAAGCCTTGACAGCTATCCAAGAAGCCAAGACTCAGGATGCAGTAGATAAAGCCTTGCAAGCAGCTTTGGCATCTATCAACAGTCTTCAGGCGACTCCGAAAGAGGAGCCGGCTCCAGAAGAACCAGCGCAACCAGAAGAGCCAAACTATGACAAGGCTATGGCAAGTCTGACTGAAGCGATTGAAAGAAAAACAGCTGAACTCGGTGATGACAAGGAAGCTAAGAAGAAGCTAGTTGCATTAACAGAGCAAGCCTTGACAGCCATCCAAGAAGCCAAGACTCAGGATGCAGTAGATAAGGCCTTGCAAGCAGCTTTAGCATCAATTAATCAGCTTCAAGCAACTCCGAAAGAGGAACCAACTCCAGAAGATCCAAAACAGCCAGAAGATCCAAGTAAGCCAGAAGAGCCTAAGCTTGACTACGATAAAGCCATGGCAAGTCTGACAGAAGCAATTGAAAGAAAAACAGCTGAGCTCGGTGATGACAAGGAAGCTAAGAAGAAGCTAGTTGCATTAACAGAGCAAGCCTTAACAGCTATCCAAGAAGCTAAGACTCAGGATGCAGTAGATAAGGCCTTGCAAGCAGCTTTAGCATCAATTAATCAGCTTCAAGCAACTCCGAAAGAGGAACCAACTCCAGAAGATCCAAAACAGCCAGAAGATCCAAGTAAGCCAGAAGAGCCTAAGCTTGACTACGATAAAGCCATGGCAAGTCTGACAGAAGCAATTGAAAGAAAAACAGCTGAGCTCGGTGATGACAAGGAAGCTAAGAAGAAGCTAGTTGCATTAACAGAGCAAGCCTTAACAGCTATCCAAGAAGCTAAGACTCAAGATGCTGTTGAAAAAGCCTTGCAAGACGCTTTGGTATCCATCAACAATCTTCAAGCAACTCCAAAAGAGGAGCCAAGCAAGCCAGAAGAACCAAAACAGCCAGAGGAGCCAAGCAAGCCAGAAGAACCAAAACAGCCAGAGGAGCCAAGCAAGCCAGAAGAACCTGCAAAACCAGAAGAACCAAGCAAACCAGAAGAGCCTAAGCTTGACTACGATAAAGCTATGGCAAGCTTGTCCGAAGCCATTAAAAGTAAAGCAGCTGAGTTGGGTGATGACAAGGAAGCTAAGAAGAAACTAGTTGAACTAGCAGAACAAGCCTTAGCTGCTATTGAAGAAGCCAAAACTCAGGATGCAGTAGATAAGGCCTTGCAAGACGCTTTGGTATCCATCAATAAGCTTCAAGCGACACCAAAAGAGGAACCAGCTCCAGAAGAGCCAAGTAAGCCAGAAGATCCTGCGCGACCAGAGGAGCCAAGTAAGTCAGAAGATCCTGCGAGACCAGAGGAGCCAAGTAAGCCAGAAGATCCTGCAAGACCAGAAGAACCAACACAGCCAGAGGAACCAAGCAAACCAGAAGAACCAAGCAAGCCAGAAGATCCTGCGAGACCAGAGGAACCAAGCAAACCAGAAGAACCAAGTAAGCCAGAAGAGGAAGTGAAACATTCAAATCTTCCAGCTGAAGGTGTTAAAGAATTGAGCGTAACTCAACCAAGCCTTGAAGTAGAGACAGAGCCAATCGCCTTTAAGACAATTCGTCGTGAAAATCCTCTTCTTCCTAAAGGTAAGGAACAAGTTGTTTCTGAAGGAAAAGACGGACAAGTAACGACCTATGTAGAAGTTGACGGAAGCGATCGTAAGGTTGTTAAGGTTGAACGTGAGGAAGCTCAAGACCGCATCGTTGAAGTAGGTACTCAAGAAGGAACTGCTATGCCGACAGAAGGCGTTATGAATTTGGACTTTAATCTACCAAATTTAAAGTAGAGAAAGAACCAATCGCCTTCAAGACTGTTCGTCGTGAGAATGCTGATTTAGCTAAAGGTAAGGAACAAGTCGTTTCTGAAGGAAAAGATGGACAAGTAACGACTTATGTAGAAGTCGATGGTGACAACCGTAAGGTTCTTAAGGTTGAACATGAGGAAGCTCAAGACCGCATCGTCGAAGTTGGAACCAAGGAAGAAAGTCCATCAACTGACAGCACATTGAAGGTCTTGAAAGATTCATCAACAAACTTGAAACTGATTGCTCGAGAAGGGGACCTCAATGGTGGTTCTGTTCTAGAGGTCGATAAGGTTGCTAACCAAGTCTTGGAAGGTCGCCGTTTCGATGCTTATCAAATTCAATTGAAGAATGAGAAAGGCGAACTTGTTCAATTGAAAGGTGCAGCCCTTGTTCAAGTTGCTGTGGCGTCTGATGTAGCCAATGTCTATGCTATGAATGCAAATCAAGAATTGCAAGAAGTGAAGTTTGAACAGAAAGGTTCAGCACTTGAATTTGTAGCTCCACACCTAGGTGTCTATGCGGTAGTCTACAAGGATGCAGCTCAACCAAGTGCACCAGCAAATGTAGAAACTCCTGCTCCACAACCTATGGGAGAAGATAAGCCTTTAGCAGAGGCTAAGGGCACTGCAGCAGATTCTACAAGCAAACAGTTACCAGCAACAGGAGAAGAAGTAAGTTCAGCTCTCTTGCCTGCCCTCACTCTTGTTTCGGGAATGATGCTATTCTTCTTCAAAAAGATATGAAGGACTAGAATAGAGAAGGTCAAAGGCAGTATCTTGAAACACTAAAAAGGAGTCCATTGTGGACTCCTTTTTGTGGGGAAAATATTTTAAACAGAAAACCCTGAATGGTTTCCAATTTCAGGGTTTTCTATTTCTTGTGTTTCTGCGATAACCATTTAATCGATTATTTTCCCAGTAGCTATTAAAGATTTTTTCTTTACTTTCGCGATCAATTTCTAGGAAATAAGCATAGAGTAAATCAATGATAATCAGCATTGGAAGCTGAGCAGAGATTCGTTGGATATATGAGGCTTGGCTTTGGCTTGCGACTAATACTGTTTCTGTAAATGCTTGGGTATCCTTATTCGGTGCACTTGTAAATAGAACTGTCTTAGCTCCCATATCCTGGGCATCTAATAGGCTATCGATGATAGATGGTGTTGTTCCTGAGAGGGAAAAACCAAAGACCAAACATTTTTCATCAATGATACTAGTCGTCCAGGCAAAACCATCTGGATCTGTTAAGGCTTCACAGACGACACCCAGTCTCATAAAACGCAGCTTCATCTCACGTGCTACCAAACCAGAACTTCCTGTTCCGAAAAAGTATACACGTTCTGACTGGTCAATCATCTGAGCCACACGTTCCAGCTGCTCATCGTCAATCAATCCTTGAGAAATTTCTCGTAGATTTGCATAACTTCTAAGGACTCTCTGAGTCAAAGGATTCATATCCTGTTGAGGAGCAGAAAGAGTGTCTTTTTGTTGTTGGTATTTGAAGATGAACTCTCGATAGCCCTTAAAACCACATTTTTGGCAAAACGAGTGAGTGCTGCCTGGGAAATATGAAGTTTTTGAGTGACTTGTTGAGAGGATAAGTCATCATTTATGGTATCTGCCTGTAGAAAATAGCGGGCAATTTCTTGCTCTAAATCGGTCATCTCTTCAAAGTGAAGGTCGATAATCGTAGAGATATCTTGCTTATTCATGGGACTCCTTTTATAGCTATTTGCCAGAATTATTTTGGCAAATCTAACAAATAAAATAGCGCTTACTTTCATTATATCATAGAAAATAATTTTTGGGCCAAAAAGGAAAAGTCTTTTCTTTTTCCATAATTTTCGGATTAAATTATGGTACAATGAAGAGTGTGATTTTGATTAGAAATGAGATTGATGTGTATGAGAAAATTCAATAGCCACTCGATACCGATACGGCTTAATTTGTTATTTGCAATCGTCATTTTGCTCTTTTTAGCAATTATTGGTCGTTTGCTTTATATGCAAGTTCTTCATAAGGATTTTTATGAAAACAAACTCGCTTCTGCTAGCCAAACTCGAGTAACCATGGGTTCCGCTCGTGGAGAAATTTATGATTCGACTGGTAAACCTTTAGTTCAAAACACCGTTAAACAAGTTGTTTCCTTTACACGAAGCAACAAGATGACTGCGTCTGATTTGAAGGATATTTCTAAAAAATTGTTGACCTATGTCACAGTCACCTCTCCAGAGTTGACGGACCGTCAAATGGCCGATTACTACTTGGCTGATGCTGAAGTTTATAAGAAGACAGTTGAAGCTCTTCCAAAAGATAAACGATATGATTCAGATGGCAATCAACTTTCCGAATCTGAACTCTATAACAACGCTGCTGAGAGTATTACTTCCAGTCAATTAGACTACTCAGAAGATGAAAAGAAGGCAATCTATATCTTTAGTCAGCTCAATGCAGTAGAGAATTTTGCAACAGGAAATATTCAAACCGATCCTTTGAGCGATACACAGGTAGCTGTAATTGCTTCTGCATCTAAGGAATTGCCAGGTATTTCCATCTCTACTTCATGGGATCGAAAAGTCCTAGAAACCTCTCTTGCATCTATTGTTGGAAGTGTTTCTAGTGAAAAATCAGGTCTTCCTGCAGAAGAAGTGGATGCTTATTTGAAAAAAGGATATTCGCTTAATGACCGTGTTGGGACTTCTTACCTTGAAAAACAATACGAAGAAGTCTTGCAAGGAAAACGTACCGTCAAGGAAATCCATTTGGACAAGCACGGAGACATGGAAAGTGTAGAGAATATCGAAGAAGGAAGCAAGGGTAAAAATATCAAATTAACCATTGATTTGGCCTTCCAAGATAGCGTAGACAACCTCTTAAAGAACTATTTCAACTCAGAACTTGCAAATGGTGGAGCTAGATATTCAGAGGGTGTTTATGCAGTAGCCCTCAATCCTAAAACAGGTGCTGTATTAGCCATGTCAGGGATGAAGCATAATGTAGAAACTGGGGAATTGACATCAGACTCACTGGGTACAGTAACCAATGTTTTCGTACCAGGTTCTGTCGTTAAGGCAGCTACCATCAGTTCAGGTTGGGAAAATGGCGTCTTGTCAGGCAATCAAACCTTAACAGATCAACCAATCGTCTTCCAAGGTTCTGCGCCTATCAATTCCTGGTATACCCCTTATTATGGTTCTTTCCCGATTACAGCTGTTGAGGCCTTGGAATATTCATCCAATACCTACATGGTCCAAACTGCTCTCGGGATTATGGGACAAACTTATCAGCCTAATATGACAGTAGGAACCAATAATCTTGAGTCTGCCATGGCGAAATTACGTTCAACTTTTGGTGAATACGGTTTGGGAGTTTCTACAGGAATTGACCTACCAGATGAGTCAACAGGATTTATCCCTAAAGACTATGATTTGGCCAACTATCTAAATAATGCCTTCGGACAGTTCGATAACTACACACCAATGCAGTTAGCTCAGTACGTTTCAACTATTGCCAATAATGGTGTCCGCTTAGCTCCTCATATCGTGGAAGGAGTCTACGACAACAACGAGCAAGGTGGTTTGGGAGAACTCATTAAGCAAAATGACAGCACAGAAATGAATAAGATCAATATTTCTGAGTCTGACATGTCTATCTTGCAACAAGGATTTTACCAAGTATCGCACGGAACAAGTGCTCTTACGACAGGTCGTGCCTTCTCAAATGGGGCAGCAGTCTCTATCAGCGGAAAAACTGGTACAGCCGAAAGTTATGTTAATGGTGGTCAAAAAAAGCCAACAATACCAACGCTGTAGCCTATGCACCGACAGATAATCCGCAGATTGCGGTTGCGGTAGTATTCCCGCATAACACCAACCTAACTAACGGTGTCGGACCTTCGATTGCTCGCGACATTATCAATCTATACAACCAACACCATCCAATGAACTAGAAAGGAAGCCATGCTTTACCCAACACCTATAGCTAAGCTGATTGACAGTTATTCTAAACTTCCGGGTATCGGGATTAAGACAGCAACCCGACTGGCCTTTTATACCATTGGGATGTCGGATGATGACGTCAATGAATTTGCAAAAAATCTCCTTTCAGCTAAGCGAGAATTGACCTATTGTTCTATTTGTGGACGCTTGACAGATGAGGATCCTTGTTCTATCTGTACCGATCCTAGCCGTGACCAGTCTACGATTCTGGTTCTGGAGGATAGCCGCGATGTCGCTGCCATGGAAAATATCCAGGAATACCATGGGCTTTATCATGTCCTACATGGGCTCATTTCACCTATGAATGGGATTAGCCCAGATGACATCAATCTAAAAAGTCTCATGACACGCCTCATGGATAGCGAAGTTTCTGAGGTCATCGTAGCAACCAATGCGACTGCTGATGGTGAAGCGACTTCCATGTATATCTCTCGACTACTTAAACCTGCAGGGATTAAGGTTACTCGTCTAGCACGAGGTCTAGCAGTAGGAGCAGATATCGAATATGCGGACGAAGTAACGCTCCTGAGAGCCATCGAAAATCGTACCGAACTCTAGTCTGTAAGGATATAGAACAGGCAATTAGTTAGCAGATAAGATTTCAAGAAATCAAGAGACTGGATTTATTTTTAATCCAGTCTCTTTTTGCTATTCAAGTTTAAAAAAATAAACAAATGTGATATACTAAAGAGCGAGTATTCTAGTAGAAATAGGACAATCATATGAAACAAACAATTATTTTATTATATGGTGGACGCAGTGCAGAACGTGAAGTGTCTGTATTGTCAGCTGAGAGTGTCATGCGTGCGGTTAACTATGACCGTTTTGCAGTCAAAACTTTCTTTATCAGCCAGTCTGGTGATTTCATCAAAACCCAAGAATTTACCCAAACTCCTGGCCAAGATGAACGCCTCATGACTAATGAAACGATTGATTGGGACAAGAAAGTTGCTCCAAGTGCCATCTACGAAGAAGGAGCAGTTGTCTTTCCAGTTCTTCATGGACCGATGGGAGAAGACGGTTCTGTTCAAGGTTTTTTAGAAGTCTTGAAAATGCCTTATGTCGGTTGCAACATCTTGTCTTCAAGCCTTGCTATGGATAAGATCACTACCAAACGTGTCTTGGAATCTGCTGGCATTGCCCAAGTTCCTTACGTAGCCATCGTTGAAGGGGATGACTTGGCTTCTAAGATTGCTGAAGTTGAAGAAAAATTAACCTATCCAGTCTTTACCAAGCCATCAAATATGGGTTCTAGTGTCGGTATTTCTAAGTCTGAAAACAAAGAGGAACTTGGTAAAGCTTTGGAACTTGCCTTCAAGTACGATAGTCGTGTCTTGGTAGAGCAAGGCGTCAATGCGCGTGAAATCGAAGTTGGGCTTTTAGGAAACTATGATGTCAAGAGCACTTTACCTGGTGAAGTTGTCAAGGACGTAGCCTTCTATGACTATGAAGCCAAATACATCGATAACAAGATTACGATGGATATTCCAGCTAAGATTAGTGATGATGTAGTAGCAGTCATGCGTAAAAATGCAGAAGCTGCCTTCCGTGCTATTGGCGGACTTGGTCTCTCACGTTGTGATTTCTTCTATACAGATAAGGGAGAAGTTTTCCTAAATGAGCTCAACACCATGCCAGGCTTCACTCAATGGTCTATGTATCCCTTGCTCTGGGACAATATGGGGATTAGCTATCCAGAACTAATCGAGCGTTTAGTTGATCTTGCTAAGGAAAGCTTTGATAAACGTGAAGCGCACCTATTGTAAAGGCAACTATAAGGGCGGGGAAGGACTCCTTGCCCCTTTTTAAAGGAGTAAACATGAAACTTACGATTCACGAAGTTGCGCGTGCCGTCGGTGCAAAAAATGATGTGACAGGCTATGCGGATAGCCCGCTAGTCAAGGCAGAGTTTGATAGTCGTTTGATTGGGCCTGGAGATTTATTTGTGCCACTAAAGGGCGCGCGTGATGGTCATGACTTTATAGAGACAGCTTTTGAAAATGGCGCTGTTGTAACCCTGTCAGAAAAGGAAGTAGCAGGTCATCCTTATATCTTGGTAGAGGATGTCCTAACTGCCTTTCAAGCTCTTGCGTCCTATTACCTTCAAAAGACAGGTGTCGATGTCTTTGCTGTTACAGGTTCAAATGGGAAGACTACTACCAAGGATATGTTGGCTCATTTGCTTTCTACAAGCTACAAAACCTACAAACGCAAGGGAACTACAATAACGAGATTGGCCTCCCTTATACGGTTCTCCATATGCCAGATGATACTGAAAAGCTGGTCTTGGAAATGGGACAGGATCACTTAGGAGATATCCATCTCTTGTCTGAACTAGCTCATCCAAAGACAGCTATTGTGACCTTGGTAGGAGAAGCTCATTTGGCCTTCTTTAAAGACCGTTCTGAAATTGCCAAAGGGAAATTGCAAATCGCTGATGGGATGGGAAAGGGTGCCTTGCTTTTAGCACCAGCTGATCCTATTGTAGAGGATTATCTACCTACTGAGCAAAAAGTGGTCCGTTTTGGTCCAGGTGCAGAACTCGAAATTACAGAATTGATTGAGTGTAAGGATAGCTTAACCTTCAAGGCTAATTTCTTGGAGCAGGCTCTCGACTTGCCAGTGACTGGTAAGTATAATGCGACCAATGCTATGATTGCATCTTATGTTGCTTTGCAAGAAGGAGTGACTGAGGAGCAGATTGATCAAGCCTTCCAAAATCTTGAATTGACCCGCAATCGTACCGAGTGGAAAAAAGCTGCCAACGGTGCAGATATCTTGTCAGATGTCTACAATGCCAATCCAACAGCCATGAAGTTGATTTTAGAAACTTTCTCTGCTATCTCAGCTAATGAAGGTGGCAAGAAACTTGCAGTTCTAGCGGATATGAAAGAACTTGGAGACCAGTCTGTTCAACTCCATAATCAAATGATTTTGAGCCTTTCTTCAGATGCCCTTGATACCGTTATTTTCTACGGTGAAGATATCGCTGACCTAGCTCAATTAGCCAGTCAAATGTTCCCCATCGGCCATGTTTACTACTTCAAGAAAACAGCTGAGGAAGACCAGTTTGAAGCCATGGTCAAGCAGGTTAAGGAAAGCCTTGGAGCACATGACCAGATTTTGCTTAAAGGTTCGAATTCTATGAATCTAGCCAAGCTAGTAGAAAGTCTAGAAAATGAGCACAACTGATTTTGCCAAGGCTATACAGAGAATGTTGGCCATCACTGATACTGGTTTGACCTATACAAAGGACACTTTTGACCGTGAACGTTATGAGGATTTACGTCAGATTTTATCGAACGTATTGCAGGAGACTACGGATCTTAATCAAGAGGAACTGACTGCGATCTTAAAACCAACAGCTAGCTATGCAACTCCCTTGATGGATGTAAGGGCTTGGATTGTTCAAGACCAGAAGATTTGTTTGGTTAGAGGACAAGGAGAGGATACTTGGGCATTACCTGGTGGCTTTGGTGAGGTAGGATATTCTCCCAAGGAAAATATCCGAAAAGAAGTTCAGGAAGAAACAGGATTTACGGCAGAAGTAGGCTCTTTATTGGCAGTTTTTGATACCAACCGCTTTCAACTTCAGAACAAGCAGTATGCAAAGTTCGTCTTTGACTGTCAGTTATTAGATGGACAATTTCAAGAAAATCAAGAAGTTGCTGAATTAGGATTTTTTGACATTTCGGCTCTCCCTCCCCTATCTGAAAAAAGAATAACTAAGAAACAAATGGATATTCTATGGCAGGTCTATAAGGGTGAGCGGGAACAATATGTCGATTAGAAGTTTTACTTTATATTAAGATCGACAGTTTCTTTTACATAAAATTATAAGAAATAAATGTAAGCTAGGCTCTATAGAGATGAGTAGGAGGCCTGCTTATATAAAGATGAGGAAAATTATATGAATATTTGGGATGCTTTACTTACCACCCAGGCGACGGAGCCACCCCAATTTGGATTTACTTGGTACGCAAGTACATTTGCCTTACTGTTTTTGACAATTTATCTTGCTTATCGCTATCGTGATAATAAGGTTTGTCAACGATTTCCAGATTATACAGGCAATTCAGTTAATCGCGCTATACAGCTGGTATTGGATTAATCAGTTCCCGTTGTCAGAAAGCTTGCCTTTTTATCATTGCCGATTAGCCATGTTTGTAGTTCTATTGCTTCCAGGTATTTCAAAAACCAAACAGTATTTTGCTTTGCTTGGAACCTTCGGAACGCTTGCAGCTTTTGTTTATCCAATCCCAGACGCATACTCTTTCCCGCATATCGTTATTCTGTCCTTTATTTTCGGACATCTAGCTCTTCTTGGAAATTCTTTGATTTATCTTTTAAAACACTACGATGCTCGGTTGTTAGATTTTAAACGTATTCTGATTTTGACCTCTTTGCTCAATGGTTTGATTTTCATGGTCAATTTAGTGACAGGTGGAGATTACGGATTTATGACAAAACCACCATTGGTTGGAGACCATGGTCTTGTGGTTAATTATATCATTGTCACTCTATTTTTGACTTGTGCTATTTTCCTCTTCTCTAAAGGTTTTCAAGTCATCACTCAGGAGAAGGCAGAAAGAAGATTGAAAATCTGGCAGAAATAAAAAATATTTTTCCAACCGCTTGACTTTTATCTGAGAATTTTGATACAATAGTAGGCGGTATTGTTTACCCCATTTGTAAGGCCCCGGAACCTTTCAAATAACTTGCGGACCGGAACATCCGCCCTGTAAACAAAAACGACATTCATATAGGAGAAATCATGAACAAAACTACATTCATGGCTAAACCAGGCCAAGTAGAACGCAAATGGTACGTTGTTGACGCAACTGATGTACCTCTTGGACGCCTTTCAGCAGTTGTTGCTAGCGTACTTCGCGGAAAAAACAAACCAACATTTACACCACACACTGATACAGGTGACTTCGTAATCGTTATCAATGCTGAAAAAGTTAAATTGACTGGTAAAAAAGCAACTGATAAGATCTACTACACTCACTCAAACCACCCAGGTGGATTGAAACAAATCTCTGCTGGTGAACTTCGTTCTAAAAATGCAGTTCGTTTGATCGAGAAATCAGTTAAAGGTATGCTTCCACACAATACTCTTGGACGCGCTCAAGGTATGAAATTGAAAGTATTCGTTGGAGCTGAGCACACTCACGCTGCACAACAACCAGAAGTTCTTGATATTTCAGGACTTATCTAAGGAAAGGAACAATAAAGTATGTCACAAGCACAATATGCAGGTACTGGACGTCGTAAAAACGCTGTTGCACGCGTTCGCCTTGTTCCAGGAACTGGTAAAATCACTGTTAACAAAAAAGATGTTGAAGAGTACATCCCACACGCTGACCTTCGTTTGGTCATCAACCAACCATTCGCAGTTACTTCAACTGTAGGTTCATACGACGTTTTCGTTAACGTTGTAGGTGGTGGTTACGCTGGTCAAGCAGGAGCTATCCGTCACGGTATCGCTCGTGCCCTTCTTCAAGTAGACCCAGACTTCCGCGATTCATTGAAACGCGCAGGACTTCTTACACGTGACTCACGTAAAGTTGAGCGTAAGAAACCAGGTCTTAAGAAAGCTCGTAAAGCATCACAATTCTCAAAACGTTAATCAATACGATACTATCAACGTTTCAAAGCACTCAAAAGTTTACCTTATGGGTGCTTTTTTCGTGTTTTTTTGAAAAGTTCACCTCAAAGTTTACCTTATTCTCACCTTATTGTTTTAGAGACTTTAAAGCAAATTCACCTACTGTCATAGGAACTACATTAGAAGTATTTACATAAATCTGTGTTGTTCCTGTGTCACTGTGTGTTAGAGCCTCAGAAATAGCTTCTAAGCTCATTCCTGCTTGTTTAGCAAGCGTTGCTCCTGTATGTCGCAGTTTATGAGGTGTAGCATGTGCCAGCTCTTTATGTCGCTTTCTGATGCTTTTCATTTTATTGTTTAGATAGTCAGCATGTAAAGGCTTGTTGATGTTTCCTCTTGTGTCTATATATGTAAAAACAAATTGTTCTGGATTACTGATGATGCCAAACTTTGCTAGTTCATATCTTTGTTGTTCTTTCCAAGAGGTAAGAAGTTGAAGTAAGTCATTAGTAATAGAGAAAATAGTTTTCTTATTTCCCTTAGTAGATTTTACTTGTCCATATCTATCTAAAGCTTGAATTAGCTGAATCTGTGATTTTGAAAAGTCGATATGTTTCCATTGAAGAGCATATGTTTCAGATTTTCTATCACCTAAGAAAAAAGTGAGATAAAATAGGACATAATCTTTAAGGGTTATTTTTATCATTCTCTAAATCCTCTTTAAAAGGCTGAGAACCATTCTTGAGTTGTTCATGAGTTAGATATAAATCTTCCTCTCTTTGACTCTGCAAGTTGAATCTTTTTTAGTTGCCTTTATTCTTCTTAATATTTTTTTGCAACTTTATTAGCTTCGATATATTCAAGTTCTTCTGCCCAATCAAAAAAATGGAAATCACATAGCTACGTAAAGATTTGAAGTTCGCATATTCATTAGCCTTAGATGTCATTAGATTTAGGATAACTTGCTTTATTTTTGATTTAGAAACTGTATCGTATAGTTGCCAAGAAGTGGTAGTATATGTTTTTCAAAAACATGTTTTGGTATTAGCAACTGTTGACCTGCTTGGTGGCTTAGAAGTGGATGTAGTTTGTCCTGCTTTATAAGAGTCCCACCAGATATTGTTATAGAAGTCTGAGAAAAGGATATCTCCTTTTGCCAGTCCTGTAAACTCATTATCTTCTATTTGATTTAACTTGGTAAGCAAGTCTATCTCAGCCTGTCTTGCCTCCTTTCTAGTTTTAAATCGCTTATCGTAATAATTGCTATTAACAATACCAAGTGGCATTCGTGCTTCAATTGGGATATAGACTTTTAAGCGATAAGTTCCGTTTTTTGTCTTACTGATAGTCATGATATTCTCCTTGTGTATCGAACCAGAAAATATCATGACCATTATAAAATAAAAATCTTGATATTTCTAGTTATGTGAGTTTAGCCATTGGTCGATAGCGTCTTTATGGAATCGAATCGTTTTACCGATTTTGATTTTTGGTAGGCCTTTTACAATCCAAGAATCCAGTGTATTGTTTGATATACCTAAATAGTTACAAGCTTGTTGCTTGTTCAAATAGGGGCTATCGATACCGCTCTTGTCTAATTGCTCTCTGATTTCTTTATTTATAAGATTAGAGAGTAAAAGTTGAATTTGATGAATTTGCTCATCTGGTAAGATTACTTGCATAGCTTTTCCTCCATTATACTTCTATTGAAGCAGTGCTTGATATGACGTCACTAGTTTCATTAGGAGTATTCGTCAAAGAGTTTTCTGATGAAGTTATTTTGCTTTTGTCTGTGCTATACCTTCGTGAATCTAAATACTTAGCAAAAAAGTAAGTTTTATCTACGATAAGCCTTAATAAGAACGGATTTTCTTCTCTCGCATATCTAACCAAATGATTAAACTCTGTGAAATTCTTTTTGTCTATCACGTCAATAATAGTTGATAGAAAATCATCATTATTATTGTTTATGAGGAATTTGTCTAGTTCAAATCCGCATCCGGTCTCTATGTCTTTGATATCGTACTGACTTTTCTCAGGATTCTCTGCATGAACAAAGTAGTCATACATCCCCTTGGGAGACATAATAGGCTCTACATGAGCAGGACCCTTTAATTTATCCTTGATGAGCTCAGATACTTGAGTATAGCTTTTGAGTGAATCAAAGAAAAATGCGCCGTGCTTGTGAGCTTTTTTAAGCTCCCCTGTTTTTCTATTAACATCTTTATCGTGCCAAGGGGATAAGATAAAGGGAACATGAAGACCTTCAAGGATTTCTAAATAGTCTTCAGGAGCGCTTTCTCTGTAGAAAAGAAAAGCCCATTTATTGGAACGTTGTTCTTTTGACATATGCAACATACCTCGCTTTCAAATTATATTACTATCTATAAGGAGATTTAGAAGTTTTTTTCGGAAGGTGGAAGACATTTTTTGATTATTGATTATTGGACTAACGGGGTCGTAGTACCCCGTTAGTCCATATACTAAGCAGAAGGGCGCTAGGTGGCGCTCACTTCGTGCGCCATAGCGCCCTTCCAATCATTTGCGTCTTGTTCCGATAAAGTAGAAGTCCATGCCCTTTCTTTCAGGCCGTGAAAAATAATAGTCAGGATTGCGACTAGAAATTTCTTCACTGATGATTGTTTCCAAATCTTTTAGAATTCTAATGGCTTGTTGAGATTTAGGGACAGGAATAATCAAGCTTGCGCTTCCTTCTCTTATATCTACAACCGCTTTCTGAATTGCTTTATTGAACTGTTTGTTGACAGGATTGTATCTCTTTATGTTTCCTTGCTCGCTTGTGCTTACAGATTCTGTGTGTTCTCTTTGAATAAGAAAAAGACGAAGAGAAAAGGTCTGTGTAATGGACTTAAAGAGGTTTGATATTCTATCTTCTCTATGGCGTATCTTGATTTCATAGCCAACTAATCCAAGGAATAAGAGAAGAGACAAGAAAGAGACAGATGAGCTTATAAAGTGAAGCAAGCGTAGGAAATCAAGTAGCGATGTGAAGTAGATACTGTTGTCCAAGGAGTTCATTCCGAATCTCAATAGAATTGAAATAAGCATAGATAGGATTTCCACTATAAAAAGGGTAGTTGCGGGTTGAATGATTTTTTGATAGTTCGTTTTTCTCATGGTCTATAAAATTCCTTTCTTGGTGTAATAGGTTGGGCAGAGAAGGGGAAGAACTTGATAAGGGTGTTCATTATCAATGATTTGAATTAAGCCAGTTCCTTTGTCTATAGGAATAACGATGCCTTCTGGGTCAAGGTCGGGAAACAAATTGTGTGGTCTTTTTATTAATGTTTCCAATCTGTATAAGAACGTTTAATTGTTCTCGAACAGAAACTGGTATGGTAGTATGGTCAAAGCGTTGACTGACAAGAAGTAAATGAACTCGTGTGGCTCTCCCTAGTAATGCAATTTGAGACAATAAAGAGAAGAAGGAATCTTTGATGGTTTTATTGACCCCTTCAGATAAGGCGAGCACTTCATCAATAACTATTGTCAGATGCTTAAAGTCGTGCCTAGGGTTTTCAAACAGGATAGCTTGTCTTTTATGGATGATGGTCAGACACTTGCTTAAGCTTTCATTGATTTCTGACACAAAATCAGATTTAGAACGGTTTTCATGAGGATGAATAACGGGAATTTGGTGTTCTCTTGCCCAGCGTGAAGGGGTATCATATTTAGGGTCAATGATAATCAGGTCTGAAATGTTTTTCAGTACACTGAGTAGATAAGTCAAAGCGTAACTTTTTCCACTTCCTGAGTTCCCTGCGATTGCGATAGAAGTCACTTTATCATAGTTAATGACCATATTTTTCATTATAGGAATATCATTCCCCCTTAAAGATGAGGTGAATTGCTCAAGATTAGAAATAATAAGACGTTCAGAAATTCCCTTTTGCCATGGATAGAACAGCCCACGTTGAACATGGATATCATCTGTTTTCAATGCGACAAAGAAAGCAGAATTTTGTTTTAGTAATGTATATTGTGGAAATAATGACGCATTAGCAATTAAGAAAATCTTTTGATACAAATCATCATCAATAATAAAGCCAGATGGAAGACGTGGAATGAAGATAAATCCATCTTCTTTAACTGCAATATCGAATGAGTTGGTATAAGATGTTTCACCTTGAAGAACAGAGCCCAAACCCATGTTCAGACTCTGTAAAAGGTATTGTTCCAACTCTCCTTTTTTCGAGAGAATGAACCATTATTTCACCTCTTTCAATCCATCGGCTTTGAAATAGACATTATAATTGACTTCACATGCTTGTAGGTTATCAAAGATGACAAGAGATAGATATTCAGGAAGGTCAGGTGCTTCTGTAAATTTAACTTGAAATGGTGGCAGTCCTTTTTGTCCGAACCAAGCCTTATAAGCGACAATTTCCCCCCGTCGGTTTGTTGTTTTCGTACTTTTGTTGGGGTTCGAGTTCGTCACTCAGTAAGTAGATAGGAGCGTTGAGGTCAACGTATTGTTGGGCGATGTGGTTTGAGTAACCGCCTTTGCGGTGTTGTGGTTTAATTTTCATATGGATGTACCTTTCTATAAGTAGATTTAAAACCGAGAAGAGACAAGCTCGGTTTCATGTCATGAGCTGAACAGTCTTTGTTTACTCTTCTAGTTTTTCCCTCAGAAGTTTGAGCGATTTTTCTAGCCTTCTTTTGACTGTTTTGTCACTAAGGTGAACTTCTTTAGCTAATTGAGTGAAATTTTTATCTTCAAAAAAGTAACCAAAGATAATGATTTGTTCGATGTCGTCAAACTCGTCAATTGTCTGATAGACAATCTTGGTATCTTCTTCATAAATGAGTGACTCAAGAGGATTGGAGTATCTGGAATTGTCAGGTAGAAAGTCAAGCATTTCTTTCCTCTTATAAATGAAATTGAGGCTGAGTTTTCCATGATACCTGTCTTTCCTTTCTGCGTTATCAAATGGTAATGATAAAAGATGGACAACTCTTTTCCAGTCGCCACGTTCAGCCGCTTCCTTAATTTCTTTTTCTCTTCGAATAGCGACCTTGTCAGGTTTGGGTTGTTTTGAGTTCTGTTTTTTTGTCATAATTCTTTACCTTTCTTTTGGACAAAATAGTGAATTGGATTTTGCTCGGTTTAGTGTCATGAGCTGGACAGTTGTTCTTATTTATAAGGAGATTTTTTGGGGTGTCGTCGGACAAAAAAGTGAAAAAAGTTTAGAAAAAACAAAAAAATCCCCCACAGCACTTGTGGGGGAGGGAAGATAGGGTAGATTTGTAACGGAAATTTAACTTGACAGAATCATGATTTGGGGATATAATACCCTTTAGGGAATAAATAATTGAAAATAATTTTTCATGAAATAATTGGTGTTTGAGGTGAAACCTCATTATTCTTATAATTCGTGTACACGAATTGTAAGTTTGAAGTAGGGGAGATTCCCATATTTTAGGAATTTTTGACTAAGCCTCAGGCTTTTTTTTTATAAATTTTAACTATTCTCACATTATGATGTTGTCCTGTTTGTTTTCTTAACAAATGTTGCATTTAAGGGTATTATAGGAATGATAATATAAACTAGGAAAATGTTGTTTTTAAAGTACTTTAAAATTAGATGAAATAAGCGGTGCCCCAACTACTATTGAAGAGAAATACTACATAAAATAGTTTTAAAAAACTATATAATATGATAAAATAGGACTATAAAATTATCAAAAGGAGTTTATATGATGGAATCAAACGCACAAGGCCATGGCGCCATCAAAAAAGCGGTTATTTCAACGCTTGCAATCTCGGCTCTTGGGGTAACTACTGGGGTATCTGCTAATGAGACTGAGGTAGCAGTTAATGAGCCAGCAACAAAAGTAGTTGCCAATAACGAGATTGTTGCTAAAGTTCCTAGTCAAGCTGATGTTGATAAGGCTAAGGCTGAGTCAGACAAGGCTAATCAAGATGTAGCTAAACAAAAAGAAGTTGTTGCATCTGCGGAAGCAAATATTGCCACTGCTAAGAAAGAGTTGGCTCGCCCTAGAGGGTATCGCAGAAGTTAAGGCTCGTGGGTATGAGAACTTCAAGCAACTCAAAAGCCGACCATGACGCATACCTTGCTGAACAACAACGCTTGCAAGCTTTGAAAGAAAAAGAAGAGGAAATTCGCAAGGCGGGTGACGCATCTGGAAGGGCTGGTAATGGTGCGGTTGTTGCTAAGGACGAAATAGTTCCTAAAGTTCCTAGTCAAGCTGATGTTGATAAGGCTAAGGCTGAGTCAGACAAGGCTAATCAAGATGTAGCTAAACAAAAAGAAGTTGTTGCATCTGCGGAAGCAAATATTGCCACTGCTAAGAAAGAGTTGGCTCGCCTAGAGGGTATCGCAGAAGTTAAGGCTCGTAGGTATGAGAACTTCAAGCAACTCAAAGCCGACCATGACGCATACCTTGCTGAACAACAACGTTTGCAAGCTTTGAAAGATAAAGCAGATGCAATCCGTAAGGCAGGTGGTCAACCTCAAGAAGTCACTAACGCTGACGGTAAAGTAGTTGATATTGTAGATGCTAAGGCTCAAAACAAACCTGTTAATGTTGCTACGATGGGAACTAAAGACGATAAAACATATCAAGCTCCTGCACAAACTACAAATACAAAAGCAGAACCTAAGAAACAACTTCCAAATACAGGAACAAAGGATTCAGGACTTTTAGCATTGCTTGGAGCAAGTGTTGGACTACTTGCTTTAGCTGGAAAACGAAAATTTAGATAAAAAAGAAAGAGAGCGTTATGCTCTCTTTTCTATGGTGTTGCTCTGATATGTAAAGATTTTATATAAGGTAAACTTTTGATATTCTGGTTCGATTTTTGCTTATTTTTGATGAAAGTTTACCTTATTTTTGATGAAATTGATTAAAAATTAGTTGAAATTTTTATTTTTTTGAAAAACTTATGAAAAACGTTGATTTTTAAAGCACTTTTGAAATTAGATGAAATAAGTGGTGCCCCAACCAGGTCTTAAGAAAGCTCGTAAAGCATCACAATTCTCAAAACGTTAATCAATACGATACTATCAACGTTTCAAAGCACTCAAGAGTTTACCTCACGGGTGCTTTTTTTTATAATTTTTACTCAAATTTAATATCACTCATTCCCTACTGACTTACAATACTTGCTAAAAGTATTTTTTTTTACATTCATGATATAATATACATAGATTCCACTATATAGGAGGAAAGAGATGAAAAAACGTACTCTGCTTTGGCTAGTTTTAGCCCTTGTAATATTTGGAGGAGGAGCATGGATGGCACAAGAAACAAATTTATTTGGAGGAATAACTCTGAGTCCGCGATCTAAGCAGTTGGCTTATCTAAAGGAGCATGAAGAGGAAATTGTAAAATTTGTAAAGTCTAAAAATTCAAAGATTGAATCTGTTCAGATGGATTGGAATAGTTTAACTGTTGAACAGATAGGGAATGGAACTCCACAAGGTGGAGGTTATAATCTATCAGTGAAGGGTTCTTTTAATTATATAAAGGATTCTGACTTTACAATAGATTTTCGATTAAAAACTAAAAATGATGTACCTTCAATAGAACGGATTGGCATGTACAATCCGCCTAGAGTGTTAAAAAATGGAGGTTGGGACAAGTATGACGGATAGTAATTTAAAAGATTATAACAACTTTTATGCGGATTTAGCACAGTCGGCTTATAGGGGGAGACCAAATACTTTATCACGCTATAATAATGCTTTAAACTGGACTTTAATAGATTATTCACAAGATATAGTTGACGATGGTGAAATCACTCCCGGAGGTAAAAAACTTCCTCATGATGGTAAAGTCTACTTGCAACCGGATCCTGAGTTGCGAGATACTTATAAAGTCACATCGACACCAGTTCCGGATACGAATGGGATGAGGCAGGATACTCACCACAAGCGCTATCAAAAAGGATTGTTAACTGATGATGAAGCTGGTTTTAGTGCCTACTACTTAACGGATACGCCTACCTTAGGGTCAGATACTACGAAAACCTATATGACTATCCGTGGAAGTGATGCTATCAGTATGGAGAATTGGAATGACTGGATTGACAATGATGCGAAGTTTGCCCTTAACCATATCCATACGCCGCAAGCCAAGTTAGCGACCATAGGAATGAAAACGAAGATCGCTGAGATGCGCGAAAAAGCTCCACTTGCTACGATGGACATCACAGCTCACTCCCTAGGAACCATTGTCTCTGCGCAAGGGATAGCTGGCCTCACTGATGAAGAACTGAAGAAAATCGGCAAAGTAGTCCTCTTTGACGGTCCAGACACGACAAAGAGTTTAAAGAAAATGGGTCTCAGCGATGAGAAAATCCAAAGATTAGCGAAAAGATAGAGTATTATGTCAATCCTTTTGATATCGTGGGTATGCTTAATCGAGAGCACACAATCACTAAATTACCTGGGGATTCCGATGAACCCCTCAAAAAACCAGTCGGTAAAGTCAATGTCCTTGTTCCCTTGCACTATACCCAGATTTCTGATCCGGAAAGTTCCCATGACTTTGGTGTTTTCCAATCGGATGGGAAGGGAAATTTATTGACTGCTTCAGAGGACTTTCACCCAGAATTGCTCAGGGCAGGTGAAAAGCTAGCTCGATTGATTGCGACATCTTTGGATTCTCTCAGGGCTTTAGGAGTTGATGAAAATGTAGCAACCAATGTTTTAAATTCCATTATGAGAGGTGAGTTTAAAATAAAGGCAGCTATTGGTTATGGCGTTTACGAGAATTTTACAACTGAATATAGTAAGATCGTCGAAGAAGCTCGTCAGGAATCTATAAAGTGGGATCGTGAAGCTATTCCTCGTTATCAGGAACAACTGAGAAGCGGCAATCTTTCAGGAAATCAAAGAATCTTGGTTCGAGCTCAGCTACTTCAGACAGCAGCCCAATTGGCAAATTTTGATATGGAAGATAAAGTTAATTCTGTGAAAACTTTACTTTCAGATGCTAAGGAAGAGATTCAAAGCTTGATAAAAGAAACAAGACAGACAGCGTTTGACATGGTTGGATACTTGTCAAGTTCAGAAGTTACGAATCTACTTTCTGGTTTTGATATGACAAGTTTTTGGGATGAAGGTCTTGCGAGCGACACGGAGACAGCAGCCAAATCCTTCCTGACACAAATCGAGCAACTAGGGGAAAGCCTGGTTAAAGCTAGTGGCTCCTTTGAAACTATAGATACGGAAAGCGCTAAAGATTTTAATAATCTATTGGCAAATGTAAAACAAACATGGAGGGGGAAAAATGTTAGTCCTAACGGATGAAGATACTTTAATTACAAGAGAGCAACTCGACAGAGGCTTCAAAGAAAGAATGAAAGAACAAGAACGACAAGCAGTTGGGGCCTTGGTAAGAGCAAAAGAACTATCAATCCTTGCAAAAGGAGAAGAGTTAGCTAAAAAGTTACAAGAAGCAGCCTCTGATATGCAAGAGTATGCTTCTAAGACCTATGTGAACAATATTAAAGGTGGGTTTGAGGGCAAGGCTGCTGAAGCTGCCGAAACTTACTTGACCCAGACCATGCAAACCCCTACTTTACAAAGTCCAATCAAAAACTAGGAGAAAACTCGTCATGGATAAAAAGGAACTTCAGAAACTAGAGGATGAGCACAATCGTAAATTGCGAGACTTAGAGCGTTTGGAGATGGATTTGGATGACGATTTCCACAAGTTTAGTAGGGAGACGGATCATCTCCTAGAGGCGCTTTCCTATGCATGTAGAGATTGTAGCTTTGCTGAAATTCAACCTTATATTTACGAAATCGAGAATAATTTGGATGGCTACCATCAACTTTATAAGGATCGTATAGAGAATGTACTAGAGGCTCGATATCGGGAGAATAAAAACTATTACAAACAAGTGGAAGAAAGAAAAGTCTAAAATAGTTTGTAATAAAATAAGTTGGTTTTTATTGTTTTTAGTTAGAAACAAAAAGTAAGTATGCAAAGAAAAACTGTCGATCGATAGTTTTTTTGTTTGTTCAAAAATAATTAAAATAAAACAGTATAAAAATGAATAAATGCTTGCAACCGTCAGCATTTATTGATATAATAAACCTATACAACTAATTTAAAGGAGTTTCACATGGCTTTAATTCAATTAACAACAGAAGAACTACGTACTTCTGCTCAGAAATACACTAACGGTGCTGAGGAAGTGAGACAAGTACTTCGTACATTGAGTCACGAACAAGATACTATTCGCGACAACTGGAAGGGTGCAGCTTTTGAGAGCTTTGATCGCCAATTTACAGAATTGTCTCCAAAAATTGAAGAGTTCGCTACTTTGCTCGATGAAATTAATGCACAGTTGAATAAAGTTGCTGAGATTGTTGAACAAAACGACCAAGATCTTGCAGCACAAATTTAATTTGTTATAAGTGGCTTTAGGAGGGCGAGAGCCTTCCTATTTTTGTTATGGAGATGATTAAAAGGGAAAATGGGAAAGAATAAGATTTTTAAATATGTAGGAAGTAGTTTGTTAGCACTATTATTGCTCGCTTCGATGATTTTTTTGAATCTGTCTGTTCAAAAAAATACTACTATTAGCAATGAAAGCAATCAAAAAGCAAACCAACAGACTAAATTAAATGTGGCTATCGTAAATGAAGATAAGCCCGTATATATGGATACGAAAGAGTATAATCTAGGTGCGAGTTATGTAAAAAACATTGAGCGGGATAATTCGCAAAATTGGTTCGTTGTACCTCGCGGAACAGCAGATGCTGGATTAGAAAGTGGGAAATACCAACTAGTTTTAACGATTCCTAGTGACTTTTCTGAGAAAGTATTGGATATCAATAAGATTAATGTAGACAAGACCATTATCAATTATAAGATCAATGCACAAGGAAATTTGCAGGTTGAGAATGATGCCAATAAACTAGCAAAAGATATTGTAGCAGATCTGAATAGCCAACTAGTAGATATGTATATGGCTAGCATTTTGAGTAATCTTTATACTGCACAAAAAAATGTCCAAGCTAGCTCACAGATACAAGCGACCAATATCGGAAGTTATCGTACCAACTTATATGGGACAGCTATCAACTCGAAAAATCTTTTTCCAACCCTTTATAGCATGTCTAGTTCTTCAGTAGAATCAAACAATGCTTTAAAGACAGGTTTGGAAAGCTATACGCAAATTTTTGACCGCTATGATACCTCACAGATTGCTTATGGTAATAAAATTGCTGATTTGCTTAAAGCGAGGGTTTCCGAGAAGGAAAATCATGCGGATATTATTACGGGATTAATCGGTCAGAGTCACACAGAAGTTCAGAATCAAATTGAAACTTATAAGAAATTAATTGAAGCTCAAGGTAGTCTGACTTCTAATATAGATGGAACAACAGCCTCTTCTGATGGTACGTCATCAGAAGTTGCACCTTCCTATAAAACAGTAGCAGAAAACATCAACAAAGAAATTGATGCACTACAAACTAATTTGACTGAAGAGCGAACTAAGTTTGAAAATCATAAGAAGGATATTAATAACTTTATCGATGAAAAATTAGTGGCTTATTACGGAACAACTGAAAAGGGTAACATCACTCTAGCGCAATTCCTAGACAAAGCTGGAAACAAGGATCTAGAAAAGGCTGAAAAAACCATTGAAGGATTGTTGGAAACTGCAATATCTGAATTACCAGCAGAAGATTTTAGTGGAAAAGTATTTAATGGTTTTGGAATTTCACAAGTAACTATACCTTCCCTAGACTATAGCCAATTAAAAAGTTTAGGCACACCTAGCGAGGCAACAACTTTAGCGGATTTGAAAAATCTGGAAAGTCAAGCCATTACAAGTACAACTCCTGTAGGTACAACGGGTACAAAAGCTAAAGTTTCATGGAAAGCCGAAACAGGAGTGACGGTTGCGTCAGTTACCTATAATGGGACTCCAGTATTGCTTGGTCAAGAAATTGATTTGAAGACAGGCGGAACCTTTAAAGTAGTGTACAGTGTTGCTGAAACACCTTCAACTGCAACTGCAGCTCCAACTTCAACATCTACACCAAAATCAATCGATATTTCGTTGAATGATGTTCAAGCAGTTAGCGCTCCAGTAGATGTGGCAAATGTGCAAAAAGCTGCGGTTTCTTACGGACAAAAGGTTCAGAAAATAGAGTCTACTTATCAAAAAGTGGACTCACTATTAAAAGCATATAATGCTATTAAAGATTTGCGAAACAGTAATGTTTCTACAGCTTTAACAAATATTTGGTACGAAGCGATTACTTCAAATCTGAAGAAATATGAAGATAGTCTATCTGCTCCTGCCAGTGCTACAGATACGGATGGTGCTAAGGACAAAGTGGATAAGGCCTTAACAAAATTGACTACTTTGAAACCTGTATTAGAGAAATGTGCAAGATGTTTTGGATACAAACAAGGAATTGGATACCAAAATCAGGGACCAACTTGAGCACTACAAACAGTTAGAAAATGCGCTAAAAGATTTGAAGGATAAACAAGCAGACGGAAATGATGCTTTTGAGACTACTAATACGCAATTGAAAACTCTAAATACTGATTTTGCAGCTCTTTTAACAGAAACAGCAGGTGTGAAGACTTCTTCTCAAAGCAATGTGAAGGCGGCTGAATCAGTGAATGAGACTTTGAGTAATTTTAATCGTGAATTATCAAATGCGCAAACTAGCACTGAAAAACTTTCGCAGGATGCTGATTCGTTGATGACCCAATTTAACGAGGAATTGACAGCCAATGGCAACTTTGTTGAATCTTTCTTGAAAGTTTTAAATAATGCTTATGAAAATGGAGTGCCAAATGAAGTCCTGCTTAATTTCCTATCAAATCCAGTTGCGCAAAATTCATCTTCTGTAAAAGCAACAGTTAATGTATATCGTCCGTTTACATGGATTCTACTTTTGGAAATTGTGAGTCTCTTTACAGCTTATCTCTTTGCGACTCAAAATATTATTCGTAAGGTTAAAGATAAATTTAAGTTGGATAAACTACATGATACAGACCTTGTGACTGTAATTACCTTATCTGCGCTAAGCCTTGTTGTTGGACTAGTCGTTGGTATCGTTTCAAATATTCAGCTACAAGTTGGTCGTGAGTACCAACCATCATGGGTTTTATTAATTGTTTTAGCGGGATTTGTGCTGATTCAAGGACAATATTTCTTACTTAAACATTTTCGTGTAATTGGTATGGGACTCGCCTTCTTTATGATGATTAGCTTTGTGTACCTATCAAATGCTATCGGCACAACAGCTAGTCTAACAGGCTTCCCAGCATTTATCAAAAACCTTAATGTTTTATCAATATTAGAAGGCTTGCTCTCAGGATATTTTGATGGACATCCAGCCACAATTATAGTTTTTGTCGCAACGATTTTTGTGATAGCAATTCTAATTGTTATGAACGTTTTTATCAAAGCAGGAAGTTTGTGGTTTCAAGTAAATCAAACTGAGAAAGTATAGAAATTAAGAATATGAAAAAAATATTTCTTTTGCTTCTTACCTTGGTAGCGTCTGCAGTAGTTTCAACAGCTACTGCAGATGATATAAAGGATAATAGTCTGCAGCTTGATGATTCTCGACTTGAGAAGAAAGAAGGATTGAAGTTTGGTATTCAGTCCGAACAAGTCAAAGACCTTTTTAATGAAGTGACTCAAAAGAAGTTGCAGGAGATGCAACATTATCAAGAAGAACAGTTGATCACAGAAAGGGGACAACTGTTTTCTGCTATACAGGGACCAGTAAAAAATAATTTGCAAGAACAACTATTTCAACCAAATTCCGGCAAATTATCTAAATTTCAAACAAATTTAGATAAGGGTACTGGAGGGGAATTGAATAATTTTATGCCAGAGATGTTCTATGTAGGAGTCGTTCTATTGCTGATGGGTGTCACTGGTTTGATGAGTTACCGAGTGATGGCAGATAATTTGGATTGATGTTTTAACAGTTCGTCCAAGAAACATAGAAAAAGGATAAATCAGACAGGAGATACAAAAAGTAATGGAGCAACATATCAATATTACCCTGCGCTTGAAAGATAGGGATGTGGATGTTCGAATTCCCCGAAAGATTGAAGTACGTCGTCTAATCCGAGAAATTGATACGATTTTTAATCCAGGAATAGAGCGAAAAAAATACCAATTAAGAATAGTCAATAAAGGTTTGTTGATTGATGAAGGAAAACATCTGTCTGATTATCCAATGACGACAGGAGATTTAGTAGAAATTGAGGAAATATAGGTGACTGAAGAAAAATTTGTATTTGGTGGACAACCATTTATCTATGAAAAAAGTGAAACTACCTGGGAATTAAAACTTAAACGTTCAGATGTAGCTAGTCAAGATCTACGAGAGCTTTTGTTGTTGGATTTACACCATCCATTGTTTTTGGAGCAATCCATGGTATCTGATGAGGACAGTGTGACTTTTTCTTACCAAGTAGAGCCTTATGGATTAAGTTATGATGAAGTGAAGAACCGTACAATCTCAGAGAGAATTCGTTTAGCTCTAAACGTTTTTAGTCTAGAGGGAGCTTTAGAGTTACCGGTAACCTTTCTTTTGCATCCATTGAATCTGTTTATTACGAAAGATGCACAAGCTAAAATTGCTTATCGTGGAATTCCAGATTTGATGGTTCCTCAGGCTATATCTCCAGAAGATTTTCTACGTCAAGCCAAGTGTTTTACAGTAACTTTATTTACCGATTTGGACTTTATGGATCTCTACAACGGTTCTCTGGAACTAGAAACTTTACCAGATTTCCTAAATGATTTGTGCCAAGCTAATGATATTGCATCTGCAGTTTCAATTTTGGAAAAATATTATGTCGAGAAATACACGAAAGAACAGGCTGATTTGGTATTGGTTCCAAGTAGAAAACATCGTGTTTTTAAGTTGGCTACAATCTGGTTGTCAGCTAGTGTAGTTTTGTTGGCCATTCCACTTATTTATTTGATTTTTGTACAAAATCCATTCAAAGAAAAGATGCTACAGGCTGATACTGCCTTTATAAAAGTGGATTATAGTGGGGTTATTACGGAACTGGAGGGCGTTACTCCGTCTAGTTTACCAAATACTCAAAAGTATGAACTGGCATACTCTTATATTCAGGGATTGGAATTTTCTGATGACCAAAAGAAAGTCATTTTGAATAATGTGACTCTCAAGTCAGATGAACTTTATTTGACTTACTGGATCCAAATTGGGCGCAATCGTTTTGAAGAAGCTCTCGATATTGCTAAACGGATTAATGATAGTGACTTGATTCTCTATGCGTTGACTCAAGAAATCAAGCAAGTTCGTGAAGATGATAAGTTGTCAGGAAAAGACCGAGAAAGTAAGTTGAATACATTGGAAAGTGAATACAAAAAGTACTGGGATAGTCGAAGTCAGTTATTGACAAATGAAACTAGTGCTAACAAGTCCACTACTACTACAAATCAACAAGATAAGACTTCTGAAAGTAAACCTTCTTCAGAAAAGAAATCTAGTCCTAGCACTTCCTCTAACAATTAAAGGAGACCAAGAGAGAAATTATGAAAAAACAAATCATTTTCTACAGCCAAGGTCTACGTTATGAAGTAGAATTAGGTGCGGATAAAACTGTCTTGATTGGTGCAACTGAAAAGGCTCAAGTGTATCTTTCGCAACAGGAAATGCCAATTCAACTTAAAGTTGACGGTGACGAGGTGTTTTATCAGTATGGTGACGAAGTAGGCCTACTGAAAAATGCTCTAAGCTTGGGTGAAGTCGTCTTCTATCTCCGAGAAGGAGAAACAAAAATTTATGATCTTTTGGATCTGTCGGAAATTCAGATAGGTTCTCATAAGGGTGCTCTTATCACTCTAGATGCAGAGATTGAGCTATTATTGCAGAAAACTCAAAATCAATGGATTTTGACTCGAATGCGAGGGGAGTTCTATAGAAATAATCATTTGGAGCAAAACGACCAACAACCAATTAGTTTTGGGGATGAGTTGAGCTTAGGAGCAGTGACAATAAACTCTATCCAGATGAGATTTGGATTCAAGGACCAGCTCAAGTTGGGAAACAATTGACATTGAGAGAGCCATCTCGTTATGCCTTTTATGAAGAGTATCCTGATTATCATCGTTCTCCAAGAATCATCTATCGTGGTAGTGAAGATAAAATTTTGATAAACCCTCCAGGTCAGGAACCAGTTAAACCTAGTGATGAACTATTGAAATTGATCATTCCTCCTCTTATGATGATTGGGGTAACAATCCTGATTACGTTGATTCAGCCTCGAGGAATTTATATTCTTGCGACAGTAGGAATGTCAATCACCACAATGATTTTCTCTATCCGAGGCTTTTTCAAAAATCGTAAAAAGTACAAGGCTGATAAAAAAGAGAGAATTGATCTCTATCGCCTTTATCTAAAGGACAAGGCTATGGAATTGACTCGTCTGGAGCGGGAACAAAAAGAGGGGATGAACTACCATTTTCCAACTGTTTTGGAGTTGACTGACCTCGTTGAGAGTTATAATCACAGGATCTATGAAAAGACCCCCTTGCACTTTGACTTCCTTTATTATCGTCTGGGCTTAGGAAAACTCCCAACTAGCTATGAGTTAAATTATGGGCAACGAGAACGAAGTGGGAAGAAAGATGCTTTAGAGGAAGAGGGATACGCCCTCTATAGTCGACATAAAAAAATCCCGGATATGCCGATTCCAGCCAATCTAAGCCATGGGCCGGTGGGGTATATTGGTCCAAGAATTCTAGTTTTAGAACAACTTCAGTTGTTGGTCATGCAGATAGCTACTTTCCACTCTTATCATGATGTGCAATTTATTACCATCTTGCCTGAAGAGGAAAAAGAACAGTGGTCTTGGATGCGTTGGCTTCCACATGCCAAGCTTCAAGAGCTCAATGTGCGAGGATTTGTATACAATCAACGAACACGTGACCAGGTTCTCAATAGCTTGAACCAAATCTTGAAACTACGTCGTAGTCAAAAGGAAGAAACATCACATAAAGAAAGTACACTTTTCCACCCTCATTACGTAGTTTTAGTGACAGATGAAAAGCTAATATTGGACCATGTCATTATGGAATTCTTTACAGAAGATCCAACAGATTTGGGTTGTTCTCTCGTTTTTGTAGAGGATGTGATGAGTTCCTTGTCTGAAAATATCCAGACAGTGATCAACATCAAGGACCGCAATACAGGACAACTTGTCATGGAAGAAGGAGTTTTGAAAGAGACAGACTTCCGCTTGGATCATTTTCCAGTCGATTATGACAAGGAGCGCATAGCTCGAACCTTGGCACCTCTCAATCACCTTCAAAATCTCAAGAGTTCGATTCCGGACTTGGTTACCTTCATGGAAATGTATGGGGCGGAAACATTTGAAGACTTGCAGGTATCTAGCCGCTGGGAAAAGAACGCGCCTTACAAGAGTTTGGCTGTTCCGATTGGTTTACGAGGTCAGGGAGATCTGGTTCAACTCAATCTTCATGAAAAAGCTCATGGTCCTCATGGTTTGATTGCAGGGACGACTGGTTCAGGGAAGTCAGAGACCATCCAATCCTATATCCTGTCTCTAGCTGTCAATTTCCATCCTCATGATGTAGCTTTCTTGCTGATTGACTATAAGGGTGGTGGGATGGCTAATCTCTTTAAAAACCTACCCCATCTCTTGGGAACTATCACTAACTTAGATGGTGCCCAATCCATGCGTGCACTAGCTTCAATCAATGCAGAGATCCATCGTCGTGAGCGACTCTTTAGGGAATTTGAAGTGAATCATATCAATCAATATCAGAAGAAATTTAAAAACGGAGAAGCCAAAGAACCTCTCCCTCATCTCTTCCTCATCTCGGATGAATTTGCGGAGCTCAAGGTCAACCAACCAGACTTTATCAAGGAGTTGGTATCTATCGCTCGGGTCGGTCGTTCCCTAGGGGTCCACTTGATCCTTGCAACGCAGAAACCATCGGGTGTGGTGGACGACCAGATCTGGTCTAACTCTCGCTTTAAGATCGCCCTCAAAGTGGCGGACCGCTCTGACTCTAATGAAATGCTTCATACACCGGATGCGGCTGAAATTACGGAAACTGGACGCGCCTATCTGCAGGTCGGAAATAACGAAGTCTATGAACTCTTCCAGTCAGCATGGTCAGGGGCAGATTATCAGCCAGACAAGGATGATATGGGGATCGAGGACCATACCATCTACCTGATCAATGAATTGGGTCAATATGAAATCCTAAACGAAGACTTATCGGGCTTAGAGGATGCGGATGAAATCAAGGAAGTTCCGACAGAGTTAGATGCGATTGTGCACAATATCCAACTCTTGTGTGAAGAAAAAGAAATTCCTCCAGTACCGCAACCGTGGTTGCCTCCGCTCAAAGATCGCATTACGCTTGAGGAGTTAGAAGAAGTGCAACCGACAGTAGCCTGGGAACAAGAGAAACCGCTCTCTGTCCTACTTGGAATGGCAGATATTCCACAGGCACAGAAACAGGAAGCTGTCTCTATCAATCTCGCCAAGGATGGTCATGTCCTTCTCTATGGAAGTCCGGGTACTGGAAAGACAACCTTCCTTCAGTCTGCAGGTATGGACTTAGCTCGTAAGTTCAGTCCTAAGGACCTTACTATGTACTTGATGGACTTTGGAACCAATGGTTTGGCGCCATTGTCTAAACTTCCGCAGGTGGCTGATACCATGCTTTTGGATCAAACGGAGAAAATCTCTAAATTTGTACGAATCATGGAGAAAGAACTCAATCGTCGGAAGAAACTTCTCTCTGAATATGGCGTTGGGACATTGGAACTCTACCGCCAGGCCAGTGGTCAGAAAGAACCAGCTATTGTCATTCTTTTAGATAGTTATGAAGCCATCAAAGAAGAGGCTTATGAGGCAGAACTCTTCAAGCTATTGGTAAGAATCTCTCGTGAAGGTCTCAGCATCGGTGTGCACCTCTTGATGACAGCCGGTCGTCAGACCAACCTTCGTGCTCAACTCTACTCGAACTTCAAGCACCAGTTGAGCCTGCCACAAAATGAGGCAGGTGAAGTGCGAGCCATCGTGGGCTCTACACCACTTGCTATGACTATGGAAGATATCAAGGGACGTGCCCTTATGAAGCGTGAAGAGGTGGATGTCATCCAGCTGGCACTCCCAGTTTATGGAGCCAATGACACCCAAGTCCTCAACAACCTTCGCCAAACAGTCGCTTCTCTCCAAGAGGCTTGGACAGGCCAACGCCCAAGTGCTATCCCGATGGTGCCAGAGGAGTTGACAGAGAGAGACTTCTATAGTCGAGCAAGCGTGCAGACTGCCTATGAACACGGTCTCGTCCCATTAGGACTTGACTTGGAGACAGTTGAGCCCGTTACTTGGAACCTGGCTAAAGGCAATCTTCTTTACCTAACAGATAAAGAAGAGCAGATGACATCCTTGGTGAAACACATTGCCAAAGGGAAACAGAAAGTCATCGTCTTGGCACCACAATTTTCTAAACTAAATCTTGAGGGATTTGGGGAAGAAGTCATTTACGAGAATGAAATACAAAACATCGAAAATAGGCTAGAGCTTCTTGAATCGGAAATTCATAAGCGAAATCAAGAGGGATTAAAGGAACATGTAGTTACCATTGTTCTTTATAATATCACGGAAATAATTGGGAATTTAACACCTGTGGCACAAAAGAGACTAGAGTTTATCTTTAAACAAGGTTTACTAGCAGGCTATGCTTCACTTGTTATTACGAACCAAAGTATTTCTCGTAATATAGAGGCTCCGTTGCGCTTAGCCAAAGGTTTCAAACAAGCTTTGATTAGCATGAGGCTCAATGACCAAAACGTTGTACCCGTCGCAAAGAAACCTCTAAGAGAGACTATGTTAGAAAATCAAGTTCATTATTTTGTTTGTGAGAGTATATACATTAAGATTAAGGCATTGATGCGCTAGATGCTTGATTAAAGGCGCAATCACAAATCAATAGTGAACATTATAATTGCGGAGTAAAGAAAGATGAAAAAAATAAAAATAATTTTATGGTTAATGATAGGAGGAATTATGCTTATGACAGCAGCATTGTTGAATGGATGTAGTTTGGGAGGTGAAACCATTCCAAAAAACAGGACAAAAGAACAGTACGAATTTGAAAAAACGTTTGAGCCCATGTTTAAATTTTTAGAACAAGAAAAAAAAGATTTTACTGGACTAAAGTCATACACTAGTGATGTTTATATAAAAAATCAAGCTGAAGTCAAAAACTACGAAGTGGACTTAGATATTAATCAAGCTGACATTAAAGGTGATTACACAATAACACTTGGCGAGGATAAAGAAACTGTTCCAGTTACTTATTCTAATGGTAAACTAAATTATGAGTCTGAGATAAATCCTTTATTTGATGAGGAAATTTTAAATTTAATGGTTTCAAGAGATTATTTCGCTTCCTTAGATGTGGAAAAAACATTTAAGAGCGCAGAAACTGAATTGAGTGATATTATCTACGAGCCAGAAAATCAATCTGAGTTATATAAAAAAATAGTGGAAAAGTATAACCTTCCTTCTGACACAAAATTTTCAGTTAGTCTTGGATATGCTTACTATGACAGATACGATATCCTACTAAGTTTAGAATCTAAAGAAAAATTGGTTCAAATCAGTGCTGCATTTTATTTAGTGAAAGGAAAGTGAATTTATGAATTCAATCGAGAAAAGTAATAGGCGAGTCGAAGTGTCCGCTAAAATTTCAGATTATGTTTATGAATATGAAAAAGATTATACTTTTCGGAATCCTCAAAAACCACTTAAAACTACTGAAAAGCTCATAAAAGAATCTTATGGAGATTCTGTAAAAATCGTAGACAAAATGTATGATAAAGATTCGGGTGTTGCGGCTATTGCTGTTTACGATGAACTGACAAAGGAGACCTATATCGCCTACGCTGGAACAAACATGGAAGCTGATGGTCATAAGGATCCTATTGTAGACCTTGCGATCGCTTTAAATGATAGTTTATACCTGAAAGAAAAGAATAAACCTGCCCTTGATTTTTATGATAGAGTGGAGGCGAGTGGACACTATATTAGCACAACTACTGGCCATTCTTATGGAGAATTTCAGGCTGGAAGGACAGCCATGGAGAGACAGGTGCCCTATAATTTTGGCTATCAAGGGGCTCCTCAGTCGGTAAACGGTAAGACTGCTAACGAGATGGTGGCAGCTGGTGACGCTGCTTGGTATGCAGAATTTGTTGGTAAGAGTAACAATTTTGAAGAGTTCAAACAAAAATTAGAGGCGAAAGCTAATGAAACGAATGTCATGATAACTAAGATGACTTTGGGTTTTAAGAAAAATACAGTTAAACTTCCAGACGATGCCGTTCTTAGGCAGTATTGGGATTATCTGTCTCATTTAAAAGATACTTCTCCTGAGACTTTGAAAGCTGCTAAAGAAGAAGCAGAACGAATTGAAGCGTTGAGGAAGAATTACAAGGGTTACTCTGTGACATTTTCTTCAACACGAGATTTATTAACGAATATTGCCTGGGCTCAGGATGGGAAAGAGATTTCATTTGGAGGACAGGCGCTGGATAATAGTACTGCAGAGACACTGCTGGATAACAATACTTGGTTAGTGCTAAAATTTTTTGGAATTACAAGGGAAACCAAGTATCCTGGTAATGTTGTTGCGATTGATTTACCGATTCATCATAGTATGACAGACTACAGAGAAAATGCTGAAGCTATGGAATATACAAAGCAAGTAGTTCTGGAACAGTTATTTGCGGTTGATATAGATGGCGATGGTTTATTAGATTTTGCAGTGACTCCAGAGAATACAACAACTAAAGATTTGTTGAAAAATATGGTGATTCAAAAGAAATTCGCTTAGACACAACCTCTATGATAATTTTGATTACAAATCTGAATGCCAGTTTAGGACATGCGAAAGAATTGTTAGAAGTAGTCAAGCGTACAAGTCAGGCAAATGAAAATGTTATGAATAATTTGTCGAGTCGTACAAACAATCTAAAAGAAGCCGTCTTCCAGCATCTACAATCAATTAGCTTGATTGAAGCTATACAAAAGATAGATAAAGCTTTTAGTAATTATGATGGCATGAAAGAAACGTTTAAAACACTTAATGAATATAATCCCTATGATTTTTCTAGGAATTTTGACTGGTTCGGCTTTAGTGGCCTAAACGACTATTTTTATAGTAATGGAAAAGACTTTGACCATGGAGCAATTGAATCAAAATTATATAGCGCAAAGTTTAATAGTGACTCTGCTCTTCTCGATATTGAAGTACATAACATGACTTCAAAAGGTAAATCCGGAGGTAACGTTTGGGCTAAATCAGCTACCTCTACTTACTTGGGTGTAAGAGGTGCAGAACTAGTCAATTCGTTTGAAGGAATGATAGAAAAAAGCACGACAGGTTTAGACAAACGTTCCCATTTTGGTGATGGAATACCACAAGCTGTGAATGAAATTTTAAAGGTATTGGAGCAAAATATCCAAACAATCATTTATTGTATCTCCTATACTATCTCTGTAGCCGAAGTTATCAAAACTGCTTTAGAAGAAACAGATAGAGGCTTGGCTAGAAATATAGATACACTAGATTTTAGTTCGGTTCCAGATGTTAATACTAGTGTTTCTCAGGATTATAATACCTACTTAGAAGAGAGCGGGATATTTGATGATCGTGATGTTATTAGTGCTTTCGATGATCAGATAGATGTGAGGGCTGAGGATCTAGCAAATCAGATGTCTACGTCTTTTAGCAGTTATCTAGATAGTGCAAAAGGCTATATTCAAAACACGAATAAAGTCATAAATACCTCAAGAGATAATTTAAAAGATCTTATCAATGATTTCCTACTGAGATTTATTATAAGAACAAATTTGAGGATAAGGACGATAAAAAGTTTTATGGTATTGTGGAGTCCCAGATTTCAGTATCGGGTACAATTCGAACTGCTGCTTCAGAGATTGATGTTTTGGATATAGACTTGACCACAGCAGCTACAACGATAAATCTAGTTGTGTCGATGTTGGGAGGTTTCAAGCCTGCGTTCAGGAATGGGATGGAGGATGCATTTTATGGAGCAGCTGAATTGAAAGGTGTTGTTCGTGCTCAAAAAGCAGTTGGTGCAGTTGTGAAATCTTTGCAGATTCGGTTTACAAATTTCAAGAGTGATTTAGAGAGTCTGGCATCGGGTGCTGCGGTACAGGCGTTGGGTTATAAGCTTGGAGACATGACAAATCTAATGGGTAATGTCAGTCATGTGATTGATGATTGCTTTGGGGATGGTTAATTAGTCAGATATACGAAAAAAGCATTCACTTCTATAATATTTGAATATCCACCTGGATTAGTTTCAGGTGGTTTTCTTTTTATTATTCCATACTGTATTCAGTTTTCTTATAATATATCTCTTATGGTATAATGAATTAAAGCTTTTTCCTCATCTCGGATGAATTTGCGGAGCTCAAGGCCAACCAGCCAGACTTTATCAAGGAGTTGGTATCTATCGCTCGGGTCGGACGTTCTCTAGGGGTCCACTTGATCCTAGCAACTCAAAAGCCATCAGGAGTAGTAGATGATCAGATCTGGTCCAACTCTCGCTTTAAGATTGCCCTCAAAGTGGCGGACCGCTCTGACTCGAATGAAATGCTTCATACACCGGATGCGGCCGAGATTACACAGACTGGACGCGCCTATCTGCAGGTCGGAAATAACGAAGTCTATGAACTCTTCCAGTCGGCATGGTCAGGAGCAGATTACCAGCCAGAAAAAGATGATATGGGAATTGAAGACCATACCATCTACCTGATCAATGAATTGGGACAATATGAAATCTTAAACGAAGACTTATCGGGCTTAGAGGATGCGGATGAAATCAAGGAAGTTCCGACAGAGTTAGATGCGATTGTGCATAATATCCAACTCATGTGTGAAGAGCAGCAGATTCCTCCAGTACCGCAACCATGGTTGCCTCCGCTCAAAGAGCGAATTACGCTTGAGGAGTTAGAAGAAGTGCAACCGACAGTAGCCTGGGAACAAGAGAAACCGCTCTCTGTCCTACTTGGAATGGCAGATATTCCACAGGCGCAGAAACAGGAAGCTGTCTCTATCAATCTCGCCAAGGACGGACATGTCCTTCTCTATGGAAGTCCGGGTACTGGGAAAACGACCTTCCTTCAGTCTGCAGGTATGGACTTGGCTCGTAAGTTCAGTCCTAAGGACCTGACTATCTACTTGATGGACTTTGGAACCAATGGTTTGGCTCCACTATCTAAACTTCCGCAGGTGGCTGATACCATGCTTTTGGACCAAACGGAGAAGATCTCTAAATTTGTACGAATCATGGAGAAAGAACTCAATCGTCGGAAGAAACTTCTCTCTGACTATGGCGTTGGGACATTGGAACTCTACCGTCAGGCCAGTGGTCAGAAAGAACCAGCTATTGTCCTTCTTTTAGATAGCTATGAAGCTATCAAAGAAGAGGCCTATGAGGCAGAACTCTTCAAGCTCCTAGTGAGAATTTCTCGTGAAGGTCTCAGCATCGGTGTTCACCTCTTGATGACAGCTGGTCGTCAGACCAACCTGCGCGCTCAACTCTACTCGAACTTCAAGCATCAATTGAGCCTACCACAGAATGAAGCAGGCGAAGTGAGAGCAATTGTAGGTGCTACACCACTCGCTATGACCATGGAAGATATCAAGGGACGTGCCCTTATGAAACGTGAGGAAGTCGATGTCATCCAGTTGGCGCTTCCAGTTTCTGGAGCCAATGATACTCAAATTCTCAACAACCTTCGCCAAACAGTCGCTTCTCTCCAAGAAGTCTGGACAGGCCAACGCCCAAGTGCCATTCCGATGGTGCCAGAGGAGTTGACGATAGAGGAATTCCTGAATTTCTAGTGTACAAGAAGCTATCGAGAATGATCAGATTCCTATTGGTTTAGAGTTAGAAATGGTTGGAAGTGTCAACATCTCTCTTGGTAAATTTAAACACTTGGCTTATGTATCAAATGCAGAAGATGCTTTTGATAATATTACTCATCATTTATTAAAAACTATTCTTAGAATGCCTAATGTTCATATGATGTTGATTGATGCTTTCCAAGAATATGAAGTTTATAGCGACCTGGTAAAAACTTATGTTGGAAGTAAAAATGAATTATCAGACATAGGAAATCAACTGATTTATGAAATAGAGCGTCGTCTCGAAAAAGGGATCTCATCTGAGTGGATTATTTTTATACCAAATATGAGGGCATTGGTATCAGAAAGCCATCTAAGTGAACAACAGCTTCAATTCATGTTTGAAAATGGGTATCGAGTAGGGATGAAATTCATTATTGGTACTGATTATACTTATATTGGTACAGGTATTGATCCAATTCCAAGATATCTTAAAACAAATGTTCAGTGGGTTATCTTTGGTATGCGCCTAATGGATCAAACATTCCTTGATAAGGGAATGTATAGTCGTGATGGAGTTCCAAATCCTGATTTAGTTTATTTACATTCACGAAAAGAAGTCATCAAACTCAAAATTAGCAAGAATAAGTAATGCTTAAGATTCAATCAGATTTCTTGAGGATTTGATCATAGAAAGGATAATTGAAAAGGTTATAGAATATGGGACAAGTAAAAAGTGAAAAAGGGAAGGCGAGCACTATTGCAACTGCAATTGTATCAGCAAGCAATAGTATTACAACTGCCGGTGCAGTTACTAGAGACAAGACAAGCTATTATACAGCTAATACAGTAGGGAGAAGATTAATTATAAATGAAGCATCTATTTCAAAAAATATTCAATCTAAAATAAGTGAATTTGTAAAACTAATTCATAGCTTTGCAAATGAATTTGAAGTAGTAGATGTAAAGATCAGTACAATGTGGCAGAATAATTTGCCGTTGGATCAAAATAAAGGGACAACTGGTCTACCTTCTCCATACTCAAATCCGTCATTTGTTCCTCAAAATAATTTATTCAAGGAGTGAGGATGGAAAAAAACAGAAAATTAGAAGATATTCAACGTGATGTTCAACAAATTCAAACGAAGTTATCAAAACTAGAAGAAGAAAGAAAACAGTTCTCTTTGGTTGCAACAGAGATTATAGATCTTTGTCAATCGAACTTCATCCCATATAGAGAATTAGAATATTATCCTTTATCGGCTAAAGAAGAGATGGATCGCCTTGAAGGTATAGAAATGTTGAAAAGAAATGAACAGCTACTTGATGATTTTATCACTGATAGGAAAGAAGAATTTAAAAAAGCAATGAGCATGCTGGAGGACGAAAAAGAGGAACTTCTTTTTCAACAAAGCCGTCTTGAATCACAAAAGGAGGAGAAGAATGGGGATTAAAGTAGACATAGGCTCAGCAGATTCGCAGGGAAGTACAGCAGCTAGTGTTTTAAGCAACCGTGTGAATTATTATAATGATGTCATTACTGCCTTTAATAGTCTTATTACAGAGGGAGAATTAAAAGGAACAGCCTATGATAGTGCTAAGTCTTATGCGGAAAATATAATGGTTCCCTTACTTAGAGGAGTTATTCTCTTTTCAGAGAGTCTAGGAGGGAAAGCCAGTGAGCTACCGACTCTTTATCGTTCACAAGTCGGTGAAGAAAGTTTAGATGAGGAGACACTTCAAAAGCAAATTGAAGCGGAGAATACAACTATTTCGACTCAACAATCTATTTTGAATAGTTTATCTGATATTAAGGATATTGATCCCATTTATAAAAGTAATGTTCGAGAAATTATCACAAATGCAACAAGTAAGCGAGATGAGTTACAAGAAAAATTAGAAAAATTGCAGACATTTGCGAGCTCGACCAGTGGTCAGTTTTCGGATTCAGAAAGTTTACAGACCTCAGTTTTGGAAGGTTTCAAACAAGTCTCTGGTGATTTTGGAAAGTTTGATGGAACTTTTAAAATAGAGGGAGAAACCCCTTGGGTAAATAATATTAATAGTGAGTGGAATAAACGTTCTGAGGTAATCCAAAATTACCAAAATGTTTTAGATAAAATTAAAAATAAAAAAGAATTAGATGAGAAAGATATAACTGCGATTGCAGAGTATGGGAAACGTTATCCGACAGAATTGGCAAAGCCAGAGCTATTAAGGTTACTTAATGAATCACCATATAGTAAAGTTAGTGAATTATATAATAAAGCTACAACTGTTTTTGAAGTTGCTAATGTTTTGTATTTGGGATCTCGAATTTCAAAAGATAGTAAAGGGAATTTAATATTTCATCATGGTACAACACCTATTGGGCAAAATCTAGATAAATTGTTAGGGTATGATAAACTTTACAGTCGTAATAGTATAAATAGAGGTTATAATTACAGTAAAATTACTACAAATAAGGGAACAAATATTCGGGGTCAGTACGAGGATATGATGACTCCTTTCCGTCCTGATATCACTAAGGCTGCAAAAACTGGAGCAACCTCATCTGCAACAGCCGGCTTGTCAAATATATTTACGATACATCCTACCGATGGGATTAAAGTATCAGAGAGCTTTAAGAATATGGGCAAATTGGGTAAAGGGATGGCGATTGCAAATGTGGTATTTTCTGTCGTGGATATTGTAGATGGTATGGGAGAAACGCATGATATAGCCGTTAGTAAAAACATGTCAGTTGGAAGTCCAGAATACATAAGTACCCAAGTAGGCGGTGTTACGATTGATACTGCAAAGAATGTAGGTATAGGAACGATAGCTGCAGCATCTGGAGCTGCAATTGCTGCAGTAACACTTCCTGTCACAGCACCAATTATGGTTGTGGGTGCAGTAACAGTTGGAGCAGCTGCACTTGTTAGTTGGGGCTTAAATGAGCTAGATAAACATACAGGATTTTCAAAGGGCTTGAAAAAATGGTGGGCAGGAATTGTAGGAGGATAAGATGAAAGAAAGATATTATGAATTTTTGAATATGGCAGTTGTGGATACTAGTCCCATAAAGAACTCCGACTTTTTCAGGTCAGTTGCAATTGAAGTAATATTTTCTTTACTGATATTCATAGGTTCTTTTTTTATAGAAGGTGAGAAACATGATGTGACTATGCTTGTATTTTACATTACCATTTTTCATCTATTGGCTTTGTTATTCATGTTCTTGATATTTCAAAAGTTTTCTGAGTCAAAATTATTTCAAATGGTACCAGCCAGTTCCGTGCTCATTTCTCATATGGAATTACTTTTTGGAAGTTCTTTATTTTTAGGAGATGACTACTGGTCTGTTTTCATGAAGTTAATTGGGTTGAGCCTTATTTTTCAGCTACTAACCTTTGTTTACCAGTTGTTAATTGTTCCTAAGGCTAAGAATTTACCATCTGGAGAGTTCAGGAAGACAATTTTACATATCCCTCCATTCATTCTTGCATCATTAGCTGCGATTTTTGCAGTTATAGGACGTTTATTTATGTTACCAGCGATATATATTATTCCTTGTATTGTGGGCTTATGTATTGCTTGTCTTCCCTTCTATTGGCTTGAATATGCACGAGTATTTACAGGTTGGAAAAAGAAAAGCACCAATAACTTTATTTAGAGGATAAATGAAATGAAATTAATTAGAATAGATATCAGTAATATTGCTTATACAGAGAAAAGAGTTTCCATGGCTTCTTTTCCAGATTTGATTGAAAACTGTGAAAAATTATTATTTGAAACTGGGGTTTATAAAAATGGCCCAACAACGATTGAAACTTGTTTGAGCACTTTTGGAAAGCCAGGAGAAGTCTTGTTTAAGGTTTATATTCCGACAAACATTCCAATTGAAGGAAACGATGAATTCCAATATCTAGAACATTTTACAATTAAGCAGTGTGTCTCTGATGTAACTCCATTTGATGAACATCTCCTTCCAAAAATTGAAGAAATGAAGCAATATATTCAAGATGAGGGCTTGGAAATGCAGGGAGATACCGTTTTTCTAGCGATATTGCCAATATTTGGACAGCAGTTTGTTGAAATTAATATCCCAATTAAGGAGATTTCAGATGCTATTTAAAAACGTGGGAGAATACCAAGATATACAGTATAGAAATGTTATCTCAAGGTATTATACAGTATCTCCAGAAGAGATGCCAGATATCTATAACGCTTTTTTAGACGAAGTAAGAAAAGCAGGATATACGCTTCTAGGACCTTTCTTTTATACAATTAATTCTAAGTTAGAAGAGAATCAAGATGTGTTGATGGAACTGTTTATTCCAGTAGAAGAAGAATATATCGAGGATTCTTTGTCAGAAGACTTTTTGTATCACAGTATGTTTCAAGTTTTAAATACTGTTTCAACTAGAATTTTGGAACCGGATGATGAGTCAGTAAAAGAGGGAATAAGCTTCTTGGCTGGTTACATCTATTATCAGGGGCATTGTGAGTTGACCCCTCCCTTCTTTTTTACAACAATCTCTGATGGGAAAGTCTATACAGATATTAAGGTGGGAGTATTGATGGAGTAAGTAAAATTCCATCTGATAATGGACTAGCCTTTCTCGCTGCGGTTCAGAAGGTATTGCAACCAACGGATATGAGCCTGAAGGTGGAATTGCCGGAGTGATAAAGAGAGCGGAAACGCTCTCTTTTTATGTTATAATAGGCATAGAATATTTAGGAGAAAAAAATGAAAAATCATAAACGCTTATTATGGGGTATTAGTGTAATGCTAATGTTCTTAACACTATTTGCTCTAAATGGATGTAGCTTTGGTGGTGAAACCATTCCAAAAAACAGGACAAAAGAACAGTACGAATTCGAAAAAACTTTTGAACCCATGTTTAAATTTTTGGAACAAGAAAAAAAGGATTTTACTGGGATAGAAGCATATCAAAGTAGTGTTTATATAAAAATTGAAGATGACGTAAAGAATTATGAAGTTGATCTAGATACTACTAAAACTGACATTAAAGGTAAGTACAAAATAATAGATGGGGAAAATAAAGAAACAGTTCCTGTTACATACTCTAGTGGGACATTGCATTACGAATCAGATACAGTCCCCTTATTTGATGACGAAATTCTCAATTTAGTTGTTAAAAGAGACTATTTCACTTCATTAGATGTGAAAGAAACTTTTAAGAGTTCAGAAACAGAGCTTAGTGAAATTATCTACCAACCAGAAAATCACTCTAAACTTTATAAATACCTAAAAAACAAGTATGATCTACCAGAAGATACCAACTGTAGAGTAAGAATTAAACACTCCAGTGGAGGTATTTATCGGACTTCTATACAAATGAAATCGATGGATAAGTCAATTCAAATAGATTTAAGAATATTTGAAAAATAGGGAGAATGGCGTATGAACGAAATTGAAAAGACTATAAATGATATCGGAAGTGGCATTGATTCAGGTATTAAATCAATTCAGAAAGTGTTTGGGTGGTAATTTTGAAAATTAATTTTAGAGGATTGGATGTTGCTTATTTTGATGTGTTAGAGATGGGAGAGAAAAAGTACGTTCTTGATTCCAATTCCACGACACCAAAGAGTTATTATTGGGGACTTTCCCCTGAAACTCTTGAAGTTGATTTGATAGAACTTGATAGTCAGAATAAAAATTTTGATAAAAAAATTAAGATGGGACCCTCAGGAATGCGTATGGTAGGTATTGGTTTTAGTCTTCTTCTGTACAAACTAGTAACGTCAATTTTTAGATATTATAATATTAGTCATTCTCCATATTTAAAGGTATTTTTTTATTTCTCATATCTATTTTGATAGCTTATATTGTTTACCAAAGTATTTTAATGAAGTCGCGGAAGGAAATTTCAAGTCGTTTATCCCAAGAAAAGAAGAGATATAAAATAGTCTTTCAGAATAATAAGAAAAAAAGACAATTCCATTCCTATCTCTTTATTATTTCACATGTAATTGCTTTAGCTATTTATATGGGACTAGATGATGGAACAGAAGCTGCTGTCCTAGTCTTAAATGGTATGTTGGCATATCTATTCATTTGGATAGAATCTGGCGTTATTCCATTGACATATGCTTATCAACAGAAATACCTACAATATAAAGAATTGAAAAAGGTATAATAGAGCCTCTGATAAAAATCCAGAGAGCATTTGGGTGGTAAATATGGAATTAAAATTTAAAGAAACAAATAAAACGTTTCATAAAATCGTAGAATTTAAAGGTGAAAAATATCTTTTGGATATGACAAGTATTAGTCCTAAAACTTATTTCTGGGGTTCTCTTCCTAGTGAAATCACAGCTAAATGCTTGAAGTTAGATAAAAGAGATACGAGTTTTGAGAGCTTAGCTCCAACTATGAGCAAATCTCTTGGTATTGGAATAGGTGTAGCAATAGGAGGAGCTGGTTATGGGATTGTTACGAATGCTTTTAAGAGTTATGACATTAGCCATAATATTTCTTTTAAATTAGGATTATTTTTCCTCTCTATTGTCCTAGCTTATCTTACTTTCAGGTTCATTGCTTTTGTAGTTCGTCACAATCTTCACCAAAAGCTGTCAAGTAAAGGAACGAAGTATCTAATAGTTTTCAAATTAGCAAGCTCAGAACGTCAGTTAAAACTTTATAAACTTCTGCCTATTCTTTTTGTTGCGGTTATGGGATGTTTAGGGTTTTATATATTTACTGATAATGGGACAGAGGCCTCTATCCTTATCATTAACAGTATTTTATTTTTGGGTTTCTTTACGGTGATCTTTGGTATGTTACCACTCCGAGAAAGTTACGAAAAGCAAGAGATTATTTTTGAAAAAATAGAAAAGTTATAGGTTAAAAAGCAACATAAATGCTGTCTTATAACTGATTTTTAAAGAGCATCAGGAGATATTATGTTAAAATCGAACAAGTGGATATTCCTCGCGATTTCTGTTCCCTTTATGATTATTGCTTTGTCGTATTTGTTTATGAGGGTACCGATTGGGAACACTGGCAAGTTCATTCATGATCATCGGGATTCTATCAAGAGAGAAATTATTGCAGACATAGATAGTCAAGGGCAATATATAAAGTCAGTGACGCTTTTACCAGGTTCTGCGAGGGGAAGCTTTGATAATGGTGGAGATGTAGGTGGAAATTATCATATTTCCTTTACAGCCTATGCTAATAATAATCGCAAGCAGTCAATGAAAGTAGAATTAGTCTTTCCTGATGCTGGTATAGGACCTTTTACATTTATAAAACCCAATCCTTATAAATCTCCTGAAACTATGAGGAGATGGTACTTATCAGTAGTAGAGATATCAAGTGATCCCTCATGGGATTGGAAGAGAGAACATGATAAATTGAATAAAACGATGAATAATCTTTTGGATGTTTCTGTTAACAAAGGCAAGGATGTATCCTCGCAAGTTCAAAAAGAAATTATGATTGGTTTACTTAACAGATGGCTACAAGAACATGAGGAAAATTTCAAACTAGCTATCCAAACAGACCTGTATCGCAATGTCCCAGAATTGGAACAGAAATTAGGAAAGATTCAAAGTATCAGTTTGAGTAAATATCAAATATACACTCCTTCGATAGATAGAGACATTAGTTTTGATGTTCGATTTGAGAAATATCCTGAAGAAGTAGCTAGTATAAATTGTAGTTTGCATTCCCAAGGGAAACAGACGGTTTTTACGGATCCCTCAGTAGCTGCAACTATTAGTTTTGAAAGAGAACGTTTTACTATAAAAACTGACTACAACTCCAAGCTATTTCCTATTTTTAATCAAAGTCGATTTGGTAATAGTAATGGAGAAATATCTTATAAACTCCCAAAAGATTATGAAAATCAATTCTTAATTCCTTAACTTTTAAGCAAGCATTAGGCTTGCTTTTTATTTCCTTCTATCTTATAAGATGCTAATCATGTGTGATAAGAAACCATGAAAATAGATAAAGAGCGAAACCGCTCTCTTTTGTGTTATAATAGACATAGATTTTGTTGTTTTTTGGGGGAGAGAAATGAAGAAAGTACTTTTTATAATCTTGTTGTTAATTCTTGGAGGTTGCGCAAATGTAAATGAAACTGGGAAAAAAGAGACTGGTAAAAGTGATACAGTTATAACTGAAGATAAAAAATTGAAATTTGTAGTAGCACCACAATATGAAGGCCAAACGTCGGATTTAATTGAACTTGGTAAAAAGTTGACCAAAGAACATCCAGAAATTGGAAGTAAGGGAAGTATGGCTATCTACTTTACAGGAGCAGTCTCAGATGGTAGAGCTGCGCTAATGTTGGTTAACAAGACCGATGTAGATATCAAAAAAGATTTAGAGTTTTCACTGAGTTGGTCTTATGATGGAAATACTATTTTTGACAATCAGAAGATAAGTTATGCAATCAAGGATAGTGGTGAGTTACCTTCTTACACAACCACGTTAATTTTGTTACCATTAAATTCAGAGCAATTGGAGATTGTTGACTCGATGTCAGATCCTTCCAAGATGAAACTTTCGATGACAGATGTGAAGAGTGTCGACTAAGTTAGGAGGAGAATGTGACAACAGAAACCTTGTTATTTTTATTTGCTACAGTTGTTATTCTTTTATCCATAATTTTATTGTCTGGCACATATTTATATCTTTATTTTCGAGATGAAAAAATGGTACGTCTTGCCAAATCATCAGTTACAGGAACAGTTGTAGGCTATAGTAGTTTTAAACCTGGAAATCCTCCGATTGTCGAGTATATGGTCGGTGGAACCAGTTATAGGAAATCTTTACAGTATTTTATAATCAAAACGATCTCGCTTCCATGGGGGCCTGTACAAACATCTGATAACTATACAAGAGAGGACATGTTGGCAAATTCTCTAACCTTTTATCGTAATTCTTTTATATCGTTTAATAACTTAATGCGAACGCATTTTCCGGTCTATTCGAAGATGATGGTATGGTATGATCCTGAAAAACCAAACAGGGCTTATGTGGAACGATATTGTGGGATTAACAAGCTTTATAAATGGTTAGGCATTGGGAGCGTTATAATATTAATTATGATGTACGTTATTTTAGTAGTTGCTTATTTGTTAGATAAATAATGAACCTAAGAATATCAGATATTCAAGTAAAGTAGGAAAACTATATGTCAGATTTAAAGCTTTATTTTTTGTTGCTATTTGGACTTTTATTACTCTGTTCATCTGTACTTCTCTTTTTCCGTTATTTTTACAAAAGAGAACTAAGGATAAAAAATTTATCTACGGCATGCGTTGAGGGAATTGTAGTAGGATACAAGTATTCAAAACCAGCAGGTCCTCCAATTGTTGAATATAAAGTTGATGGGCGAACTTATCAAAGAAATCTGGACTACCTTAGAGTCATTCTCATATCAGTCCCTTGGAAGAGTGTACAAGCCACTTCTAGGTCAGATTTGTTAGCTCAAAAGATTCAAGAAGAGTTGGAAAAAATTGATAAAGATCTTTTGAGCCAAGAAGTGGATGTTGGTGGTACCGCCATAAAAGAAGGGAATCGCTATAAGCATATTTCTGGTCAAACTCGTTATGACTTCGAGGCCAATCTTCGGATGGCAGACCTCCAGCAAAATGGTTTGCGAGGTTATTATTTACGTCAGATTTTAAAGGAAAATCCAAATGATATAGCAAAAGCAGTTAATGATTTAAAAATTCTGGAAGAAAAACTGAATGCGATTGAACCATCTGGGGACTATACTAAGGAAGTGAAATCTCTTTTTAGTGGGGACGGTACCATTCCTCCTAAGCAACTGGGTGGAGAGAAGCTCGTAAAAGGATTGAGAGAATTCCAAAATATAACACGGAAAAATGAAGACTTTAAATTTAACTATGATGCATATAGTAAGAATGAGGACCTTTATTTCAATCAATTAGTTGGAGTAGAATAAAAAAGGGAGAATGAAACAAATCATGAAAAGATGGATAAGGATAAAAGTACATTGGAAACTGTTCTCGACGTTTGCTATATTGTTATGTATTACAGTTCTATATTTTTCATTTTTTAGTAAAATGACAGTAAATGAATCTCATAAGGAAAAATATGTAACTAATGAAAAAATTGAACGTTCAGATATTCAACTATTTGGAGATAAAAAGCAATACGTCCTCGCACCTAGTCATGTTAAGGTTTCTAAAAAATATGCGATCACTTATGAAAAAAAGGAAGCATTGGTAGAAAACCCGAATCATCTTCAATTAGAAGATGAATATTACAATCTTATTCTCTATAATCTAGAAGAAGAGGGTTTACCAGAACGCAAGATTGACCTCTATAAGGTAGTGCGAAACTATCAGAGTAAAAGTATTCCAATTTTTAACAATTTCGGAGGTTCTGTTTATCTAGGAGATACTCACTACTTTTCGTTGGAAATCTGTGATTTATCAGATGAAAAGGATCTAGTTTTCAAAAATGTTTACCTCAATTTGGAGACTGAAGAAGTGGTGGATCTTCCCAAAGACACAAAATTTGAAAGGGACTCTGATATAAGTGATACCGCACAAGTAACTAATTATAATAAGGTTTTAAGGAGTATAGGTTATTTTGATCCTTCAAATGAGATTGGCGTAACTAGGTCTGAAGGGCAAGTTCCAGACCCTAATATCAATCTCTATAGTCTTTATCCAGACCTAGAAGATAAACTCATCAATCAGGATTGGTCACTTTATATTCGTCCAGATAAGGTTACACCGGATGAGTGGTTTGACACCCTTCTTCATTGGTTCGCCCCCAAGGGTGAAGACATCCTCACAGTTTATGGACTGAATGATGATGGGAAAGCCTCAGATGTTCAGATTCATAACAGCCAAGAGGCGAATGCCTGGTTGGAGCAGCATCCAGATCTAAAAAACCTTTATAAAGTAGACATGGGAGACAGCTGATGAGTAATAAGAAAATTAATCCGGATAATCTCAGCCGTGTGAATGGTGCATTTAAGGATATGAGTGGAGAGTTAGAACATAACGTTTCGGATCTCATTTCTTCAAGTGCCACGGAAAAGCTTCAAGCTGCGACCGATGGTATTAAAAAACTCTCTAAGGAAATGGTGGAGACGATTAGTTCCTTAGATGAGTATCTTGGGGCGGTTGGTGAGGCCTTTTGAAGCGCAGATGCGAGTATGGCTCAGTCCATCGGCCAGAATATGTATACGAAAGCACCTGAGTCACGAGCAGAACGTAGAGAGCGTTATATCCAAGGTGGAAAAGATTCCAAGGAACGCCACCATCGAAGAAAAATGGTTGATATCGCAGAGAGTCAATACAAAGATTTTCCATAATTATAGGAATCCATCTGAATTCATTTCAGGTGGGTTTCTTTTATTAATGGTGTGAACTTTTTGGTAAAATCTAGCTCAATTCGTGTATTTAGCAAAATTCACCCCAATAGTCTTTGTCTTATACAATTTCTTCCTAGTATAAGTTTAGTATGATATAATTAAATACGAATAATATTAAGGAGTTATAAATGAAAATAGGAAAAGGTATCAATTGGATTTTGATTCTGTTCAGTTGCGTAAATGCTATAGTACTGATAAGTTTTGTGTTCTTCTTTAATCATAAGAAGCAAGATGTAGAAGCAGTAAATGCTACAACAGAACAGGTTTCTACTACGAGTACGACAGCGACTAGTACAACAACCACTAGTGTAACGACTACCCAAGATAGTAGTACGACTACGGAGGAAAAACCTTCGACACAAGAAGAACAAACGAATGCTAAATCACAAAAAATAGATGAGCAAGCCATTCAAAATGGAGATTTCTCTACTCTAGTTGGAACTTGGAGAAATGGACTAGGGCAAGAGTTTACATTCGATAAAAATGGACTAGTAAACAGTGGAAATATTGAAAAAGTGCGCATAGGGAGCCATGGAACGATTGAATTCAGCATTAGAGATGGTATCTCAGGGTATGGAATGAGTATTTATCCTGCTGGACTTATTATGGATGGGTTAGATACTGATTTAACTAAAAATAGGCTTATTGCTGGTCAAGCTGCTCCAACTAGATCAGAACAAGTTTTTTATAAAGTAGATTAAATGATAAGAGGTTGGGACAAAAGATCCCGACCTCACTTTTTATTAGCAATTAAACTTTGACGCGGTAGCTGATTGAACTTTTTGTTCGTCTTTTAGACTCCAAAAAGCTCCTAATCATCCTCGCGGGGCTGGGACTACGAAATCGAGACTTTGTCTATCGATTTCTGTCCCACCGCCTTTCTTCTTTATTTGTAAGTCAGTATCGTTTTATGAAGGTTAAATCAAGTATGTTTCAAAAATAGCTTCCATAGGCGTTCCAGCCTGTTTAGCAAGATGTTGGTATTTATGAGGACCTTGATGGATATTATTTTTCTTCATAGTATGTTGTGTTATAATGTAGATACGATATGAATAAATTAAGATAACTCTTTAAATGCTGTAAATGTCACTTTGTGTGAACATGAGTACATTTGAATTTAGAGAATGATAGGAGATGCTTTACAATGATAAATTTAGAGCTGATGTCTGAAGAAAATAGCATAGATGTTTATTCTTTTGAAAAAGAAAATCGGGAGTATTTTGAGCGGAATTTACCTCCTAGACCAGCTACCTATTTTGATTCAGAAGGTTTTAAAGAAATTACAAGGGAATTGTTAAGGGAACAAGAGAATCATGATGTCTACATGCATCTTATTAGAGATGCACAAGGTACTATGGTCGGAAGAATCAATTTAAGTGTCTTAGAGGATGATCGAAAAACAGCAGAACTTGGATATAGGATCGGAGAAAATGTTACTAATTTAGGTTATGCAAGTGAAGCGGTTAAACTCGTTTAGAAAAGGCCTTTACTACTTATGGTTTACATAAGATTATCGCAGGGACGGCAACGGACAATCTGATCTCTCAGAGAGTGCTTTTAAAAAATGGTTTCACCTTTAGTAGAATCATAGAGAATGACTTTCAAATGCATAACGAGTGGATTCATACGGCAGTATTTGAGATAAGGAATCTATAGCATCATCATTACCAATCGTTTGCCAAAACTCAACATTTCTAGTAGACATTCGTCTACTTTTTTTATATAATAAAACTAAACAGAAATGGTTGAATTTTAAAAATAAAGTCAACTTACGATGAAAACATCACGCTAGGAGGTAAATCATGTACCAACCAGAAAAACTTAAGGCTCGGAGAAAAGAGTTAAAGCTAACACAGAAAGAGATTGCAGAGAAGCTTGGCATTAGTTTTCAGGCTTATTCGGCTTGGGAACGTGGAGTCAAGGAGCCTTCCGAAGAAAAGGTTAGTCAGCTAGAGAAAATCTTAAAAGTACCAAAAGGTTATTTCACCCAAATCGAAATTGTTCGCCTTTATAACAGCCTTTCCAATAAAGGAAAAGAGAAGGTAGTGCTCTATGCTCGCAATCTGGCTCAAGAAGAACAAACCAAGAAAGTTACAGCCATTTCAGAAAAACTCTACGAGTATCATGTCTATGAACGCATGTCGGCTGGGATTGGTGCTTCAGTTTATGATGATCGAAATTTCGATACGGTTTATTTCAATGAAGAACTAGCTCACGATTTTGCTTCATGGGTGTCTGGAGATTCCATGGAACCCAAATATCAAAATGGTTCAGTAGCTCTGATTCGAGAAACCGGATTTGATTATGACGGTGCTGTCTATGCAGTGGTTTGCAATAACCAGACCTATATCAAACGGGTCTATCGAGAAGAGGATGGCTTGCGTCTGGTCTCCATCAATCCTAAATACAAAGATATTTTCATTTCTTATGAGGAAGATCCTAGAATTGTGGGTATTATCGTTGGGAACTTTATACCCATGGAGGGATAGTCTATGGGCTATTTTGATTATTCCAGAGAGCCCAAAGTGATATTGCCTTTGTCGATATGAAGTCCTTTTATGCTAGCGTTGAGTGTGTAGAAAGAGGACTCCATCCCCTTAAAACCTCCCTTTGTGTCATGAGTCGGGCGGATAATTCTGTTGGGCTGATTCTTGCCTCCTCACCTATGTTTAAAAAGGTCTTTGGAAAAGCAAATGTTGGCCGTGCCTATGACCTGCCCTTTGATATCAAAACGCGTAAATTTTCCTACTACAATGCCAAAAAACAAGGCTTACGGACAGATCCAGCCTATGTGAAATTTATCGAAGACTGGGCTCGGGTGACCGTCATTGTCCCTCCTCGGATGGATAAGTATATCGCAGTCAACATGGAAATTCAGCGCATTTTCCAGAATTATGGCAGTCCAGATGATATTTATCCTTATTCAATTGATGAAGGCTTTATTGATCTAACCAGTTCGCTCAATTATTTTGTCCTGGACCAGCAGATTTCTCGCAAAGATAAGCTAGATATGCTTTCGGCTCGGATTCAGAGAGATATCTGGCGGCAGACGGGGATTTACTCGACGGTCGGTATGTCGAATGCCAATCCCCTGCTTGCTAAGTTGGCCTTGGATAATGAAGCCAAGCACACACCGACTATGCGAGCCAATTGGTCTTACCAGGACGTGGAGGATAAGGTCTGGTCTATTCCAAAGATGACCGATTTTTGGGGGATTGGGCATCGGATGGAGAAACGCTTGAATAGCTTAGAAATCTATTCGATTAAGGAATTAGCCAATAGCAATCCTGATGTTCTGAAGAAGGAACTTGGCCAAGCTGGACTTCGCTTGTGGTTTCATGCCAATGGGATTGACGAGAGTAATGTTCATACACCCTATAAAGCCAAATCTCACGGCTTAGGCAATTCGCAAATTTTACCGAGAGACTATGTCAAACAGCGAGACATCGAAATTATCCTTCGAGAGATGGCTGAGCAGGTGGCTATCAGGCTTCGACGGGTCAGAAAGAAGACGACAGTTGTGTCTATTCATCTTGGTTTTTCTAAGCAGGAACAAAAACGCTCCATCCATACCCAGATGAAGGTGGAGCCGACCAATAATACCGGTCTTTTAGTCAGTTATGTACTGAAATTATTCCATAGCAAATATACTTCTGGGGCTGTCAGGAGTGTTGCTGTTAGTTATTCAGGATTTGTGGACGAATCCTTTGGTTTGATTTCCCTCTTTGATGATGTAGACAAAGTAGAAAAAGAAGAAAGGCTCCAAACTGCCATTGATTCCATTCGAGAACAATTCGGCTTTACTTCCCTTTTGAAGGCAACTGCCTTAGAGGATGCATCGAGAAGTATTGCCAGAAGTAAGCTGATTGGAGGGCACTCTGCTGGAGGATTAGATGGATTAAAATGATTGATCGCTCTTATTTGCCCTTCCAATCCGCGAGGGATTATCAGGATCCAGGCATGCAGAAGTGGATGGGCTTTTTTCTATCGGAGCATACCAGTTCCCTCAGTGCAGAAAAAAATCGTGTGGATTTATCGACAGATTTGAATCCAGTCGAGAAGTTGTTGCTGCTTTCCCAGCTCTACGTCGGACGCCTAAAAGGCTCTTTTATGGTCAAGGAGAAAAATCATAAAAGCACGATAGTGGGTGAAGTAAGAGAATTATCTCCTCAAGAAATCTCTGTTAGAACGGATGAAGGCTATAGATTAATCAGGCTAGATGATATTCTCGCCATCCAACTTTGTCAGGAGGAAGTTGATGACTAGAAAAGAGTTATATGAAAACAAATTGCAGATGGATTATTTTTCAGATGACTATATTCGTTTTGAGGAAGATTTCCAAAAATACTCTGCCATGAATGTACCCCTGACTTTTCTGATTGACGACATCCTACGAACTATGGCTATTAACCAAAAGGACTACTTTGTCTTGAATAAGGAAAATGCTAAGGACGGAAGGGGACATCGGTTTTATTTTAGAGTGAAGATGGGAAAAGATTGTCCACGTACTCGAACCTATACCTATCTTGGACTGGGGCGAAATCATTAGTAAGAATTCTTATCTTAGATATATTTGTTGAAATAATAACACTGCAAACAACTATAATTTCCAGCCATTCAAGAGCTATTTCTTGAATGGTTTTTTGTTTGCTGTTTAAAAGCAATTGAACTATACCAATTTTTATTCTTGACAAGTTAAACAAACAAGTATATACTGTTTTTGCTGATTCTACAAATCGAGAATTAGACTATACCAATTTTAAGGAGAAAACACAGTCTATCTGTGTCGTATATACTATGTGTGGAATTGTTGGTGTTGTTGGAAACACAAATGCAACTGATATTTTAATTCAAGGACTTGAAAAACTCGAATACCGTGGTTATGATTCGGCTGGAATTTTTGTTCTAGGTGGTGCTGAAAGCCATTTGGTAAAAGCAGTTGGTCGTATTGCAGAATTGTCTGCCAAAACTGCTGGCGTTCAGGGGACAACTGGTATCGGACATACTCGTTGGGCTACTCATGGGAAACCAACAGAGGACAATGCTCACCCACACCGCTCTGAGACAGGACGTTTTGTCTTGGTCCACAATGGTGTGATTGAAAACTATCTTGAAATCAAGGAAGAATACCTTGCAGGTCACCATTTCAAAGGACAAACGGATACAGAAATCGCTGTACACTTGATTGGAAAATTTGTTGAAGAAGACGACATGTCAGTACTTGAAGCCTTTAAAAAAGCCCTTCATATCATCCGTGGTTCTTATGCCTTTGCCTTGATCGACTCTGAAAATCCAGATGTCATTTATGTAGCCAAGAACAAATCACCACTCTTGATTGGTCTTGGTGATGGCTACAACATGGTCTGCTCAGACGCCATGGCCATGATTCGTGAGACTAACCAATACATGGAAATCCATGATCAAGAGTTAGTAATTGTGAAGGCTGATAGTGTCGAAGTTCAGGACTATGATGGCAACAGTCGTGAGCGTGCCAGCTACACTGCAGAGCTTGACTTGTCAGATATCGGTAAGGGAACTTACCCTTACTACATGCTTAAGGAAATCGATGAGCAACCAACGGTGATGCGTAAGTTGATCCAAGCCTACACTGATGAGGCTGGTCAAGTAGTGGTAGACCCAGCGATCATCGAGGCTGTTCAAGAGGCAGACCGTATCTACATTCTTGCAGCTGGAACATCTTACCACGCAGGGTTTGCTTCTAAGAAGATGCTAGAAGAATTGACAGATACGCCAGTTGAGCTTGGTATTTCATCTGAGTGGGGATATGGTATGCCACTTCTTAGCAAGAAACCACTTTTCATCTTTATCAGCCAATCTGGTGAAACAGCGGATAGCCGTCAGGTTTTGGTCAAGGCCAATGAAATGGGTATCCCAAGCTTGACAGTGACAAACGTGCCAGGATCAACTCTGTCACGTGAAGCCAACCATACTATGTTGCTTCATGCAGGTCCTGAAATTGCTGTAGCTTCAACCAAGGCATATACTGCGCAAATCGCAGCCCTTGCCTTCCTTGCAAAGCGGTTGGTGAAGCAAATGGCAATGAAAATGCCAAAGCTTTTGATCTGGTTCACGAATTGTCAATCGTAGCTCAGTCTATCGAATCAACCCTTTCAGAAAAAGAATTAATTGATAGTAAGGTTCGTGAACTTCTTGAAACAACACGCAATGCCTTTTACATCGGACGTGGTCAAGATTACTATGTAGCCATGGAAGCCAGTCTCAAACTCAAAGAGATTTCTTACATTCAATGTGAAGGTTTTGCGGCAGGAGAACTCAAACACGGAACCATTGCCTTGATTGAAGATGGAACACCAGTTTTAGCTCTCTTGTCAGACCCAGTCCTTGCCAACCACACTCGTGGAAATATCCAAGAAGTAGCTGCCCGTGGCGCTAAGGTCCTTACCATTGCAGAAGAAAATGTTGCTAAAGATACAGACGATATCGTCCTTACAACGGTCCACCCTTACCTCTCGCCAATCTCAATGGTGGTACCAACGCAACTAGTCGCTTACTTTGCAACCCTTCACCGTGGACTCGACGTGGATAAACCACGTAATCTTGCTAAGTCTGTAACGGTAGAATAAGGAAATCCTCTTACTAAATTCCAACTTTTCTTGTCAATCTATAAAAATCTTGTTATACTATAGAAAAGTAGCTAGCAGTGAAGTATAAGGAGATTGGAGCGGAAATGAAAAAAGGGAAAATTTCATCTATCTTAGGACTCTTGTTTGCAAGTTCGTTTTTGATTCGAACTATCATCATTCATCAAATGAGAGCTTCAAAGAAACAAGAGAGTGAAAAGATTGCTGCAGTTCAGAAATTTATCAAATCTCAAGAACAGGCAGAATCAGAAAAACAAAAAGGTTTTTATACGGATATCCTTAGAAATGGATCAGAAACTTCTGAACCAGGACCTAGCTATGACAAAACCATATTTGTGAATCAACAATACAATATTGGTGTTCGAGACGGTGCCTACTATCTAGTAACAATCAGTAGCAAAAAAGAACTCCTGCTAGAAGGGGTCGATAATGCCTATGCCCTAGCAGTTAGGAATGAAGATAAAAACAAACAAGAAGTTGCTATGGTTGTTCATAAAGATGGAGCTTGGCATGTTATAAATGAGGAAGGGGAAATTACGAAAACCCTTGACCGACAATATATAACAGCTCATACCAAGTTTGTGGTTAAGAATCAAACACTTGATTTTGAATAATGTGACTACTGCGTGATTTTATAGAAATACATAGATTTCAAAAACCTCCTAGATTCTTTCTAGGAGGTTTTTAAAGTTATAAATCTTGCATAGAAATCTTATTGAGTTCGTTGACAACTTGCAGAATAGATAGTCGACTGATATTGATGACGAGCATGTCTTCCAGGCCTTTGATATCAAAATTAGTGATAATAGCATCGTAGTCACTATCCATGATTTCTTCGATGTTAAGGGTTTCTTTATCCCAAGTTTCATACTGGATGTTATTTGAAGTATGGAATTCGTAGAGGGAAATCAAGAATTGTGGGTGAGCAAAGTCATACTCACTCAGAACTAAGACCTTGACTTTCTTTTTATGTTCAAATAATTGATCTGTAAGCCCTTCAGCGTGAGTAAAGAGGGTGTAGATCAGGTGAGAAAGGGCAGGTGTCTTCTCCTTTGTCCCATAATGCTCTTGTAACGCATCATTTCAAAGACGGTTGCTTCATAAAATTTAGGGAAGAATTTCTTAATATTTCCAAGCGTATAATCCTTGTTTTGTGAAATGATCGATTCGGAGTTGATTTCTCTTCTCTCAAGCAAGGCAGTATTGTGTAAGTTCCAAATCAAGGTATCCGTATTTGAAAATTGAACACCAAATCTTCGAGTCAAGTTGTCTAGAATGTCTCGTGCAGCATGATAGGAACGATCGACTTGTTCGTAAGATTGACGGGCAGCTAGGAAATCTTCAACTGTAAAGAAGAGAGCAGGTTCTGCAAAAGGGCTAAAAATCTGATTGAGGTTCTCTGGTGTAATTTCAACATTGAGGCCTTGGGCCAATTCTTGCAGTTGCTGTTGGAAATCATCAAGCTGGTCGTAGATTGGGCTCAACCAAGAAGTACTTTGTTTTGGCAAACGAACAAAATAGCCTCTCTTCATTCGGTGCAAATCGACTGTAGCCTGTGTTCTGATTTGGTAAAGATTTTGATATTTTGCAGGGAATTTCGCCAAATTGATAAAGAAAGAAACAAAATTATCAATGTCTGCTTCTTTGATTTCTGTGAAGGGCCATTCTAAAAAGCTATAGGCCTCGTGGAAATATTGGGAGAAGAAAAATCGAATATCTTTTTCATCGCCAATGATAGAGATAGGGGTTACCTTGAGCTTAAAGCGATAGGTTCCATCAAGAATCTTATTGATATCCGCAACCTTCTTACGCAAAGATGGAAGAGAAATACCCAAAGATTCGGCAAGATGTTCATAGGTAAAAGGTCTGTCCAAGAGGAAGAAAGCTTTTAAAATTTGGAAATAATCAGATGTCTGTAAAAAATATTGATAGATTCGCTCGATACCATTATTTTGTACATTCACCATCATAATCCCTGCAGTTGAATGTCTGATATCAAAGTCAGGGAAGACTTCGCGTAAATCCTTGATATCACTCTTGATGATACGAGCGTTGTAGCCAATAATCTTAGATAAATCATCTAGGTAAATCCAGTCAGGATTTTCAAACAAATATTCTAAAATCTTTAATTGTCTCTGCTCTTTTTGGCTGAGTAATTCTCTCATTATAAATAAACTCCCGAAGTAATGTTAGAATAATTAGAAAAGAAGATAACCGGAGATTGTCAGAATTCTTGCATAAAAGAAAGCCACCCCTTAAGAGAGAGTCGAAATCTATCGAAGAAGGGTGATACTTGATAAGAAGTTCTACGAGTCTTCAATCTATTTACGATATAAACGATCGTATTGGTAGTATGGATCAAAGGTTACGTTAATTCCCAATTTACGGAGAACATTCTTATCTTCGTCCGTTAAGATGACAGTAGAATGAGCTTCGCTTCCTTTGAGATTTCCGAGTTCTTTCATAGCACGGTCTGCATCCGGATTCTGCATAGCTGTGATTGCAAGAGCGATGAGAATCTCATTGGAATGAAGACGTGGATTGCGACTACCTAAGTGATTGATTTTCAAACCTTGGATTGGTTTCACCACTTCTGGTTCAATTAACTTGGTTTCAGCATCGATATTCGCTGACTTTTTGATAGCATTGATCAAGGCAGCAGCTGTTGGACCAAAGAGTTCCGAGTTTTTACCAGTGACAATTTCACCAGAAGGTAACTCAAGTGCTAGAGCAGGTCCGTTTGTTTCTTCGGCTTTTTGTCGAGCAGCAACAGCGACCTTGCGGTCGGCTGGTGTGATGCCGAGATCATTCATGAGAAGTTCGATTTTCTTGACAGCAGACTCAGTAACTTTTTCAGCTTTAAAGTCGAGAACGGTTTGGTAGTAGCGACGGATAATCTCTTGTTTTGATGCTTCAATTGCCGCATCGTTATCAGTAATTGCAAAACCAACCATATTTACACCCATATCGGTTGGAGATGCATAAGGAGACTCGCCCAAGATACGTTCAAGCATACGTTTGAGAACAGGGAAAATCTCAATATCACGGTTGTAGTTAACTGTTGTTTTTTCGTAAGTTTGGAGATGGAAAGGGTCAATCATGTTAACGTCATCCAGGTCTGCTGTAGCAGCCTCATAGGCTAAATTGACTGGGTGATGAAGGGGCAGGTTCCAAACTGGGAAGGTTTCGAATTTAGCGTAACCAGACTTGATACCATTGATTTGGTCGTGGTACATATTGGACATACAAGTTGCCAACTTACCTGAACCAGGTCCAGGAGCTGTCACGACAATCAAGTTACGACTAGTTTTGATATAGTCGTTTTTCCCCATACCTTCAGGTGAGATGATGTGATCCATATCTGTCGGATATCCCTTGATAGGGTAGTGGAGATAAGAGTCGATCCCATTTTTCTCTAATTGATTACGGAAGGCATCTGCTGCAGGTTGACCAGCATATTGAGTGATAACGACAGAGCCAACAAAGATACCTAATTCGTTAAATTTATCAATCAAGCGAAGCACTTCTTGGTCGTACGAAATACCCAAGTCACCACGAGCCTTTGAGTGCTCGATATTGCTAGCGTTAATGGCAATGACAACCTCAACTTGTTCTTCAACTCTTGCAAGAGTTTGATTTTGTTATCTGGCTCATATCCAGGAAGGACGCGGGCAGCGTGGAAATCTTCCAACATTTTTCCCCCAAACTCTAAGTAGAGCTTGCCGTCAAATTGGTTGATACGCTCCAAAATATGGTCGCGTTGTAAGTTTAGATATTTTTCAGAACTAAAAGCTTGTTTTTTCATTTTTTTACCTCTGACTTCTATTATAATAAAAAATTGGAAGATAGGAAACTACGGAGTCAAAAAAGAAATTAAAAAGATTAGGCAAACGCTTGCACTAAGTTTGAAAAAGCGCTATCATAGACTATAGATTATTAAAATAATGAGGTAAGAAGATGCAAGAAAAATGGTGGCATAATGCAGTTGTCTATCAAGTCTACCCTAAAAGTTTCAAGGATAGTAATGGAGATGGAATTGGTGATTTACCCGGAATAACTAGCAAGTTAGACTATCTAGCTAAGCTAGGAATCACAGCAATCTGGCTTTCACCAGTTTATGACAGTCCAATGGATGATAATGGTTATGACATTGCCAACTACCAAGACATCGCTTCTATCTTTGGAACCATGGAAGACATGGACCAGCTGATCGCTGAGGCCAAAAAACGAGACATTCGAATCATCATGGACTTGGTTGTCAATCATACATCCGATGAGCATGCTTGGTTTATCGAAGCGCGTGAAAATCCTCAAAGTCCCGAACGTGACTACTATATCTGGAGAGACCAGCCCAATGATTTGACGTCTGCTTTTAGTGGTTCTGCTTGGGAATACGATGAAAAATCTGGTCAATATTACCTACACTTTTTCAGTAAGAAACAACCAGACCTCAATTGGGAAAATGAAGAGCTCCGCCAAAAAATCTATGAGATGATCAATTTCTGGATTGATAAGGGGATCGGTGGTTTCCGCATGGACGTAATCGATATGATTGGAAAGATTCCGGATGAGAAAATCGTGAGCAACGGTCCTATGTTGCACCCTTATCTCAAGGAGATGAACAAGGCAACCTTTGGGGATAAAGATTTGTTGACTGTTGGTGAAGCCTGGGGAGCAAATCCAGAAGAGGCTAAGCGTTATTCGAACCCAGAAGGTCAAGAGTTGTCTATGGTCTTCCAGTTTGAACATATTTGTCTTCAGTATCAGGAAGGTCAACCTAAATGGCATTACCAAAAAGAGTTAAATGTAGGGAAATTAAAAGAGATTTTCAACAAGTGGCAAACAGAGCTCGGAGTGGAAGATGGTTGGAACTCCCTATTCTGGAACAACCATGATCTTCCACGCATTGTTTCCATTTGGGGGGATGAGGAGCAATACCGTGAGAAATCAGCTAAAGCTTTTGCGATTTTACTTCATTTGATGAGGGGGACGCCTTATATCTATCAAGGTGAAGAAATCGGTATGACCAATTTCCCATTTGAAAGTTTGGAGCAAGTAGAAGATATTGAATCTATCAACTATGCCAAAGAGGCGCTAGAACAAGGTGTACCGCTAGAGCAAATTATGGATAGTATTCGTGTGATTGGACGTGACAATGCTCGTACGCCAATGCAGTGGGATGCTACAGATTATGCTGGCTTTTCAAGCACGAAGCCATGGTTAGGAGTCAATCCAAACTATGATGCTATCAATGTTGAGTCTGCTTTAGATGATCCAAACTCTATCTTCTATACCTACCAAAAATTAGTCCAGCTTCGCAAGGAAAATAGCTGGCTGGTTCAAGCTGACTTTGAATTATTAGAAACGGCTGAGAAAGTCTTTGCCTATATTCGCAAGGACGGGGAACGCCGTTTCCTAGTAGTAGCTAACCTCTCAAATCAAGAACAAGAATTTCACTTTAATGGGGTTCTCAAATCAATCTTAGTTGCTAACACCGAGATTCAAGAAAATCTCGAGCAACTAGCACTGGCTTCTTGGGATGCATTCTGTGTCGAATTGACCAATTAAACCTAAAAAAACTCAAGTATCCAAGATGCTTGAGTTTTTTCTAAAATAAGTGTAGAAATTTCTTAAAAAAATATTATTTTGAATTTTCTAAAAAATACCCTTAAAACCCTTGCTTTTATAAAAAAATAGGGTATAATGGTGAAAAATAGTATTTTAAAGGAGAATACCGATGAAATCGAAAAAGTTGCTCGCAGTAGCAGGGATAACGATGAGTGCAGCTCTTCTTTTAGCGGCTTGTGGAAAGACAGAGAAAAAAGCAGACGCTCCAACAACATTTTCATACGTATATGCCATCGATCCATCAACATTGGATTATAGCGTTACAAGTAAAAGTTCAACATCAGACGTCATCGCTAACTTGGTCGACGGACTCTTGGAAAATGACAAATACGGAAACTTGATTCCATCTCTTGCTGAAGACTGGTCGGTTTCGCAAGACGGTTTGACCTACACATACAAGCTACGTAAAGGTGTCAAATGGTATACTTCTGAAGGTGAAGAGTACGCTGAGGTCAAGGCTCAAGACTTTGTGACTGGTTTGAAGCATGCTGCTGATGGTAAGTCAGATGGTCTAACTCTTATCCAAGATTCTATCAAAGGCTTGGCAGAATACGTTAGTGGTGAAAGCAATGACTTCTCAACAGTTGGAGTTAAAGCAATTGACGACTACACTGTTCAATACACCTTGAACAAACCAGAAAGCTTCTGGAATTCCAAGGTAACAACAGCGACTATGCTCCCAGTTAATGAAGAATTCCTGAATTCTCAAGGTAAAGATTATGGTGCAGCAACACCTTCAGGTATTCTCTATAATGGACCATATATTTTGAAGAACTTCACTTCAAAATCAGTGATCGAGTACGAAAAGAACCCTAATTATTGGGATAAAGACAATGTTAAGATTGACCACGTCAAACTTACTTTTTACGATGGATCTGACCAAGAATCATTGATTCGTAGTTTCTCATCAGGAGCCTATACAACAGCTCGTCTCTTCCCAACAAGTTCAAACTTTGACTCAACTAAGCAAGAATACGGGGATAAGATTGTTTATAGCCCGCAAGAAGCAACTAGCTATTACTTTACTTTCAACGTGAATCGCCAGTCTTACAATAAAACAGCTAAGACAGATGAAGCGCAAAAGACTTCTACAAAAGAAGCGCTTCTTAATAAAAACTTCCGCCAAGCAATCAACTTTGCTCTTGACCGTCATTCTTATTCTGCTCAGATGAATGGTGAAGAAGGAGCGGACAAGATTATCCGTACCAGTCTTGTACCGTATGACTATGTTCAGGTCGGTGAAAAGACCTTCGGTGAATTGGCTCAAGAACAATTGGTAACATATGGAGACCAGTGGAAAGATGTAGCTTTGACAGATGGTAAAGACACTATTTACAATCCAACAAAAGCAAAAGCTGCCTTTGAAAAAGCCAAGTCAGAATTACAAGCCAAGGGCGTAACCTTCCCAATTCATTTGGATATTCCAGTTGAACAAACAGATGTCATTGCTGTTCAACAAACCAACTCCCTCAAACAATCTGTCGAAGCAGCACTTGGAACTGAAAATGTTGTCATCGATGTGCTTCAATGACAGATAATGAGAAAATGAGTATTACTTCTCAAGCCAAGGTTCCTTCTCAAAAAGACTATGACTTGAATGGAACTGGTTGGGGACCAGACTATCAAGATCCAGCTACTTATCTAAATATCTTGGATGCTAAGAAGGGTTCTGCCCTTAAACACTTGGGTATCACAAAAGGTAAAGATTCAGAAGTCATGGCTCAAGTTGGACTTGATGAGTACAAGAAACTCTTGGATGATGCAGCATCAGAAACAACCGACCTTAACAAACGCTATGAAAAATATGCCAAAGCACAGGCTTGGGTATCTGATAGCTCACTCCTCATCCCTGTAGCGTCTTCAGGAGGTTCTCCTACAGTTAGTCGTACAGTACCATTCTCGAAAGCCTACTCTCAAGTTGGTATCAAGGGAGATCCGTTTGTATTTAAAGGTTTAGAGTTGCAAAATGATATTGTAACCACTAAAGAATACGAAGAAGCTCTCAAGAAATGGCAAAAAGAGAAACTTGAAACAAATGCTAAATATCAAAAAGAGTTAGCGAACCACGTTAAATAATTTTAAACAACGGTGAAAGAAATCCTGATTTTATGCGGGGTTTCTTTCTTTTTTCATATACTGACGAGAGGGCAAATAATTAAATAACTTTACTTTTGGGGCGAAATTTGGTAAAATAGCTATATGTCATAAAACCTAACATACAAGGAGAAAATGAATCATGAAACTCAAAAAACGACTGATTGGAGCGGGGTTGACGCTTGCCGCGGCGGTCTTATTGACAGCGTGTGGGAAGTCAGCATCAGATGTTAAAACCTACTCGTCAACATTTGGTGCCGACCCGACAACCTTCAACTACCTGTTGGACTACTCTGGTGATAATACTGCTGTTGTAACCAACTTGGTAGATGGTTTGCTTGAAAATGACAATTATGGAAATCTCATTCCTGCTCTTGCAGAAGATTGGAGTGTTTCAAAGGATGGTTTGACTTACACTTATAAGCTTCGTCAGGATGCTAAATGGTTCACTGCTGATGGGGAAGAATATGCTTCAATTAAAGCGCAGGATTTCGTCACAGGTATCAAGTATGCAGCTGATAACAAGAGTCAAGCTCTCGATTTGATTCAGAACTCTATTAAGGTTTGGATGATTATGTAACAGGTGCTAATACAGACTTTTCAAATGTTGGTGTGAAAGCCTTAGATGATTACACAGTCGAGTATACTTTGACACGTCCAGAGCCGTTCTGGAACTCAAAGACGACTAACAGTATCTTGTTCCCTGTAAATGAAGAATTCCTAGCTTCTAAAGGAAAAGACTTCGGAACTTTGAAACCTGATAGCATCCTTTATAGTGGGCCATATTTGTTAAAAGATTTCACATCTAAATCATCTATCGAGTATGTGAAAAATCCACATTACTATGATCAAGAAAAAGTAACGATAGAAAAGGTAAAATTGGCCTACTTTGACGGTTCAGACCAAGACTTGACAATCCGTAACTTTGAAAGTGGTGCTTATTCATCTGCAGGTGTTTATCCAAACAGCTCAAACTTCGCTAAGACCAAGGAAAAATACAAGGACAATATCGTTTATAGCTTGCAGGATGCGACTTCTTGGTACTATAATTTTAACGTTAATCGCCAAACATATAATCATACAGCTAAGACTAGCGATGAGCAAAAACAAGCTACCCAAGCTGCGATTTTAAATAAAAATTTCCGTCAAGCGATCAACTTTGCCATTGACCGTACAGCTTATTCGGCTCAGTCTAATGGAGAAGAAGCAGCTAAAAACACTCTTCGTAACTCGCTTGTACCACCAACTTTCGTGCAAGTAGGTGACAAGACTTTTGGTGAGACAGTTTCATCTAAGTTGGTAAACTATGGTACACAATGGTCAAATATGAATCTTGAAGATGCTCAAGACGGTTATTTCAATAAAGAAAAAGCACAAGCGAAGTTTGCAGAAGCTAAAAAAGAATTGGAAGCACAAGGTGTGAGCTTCCCAATTCATTTGGACTTGCCTGTAGACCAGGTTAACAAGACCTTGCTTTCTGGAACAAACTCAATCAAACAATCAATCGAATCAACGCTCGGTTCTGAAAATGTAGTGGTTGATGTTATCCAATTGTCAACAGATGATTATACAAATGCAACAGTTCAAGCACCAACTCCTGCAGATCATGACTATGATTTGAACTTGGATGGATGGTCAGCTGACTACCAAGATCCTTCAACTTACCTCAATCCTTTCAATGCTGAGGATGGATTCTATCTCAAGATTTTAGGACTTGATCCAAGTAAGGACACAGCTAAGATTACTAGTCTAGGATTGGACCAATATACTCAAAAATTGAAAGCAGCAGATGCAGAAAACACAGACGTAGCTAAACGCTATGAAAACTACGCAGAGGCACAAGCTTGGTTGATTGATAGTTCTCTTCTAATCCCAGTTGTGTCAAACGGTGGTGGAGCTTCAGTAACACGTGTGACACCATTTACACGAGCTTACTCACTTGTCGGAATCAAAGGTACTGGAAGTAACTATAAGTACATGAAATTGCAAACCGAAGTCGTAACAACTGCTCAATTTGACGAAGCTAAAGCCAAATGGGAACAAGAACGTAAAAACTCAGTCGAAAAGAGTCAAAAAGAATTCGAAAGTCACGTTAAATAATAAAAAAATAGAGCTTTTTAAGAGCTCTATTTTTTTATTTTAGCTGTTTTTTGAAAACATAAAATGTAGTAATAGCACTAATAAATATACACTAACTAAATACATTTTCAAAATAAAACGTTTCCTTGACTAATGTAGATAGCCTTTAGAGGTACTTTGTGATATAATTGAATTAAAATGTTTTGAAGAGGTGTTCCATGAAAAGTAGACGCATAAAAAAAAGTAAATCTAGTAAATTTCAGCAGAGCTTAAACATAGGTTTGTTGCTAATCTATGCTATTCTAGCTTCTTTTTTATTGTTTTTGATTTTTAAATATCAGATTTTAGCGGTCAGCTATTTTAATATTATCCTGGCAGTAGTTTTAGTGCTCATAGCATTATTATCCCTCTTGTTGATAGTTAAACGCAAAGCCAAGGTGTTCACCTTGATAGTCCTAATGCTCTCGATTTTATTTAGCTCTGTAGCTTTAGTAGCTGTAAATCGATTTGTAGGACTTGCCAATCAATTTAACGCAACTTCAAATTATTCAAGCTACTCTATAAGTGTGGCGGTGTTAGCAGACAGTGAGATTAATAACGTTTCTCAACTTTCTAGTGTAGCTGCTCCAACAGGATCAGATGCTGAGAATATTCAAAAATTGATAGATGACATTAAAACAACTCAAAACAAGGAATTGACAGTAGAAGAAGCGTCTTCTTACCTAGCGGCCTATAAGAGCTTGTTAGATGGAGAAACCAAAGCAATCGTCTTAAACAGTGTTTTTGAAAATCTGATTGAGCAGGAATATCCTGACCACGCTAAGAAGATCAAGAAAATCTACACCAAGGATTTGACCAAGAAAGTGGAAGCGCCTAAGGTGGCTACAGGAAATTCTTTCAATGTCTACATCAGTGGGATTGACACCTATGGTCCTATTAGTTCAGTTTCGCGCTCAGATGTCAATATCATCATGACAGTGAATCAAGATACTAAGAAGATTCTTTTGACGACAACTCCTCGAGATGCCTATGTCCCTATTGCAGATGGTGGAAACAACCAAAACGATAAATTGACGCATGCGGGGATTTACGGTGTAGATGCTTCTATCCATACCTTAGAAAAATCTTTATGGTATCGACTTGAACTACTATGCCCGCCTTAATTTTTACTTCGTTCTTGAAATTGATTGACCTTCTTGGAGGCGTTGACGTCTATAATGACCAAGAATTTACATCGCGTCATGGGCAATACCACTTCCCGGTCGGCAATGTCCATCTGGATTCTGAACAAGCTTTAGGATTTGTACGTGAGCGTTATTCGCTTGCGGATGGTGATGGGGATCGCGGTCGTAACCAACAAAAAGTCATTGCGGCCATTATCCAGAAATTAACCTCGGCAGAATCCCTAAAAAACTATGATAGTATTATTCAGAGCTTGCAGGATTCAATTCAGACCAATATGCCACCAGAAACAATGGTCAGTCTTGTCAATACTCAGTTGGCAAGCGGAGGAAAATATACCGTTACCAATCAAGATTTGAAAGGGACTGGTCATATGGGTCTTCCTTCTTACGCCATGCCTGATAGCAATCTTTACATGTTAGAAATCGACCCAACAAGCTTGGAAACTGTTAAAGCAGCCATTAAAGATACCATGGAAGGAAAATAAGATGATTGATATTCATTCACATATTGTTTTCGATGTCGACGATGGACCTAAAAATAGAGCTGAGAGTAAGGCTCTCCTAGAGGAAGCTTACGCACAAGGTGTTCGAACCATTGTTTCAACCTCTCATCGAAGAAAAGGGATGTTTGAAACACCAGAGGATAAAATTGCAGCTAATTTTAGCGAAGTCAAACAGTTGGCTCGAGAGGTTGCTCCAGACTTGAATGTAGTATACGGAGCTGAGATTTATTTTTCAAGTGACGTTATAGAAAAACTTGAACAAAATATCATCCCAAAACTCAATGGTACTCGTTATGCCTTGATCGAGTTTAGCATGAATACACCCTACAGAGATATTCATAGCGCCTTGACAAAAGTTCTCATGTTGGGGATTACACCTGTGGTTGCTCATATTGAGCGCTATCACACCTTAGAAAATGATGAGAAAAAAGTAAGGGAGCTCATCAATATGGGTTGCTATATGCAGATTAATAGTTCGAGTGTATTAAAACCACGACTATTTGGTGATACCTACAAATTTATGAAAAAGCGTGCTAGGTACTTCTTGGACAAGGGCTTAGTACATGTAGTGGCTAGCGATATGCACAATTTGGATAATCGACCGCCTTATATGAGTGAAGCTTATGAGCTCATTGCTAAAAAATACGGAGCAGAGAAAGCTCGTGAACTTTTTGAAACAAACCCATCAAAAATAATAAATGACCAACTAATTTAGGAGAAATGATGAAAGAACAAGATAAATTTGAAATTGATGTATTTCAATTGGTAAAAGTGCTATGGAAACGAAAATTCCTCATCGTCTTAGCTGCGCTAGTAGCGGGTCTAGGAGCTTTCGCTTATAGCTCGTTTGTGATTAAACCTCAGTACGCTAGTACTACCCGTATCTACGTTGTCAATCGTAACCAAGCAGATAAGCCAGGTTTGACGAACCAAGACTTACAGGCAGGGGCTTACTTGGTAAAAGACTACCGTGAAATCATCCTCTCTCAGGATGTTCTTGAAAAAGTAGTGGCCGACCAAAAATTAACTATGGATGCAAAAACTCTTGGAAGAAAAGTTTCAGTAGCAGTTCCGGCAGAAACTCGTATTGTATCTATCTCGGTTCGAGATGGAAATCCTGAGGAAGCAAGTCGTATTGCCAATGCACTCAGAGAAGTAGCCGCTCAGAAAATTATTTCTGTAACACGGGTGTCAGATGTAACGACACTTGAAGAAGCAAGGCCTGCAACATCACCATCTTCTCCAAATATTCGTCGAAACACAATGATGGCTACTATAGCAGGTGTAGGATTTATTGTAGTTATTGTACTTTTGGTTGAATTATTGGATGATCGAGTGAAGCGTCCAGAAGATATCGAAGAAGTTATGCACCTCTCGCTTCTAGGTGTTATTCCAAATCTTGAGAAATTAAAGTAAAGAGGGAAATATGGCTAAGTTAGAATTATCAGAACAACGATTACACTCTGTAAAAAAAGCTGAAGAGTATTATAATGCTCTACGTACTAATATCCAGTTAAGTGGAGATGGTCTCAAAGTGATTGCCCTTTCTTCAGTTCGACCTGGAGAAGGGAAATCTACAACTTCAACCAATATTGCCTGGGCCTTCGCGCGTGCGGGCTATAAAACTCTCCTTATCGATGCCGATATTCGTAATTCGGTCATGTCAGGTGTCTTTAAATCTAGAGAAAAAATTACCGGTTTAACAGATTACTTATCAGGGACTAAAGATTTATCTCATGGTTTGTGTGAAACAAACGTAGAAAATTTGTTTGTTATTCAATCAGGCGCTGTTTCGCCAAACCCAACTGCCCTTCTTCAAAGTGAAAAATTTGAAGCAATGATTGAGACCTTGCGCAAATATTTTGACTATATCATTGTGGATACTGCTCCTATCGGGGTTGTAATTGATGCGGCCATTATCGTACAAAAATGTGACGCCTCAATATTGGTGGCTGAAGCTTCTGCAACAAAACGGAGAGAAGTTCAAAAAGCTAAAGATCAGCTAGAGCAAACAGGAACACCATTCTTAGGAGTTATTCTGAATAAATTTAATATTCAGTTTGAAAAATATGGTTCATATGGTTCATACGGGAACTACGGTTCATACGGGAAGAAATAAGTAAGAAAAAAAGGGAGTAAAAAATGGAAGGAAGGGGTTTCTACAACGTAACTCTAGCGTTTTTGCAGAGTATACTGGTCAGTATATTGGCTTATATACTAATCTCTGTATCTGAAACAGAAATTGTTGCAAAAACGGTTTTTGTTCTGTATTTTCTTCATTTTGCAGCCTTCTATATCAGTGGCTACGGAAAGAATTTTTTCAAACGCAGTCAATCCGTCGAATTGATAGAGATAGTAAAATATATCATCTTTTTTGCATTGCTGATTAGTTTTTCTAGTTTTTTTCTGAAAGATCAATTTGTAATTTCTAGACGGGGTATGATTTACTTCCTATCTTTGTACGGAGTGTTTAATTATTTCCTGAGTTTTGCTATCAAAAAATATTGGGTCCATTTTAACCATAATTTAAAGGGGAGCCGTAAAATCATTTTGATCACTGCGACATCCCGAATTGAGAAGGTTATCGACCGTTTGTTAAATGCAACTGATGTCGGTGGGAAACTTGTCGCTGTGAGTGTACTAGATAAACCAGATTTTAAACACAATAAAGTAACGGTTATTCCTCGAGAGAACCTCATTAATTATGCAACTCATGAGGTTGTGGACGAAGTTTGTGAACCTGCCTAGTGAGGATTATGATATCGGTAGCATTATTTCACAATTTGAAACAATGGGAATTGATGTTACTGTAAATTTAAATGCCTTTGATAAGAATTTAGGTAGAAATAAACAGATCCATGAGATGGCTGGATTAAATGTAGTAACTTTTTCTACAAACTTATATAAACCAAGCCACATAGTTGCCAAACGAATTATTGATATTTTAGGGGCAATTGTTGGGTTAATCATCTGTGGACTAGTAAGCATAGTCCTTGTTCCAATGATTCGAAAAGATGGTGGACCAGCAATTTTTTCTCAGACCCGAATAGGAAAAAATGGTCGTCATTTCACTTTTTATAAATTCCGTTCTATGCGAGTAGATGCGGAAGAAATCAAGCAGCAATTGATGGACCAAAATACCATGCAGGGTGGTATGTTTAAGATGGACAATGACCCTCGCGTTACCAAAATTGGACACTTTATTCGAAAGACAAGTTTGGATGAACTGCCCCAATTTTGGAATGTGTTGATTGGTGATATGAGCCTAGTAGGAACTCGACCTCCAACAGTGGACGAATACGAAAAATACACACCTGAACAAAAACGTCGTTTGAGTTTCAAACCAGGAATTACTGGCTTGTGGCAAATTAGTGGTCGTAGTGAAATTACCAACTTTGATGATGTTGTCAAACTAGATGTGGCCTATATCGATGATTGGACAATCTGGAAAGATTTTGAAATTTTATTAAAAACAATAAAAGTAGTGCTGATGAGAGATGGAGCAAAATGATTCTATGAATAAAGTGAGAGAAATTCAATTAGGAGAGTTAACACTTTTAGAAAGTTATATCGATCTTTGTAAAAGACATAATTTGCGTTATTATGCATTGGGTGGGACTTTACTCGGTGCCATTCGTCATAAAGGATTTATCCCATGGGATGACGATATGGATTTAGGAATGCCTAGAAAAGATTATGAAAAATTCTTGTCAATCTGTGAGAAAGAGCTTCCTGAAAGTGTTATTTTAAGACTTCACGACGATAATCTTGGTAATACTTCGATTATGGATACTTCAATCCAAATTCAATTTGGTAATGAATGGTGTAGTCCTTTTATTGATATCTTTCCTTTAGATGGTTATCCAGAAGATGGAATCCATTACTGGTTGCATACGAATAAAATAAAATTGTATCGTGCCTTGTCTAAAATTTCTGTCATTGATCGCATACATGAGAGAGATAGAGGCTCGTTCGAAAATGCGATTGTAAAAGTTTCAAGAGCCTTAAAATTAAATAAACTCTTAAACACTTCAAAAATTAACAAAAAAATTACAAAGTATCATTAAACAATATGATTACGAGACTAGTAACATGGTCGGAAATGTCTTGGGTTCCTACCGCGAACGAGAACTTGCAAGAAAAGAAGTATTCGGGGAACCGCAATTACTAGAGTTTGAAAACTTAAAAATTAGTTGTCATGCAAATCCTGATGAATATTTGACAAAAATATACGGTGATTACATGCAGCTGCCAAAAGAAGCTGAGCGTAAGGGTCATTTTGAGTCTACGTGGGGAGATTAAATTGAATAGTTTTGATTTAATGGGGGTCAGAATTGACCCCTTAACAATGGACGCAACTGTCCAAGCTGTTGAAAAATTTGTTCTTGAGCAACGGCCACTCCATCTAATGGGGGTGAACGCAGACAAGATTAATCAATGTCAAACAGATGAATCGATTAAAAAGATAGTGAACGATTCTGAAATCATTAATGCTGATGGAGCTTCAGTCGTTCTAGCTTCCCGTTTTTTGGGATATCAAGTTCCTGAGAGAGTCGCTGGAATTGATTTGATGCAAAAATTGCTTCATTTAGCTAATGAAAAATCTTATTCGGTTTATTTTTTTGGTGCCAAAGAAGAAGTTTTAGTAGATATGTTGGAAATCTTTAAGAAAGATTATCCAAATTTACGAGTCCTTGGGCATCGCAATGGTTATTTTTCTGAAGAAGATGAAAATGGCATTCAAGAAGACATTCGTGAGAAAAATCCTGATTTTGTTTTTGTTGGGATCACCTCTCCTAAGAAAGAATATATCATTCAAAAATTTATGGACCAAGGTGTTAATTCTGTCTTTATGGGAGTTGGAGGTAGTTTTGACGTTTTATCTGGCCATATTAAACGAGCTCCTCTATGGATGCAAAATGCACATCTTGAGTGGCTGTTCCGAGTGGCAAATGAACCTAAACGTCTCTTTAAACGTTATTTCGTAGGAAATGTCACGTTTATTAAGCGAGTATTAGATGAAAAACGAAAATCAAAAAAATAATATTTTACATATTTCACGTACCATGGATATTGGTGGTGCAGAGAGAATTGTCTACCAATTGAGCTCAGATTTGAAAGATGAGTTTGATAGTGTCCATGTGGCGTCTACTGGTGGGCTTTGGGAGAGCGAACTGGCTGCTCAAGGGATTCAACATCATAAAATTTTAGATATTGATAGTAAAAATCCCGTGACGGTATTAAAACTTCTATATTCTATTCACCAGATTATCAAAAACAATGAGATTACTATAGTTCATACTCATCATCGAATGGCTGCTTTTTATATTCGATTATTAAAATTTGTTTGTCCAAAATTGACGCATGTTTATACAGCTCACAATGTCTTTAAAGATAAATTGCCCTATATAGATTTGCTTTAGGAAATGCTAAAAGTGTAGCAGTAGGAGAAGCAGTAAATAAAAACCTAAAAGAAGACGTAGGAATTACTGATAGTAGGGTTATTTATAATGGAGTCGTTTTAAAAGAAACGAATGACCAGGTCGATGAGATTATCAGTTATAGTGGGATTAAACTTGGCTGTATTGCTAGGTTATCTGAACAAAAAGGTTTGACTTATCTTATTGATGCTATGTCTTTACTGACTATTAAGGATATTCGATTATTTATCGTTGGTGAAGGTGAGCTTCGAGAAGAATTGGAAAACAAGGTTAAAGAGCTAGACCTTCAAGATTCGGTAATTTTTTTAGGATATCGCAAGGATATTGTGGAATGTATTAATAGTTTTGATTTTTGTGTTTTACCTTCAGTATTTGAAGGATTTGGCCTAGTTGCTATTGAGGCATTTATGAATAGCAAAACCTTAGTTGCGACGGATATACCGGGATTAAACGAAGTAGTAACAAATAAAAATGGGGTTCTAGTTCCGGCAAAAGACTCTGCTGCTCTGGCATCTGCTATTGATAAATTAGCTACAGATGCAACACTAAGACAGGAACTTGCTAGTCAAGCAAAGAAAGACTATGAAAATAAATTTAGTTATCCTTTATTCTTGGAGAACTATAGGGAACTGTATAGAGAACTAAAGGGAGAATCAAAATGAAAAAAGTCATGTTGGTTTTTGGGACGCGCCCAGAAGCAATCAAAATGTGTCCCTTAGTAAATGAGTTGAAGAAAAATGACTCAATTAAGACTCTTGTCTGCGTGACTGGACAGCATAAGGAAATGCTTGAACAGGTTTTGGACGTTTTTAAAGTAGTACCAGACTATGATTTAGGGATTATGAAGGCAAACCAAACCTTATTTTCAATCACGACCAGTATTCTAGACAAAATTCAAGCAGTGCTTGAACAAGAACAACCAGATATTGTGCTTGTTCACGGAGATACGACAACAACTTTCGCAACGGCCTTGGCAGCCTTTTATATGGGGATTAAAGTTGGACACGTGGAAGCAGGTTTAAGAACCTACAATCTTCAAAGTCCATTCCCCTGAGGAGTTCAATCGTCAGACAACTTCTATCATTGCAGATTATCATTTTGCGCCAACAGAAGTGGCTAAAGACAATCTTCTAAAAGAGGGAAGAGAGAATATTTTTGTAACAGGTAATACCGTTATTGACGCTTTGAAGACAACTGTTCAGGATAATTATGACCACCCAATTTTAGAGTGGGCTAAGGGCAGTAAGTTGATCATGTTGACAGCTCATAGACGTGAAAACCTTGGGCAACCAATGGAAAATATGTTTAATGCTGTTAATCGTATTTTAAATGAATTTGAAGATGTAAAAGTTGTTTACCCAATTCATAAAAACCCTAAGGTTCGTGAGTTGGCCAGTAAAGTATTTGGCGATAATGAACGTATGAAAATTATTGAACCTTTAGAGGTCATTGATTTCCATAATTTTATGAATCAAAGCTACATGATTTTAACAGATTCTGGTGGAGTTCAAGAAGAAGCTCCATCGTTAGGGAAGCCTGTTTTAGTCATGCGTGATACAACAGAGCGTCCAGAGGGGATTGCGGCTGGAACATTAAAATTAGTGGGTACGGAAGAAGAAAATATTTACTCTAATTTTAAGCTTCTTTTAGAAAACCAAATAGAATATAACAAGATGAGTAAGGCTAGCAACCCTTATGGAGATGGAAAAGCTTGTGAAAGAATCGTCAATATCATTTTGGAAGGATAGGGATAATGGATAAGGTTTCTATTATTGTACCAGTATACAATGTCGAAGATTGCTTAAGCTATTGTGTAGACAGTCTAAGACAACAGACCTATAAAAATATAGAAATTATACTGGTAGACGATGGTTCTACAGATTCTTCAGGAGAAATTTGTGACCAATATGCTCAAGAAGATGACAGAATAAAAGTTCTGCATATTGAAAATGGGGGATTATCCAATGCCCGCAATACTGGGGTAAAAGAATCTTCAACAGATTGGATTGTTTTCATTGATTCAGATGATTATTATGACCATAGAGCCATTGAATATTTAGTAGAACTTAGAGATAAGTATAGAGTTGATCTTGTAGCAACTCCAGTGATTGAAGTTAGAAACTATGAAAATAGCGATTTCCTAGGAGATTTCAGAGAGAAATATTCTGGAAAATTAGATCGTCGAACAGCTTTTAGAACAAATGTTTTATGGAAATTATGTTGGGACACATTCAGGTGGTAAACTATATAAGAAAGAAATCTTATTAAGGTTTCCATATCCTAATGGGATGTTGTATGAAGATTTAGCTCTTGCTTATGAGCATATTGCTTCCTGTGAAAAATATTGCTGTTAGTGATCTAAATCTTTATAAATACTATCGAAGACCAGGAAGTATTGTAAATTCTAAGTATAGTGATCGTCTCTTAGATTTTTACAAGGCAATGGAATGGAATAGAAGTTATGTTGAACGAGACTATTCAGGTGATAGGGATATGAGAAGAGCCTTGAATGTTCGCTATGTTTTTTTAATGGTCTGCATATTGTACATGCTATGCTTAGTTCAGATATGTATGCTGAAGTTAATAAAATTAGAAAAAGAATACATTCAATATTTCAAAGATGTTATTCTGAATTCAAATGTTACAAGGAAAAATAAAAGTGAAATACTTGATGCTTTTTGGTTTCTCCAAAACTGTATGAAAAATTAGAGAGAAGATGAGTTAGGTAAGAATGAAGAGTTTTAAAAAATTATGCATATAATCTCTCTTACCAGCTACTAGTGATAATTCTTCCTATTATAACAACACCTTATGTAACTAGGGTATTTAGTTCAACTGATTTAGGCACTTATGGTTATTTCAATTCAATTGTAACCTACTTTATTTTATTGGCGACATTGGGCGTGGCCAATTATGGTACAAAAGAAATTTCAGGCCATCGTAAAGATATCCGAAAAAACTTTTGGGGCATATACACCTTGCAGTTTGGTGCGACCATTCTGTCAATATGCTTATACATTCTCTTATGTTTGTCCTTGTCATTTATGCGAAATCCCGTTGCATATATTTTGGGCTTGAGTCTGGTATCTAAAGGGATGGATATCTCCTGGTTATTTCAAGGGTTAGAGGATTTTCGCAAGATAACAGTTAGAAATATTACTGTTAAACTGGTCGGTGTCATTTCAATCTTCTTATTTGTAAAATCAGCAAATGATTTATATCTTTATGTGTTTTTGCTAACAATATTTGAATTATTGGGGCAGTTTAGTATGTGGTTGCCAGCTAGAGAATTTATCGGGAAGCCACATTTTGATTGGTCCTATGCTAAACAACACTTGAAACCAGTTGTTCTCTTGTTTTTGCCACAAATAGCTATTTCGCTATATGTTACTTTGGATCGTACTATGCTAGGGGCATTAGCCTCAACTAAAGACGTCGGAATTTATGACCAAGCCTTAAAATTGGTCAATATTTTGCTTACACTAGTGACTTCGTTAGGAAGCGTAATGCTTCCTCGTGTTGCCAATCTCCTATCAACTGGAGATCACAAGGCTGTAAACAAAATGCATCAGATGTCTTTCTTAATATACAATTTAGTCATTTTTCCTATAATAGCAGGAATGTTAATTGTTAATGATGATTTCGTGCAATTTTTCTTAGGACAGGATTTCCAAGATGCTAAATATGCGATAGCAATTATGATTTTTAGAATGTTCTTTATTGGCTGGACAAATATTATGGGTATTCAAATCTTGATTCCACATAATAAAAATAAAGAATTTATGATTTCGACTACTATTCCAGCTGTTGTGAGTGTCGGTTTAAATTTATTATTTACTACCTAAATTAGGTTATATCGGAGCAGCCATTGTTTCTGTATTAACAGAAGCCTTAGTATGGGCTATTCAACTGTATTTTACAAGAAACTATTTAAAGGAAGTGCCTCTTCTAGCTTCGACAGTTAAAATTATAGGAGCATCAGCTCTCATGTACGGTGTACTATTCGTTGTAAAAACCACAGTGAATTTTACGCCTGTTATAAATGTTATGGTATTTGCTACAATAGGAGCGATACTTTACATTTTTCAAATACTATTCTTAAAGGTAATTAGTCCAAAAGAGTTGAAACAGCAGTTATTGAATAAGTGAAATTGAATGGAATAAATAGAAATTTCAGTAGCTTATAGTCTTATTGTAAAATGAACTCTTGTATAGATTAAATTCGCTTTGGTTGATTAAATAGTTAGGAAAGGGAGGATAGAAGAGTATAAGTGAACTAGAAGATTAAAGAAATATTATTTTTTCTCATTCAATTCGATATTTCTTTTTCTTATAATTCACCCTGTATGATTCTTTTTCAAAAAATATGATAAAAATTAAATTTGAAAACCTACTAGTCAGCATTGTTGTATCTGTAGTGGTATTTTTTAATACCATATCAACTACGATGCTGGATAGGACTTTTTTTCAAGTCAAAGTAAATTTCCTATTTTTTGTTGTATTGCTTTTAGGTCTTCGTTTTTTGTATAAAATGCGGGTCTCATACAAATATCTAATACTTTCTATTCTATTGTTGCTTTCGGGGGTTTTAGTGTATTTTCAAACGAATAGGCTTAATTTTCTAGTCTATTCGATGCTACTAATCCTCTTGGTTAATGTAGATATGAAAGTAGTTTTGAGGAACTATGTAATTGTAGCTGGCATCCTCGTCGTCGGAGTTTTTCTTCTATCACTTGTTGGTATGGTTCCTAATCTACAATATAATCGTGCGGGTGTTATTCGAAATTCGTTTGGGTTTATTTATCCTACGGACTTTGCATCACATTGCTTTTATCTATTTTTAGCAATTTCCTATCTTCTAAAAGATAAATTTATATGGACCAGATCCCTGTTTGGTGTCTTGCTATCAGCTTTCATTATAAAATACTGTGATGCACGTTTAAATGCTTTGTCAATCTTGTTAGCGACAGTTATTTTCATTTATTTTTATTACAGTAAAGAGAAAAAACTAAAGATATTTGCCTTGTTCCCATATTCGGCTGTTGTATTCGCATCAATTGTTACCTATTTGTCATACAAGTTTTCTTGGTCTAATCCATTTTTGGTATCGGTAAACAAATTAATCACGGGAAGGCTAGCTCTAGGTAGGAATGCATTTGATACATTTGGAGTTCATCTATTTGGGACGAGAAACGTTCAATTTATAGGATCAGGTGGAAAAACAGAATCTGTAATAGGGTATAACTATGTAGATTCCTCTTATGTGCAGATGTTATTTACATATGGAATAGTGCCTGTAGTTCTATTGATAATAATTTATGTTGTCGCCTCAAGGAAACAGTATAAGGATGGTCAATATTTATTAGTTGCGATTTTATCATTGATTGCTTTTAACTGTATGATTGAAGCATTTTGGTTTGTTCCTACATATAATATATTCATGTTTTTACTATTTACAACAAATACTTTTAGTAAAAAAGAATCGAATGATATTACTAAATTAAATGCGACCTAGTTCTAGTACTAGACTTTAGGAGGCTCTAATAGATGCTAAGAATCCTTTATAAAAAAGAAAAAATAACGTTTGCTGGCCCAGAGTCAGCATGAATAAGAAATTGTAGAGTTCATTAACGGAGTTTTAATATGTATGACTATTTAATTGTTGGTGCAGGTTTGTCTGGGGCAATCTTCGCACACGAAGCAACGAAACGCGGTAAAAAAGTAAAAGTGATTGACAAACGTGATCACATCGGTGGAAATATCTACTGTGAAAATGTTGAAGACATCAATGTCCACAAGTATGGTGCCCACATTTTCCATACCTCAAACAAAAAGGTTTGGGATTATGTTAATCAGTTTGCGGAGTTTAATAACTATATCAATTCACCAGTAGCTAACTATAAGGGAAGTCTTTACAATCTTCCATTTAATATGAATACCTTCTACGCTATGTGGGGAACTAAGACACCACAAGAAGTCAAGGATAAGATTGCCCAGCAAACGGCTGACATGAAAGATATTGAGCCCAAGAACTTGGAAGAACAAGCTATCAAGTTGATTGGTCCGGATATCTATGAAAAATTGATTAAGGGCTATACAGAAAAGCAATGGGGACGTTCTGCAACAGACCTTCCTCCATTTATCATCAAGCGCCTTCCAGTGCGTTTGACCTTTGATAACAACTACTTTAATGACCGTTACCAAGGGATTCCAATCGGTGGCTATAACGTCATCATTGAAAACATGTTGGGCGATGTAGAAGTAGAGCTTGGGGTTGATTTTTTTGCTAATCGTGAAGAGTTAGAAGCATCAGCTGAAAAAATTGTCTTCACAGGAATGATTGACCAATACTTTGATTACAAACATGGGGAGTTGGAATATCGTAGCCTTCGATTCGAGCACGAAGTTTTGGATGAGGAAAACCATCAAGGGAATGCCGTGGTCAACTATACAGAACGTGAGATTCCTTATACTCGTATTATCGAACACAAGCACTTCGAGTATGGCACTCAACCAAAGACGGTTATCACTCGTGAGTACCCAGCTGATTGGAAGCGCGGTGATGAACCATACTATCCAATCAATGATGAAAAAAACAATACTATGTTTGCTAAGTATCAAGAAGAAGCAGCCAAAAATGACAAGGTCATCTTCTGTGGGCGCCTAGCTGATTATAAATACTACGACATGCACGTGGTTATTGAGCGTGCTTTGGAAGTTGTAGCAACTGAATTTGATTGAGAGAAATAGTTATCCATGAAATATTATCTAAAAGAAGAGTTTTTAAAAGATTCTGGTGCTCGAAACGCTGGAAATAAGGCCAGAAATGATGTCGAGGAAATTGTCAAACGAGAAGGCTATCAACCCTTGTTGTTAACAGTTGAGGATTGGTATCAAATGGGAACCGTTAAAGCCCAACGACACAAGGCAAAAGCTCTAGCTCAAGCTTTTTCTCAGTTGAAATCAGGGGATCAATTATTGATTCAATTCCCCATGCTCCATCATAGTTTTTTCACCACTCGCTTGGTAAGAAAAATCCAGCGAAGAGGGGTACAAGTCTATTTTATTATCCATGATTTGGAAGCTTTGCGCTATGCCAATCTGGATACAGTACCTTTGAAGCATAAGATTCGAGTCCATCTTCAAGAATCGAGTCTATTGAAGGTGGCTGATGGAGTGATTGCTCATAATCCGATTATGAACTCAGTATTGGTGGAGAAGGGGCTCCCAGAGTACAAACTAGTTAGTTTAGAAATTTTTGACTACCTCATTCCGAATTACCAAGAGAAAGATGGTCTATCAAAGGATCAACCAATCATTGTAGCAGGGAATTTAGCCCAAGAAAAAGCAGGTTACCTTTATCAATTGCCTGCTAGACCGGCCTACAATCTCTATGGTGTCGGTTTTGATGAGAGTAGAGCTTTAGAGAATGAGGCTTACTTTGGTTCTTTCTTGCCAGACGAACTTCCTGCAGCCCTTGAGGGTGGTTTTGGGCTTGTATGGGATGGTGATAGTGCTGAAACATGTAGTGGTGTTTTCGGAGAGTACCTCCGTTATAACAATTCTCACAAGGCATCCCTTTATTTGGCATCTGGATTCCCGCTTGTAGTGTGGAAACAGTCTGCCTTGTCTCACTTTGTGCTTGAGAAGAACTGTGGTGTTGCAGTGGAGTCTCTTCATGATTTAAAAACACGATTGAAAATCTATCAGATGCCGATTATCAAGAATTGGTTGCAAATGCAAAAAATATTGGTAAAAAAATACGAGATGGTTTTTATCTAACCAGTGCTCTTAAAAAATTAACAAAATAAGAAGTCTTTTTGGACTTCTTATTTTTGTTACAAAATTGGTCATACTAGTGTATTAGTTTGAAAAGGAGTGATTGATCTTTAGTGACTATTTAAGTATTTCATTCCAACGAAAAATTGAAATGAACTTGGCATGAAAATATTTGGAAAAATATAATGAATTACATCGCATTTTTCAGTTTTTCCGACTCTTTTACACCAATTTTCGGAAAAAAAGATAAAAACAATCACTTGTAATAGAATATTAAAATAAATTTAATGAAAAACCTTCGATAAAATCACAAAAAATTAGGCACGAATCGGATTTTTGTGATATAATATTCTGTGAATAGCTATGCCTTCTTGTAGCTGTTAAAAAATCAAAGTGTGAAACTTGGAAGATAGAGAGGACGCAATGTAATGACTAGAAATGGTTTTTTTACAGGCTTAGATATTGGAACAAGCTCAATTAAAGTGTTAGTTGCTGAGCTTGTAGATGGTGAAGTAAATGTAATCGGTGTTAGCAACGCCAAAAGTAAAGGTGTCAAAGATGGGATTATCGTTGACATCGAAGCCGCAGCAACGGCTATCAAATCTGCTATTTCTCAAGCAGAAGAAAAAGCAGGGATTTCAATCAAATCAGTAAACGTTGGGCTTCCAGCAAACTTGTTGCAAGTGGAACCAACTCAGGGAATGATTCCTGTAACATCAGATACAAAAGAAATTACAGATCAAGATGTTGAGAATGTTGTCAAATCAGCTTTGACTAAGAGCATGACGCCAGATCGCGAAGTAATCACTTTTGTACCAGAAGAATTTGTGGTTGACGGTTTCCAAGGTATTCGTGACCCTCGTGGTATGATGGGTGTTCGTTTGGAAATGCGTGGACTTCTCTACACAGGCCCAAGAACAATTCTTCACAATCTTCGTAAAACTGTAGAACGTGTTGGAGTTCAAGTCGATAACGTGATTATTTCACCGCTTGCAATTTGTAAACTCTGTTCTTAACGAAGGAGAACGTGAGTTTGGAGCGACTGTTATCGATATGGGTGGTGGTCAAACAAGTGTTGCTACTATTCGTAACCAAGAGCTACAATACACAAATGTTTATCAAGAAGGTGGAGATTACGTCACTAAAGACATTTCAAAAGTTCTTAAAACTTCTAAGAAGATCGCAGAAGGTTTGAAACTTAACTACGGTGAAGCTTATCCACAACTTGCAAGCAAAGAAACTTTCCAAGTTGAAGTTATCGGTGAAGTAGAACCTGTAGAAGTTACAGAAGAATACTTGGCTCAAATTATTTCAGCTCGATTGAAACACATCTTTGAACAAATCAAACAAGATTTGGAAAGAAGACATTTGTTGGACTTGCCAGGTGGTATTGCTCTGATTGGTGGAAATGCTATTCTACCAGGTATCGTTGAGCTTGCCCAAGAAGTACTTGGAGTTCGTGTGAAACTTTACGTTCCAAACCAAGTAGGTATCCGCAATCCTGCATTTGCTCATGTGATTAGTTTGTCAGAATTTGCTGGAAGTCTTACAGAAGTGAATGTTTTGGCTCAAAGAGCTATCAGAGGAGATCAAGTTCTACGTCAACAACCAATTGACTTCAGAACTTCAAGTCAGGAAAAACCTGCAACTTCTCAACGTCCAGTGTTTGGTACAACTTCAACTGAATCAGCAGAACCAACTTATACAGTTGACTCAGCAACTTCAAATCAATCAGAAGAAAAACCAAAATTGACTGAACGATTCCGTAGCTTAATCGGAAGCATGTTTGATGAATAGGATAGAGGAATAAAATATGACATTTTCATTTGATGCAGCAGCAGCACAAGGTGCAGTAATTAAAGTAATTGGTGTCGGTGGTGGCGGTGGAAACGCCATTAACCGCATGGTTGACGAAGGTGTTTCAGGTGTTGAGTTTATCGCAGCTAACACAGATGTACAAGCCTTGAGCAGTACAAAAGCTGAAACAGTTATCCAACTTGGTCCAAAATTAACTCGTGGACTTGGTGCTGGAGGACAGCCTGAAGTTGGTCGCAAGGCTGCTGAGGAAAGCGAAGAAGTTCTAACTGAAGCTATCAGTGGAGCAGACATGGTCTTCATCACTGCTGGTATGGGTGGTGGTTCTGGTACAGGTGCTGCACCAGTTATCGCTCGTATCGCTAAAGGTTTAGGTGCTTTGACTGTCGGTGTTGTAACACGTCCATTTGGTTTCGAAGGAAGCAAACGTGGTCAATTCGCAGTTGAAGGGATCAATGAACTTCGCGAACACGTTGATACTCTCTTGATTATCTCAAACAACAACTTATTAGAAATTGTTGACAAGAAAACTCCTCTACTTGAAGCTTTGTCTGAAGCAGATAACGTTCTTCGCCAAGGTGTTCAAGGGATTACAGATTTGATTACAAATCCTGGTTTGATCAACTTGGACTTCGCAGACGTGAAGACTGTAATGGCAAACAAAGGAAATGCCCTTATGGGTATCGGTATCGGTAACGGGGAAGAGCGCGTTATTGAAGCGGCTCGCAAAGCTATCTACTCACCACTTCTTGAAACAACTATCGATGGAGCAGAAGATGTTATCGTGAACGTAACTGGTGGTTTGGATATGACTTTGATTGAAGCGGAAGAAGCTTCTGAAATCGTCAATCAAGCTGCTGGTCATGGTGTAAACATCTGGCTCGGTACTTCTATTGATGAGTCTATGAAAGATGAAATTCGTGTAACTGTTGTTGCAACTGGTGTTCGTCAAGATGCAGTTGAAAAAGTGGTAGCACCACAACCAAGACAAGCGGCTTTCCGTGAGCCAGCAAGAACTGGACACACTCACACTTACGACCGTCATTTTGATTTGGCTGAAACAGCTGAACTTCCAACTCCTTCTCAACGCCATACTGAAGCACCTAAAGCATCAGCATTTGGTGATTGGGACTTGAGACGTGATTCAATTGTTCGTCAAGGTGAATCAGTCGTATCACCAGTTGAGCGTTTTGAAGTACCATCTTCTGACGAAGATGAATTGGAAACACCACCATTCTTTAAAAACCGTTAATAGAGATGGATTTAAAAGAAAATACAAAACAGGTATTTCAACAGGTTACAAAAGCAATTCAAGAAACCGGCCGTGAAGACGGTTCGGTTTCTGTAATTGCCGTAACAAAATATGTTGATATTGCAACTGCATCGAATTTGATCGACCAAGGAGTCAAGCATATTGGTGAAAACCGTGTCGACAAATTTCTTGAGAAGTATCATGCTTTAAGTGATAAAGATGTTACTTGGCACTTGATTGGTAGCTTACAAAGAAGAAAAGTCAAGGATATCATTCCTTATGTTGATTATTTTCTCGCTTTAGATTCTTTGAAATTAGCTCAAGAAATTCAAAAACGTGCCAATCGTACGGTTAAATGTTTTTTGCAGGTCAATATTTCTGGAGAGGAAAGCAAGCATGGTTTTTCAAAAGAAGAACTATTGACAGTCTTGCCAGACTTGTCTAGCTTGGATAAAATCGAGTATGTTGGTCTTATGACCATGGCTCCCTTTGAAGCCCAAACAGAAGAGTTGCAAAAAATCTTTAAAGAAACGCAAGAGTTGCAACGATACATTCGTGAACAACAAATCCCCAATATGCCAATGACAGAACTAAGTATGGGAATGAGCCGTGACTATAAAGAAGCGATTCAGTGTGGCTCAACTTTCGTTCGAATTGGTACAGCATTTTTTAAATAGGAAATAATCATGTCATTAAAAGATAAATTTGATAAATTTATAGATTACTTTACAGAAGATGGAGATGAAGTTGCTTCAGAAGTTGTCGCTGCACAACCTGAACGTTCACTAGCTTCGGTTCCTCAAAAAAGAGAATTGCCACAGCAAGCTGCTGCTCAAGAATCTTCTCCAGTTGAAGCAAAAGAGAAAAATATTACAAAACTTCATGCCCGTCAGCAGCAACTAGCGATTGAAAGCCATCGCTCTACTGAAAAAGTAACCATCGATGTTCGTTACCCACGCCGTTACGAAGATGCTACAGATATTGTTGATTTGTTGGCTGGAAACGAAGTATCTTGATTGACTTCCAATATATGACAGAAGTTCAAGCTCGTCGTTGTTTGGATTACTTGGATGGAGCACGTCATGTCCTTGCTGGTGAGTTAAGAAAAGTTGCGAACACAATGTATCTTTTGACACCAGTAGGTGTTGTGGTAAACATTGAGGATATTCGTTTGCCAGAAGAAGCTCAAAGCGAAGAGTACGACTTTGACATGAAGAGAAATAGAGTACGTTAATGTTTCTAATAATTCGTTTTATCCAAAATGCTACAGATATCTATTCATTGATACTTGTAGCTTTTGCTCTATTATCATGGTTTCCAGATGCCTACAACACTCAGTTGGGAAAATTTTTGGAGACCTTGTGTAAACCAATTCTTGAGCCCCTGAAACGTCTACCACTGCAAATTGCAGGGTTGGACTTCTCAGTTTGGATAGCTCTAATTCTTTTGCGCATGATAAGTCGCTATCTCATCAATTTGCTGGTTGTCTTATGAGTAAAGAACTTTACCAACATTTCGCAACTGAGGATATTCCCTTTATTGATAAGGGTTTGGAGTGGTTGAGACAGGTAGAAGAACATTACGCACCGATTTTATCTCCTTTTATAAACCCTCACCAAGTTTTTATCTTGGAAACATTGGGAAATAATAGAGGAGTAAAGACTTTTGCTAGTACTAGTTTTGTACCTTCGGGAGTATGCTAGGGTCATTCTAGCGCCGGATTACTTTACGCCAAGTGTGGAAGATTTTGAAATGACCTTGCTTGAGATCGTGTATCCCAGCAAGTTTCAGCAACTGACCCATTCAAAGATATTGGGTACAGTTCTCAATCGGCTAGGTATTGACCGAAAGTTATTTGGAGATATTCTGGTAACAGAAGAGAAAGCCCAAATTGTTGTCGATCAAAGGTTTACTACTCTTTTCCAGGATGGAATTCAAAAGATTTCCAAGTTGCCTGTAAGTTTAGTAGAACGTCCTTTTTTAGATAGGATAGAATCTAAAGACGAGTATCAAGAAAAAGAAGTCTTGGTCTCAAGCCTTCGACTAGATACCTTCTTATCTAGTATATTGAGATTATCACGTTCGCAAACGACAGCTCTGGTTGAAAAGAAGTTGGTTCAGGTCAATTATCATATAGTTGAAAAATCCGACTATCAGGTAAAAATTGGTGATTTAATCAGCGTCAGACGCTTTGGAAGAATTATCTTACTCAAAGAAAATGGTCAAACCAAAAAAGATAAGAAAAAACTAACAGTCAAACTACTATTAAGTAAGTGAGAAAAAATATGTCGATTACACCACAAGATATTGTTGATAAAGTTTTTTCAACAAAATTCCGAGGCTACGATAAGGAAGAAGTTGACGAATTTTTAGATAAGATTTATATTGACTACGAGGAGTTAGTCCGTTGCAAGGATGAGACAGAACGCTATATCAAAAAACTAGAAGAACGTCTTTCCTATTATACAACTGATATTCCTAAGAGAACAGTAACAAACGAGCAAGAACCAGAAGCAATTAATGATTCTATTTTTTATTAAATAAGTGAGGAAAAATATGCCAATTACATCGTTAGAAATTAAGGATAAAACCTTTGGTGTTCAGTTTAGAGGTTTTAACCGTGAAGAAGTTGATGAATTTTTAGATATTGTTGTTCGTGACTATGAAGATTTAGTTCGTAGCAATCATGAAAAGGATCAGCACATTAAAAATTTAGAAGACCGTCTATCTTATTTTGATGAAATCAAAGATTCATTGAGCCAGTCAGTATTGATTGCCCAAGATACAGCTGAACGCGTGAAACAAGCTGCGAATGACCGTTCTAACAACATCATTCAACAGGCTGAGCAAGATGCCCAACGCTTACTTGATGAAGCAAAATATAAAGCCAATGAAATTTTGCGACAAGCAACAGATAATGCTAAAAAAGTTGCTGTGGAAACTGAAGAGTTGAAGAATAAGAGCCGTGTCTTCCACCAACGTTTGAAATCAACAATCGAAAGTCAATTAGCTATTGTTGATTCATCAGATTGGGAAGAAATTCTGCGTCCGACTGCAACTTATCTTCAAACGAGTGATGAAGCATTCAAGGAAGTTGTCCAAGAGGTTCTAGGTGAAGATGTATCGTCATACCATGATGAAGAACCAATTGACATGACTCGTCAATTCTCTCCAGAAGAAGTTGCAGAACTTCAAGCACGTATTGAAGCAGCTAACAAAGAATTGTTAGAGGCAGAACAAGCTACTGAAGAGTCAACAGAAACTAAGTTGAAGTTCAGCCAGTTGCTGAAACTCCTGTTGAACCAGTGCATGAGGAAGCGCCTCAAGACGATCCTAACACTCAACAAGAGTCAGTTCTAATTTTATAAGAATCTCATTAGAGAACAAGAATTTATCAAACACATTTCTAGCGAGTAGGAGATGGTGGAAGTCCTACAATCACTGTTGGTAAATTTATCCTCTCTTAGTATCAAATCTGAAAATAGTAAGATTTGACGTTGCCCACGTTACGGGAAAAGAGGGAAAGAGACTAGGTCTTTTTCCGAACAAAGGTGGTACCACGATTTTCGTCCTTTTTGCGAGTCGTGGTTTTTATATTGTCAATTTACATTAAAGGAGTACTAATGAAACTTAAAGAAACCCTCAATCTTGGGAAAACAGAATTTCCAATGCGTGCCGGACTTCCAACCAAAGAGCCAGTTTGGCAAAAGGAGTGGGAAGAAGCAAAACTCTATCAACGTCGTCAAGAATTAAATGAAGGAAAACCACATTTCACGCTTCATGATGGCCCTCCATACGCTAACGGGAATATCCACGTAGGACATGCCATGAACAAGATTTCGAAAGATATCATTGTTCGCTCTAAGTCTATGTCAGGATTTTACGCACCATATATCCCAGGTTGGGATACACACGGTCTGCCAATCGAGCAAGTCTTGGCTAAACAAGGTGTTAAACGCAAAGAAATGGACTTGGTTGAATACTTGAAACTTTGTCGCGAATACGCTCTTTCTCAAGTAGATAAACAACGCGAAGACTTCAAACGTTTGGGTGTTTCTGGTGACTGGGAAAATCCATATGTAACCTTGACGCCAGACTATGAAGCAGCGCAAATCCGTGTCTTCGGTGAAATGGCTAACAAAGGCTATATCTACCGTGGAGCTAAGCCAGTTTACTGGTCTTGGTCATCTGAGTCAGCTCTTGCTGAAGCAGAGATTGAATACCATGACTTGGTTTCAACTTCACTTTACTATGCTAACAAGGTCAAAGATGGCAAAGGTGTTCTTGATACAGATACTTACATCGTTGTCTGGACAACAACTCCATTTACTATCACAGCCTCTCGTGGTTTGACTGTTGGAGCAGATATTGACTATGTAGTCGTACAACCTGCTGGTGAAACTCGTAAGTTTGTAGTTGCTTCAGAGTTGTTGAATAGCTTGTCTGAGAAATTTGGATGGGCGGATGTTCAAGTGTTGGCGACCTACCGTGGTTCAGAATTGAACCACATCGTGACAGAACACCCATGGGATACAGCAGTAGATGAACTCGTTATCCTTGGTGACCACGTTACAACAGACTCCGGTACTGGTATCGTCCATACAGCGCCAGGTTTTGGTGAGGATGATTACAATGTTGGTGTTGCCAATGGTCTCGAAGTTGCTGTGACTGTTAACGAACGCGGAATCATGATGGCCAATGCAGGTGCAGAGTTCGAAGGTCAATTCTATGACAAGGTTGTACCAACGGTTATTGAAAAATTAGGAAATCTTCTTCTTGCCCAAGAAGAAATCTCTCACTCTTACCCATTTGACTGGCGTACGAAAAAACCAATCATCTGGCGTGCAGTTCCACAATGGTTTGCTTCTGTATCTAAATTCCGCCAAGAAATTTTGGACGAAATTGAAAAAGTCAAGTTCCACTCAGAATGGGGTAAAGTCCGTCTTTACAATATGATTCGTGACCGTGGTGACTGGGTTATCTCTCGTCAACGTGCTTGGGGAGTTCCGCTTCCAATCTTCTACGCAGAAGATGGCACACCAATCATGACAGCTGAAACCATCGAACATGTGGCTCAACTCTTTGAAGAACATGGTTCCATCATCTGGTGGGAACGTGATGCCAAAGACCTCTTGCCTGAAGGATTTACCCATCCAGGTTCACCAAATGGCGAGTTCAAGAAAGAAACAGATATCATGGACGTATGGTTTGACTCAGGTTCATCATGGAATGGTGTCGTGGTTAACCGTCCAGAACTCAAATATCCAGCGGATCTTTACCTTGAAGGTTCTGACCAATATCGTGGTTGGTTCAACTCATCACTCATCACATCTGTTGCCAACCATGGTGTAGCACCATACAAACAGATCTTGTCACAAGGTTTTGCCCTTGACGGTAAAGGTGAGAAGATGTCTAAATCTCTTGGGAACACCATTGCTCCAAGCGATGTTGAAAAACAATTTGGTGCGGAAATCTTGCGTCTCTGGGTAACCAGTGTGGACTCAAGCAACGATGTGCGTATCTCTATGGATATCTTGAGCCAAGTTTCTGAAACTTACCGTAAGATCCGTAACACTCTTCGTTTCTTGATTGCTAATACTTCTGACTTTAATCCAGCTGAGGATGCAGTTGCTTACGAAGAGCTTCGTTCAGTGGACAAGTACATGACCATTCGCTTTAACCAACTTGTTAAGACAATTCGTGATGCTTATGCCAACTTCGAATTCTTGACAATCTATAAGGCATTGGTTAACTTTATCAACGTTGATTTGTCTGCTTTCTACCTTGACTTTGCCAAAGATGTTGTCTACATCGAAGGTGCAAAATCACTTGAACGCCGTCAAATGCAAACTGTCTTCTATGACATCCTTGTGAAGATCACCAAACTTTTGACACCAATCCTTCCTCACACTGCTGAAGAAATCTGGATCCTTGAGTTTTGAAGCAGGGAGACTTCGTTCGGGAATTGTCAGAATTACCAGAAGCTCAAACATTTGCCAACCAAGAGGAAATCTTGGATACATGGTCAGCCTTCATGGACTTCCGTGGACAAGCTCAAAAAGCCTTGGAAGAAGCGCGTAATGAAAAAGTCATCGGTAAATCTCTTGAAGCTCACTTGACCGTTTATCCAAATGAAGTAGTGAAAACCCTCCTTGGAGCTGTTGATAGCAATGTCGCTCAACTCTTGATTGTTTCTGAATTGACAATCGCTGAAGGTCCAGCTCCAGAAGGTGCAGTGGTCTTTGAAGATGTGGCCTTTACTGTAGAACGTGCAGCAGGTGAAGTTTGTGACCGTTGCCGTCGTATCGACCCAACAACTGCAGAACGTAGTTATCATGCAACCATCTGTGACCACTGTGCAAGTGTCGTGGAAGAAAACTTTGCGGATGCAGTAGCAGAAGGCTTTGAAGCTAAATAATCTAATAAAAATACAGGAGAAATTCCTGTATAAAATAAAAACTTTATTAAAAATATGATATAATATACCTTATTAAAATAAAAGGAG